>Ga0208362_1000056_pt1 | contig 32401 bp, 26 predicted proteins | sample LakMenEpi13Oct10_FD_150693 | JGI IMG/M metagenome (GOLD analysis project Ga0208362, IMG submission 150693) | Freshwater microbial communities from Lake Mendota, WI - 13OCT2010 deep hole epilimnion (SPAdes) | ecosystem: Environmental > Aquatic > Freshwater > Lake > Epilimnion/Euphotic zone ... | reverse complement strand
AAGAAAGCATTCAACCTTGAATTATCTGTCCCCTCTTCAATTCGAAGAGTATCACTATATCTCTAAAAAGTTTGTCTCCTAAATCGGATCAACATCATATTGCAAATAAAGAAATAAGCAATTGGAGGAAATACTTCTAGGTTATCTTTCTTAGAACTGAAAAAAACATACTGTCCCAGAAAAGTCTGCAAGCGAATCAAAATCGACAATTGCTTGATAAAGAAATTAGGGTTTTAGAAGTAGAAAACAAAATATTTTAAGATATAGAGCAAAAGCCCATAGTATTTCTTAAAGTATTTGATCAACTTAGGACAAAAGGCTTCTTGGATTGGTTAATTTATCCAGCATTTGAAAAAATTTGGTTAATGCCTATTAATTTAAAGAATTAAAGTTTGCGTGAGTAATTTAACGGTGTATTTATTTACTAAAGATTTTTTAGTATGAGTATTATAGATTTTACGAATAGTGCTTTGGGTCTTGACGTAGCTATTCTTGAAAGAATTCTCAATAAGTTGAAAATAGTTCTTGAGTTCTGCTGGCTAAAGATTTAGACTTAAGTAACTTATTTAAGCAGAAATAATTTTAATTAAATTAAGAATTAGAAATCAGGAAAATTATGATGGGTTGGTTCAATCAATTGTTTGGAAATGTTTCAATGAATGCTTCAATTGGGATTGACTTAGGAACAGCAAATACTTTGGTTTGCGTTTGTGAGCCATCTGGAAGAAATACTCCTTATAAACTCAATATTATTTTAAATGAGCCATCAGTTGTGGCTGTTGATTACCGAAGCGGCGAAGTCTTAGCAGTTGGTAGTGAAGCTCGCAAAATGATAGGCCGCACTCCTGACTATCTCAGAGCCATTAGACCCCTCAAAGACGGCGTAATTGCTGATTTTGATTATGCTTCTCAAATGATAAGTGAATTTATCAAAAGAGCCACTAAGAGCAATCTTCTCTCTTCGATTAGTAAGCCAACTTTAGCTATTGGTGTTCCATCTGGAATTACTTCAGTCGAGAAAAGAGCCGTTAAAGAAGCTGCCGAAAATGCTGGTGCAGGGAGAGTTTATTTGATTGAAGAACCAATGGCTGCTGCAATCGGAGCTTGTTTACCAGTTGCAGAACCGGTCGGAAGTATGATTGTTGATATTGGAGGTGGTACCACTGAGATTGCAGTTATCAGTTTGTCTGGAATTGTAGTTAGTGAGTCAATCCGTGTAGCGGGCGATGAATTGAATGAATCTATCGTTCAATATCTCAAAAAAGTTTACAATCTCGCAATTGGTGAACGTACAGCTGAAGAAATCAAATTAGCCTTAGGGCCTCAATTTGGCAATAATGGTGATGACAAGTTTGAAGTTAGGGGTCTGAATTTAATTAATGGGCTTCCAAGAACTGTTTCAATCAGCCAAATGGAAGTGAGAGAAGCTATGGTTGAGCCACTCACCTCAATAGTTGAAGCCGTCAAAAGAACATTAGAAAGAACTCCCCCAGAACTTGCTGCTGATATTTTTGAAAGAGGAATTACTTTAGCTGGTGGTGGAGCTCTACTCGACAGCCTTGATGTTGCAATTAGGAATGAAGTTGAAGTCCCCGTATATATTGCAGAAAATCCGCTTGAATGCGTTGTAATTGGAACAGGCAGAGTATTGGTTGATAAGACCTTAAAGAGAGTTTTAGATCATCAAGCTGAGCCAGTTTCTGTTTAATTTACAATTCCAGTCTCTAAGCAAGAACTTTGAGAGATGAATACTGCAATGTGTTTTTTTTAGATTATTATTCTGCGAACGAATCATGAAGTTGAAATAATTTATTGAACCTTTTTGTTCTTTGAGTATTATTTTTGCTTTAATTTAATAAATAAGTTGCAATTAGATATAGGCTTTTCTGTACCTCCCAATCTCCTTGAAAGGAAGGCAGAAGAAAAAAATGTTTGGTGCCGATCGCAAACTAATATCAGAATCACTAGATTACTTATTCAATTTACTTAAAATATCATCGGTAATTTCTTTTCCACCAATTAGAGCCGACTCTTTGGTAAGAATCAAACTGAGATTTTGCATATTAGCTTCTTCTTTAATTGCTTTATAAACTGATAATTCAATTTTCTTTCTTAAAGAATCAGCCGTTTCTTCGGCTTTGTTTTTTTCTGCTACAAATTGTTGTTCAGCTTCTTTCCGTTTTGCTTCTTTTTGATCATCGGTCAATGACTTGTCTTGAAGAGACTTTTCCACTTCGGCATTTAATTGCAACAATAAATCTTGAATTTTACTTCTAAGACTTGCAATTTGTTTTTGAGCTTTTTGTGATTCGCTATATTCATTAAATATTCTCTCTTCATCAACAACCCCAATACCTTGATTTGTAGTTGCTGGTATTTCAGCCGCTAGAGTAGTCTGGGAAGAAATCAACAAAATAATTGCAGAGAATAAGAAATTGAAAATATTTAACTTGTGATTTTTCATTTTTTCTAAAACTATATTGTGAGAAGTCTATGAAAGATTTTCTTGGGGAGATATCAGTAGAAGATAGAAATTCGATAGTATTAAAAATTTAGCCGTGAGAGTTTTCAGGAAAAGCTTTAACTAAATTTGAGATTGAAGAATCTGAAGATTATAGACCTTGTATTTTTTTGAATTGAAATTTGTTTTCTTCGGGAAATAATTTACTTTCAATTTCTGACCAAAACTCATCTTGATCTTGGGATGCTTGATTATTTGTGCTAAAGGAATATTTGAGTGCTTGTCTCGATTTTGTGAAAGGTAAATAAGTTTCTCGACAACTTGGACATTGATTGAGATGATTGTTGATTTCTTGAGTTTTGGCTCCAGAAGTTTCACCATCAAGATATTCAAATAAACCAATATAAAATTTAGTTTTATCTGACCAGTCTAAATGAGCATTTTCAGAGAAAAACTCTTCGTGAAATTTCTCATTTAGTTTTTGATTAATTCCATCCCAAATATTAATTTCTTTCAATTCATTTGGAAGTTCATAACTTTGCTGAAGTATTATTTCCCAGTTCTCATCAACTGGACGGAATGGAATATTAGAACTAATTATTGAATTGTTTTGTGCAGAACTAATAATGGTCGGATCCAATAATTCTTCATTGTTTAGCTTGGCACTTAACTTTGTACTTAATTGGCTCCAAATATCAATATTGGCAAATTCATCAGGCAATTCGTCCAGGGAGCTTTTTAATAGATTGTTTAACAATTCATCTTCTTTAGAAAGAGTTGTGTTTACGACATTCCAAAAACTATTTAAATCTTTTTCAATCGAAACTAGATAGGCCTTATTACCATTTTGAAGAATCTGAGAAATCAAAGGTAAATTGGAATAAAATTTTTGAGCTTCTTCATTACTCTTGATGAGACTTTCTTTTTCCTGAAGATTGAATACATCTTTCACTTCCCCATCGTAGTATTCAGAAATAGCCTCTATATCTTTTAATTTAAGTGTCATTTGTTTTCTACTGGCTTGTCTTTTTTCTTTTGCTTATGGCTTTTATTTGAGAGAAATACCTTCATTCTGCAAACTACCCAATTGACTGCTTGCTTGAACTGTCTTTAACTTGCTTGAGCTTAAATTCGGAACTGAATTCGAACCTTTAGTATTTTGGCTCTTAGGAAGTCTATCGACATAATTTTTAAGCATTATTTGCAGCCTCGCTCTCGCTCTAGCTATTCGGGATTTTACTGTTCCAAGCTCGCAACCGAGTGATTCAGCAATTTCTTCATAACTAAGCCCTTGCAATTCTCTTAAGACGATGACCACCCTAAACTGTTCCGGTAATTCATCCATTGCTTTTCGAATAAATGCCGATAATTCTTGATTTAAAACAATTTCATCAGGTCCAAGGCTTAAATCAGGAAATTCTCTAATTTGTTCATCGTCTTCATCTGTTTTATCAATTGAAATTGTGGCTATTCTTCGGGGGCGCTTTCTGAGCTCATCATAAAAAAGATTAACCGTAATTTGATTGAGCCAAGCTCTAAAAGTTTTAGGATTTCGGAGACTACCTACATGTCTATAAACCCTTATAAATACTTCCTGCGCTAAATCTGCAATATCGTGCCAATCAGGAGCTAACTGATAAAGCATGGAAAAAACTACTTTTTGATAGCGTTTAACTAATACTTCCAAAGCTTGCCTCTCACCTTGCTGACACTGAAGCACAAGGTCATTATCATTCATCTCAAAATAATAGCTTTTTGGATTTGGCTTATTAGTAGTGGATGAGTCTAGATTAGACAAGTTTTGATTCGACAAAGTTTCTGTCTCTCTATTTAGCTTTAAGATTTAATAATTAATATTTTATTTGAACAAGAAAGTTTATTGGGTGGCAAAATCCTAATAAATTCTATTAAGCTCAAATAATTTCAAGGCAATAATTTCCAACCTTCTTAATTATCCTCTATTAATTCTCGCAATAATGTTTCAAACATCATCAAATAATCAAACAAATAAATCTTTTAGTGACAGTGATTTTAAAGAAAAGCTTTTTGGGAGTCTTTCTTATTTAACAGGGGGAATATTTGGTTTCATTCTTTTAATTATTAATCGTGGAAGGAGTAATTTCCTGAGATATCACATTTATCAGTCGATAGTAATTTGTTTATTGTTTATCCTTTTAAGGGAAGCTGCAAAATTTCTTTTTTTTGTACTTACAATCTTGCCATTACCAGCATCAGCTGATCAGGTTATTTGGAAAATAATGCCTTGGATTCTAGAAGGAATTTTAATTCTTTATTTAGGAGTCATAATATATTGTGTGTTCACTCTGTGTAGAAATCAATATACTTGGATTAAATGGATATCCGCTCAAATAAGCAAAATGCTTTGAGATTACTTTTAGTAAAATTACTCTTAACATTTAGTGTTTGATTTGAATTGTATATTTAATTCTTTCAGTGGATGTCTAATAGACCTTTATAATCAATACAAAATAAAATTGCAAATAAAATTGCAAATAAAATCTTTGAACATTACTTGAGGAGATCAAATGGCAATTTCAACTAAAGAAGAATTGGTAAAAGGCAAGATGAATGAGAAAAGTGCTCAGACATTAAAGGTAGATTTGGGTGAAATAAGTGATCCTAATGATTCAATCATTACTGACAACTCAGAGATTTTGGGTTTCAATTCAAACACTACATCACAAACTCAAACCAAATTAGAAAATAAGTCACAAGCTCAGTCACTTCATGGCCCTTTTGACTTGCCCCGCATAGAGAGAGCTGTTAGAGAGATTTTGCTTGCAATTGGTGAAGATCCTGACAGAGAAGGACTAGTTGGGACTCCAAATAGAGTAGCTCGCATGTATGAAGAGATTTTTGCTGGACTTCATCAGAATCCATCCGAAGAATTGAATTGCGCTTTCAGTGAAGATTATACAGGGATTGTAATGGTCAAAGATATTGAATTTTATAGCATGTGTGAGCATCACATTTTACCAATACACGGCAAAGCTCACATCGCTTATCTTCCAGGCGAAAGCGGAAAAGTAACAGGCATTAGCAAGTTAGCTAGACTCGTTGAAGGCTTTGCAAAAAGACCTCAGTTGCAAGAAAGATTAACTCAACAAGTTGCAGAAACTCTTTATCAAACATTAGATGCGAATGGAGTAATGGTTTTGATTGAGGCAAATCATTTGTGTATGTCTATGCGTGGAGTCAAAAAGTCTGATGCCAATACAACCACCATTATGACGCTTGGCAAATTCAAAGAAGATTCCAATTTGCAAAATCAATTTTTTAAAATGCTAGACAAAAATGCTTAATGAAATCTCATTGAAAAAGTTGTTAGTGATAAACGTAGTTTCACAAAATAATCTAGAGCAAGTTTGGAATCAATAATTTGTGTATAGAAATTTGCATAAAAGTTAAATACTTTCAGGTACATAGACTGTTAACTGATTTGGAAGTACTTTTATATTAACTGGGGTTTTACCAATATAATCTCCATCAGCTTGTACGTTGAGTAGAGGAATTGATGTTATCTTGAGAGTCTTAGCTTGATAATGTTCAATTCTTGAATTTTCTTCTTTGTAGGCGCCCGAAAATAATTCAGCCAAGATTGCAAAATAATCTCCAGTTGTTTCCGCTTTTAAAATACAAATGTCCAGTAAACCATTATTTTCTTCAGGCATTTTAATCTGAGGAATAAAGGCTTGAATATAACTGTTACGGTTGATTGCAATAATACCAATAGCTTTTTTCCAATACTTTTTCCCATCGATTTCAAGCACAAATAAAGAATGCTTTAATTTAATAATCTGTTTCAAGCCTTCAACACAGTAAGCAAAAACACCCAAAAATTTCTTCTTTTCTGAGGTGGTATTTTTCATGATATTGGCATCAATTCCTGTTCCAACCGCAAGAGTAATATAACGATCATTAACTTTAGTAATATCAATTCTTTTTTGCTTACCTTGAGTTAAAATTTTCAAGGCTTCAGAAGAGTCACTTGGGATATTTAGGCTTTTAGCCAAGAGATTGCCTGTACCAGTAGGAATAATGCCCAAAATCACTGACCAATTATTCTGAATTAAAGTAATTGCTTCACGGACCGTGCCATCTCCACCAACTGCTACAATGCAACCATAAGTACCATTTCTGATATCTTTTGCATAGATTGAACTGAGATTCTCAAAATCATGGCATTCATGTATTTGATAAGTTGCACTAATAGGCATACTCTGAAAATGATTTTGAATAAGTTCTTTTATTTCTTCCAATTTGGTTTGGCTTGAATTTGGGTTTACTAAAAATAAATAGGAATTATTAATAGTATTTTTCAACATATGATATTGAGTCGACTTATGACCAAAAAGCATACGCCTCAACACATCATAAAAACAGACAATCAATTCTCTTAGTATCAATAAAAAACCTTTTTTTAAAGTATTTCTTGAAAACCACTTTACTCGAATGGATAATAGACCAGCTTTTTTTGCCCCAAAAGTATCAGTTACAATTCCATCTCCGATCATTGCAACTTGCTCGGCAGACAAAGCAAAAAAATCAAGCATTTGTTCGAAGCAAAGTGTTTGAGGCTTAAATGCATTCTCAATCATCGGAATAAACAAATTGTGTTTTGCCAATAAATCACGAACTTTCTCACAATACTTGGAACTGAAATTATTCGTAATAATGCCAGTTTGTAGACCAGCTTCTTTATAAGCTTCTAAAGTACTTACAATTTTTTCAGACAATTTGCCAGTATGTTCTTCAATCAAAGTATCATCCAAATCAAAAATGACACCTTTAATTCCTCTTTCAATCAACAGACTGGGCGGTAGATCGTCAATATCAGTTACATACAGCTCTGCTTGAAATCCTTTAAAGAAATTGTTTAGGTTCACATAGTTTCCTTTATTTAATTTATTGATTCACGATAAAAACTCAGCCCGAGCTAATAATGAGATTAATTGTGCATTCATGAATATCATCTTGATATCAATAAATATAGTAGATATTCAAAAAAACATACTTGATAGAACTTTTTCATTTCAGAACATTAACGAACGATAATCTAATTACCGAAGAAGGCGGCAGGTGTTTTTCTCAATTGATCGATTTTAGATATACCAATTATTTATTAACTCACAGTTCTAAAAAGTCAGTACACAAATGTGGGCACCTCTATAAATTATGTTTCCAAACTCTTTTTCTAAAAGACCCCTTTGCACTATAAAGCATGATTCGGAGCTTCATTCTTTCTTGTAGGAATAAGGAATTGAAAGTGGCAGAAAGGAAGGAATAGATGTTCTCATCTGCAACTTTGCACAACATGTCCCATAGTTCTTCGAATAAATTAATCCAAATAACTTAAACCTAAAGAAAATAAAATCTTGCATGTGTCAAAATTAGCAAAGTTTAAAAATTCCATTAAAGACACCAGAAACTCATCAATTAATGAACGCTGCAGGAATATTAAGTAAAAATCTAGACGAATCGAGTCTTTCTTCCGAAACAAGCACCGAATTTCTTTTTTCAGTCGCAAAGAAAATTCCTGGCTTCAATGATTCGATGATCGACATAATCACCCATTCGAAGCGTGAAATCATAGTTGAGATTCCTATACGCCGCGATAATGGTGAAGTTTCAGTTTTTAGAGGATATCGTGTCCAGCACAACAATTCTCGAGGTGGCCCTTTTAAAGGCGGGATTCGTTATCATCACGATGTGAATTTAGCAGAAGTACGTGGACTTGCTATTTTGATGACATGGAAAGCGGCCTTGGTAAGAATTCCCTTTGGTGGTGCTAAAGGTGGTATTTCTTGTGATCCCAAAAAATTATCTGCTACCGAGTTGGAGCGTTTGACAAGAGCTTATGTTGAACATCTTGGAGACAATATTGGTCCTTATAATGACGTGCCAGCTCCAGACGTAAACACTAACGCCCAAGTTATGGCCTGGATATTTGATGAATATGCTAAAAGCCATAATAATTGTTCATTAGCCGTTGTCACAGGTAAGCCGCTTGAAATTGGTGGATCGCAAGGGCGTGAAGAAGCTACTGGACGTGGTGTAGTAATTGTTACCTGCGAACTGTTGAAAGATCTAGGATTAAATCCTGCCGAGCAAAGATTTATTATTCAGGGTTTTGGAAATGTCGGTTCTCATGCTGCCAGAATTTTGCACGAAGAAATACAAGGAAAAGTAATTGGTATTTCAACTGTAGAGGGTGCTGTTTTTAATAAAAAAGGCTTAGATGTCACTGCTCTCCATAAGTTTCAGCATGAATATGGCACAGTGAGAGGCTTTCCAGATGCTGAATGGCTTACAAATGATGAAATGATGATTCAGGACTGTGATGTTTTGATTCCAGCAGCTTTGGCAGGCTCAGTGGATGAAAAAGTTGCCAGCCAGACTAGTGCAAAAGTAGTAGTTGAAGCAGCAAATGCACCAGTTACTATTGAAGCTGACAAAATCCTTAATGCGCGTAAAATTCATATAATTCCCGGAATTTTGGCTAATCCTGGGGGAGTAATTGTTTCTTATTTTGAATGGGTGCAGAATCTTCAACAACTCTATTGGCCTAGAGAAGAAGTGATTGGAAAGTTGGAAACATTATTAGTTGATGCTTATAAGAGAACATATAAAAGCTCAGTGGAAAATAATTGTTCTTTAAGAGAAGCCGCTTTGAGAATTGCTTTGGTTGAAGTTATTAAATCAATTCAACTTAGAGGTTTTTAGGAAGCAATATTGAGCTAATCTTTGCGTCAAAGTTTTTGTAAATTCTCATGAAGAGTAATGAAAGAAATTCAAAAATCTTTAGAACTCAAAGCTGAACTGGACTCTCTCAGACCGCTTAAGCAAGATGATGAAGCCAGAGTCATGCAAAAGCTAAGGCTTGACTGGAATTATCATTCAAATAATTTGGAAGGTAATTCGCTAACTTATGGCGAAACAAAAAGCTTAATCTTATTCGGGCTAACAACTTCAGGAAAGCCACTAAAAGATCATCTTGAGGTTACGGGACACAATGAGGCTGTTGAATGGATTCTGGATTTGGTAAAAGGCGACTTTTCTCTTTCAGAGCATTTCATTAGGCAACTTCATCAACTATTGCTCAGAGAGACTTATTATGTCGATGCAATTACAACTGAAGGAAAGCCTACCAGAAAAAAAGTTGAAGTAGGCAAGTACAAAACTGAACCAAATCATGTACTCACAAAAACAGGTGAAATTTTCAGGTTTGCCACACCTGAGGAAACACCTTTTCTGATGAGTGAATTGATTCAATGGTATGAAGAACAATTCAAAAGAGATAATGTAAACCCTATTTTTCTAGCCTCAGAATTCCATTACAAATTCATTCAAATACATCCATTTGATGATGGTAATGGAAGAGTAATTAGACTTTTAATGAATTTTATTTTGATGAAATTTGGCTATCCGCCAGCTGTAATCAAAACTCAAGATAAAGCAAATTATTATGCAGCTCTTCAACAAGCTGATTCAGGCACAATTGAACCATTCATCGATTATATTGCTCAAAATCTAAACCACTCTCTAGAAATCATGATTAGGGGGGCAAAAGGCCAAGACATAGAAGAGCCAGATGATTTAGACAAAGAAATAGCTTTATTAGACCAGAAGTTAAAGGCTCATAAAGAGCGAGTACCTCAGACGGATGAAGCTATTCTTGAAATTTGCAAGAATTCAGTTTTGAGGCTTTATAACAAATTCATAGAAGCTGGTAAGAAGTTTGAGGGATTCTACTATGGGCGAGAGACTAAATTGATTGTTGGTGATAATAATTTCCACTTAAGAAAAGAAGTTTTGTGGAAGATATTACTTATTACAATTAAAGAAGATTTTTTGGAAAAGTCTGGATTAACCTATGTAGAGATGAGTCGGGTTTTTACAAGCTTCAACAGAGTAGGTTTTGAGAAGTTTGATTTTGAAAGTTCAATTAACTTTGAGTTTAGAGATGGTGAATATATTGTTTCTGTCGAATGTTCCCTCTTTCTAGGATTAGGGGGCTTTAAAATCACCAAGTTATACAATGAACAATTAACTGATGATGAGATGGATGAATTAATTAGAACAATTAAAAAAGCCCATAAAGAGTTTATTGAAGAAAAAACTAAAGAAAAGAATTAATTGACAGTTTAGGATTGTCTTTTATAAGCCTTCCTTAGGATCTTCTTTATTAAATACTCTTTTTCTTGTCATTCATTTTACTCATCAAATATGCAGCTAACAGAGAAGTAATTGGAATAGTTAGAATCAGGCCAATACTTCCAACTGCTGACAAAATCAATTCTTTTATAAATAATTCCATATTAAATAGATAAGCTGTATCAATTTGCGTAATTAGAATAATAGTTGGTAGTGAGCTTCCGGCATAAGCGAGAATTAGAGTGTTTATCATTGTTCCCATCACGTCACGGCCAATGTTCATCCCTGATTTGTACAATTCTTTGAATGCCATTTCAGGGGCTGCAAGTTTGATTTCTTGAAGAGCACTTGCAATTGAGATAGCCACGTCCATGGCAGCACCCAAGGCTCCAATCAATACTCCTGCCGATATTAATTCAGTTAGCTTAATCTTTGGAAATTGATAAAAAAGGCTTTCCATTTCAGGCTCTAATAAACCACTCATATGACTAGCATTAACAGCCCAATATCCAATAAGCCCCGCTGCTAAGACTCCACCTATTGTTCCTATACAAGCGGCTAATGTTTTGTAATTTAATCCACTCACCATAGCAATGGTCAAGCACGTGGCTATTGCACAAAATAAACTAGTAGTTAGTAGTGGTGAATAACCAGCTTTGATTGAGGGAATCAGAATAAAGAGTAAGATGCTAATTTTTATAATGAGCGAAATAAAAGCTAAAGCCCCCTTCTTGCCACCTATACCAACTAATAGAGCTGTGAAAAGAAACAACAAAATCCACGAAATTGACTCTCGATTATAGCCCTCTATATTGAATAGTCCATCTTCTTCGCTAACAAGGATTTTGTCTCCCTTTTTGAGAAGCACCTGATAGGAAAGACCAAGTGGAATAGTATTTAAAGCTTCGATTTCTCTATCATCTGAGAGTTTTACTTTTAATAATTGCTGTCTTTGTTTTTCGCCTTCTCGAAGTGTAATCTCATTATCCAAGAGTATTTCTTTTACAATTCCTTTATAGGCATGAGTTGTATTCTGAAGATTGTCACTTTTTACCTTCAGCGAAAATGACAAAGTCAAAAGGAAAAAGAATATAAATATAAAAAATCTTTTCATGAGGCTATATTTTACAGTCATTGCTTCATTCATTAGAACTACATAAAATAATCTTATTTATCTGTAAGTTTCTTGAGGTCACCTCTATTAAATCTCTTCAACCCCCCAACCCCCTGAGAGGGGGCTTTTAGTTCTCTCTTTGAGAGCCCCTTTTCAGGGGTCGGCGAAAGCCGGGGGTTAAAAAGCTTAGTTCTTAGAAGCTCCCTTGAGTTTAAAACTGGATTATAGGCTAAAAAAACTTAAAGAATAAAACTAGGTATATTAACCATTGAAATAATGAAAACATTAAGTTTTAAAGAAAGGTGAAATAGAGAACTGAGTTGGAATTTATTCCTTGATACAAGCATATAGAAGAGCTGTTTGTAACTCAGAAATATTTCTTCCTTGTCGTTTTAACATTTCTTTCAGGCTCTCCATGATTTCTATTAGAACATAAGGATTGATAAAAAAATCTTATGAATTTCAAGTTGCAAGACTTGATTAGTTCAGTACTAATGAAAGACAATTTTCTTAATACCTAGTAGAAAGAAAACCATACCTGTAAACGCAATACTCACAGACAGAACTGTAAACAATAAACCCAGTGCATTCAAGAATTGCCAGCAAATTGCGCCAGCAGCTAAAAGTATAATTCCAATCAGCATAAAAGCTATACCTTGAGTTATTTCTTCTATTCTTTCTATTTTATTTTGAAGTGGTTTCAAGTCGATCGGTATTGAGAAATCGCCGTTTTCCATTTGACTGAGTAATTTATTAGCCTTTATTGGTATACGTGCAATTTCTAATAAGCCTTCGGCTCCCTGAAACCCAGTTTTATCAATTGCTTTAGTTAATAATTTCTCTAATATACCAACGCTTTTTGATTGAATAAGCCATTCTTTTGTATAAGGCTTAAGTGCTTCAATAAAATTAAAATTCGGATCAAAGGTACGACAGAGTCCTTCTATAATTCCAATTGTACGGAAAACATAAGCTAATGTCGGTGGCATTCTCAGAGGACTAGCGGCAATAACTTTATTTATATCTTCTTTAATGGTCTCTAAGTCTAATTCTTGTAATTTACTACCACCATAGTATTTGTACGTGGTTTTTTGAATTATATTTTTAAGTAGTGCTAAATCAGCACCAGGCCTAATTAAATCCATTTTTTGCAGACTTAATATCAATCCATCTGTGTTTTGAGATACTAATGAGATAATCGCTTCTTTGACATTATCTCTAATTTTATTATCAATTTTATAAGTCATTCCAAAATCATAAAGTACTATTTTTCCATTTTTGGTAATGGCTATATTTCCTGGATGAGGATCTGCATGGAAGAAACAATGCTTGAAAAATTGGTCGAAGAAAATACTTATAATCTTTTGTGATACCCATAATTTGTTTCTACCAGCTTTTTCTATGGCTTTGCAATCAGTGATTTTGCTTCCAGGCTCATACTCAAGTGCCAAGACTTCTTTGGTGACATAATCCCAATATACTTTTGGAATAATCAACTCAGGATGATCTTCACACAAATTCAATTTCATTCTCTCGACATTTACAGCCTCTTGGTAAAAGTCGATTTCTTCAAATAATACTTTGCCAAATTCATCGCAAATTTCAGGCCAATATTTATTTTTACCCCATGGAATATAACGCTCAAAGAATACAGACATTGCTCTCGCTATACTCAAATCTTGCAAAAATAATTTATCTAGATTTGGCCTTTGAACTTTTAGAACTATTTCATTTCCGTCTTTGGTTCTAGCTCTATGAACTTGTCCAATACTGGCTGAAGCAATTGATTCTGATTCTATATACTCAAATAATTCTTGAGCTGTCTTGCCTAGAGATTTTTCTATTACTTGTTCAATAACTTCAATTGATAGCTTGGGTGCTGAATCTTGAAGAGTACTTAATTCCGCCACATATTCTTTTGATACCAAGTCCTCACGAGTTGCAATGAATTGACCAACTTTGATGAAAGCCGCGCCTAAATCTGTTAATCTGCGATAAAGCCATTTGGCATTCTTTTTTCTAAGAATATGGATTTTTTTTGCATCGAAATTATTGTTATTTTCAAAATCAATTTCTTGTTTGATTATGAAATATAGGGTTAGTGCGAGTTTAGAACCCTTAAAAAAACGAGGACTTTTGATTGAATAAAAAATTATCAGTGATATATCAACGAGAAAATTGGCAAATCCAAACCATTTAGGGAAAAACAATTTCTCCGTAAGCGGAAATAATTTTTTAGCTAGGTTTGGATAATACTTCATTTATTTATTCTTTTCGAACCAAATCCTTACTCTCCTTACATAAAAGAGTATTAATGAGGAGTTTCAAAAATACAGTATTTCAAAATCAACCTTTGCTTTTCAATTCGGTTACATCTTGCTGCAATTGATTGAGTTGATGACGCAATTCCTTCATAGTTAAAGCTATATCTTCCATAGTTTTTGCATCAGCTTTATCATTTTGCTTAGATGAATCGCCTTTCCCTTCTTTCAATTCATCTTTTATATTGTCAAAAAATTTGTTGACTTTTTTAATAACTTCTTCTCTTTTGCTTTCTAATTCTTCATCGAGCGAGTCAAAATCATTATTACATTTTCTGTTAATCCCCAATTCATCAAGCGATTCGCTCAAATAATTTTCCAAATCTTTCTTAAAGACTTTGAGACCAGCAAAAGCAACTTTTCCAAATTTAGACATGATTTTTATTCCTCAAAATAACTTTGTTGATGCAGCCAATTAATACACCAAATTAATACATTTATTATTCCCTAATTTTAAATCGCTCCTGACTCAATGAATAAATTATTTGCAAAACATTTTGGAAAAACCTCAATGTAGCTGGGTATTCACAAAACAAGCATCATTGTTACAGAGCTTAGTCTCAACTCCAATATGTAAATCCGCATAAAAACAAGTAAAAATTAAAAATAAAGTTTGGAAATCAAATTTGATTAATCTTTGCAAATAAATATTACTGATTATTTGAAGTATAAAACAAAGTATTCACCCAATTGTTATTCGCCTTATCATTAAGCGGTTTGAGTCTCCAAATAAAGGCATCAAGTATATAGTGTGTAAGCTGTGGTAGTGAAAGTAATGGAACAATAATTGCCAAAAATTGTTTAGATTTTAAAAGTGGTAAAGAATAGAATGCTTGAAATAGAGTTGGGTTTTCACGCCAAACTAAACTGTCCCAAAGTGATTCTTCCAAGTAAGCAAAAGACCATAAAAACACCAAAAATACAGGTATGCAAATTATGGAAAATAAAAATTTGTAACTGAGATTTAATTTGGGAAATCTGAATTGCAATATCGCTTGTTCAGATATCAATGGATCTGATTGTTGCGAAATCCCTCTACCATATATCCACAAAAGAGCCATATAGGGAATACCATGGCTTACTACATTGATTGCCGTAAAAGCCATGTCACCATTAAGCAATACTATTCCAACATACCAGGAAAGTCCCGTACCTAATAAAATTAAATTTTTAGGTATATTGAAATATTTAGTTTTGATACTTAAATAAACTTCTTTGACAATATAACAAACGCTTATTAACAAATAAAGAATTAAACATATTCGTTCAACTAATACTGGAAGGCCTACAAGAAAATCATCCTCGACAAACCAATTGAAATTACGTGGTAAATGAGTATGCCAAAAGATAATCGGATATATTGTTGCAATATAAATCAAAGCTGCGTCTAAAAGCTTAAATGGCTTATATTCATCAGGTTGCTTTCGAGAATATAATGCCATAAAACCATATTGTTGCCTGACAAAATGGAAAACGGCAATATAAGCCAAAACCCTCCAGAAAAGCAAATCATTCAAGCTATAAAGAATTACACTAATCAGCCATGCAAAAAAAGGTATAAGCGTAAACAGAGTTGCATTTTGTTTGAATTCTAGTGGGTTGAAATAAGTACGAAATACACTACTGTATACATGTGCCACGTCGACTAATACAATAAATACAATCCAAGCCCATAATGGCAAAGCCTCCGTATGATCGAATGAATTACGAAATAAAATTACAATCAGCGTAATCAGAAAAGCAGGTGAAATAATAAAGACCAAATCCACAACTGGTGAATGAATCCAGCTCTGAATATATTTGGATTGAATGTATTTGTTTTGAGTACTAATCAATGTGTTTTGTTAGCTAAATAAATACTATACTCTTTCTGGTTTTCAGCAAAAGTCGCTTTAAAAGCATTATCCAAATCATATATCAAATCATCAGGATGTTCCATTCCAATAGACAGTCGAATCAGTCCATCCGTAACACCAACTTTATCTCGCAAATCTTTGCTAACACCAGAATGAGTAGTTGATTCATAATGCGTGAGAGCAAATTTCATGGCGGGAGATGACAAAAACCTCAATGGTGGAAATTGGTAAAAGCAAGAAAGAGAAATATATTTGTATACAGCTCAGCATTACTGTGGGAATTTAGCAGAATACCAGCTAATTAGGCAGACATAAAGGTTGTGCAAAGTATTTTTATGTTCATGCATTCAAATGGATGGTTGAAAAGACGTTTTTGTTTTTTGAGGGTTTTAGGGGGCTATTCAAAGATTATGAAATGAAAACTACTAACTCTGAGGTTTGAATTTTCTTTGCTATGACCAAAATAATGCTGAATCGTCTTGCTTAATCTTCTTTTTTAAGAGAGCTTCTAAAATGGAGAAATTAATTATTTATCCATTAAAAATTTTGAATATTTCGGAATACTTTCAAATCATTTCAAGCCGATTCAAGCAAGGCAATGCCACGGAACACACATACAGAGGTGATTTAAGCCAGTTGGTGGAAAGTTTGGTTAAAGGTATTTCTTGTACCAATGAGCCCAAACGTCAACAATGTGGAGCGCCTGATTACATTTTAACTAAAGGTGAGATTCCAATTGGCTATATTGAGGCTAAAGATATTGGAGAGTCGCTGGATAAAACTGAAAAGAGTGAGCAAATAAAGCGTTACAAAGCCAGTCTGGACAATTTGTTTATTACTGATTACCTTGAATTTAGGCTGTTTAGGAATGGTGAGAAGGTTGCTTCAGTCAAAATAGCTGAGCTCGATGAAGGGAAGCTAAAGCCCTTAAAAGGGAATTGGGATCAATTTGATAGCTTGATTAAAGACTTTTGTACTTATTCAGGTCAAACCATTAAATCAGCTCCTAAGCTTGCAAAGATAATGGCGGGAAAAGCCAAATTAATGCAGGACATAATTTTCAGAGCATTAAAGGATGAAGCTGAAACAACTCTTAGAGACCAGATGGAAGCCTTTAAGCAAGTTTTAATTCATGATATTGATGAAGCTACTTTTGCTGATATTTACGCTCAGACTATTGCTTATGGAATGTTTGCCGCTCGCTTTCATGATGAGACTTTAGAAGACTTTTCCCGTAAGGAAGCCGCTGAGCTTGTTCCAAAGTCGAATCCTTTTTTGAGAAAGCTTTTTCATTATATTGCAGGTTATGACCTTGATGATAGATTGGTTTGGATTGTTGACGCTCTAGCAGAAGTTTTTAGAGCTTGTGATTTAAAGAAAATACTCAAAGAATTTGGAAGTTCAACTCAACGTAATGATCCAATTATCCATTTTTATGAAACCTTTCTAGCTGAGTACAACCCAAAATTGCGTAAGAGTAAAGGCGTTTACTACACTCCTGAGCCAATTGTGAATTTTATTGTTAGAGCAGTTGATGAGATACTGAAAACTGATTTTGCTTTGCCAATGGGCTTAGCTGATACTAGCCAAATTGAAATTGATTCGGAAGTTTATGACGGAAAAAAATACAAAAAAGTCAAGCAAAAAATAGACAAAGTGCAAATTCTTGATCCAGCCACTGGAACAGGGACTTTTTTGAGTGAAGTTATTAAACATGTTTATAAAAACTTTGAAGGTCAACAAGGTATTTGGAGTAAGTATGTTGATGAACATTTAATTCCTCGCTTGAATGGTTTTGAGCTTTTGATGGCCTCTTATGCAGTTGCTCATTTAAAACTCGATTTACTTTTACAAGAAACTGGATACAAACCGAAAGACCCGAAAAATCCACAAAGATTTAGAGTTTTTTTGACTAATGCACTGGAAGAGGCTCATCCTCATACTGGAAGTTTATTTGCTACTTGGTTAAGTGCTGAGGCTCAGGAAGCGAATGATATTAAGAAAAATACCCCTGTTATGGTTGTAATGGGCAACCCGCCTTATTCAGTCAGTTCAAGCAATAAAGGCGAGTGGATTCTAGAACTAATAAAAGAATACAAAAAGGATTTGAATGAGAAGAAGATAAATTTAGACGATGACTACATAAAGTTTATTCGTTATGCTCAGCACTTTATTGATAAGAACGGGCAAGGCATTGTTGCAATGATTACGAATAATTCTTTTATTGATGGAATTACTCATAGACAGATGCGAAAGTCATTGAGTGAGAGCTTCGATAAAATCTATATTTACGACTTGCACGGAGCTTCTGATAAAAGAGAAGTTTCACCTGATGGTTCTGAGGATGAAAATGTATTTGATATTAAACAAGGTGTATCAATTAATATCTTTGTGAGAACAGGTAAACCAAAATCAGTTAAATCAGTAGTCCATCTAGATAGTTTTGGTAAGCGTGAGCAAAAATATGAGTATCTTTGGAATAACAGCATTAAATCAATTAATTGGACTGAATTATCTGTAAAAGAACCTGAGTACTTTTTTATACCCAAAGATTATAAAGATGAAAATAGTTATAAAAAAGACTTTTCAATTTTAGAACTTATGACGGTTAACTCTAATGGTATTGAAACTCAGAAAGATGAATTAGCAATTCAATTCACTCAAAGTGATCTTTTGAAAGTTATAAATGATTTTGAAAATTTAAATGAAGAACAAATAAAAGCAAAATACAAAATTTCTGATGGACGAGATTGGAGAGTTTCCAATGCTAAAAAAGATATAGAAAGCAGTCAAAAATTAATAGGAGAGATTCTCTATCGTCCTTTTGACTGGAGAAAAACTTTATTCACTTTTAAAGGAGGGTTTATTGCATATCCGAGAATAAATGTTATGAAACACTTATTGCAAAGTTCCCGCAAGACAGACAACTACGCATTAGTTGCAATGAGGCAATACGTAGATTCATCTTTTAGCCATATTCTTCTAACTCGTGATCCTATCGACAATAGAACAACGTACAGTAACAGGGGTAAAGCAAATTGTTTCCCACTTTATCTATATTCTGAACAATCCAAAGAACAAACCTCTCTAATTGAGAAAGAACCAGAGAGAAGACCTAATCTCAAAGACGAAATTGTTAATGAAATTGCAAATAAACTAGGTTTGAAATTCACGGCTGAGAAGTTACCCCCTACCCCCCTTGAAAGGGGGAACTCAGAAGATCAAGGTTTTAGCTCCTCCTTACAAGGAGGCGGGGGAGGTAATTCTTTTGCACCAATTGATTTACTTGATTACATTTATGCAGTTTTACATTCACCCAGTTATAGAGAAAAGTACAAAGAATTTTTAAAAGTTGATTTCCCCAGAGTACCTTATCCTGACAATCAAGAAAGATTTTGGAAGCTTGTTGAGAAAGGTTCTGAGCTTAGAGAGCTTCATTTGTTGGAATCCTCAAAAGCCAATCAATACATAACTAGCTATCCACAAGATGGAAGTAATCAGGTTGAGAAGGTTGAGTTCAAAGACGAAAGTAAGGTTTACATAAACTCTGAACAGTATTTTGATAATGTACCTAAGCTTGCATGGGAGTTTTATATTGGAGGCTATCAACCAGCTCAAAAGTGGCTCAAAGACCGTAAAGGAAGAGAGTTAAGCTACGAAGATATTTTGCACTACCAGAAAGTGATTGTTGCTTTAACTGAAACAGATAGACTTATGAAAGAAATTGATGATATTGGGATTGAGAATGCTGAGTTCGCTATTTCAGCGGGAGGGCGTAAATGATTTGGCAATTCATTGAAGTTTTTTTAGGCTTCTTCAATAATCTTTTTAGTAAATAGTTTTTGGATGAGATCGATGCTAATGACAAAAACTATTTATTGCCATAAAGAAAAAAGGTTGCGTGTTTAAATAGAGATTTGAATTACCAGAAAACAATAGAAGCTCAATAATCATCTGAATCTCCGATCAGGTGATTGCTTTGTGATATGTACGTACAGCCTATTAACTAGAAGAATTAACCAAACAATCGCAAACATAATCGATTTCCGAATCAGTCATGTATGGAAATAAAGGTAAGTTGATAACTTTTTTTGATATTTGCTGAGTTACATGATCTTTGCTTACTAATATAGGATTTATGGCGCCTTTTTGAGCTGACATTGGGCTAGGATAAACATTGCCTGTGGTGATGCCAAGTAAATTGAGTTTGGCCGACAAATCTTTGTAGCTACTTTTGGCAATACTGACTTGCAAATAACCATTGCCTTGTATATTGCTAGGTTCTAATTTTGCTTCTAATGGTAGATTCGGATTTTTACTAATAAAGTCAAAATATTTTTTTTCTGATTCACGACGTGATTTTATCCTTTCTGGTAATCTTTCAAGGCTTTCACAAAGGAAATGTGCTTGTAATTCATCCATTCTAGAATTCCAACCAACATACTCATGACCATAATGCGAGCTTCTGCCATGATTTCCCAGTTGTACACATTTTTCAGCAATAGCTTTGTCCTGGCAGAAAATACCGCCAGCATCACCAGCTGCCCCTAAAACTTTTGCAGGATAGAAAGAAGTGGTTGCTAAAAAGGCTGATTGAAAAATACGCTCACCTTCAAATAAACTACCAATAGACTGTGCTCCGTCTTCAATTAAAAAGATTTTCTCTTTACTGCAATATGCTCGAAATTCATTCAATCGGCTAGAGCACCATCCATAAAGGTGAACCAAAATAGCAGCTTTGGGCTTAAATTTCTGAACCGCTTCTAAAAATAAATCGAAATCCATTTGATAATCTTGACTCGATACATCAACCATAATTGGGGTAGCACCAACATTGATAATTGCTTCATAAGTTGCCCAAAAGGTAAAATCGGGTAAAAGAACAGAATCCCCTTGTCCTATACCAACTGCTCTAAGGGCTAATTGAATAGCATCAGTTCCATTTGCGCAAGGAATAAAATTGTTGGCTTGAGTATAGTCGAGTATTTTTGATTCTAATTCTTTGGTTGCTGGACCTGCAATAAATTGAGAATTATGCAAAGCTTTTTGCCATCGAGCTTCCACCGCTTCATCAAAACCAGGCTCTGTTCTTAAACTTATAAAAGGGATTTTTTTTACTGTAGTTTGCGTATTCATTAAATGGGATTTAGTACAGCGATTATTGAGATAAGAAAAGATTACTAGATTGGTAGAAATACTGTGAAATTTTGCTTCATTTTTGTTAGATACTGGATTGCCATCAAAAGCGAACATTAACTTACTGAATCTCATTAATATTTTAAACTCACTAATGTTTTTTCTAAGCTAGATTTTTTCCAAGAGCAGTTTTTCTATCAACATTTTTGTAATGAAACTTTTTCAATCAAATTCTTTCAATCAAAGTGGATTCATAAATAAAGTTATGGAATGTAGAATTGCAACTCCAAAATTAAACCAATATACAGGAACTTTCTTGTCTCTAATAATGATTAAACTCAATGATTTGTAAATAACTTGAAAACCTAAAATTATCCAAGCAATCAATAATGTTGTATCAGCTTTTAACAAGCAATAAACACTTAAAATAAGAATTGTTAAATACATACAAAGCAGAATTTGACGAGCAGTTGTATCTATGCCATAGACTTCATTCATCCTATTATTTCTCATGAGTAAGAGAATACAAATCGGAGTAAGTATTAAAACATTTGCAATATATGACAAAATGATCAACATATTCATTGAGTTTTCTATTTTCAGTTTGACTGTAACTACTCGGCAACCATGCTTACCTTATAGCATACTCATCTTTAAAGACTATTAATTCAGCTACAATGTTGTTTTAATTTTCGTTCCTAGTCAATACCAACTCATCACTTAAAAGCTTTATCAGGGGAAATCCAACGCAAATGAAGCAATTCTTCCTCTAGAGGTTGGAGAGAGTAAAACAAACAAGGCTTCTGTCTTTTATCACCCCATTGTTCCTTGAAATAATTTATTGAAAGAGTTATTCTGTAGAAAATTTCATTGCTTAGTACCTTACCCATCAGAATGAGCAGCAGCTCCCACTCACGGGATCTTTGAAAGCAGGAGCTTTTCATTTCCAGGTAATTGATTTCAGCACTCTGTGGATTGGTAAACTTCTGGCTTCCTTCTCAATCCAGAAAAGGGTTTTGCATAAAACTTGTCAGAGACGAACCCAAGCCTTACTAACTATATCCCTAGTCCGAATGAATCAAAAGATACTTGGAACATTGGAATTTAGAAATAAAACTCCCTCTCTCATAATCCAAATTGATAAAAACAAAAAAGTAGAATCTCAAAACTGACTTAATCTTTTTGAAAGAATTGATTTGTTGATTTCTTGTTAATAGTGTTTCCAAACTTGGTATATAGATTGTATATAACTTGAGCTTGATAATGAAGTTAAAAGCTTGTTTTCAAATCAATGATGTGTAATTTACATTTCTGAAATTTTTCAAAGAATTAATTTTCTAGAAACAAATTCACCTCTTTGTCCATAATTTTGGACCGACTTTGTTTCAAAATGTTTCAGAATTTCCTTTTAGGGGAAAGTTGAAAATATACAATCAAGCTTTAGTTATATCTAAAAATTTTAAGCTTCCATTCACCAGCATAAACATAGAATTCATGTACAAGCACAAAACAATTCATCAATTAGCATTTGTTTTAATTGCATTTATTTTAGGATTATCAGATAGTGCTTTTGCGAAAACTTCAGTAAATGGCGAATGGCAATATTTAATTCGTCGTGGTGATTCAACAAAATCTGTTGGGGGTCGTTTACCAAACCCAAATTGTCCTCTTTATGTTGGTTATTTCAAGTTAGATTTTCGCAGAATGTCCAAGACAAGTATTGGATACGACATTAAACCTGGCGAAAAATCATTTTTCAGAGAAAAGGGCAATGGACCAATGTACGCAGTTGGTGATATGTATGAAACGAAAGGCAGCTATACCAATACAGAAAGCAATAATGAATGTGCTACTCCTCCTACTGGTATTCAGAATGAGAAAGCACCTCTTATTATTACTAAAATTTCTGTTGATGAGAATAATATTGAGTGGATGACTGACTTCTCACAAGGAACAAAAAATGCAAATGCTATTTGGCAAGTCAAAGCTCGTTATGATGGTGCTAATTCAATAAAAGGTATTCTTAAAGCTTATGGATGTGAAGATGCTGCAAAAACAAAATGTGCACTGCTAAATGTTGCTAATTTTGAAGCTAAAAGAGTGAAATCAATAGAAGAAGCAAGTAATAAGCCTCTATATAAAAGTAATTCTCCATTAAGTTCAATTTTAAGACGCATTTCTCCACTTTTAGTTAATGAAGGTATTTTTGAGAATAAAAAAGATTTTGCTGATAACAATTCTTACAATGGATTAGCTCTCAGCAATACAAACACTCTTGACTCCAAGTATGTTAAGCCTTCTCTCAAAGCAGTATTTCCAGCTAAGGCTGCCGACGGGCCAGCTGTTACACTATGCAAAGGTAGAGGTGGAAAAGGAGATTGGCCTTGTGTTATTTGCAAGAAAGTGAATTGTCAAAATGGAGAACAACCAACTGGTCCTGCTAAAACTGTATGTTGTTTTGGTTCTCCCGAAAACAAAACTATTTGTCTCGCAAAAGCTTGTGGAACTGGTTCTGGTTGCCAGCAAAAGAACGGCAAAAATGTTATGCAAGATAGTTGTATTTAAAATTGATTTGCAATGTACTAGCCAAATATATTTCAAATTCAAGCTCGAAGTCCTTAGTTCTATTGTTAGACAATTGGTATGTAGCTTAAATCAGACATTTGTGAAACTTAGTATCTTGTGTGTCTTTCTAATCTCCTCCAGAGCCTGCTTGTAATACACTATCCTCCCAGAGCTCTGAAAGTCATAGTGAATATTGGTACCATTGCGGTTAAAGAGGAATAAGCAAAATTCTCTTTTGCAATGACTTGCATCAAAAACTAAATTAATTTCCTCTGAATTGTTCGAGTTACCTTATAAATCAGGAACACTCAATTTGCCTTATTTGTTTATGGATTCGAGAAGCTGTTCAGAAGCTTATTTGGCAAAAATATAGAATTGCCGCAGCATTGAAAACTTTATATACTTGGCTTCATGATTGGGGATTCTCACCAGAAAAACCAGCCAAGAAAGTAATGGAACAAAATCCTGAGTTAGCTAGGAAGTGGCTTGATGAGGAGTATCCAGCAATTGAACGAAGGGCTCACAAGGAGAAAGCGGAGATTAAAAAGCCAAAGAATGGGTTAACGCTTATCAAGGGCAGGTGGGAATGTTTTACTTGCCTACATGTTCACCAGACCTTAATCCAGATGAGTATTTAAACAGACATTGAAAATCAGTGATATTCAATGAAGAAAGACCGACCAGTCGTGAGAACCTGAGAAGCTTGAAGGTAAGAAAGCTAAGAGTGATTCAGTCCAACAAAGATCTAGTCAAAAGTTATTTTGATTCCAAGTCAGTTCAATATGCTAGAGCGGCACAACAGCAAATACCCTCACTTTAACTAAGCCTGATTAATAACACAACTTGAAGGAAAAAAATCACTTCTTGGCTCAAAAGAATATTTTGCTGATATACCAGAATATTGAGATTCTCAACAACTATTTCTTTGTAAATATGATGATTTTCTTGAGGCTGAATTTGCTCATCAATTCAGACAATCTTTATTAGACAATTGGCCTCAAGAGAATTCAGATTACAGCGATGATAAGGTAGGATATCAAGGCAATTTGGTTGATTTTTGGCATTGTACGAAGAAAAAGTTAGATCTTCATTCAAAGCAGTTGGTGGTGACACTATATTTATATTCATGCCAATATCCCGAAATAGTTTTGAAGATGAAGCCAAAAATAATCCAACTATTCTTAATTCATGGGCGAGAATTGCACCTCGTAAATTCAATAGGACTAATTTCTCCTCAATGGAAATTTCACCCAGGGGTCGACTCATTTTGAGGCTTCTGATACAAACAATCCCTCTGAATTTAGGCTATCACTGACTTTCTTTCATCACTTTAAGTAAATTTGCAATCTGAAGTTTCTTTGGTTAATGATTCTCTAAAACTTGACTCCAAACTTTTTGGGGATTGTCTGATTTATAAATAGGGCGTCCAATAACCATAATATCTGCTCCATCTTCAAGAGCTTGTTTTGGTGTCATGACTCTAGACTGATCTCCGTTGTTTGCACTATTTACTTCTGGTCTAATTCCCGGTGTAATTATTTTCATGTCGGAAAATTTGTTTTTTAGATTTTTGCATTCATGCGCTGAAGAAACCAGCCATTCAATGCCCGCTTGGTGAGCATTTTCAGCAAGTTTCATAGAAAGCTTATCTAAAGGCAACCCCAAATCATGTTGAATGTCTTCTTCAGAATGAGAAGTTAAAACAGTTACAGCTATTAAATTGATTTTTCCTTCAGAAACTTTAGATGATTCGCTGAGCATTTTGCTTCCACCCAAGGCGTGAATGGTCAAATATTTAATTTTATATAATTCACTAACCTTACTAAGAGACTGAACAGCTTGACTAACAGTATTGGGAATGTCATGAAGCTTGAGATCCAAGAAAATATCAGAATGAGGAGCAAGATTATTCACCAATCGCAAGCATTCAAATAATCCCAGCGAATATATAGCTTGAAAACCAATTTTAAAAATTTGGGGCTGAGGATTTAATTGATTTATAAGTATTTCAATTTCCTCTTTAGTCGATAGATCTAGAGCAAGGGCTATTTTGTTAATCATTATCAATCATCAGATTTACTTTTAATCAAAACTTTATCCCAAAAATCTTATCCAATCTAAATCACTTTTATAAGTAATTTTTGGATTTGGCTTTGTGGCTTCAACTAATTGAACGCAGTAATCTGATTGGCTACCAAGATTTTCCATCAGAGATGCATCATCAGTTCCAATAAAGTTATCCTCATTTGCTTTTGATAATGCATATCTAAATAATTTCGTTTCAAAAGCTTGTGGAGTTTGTGCTGCCCACAGCATATTCCGCGAGATAGTTTTATCAATAATATTCAATTCTTTGGCTTGCTTAATGGTATCAGTGATGGGTGTTGCCAAAATGGCTGCTTTATGCAAAATGGTTTTTTCAATAAGCTTCTCTAAATCGTCTATGTGAACTAATGGTCTGGCTCCATCATGAATTAGCAAATATTCAGAATCAATCAATTCAAGAGCTTTGCTAACTGATGCTTGTCGAGTTTCGCCACCAGAGCATATGGAAAATTTACATTGATGTTTTATGGCTGATTTTTGTATGCGAAAAATAATTTCTTCCAACTTTGCTTGAAAAGATTTTTGTGAAGATATTGAACTTTGAATAATTTCTAGTGAAGGAATTGTCATAACTATGTCTACACAAAATGGAGCAATTGCTTCAAAGCTTTTTTCAATTACAGAATAATTTGATTTGATTTCCCAAAATTGTTTTGGCCAAAACTCTTGAGTGGTATCCGAGTTGAATCGCTGCCCTGAACCTGCCGCCAGCAAAATGCCGCTGAAAAGATTTTTCTTAGATGTCATATTTAAACTTATGGCTTAATTTCTGGAATCAAAATGAAATGATTTTCGTCAAGTTGTATCAAGAGGAAAATTTTCAAAATCTTAATTTATTTTGGAGATTTCCCTATCAAAAGTGGCATATTTAAATTAAATATAAGTGAAATTATTTTTATAAACTTCTAGGAGAATCCATTGAGTATTCTAAATCGCAAGTTGAAAGTTTTAATGTTTGGTTGGGAATTCCCACCTATGGTTGCAGGCGGCTTAGGCATGGCTTGCTATGGTCTGGTGAAAGCGCTGCTTAAAAAAGGCGATGTCGATATAACGCTGATTTTGCCAAAAAACATCTCATCTTCCAAAGAAGAAGGACTCACAATATTCGGAGCGGATTATTGGGAGTTTAGCCTTTCTAATCAAGTTATAAAAATTAATGGCGTCAAAACAATTCGTTTAAAATCGGATATTCAAGCCTATTCTAGTGTGAATCCATCAATTGAAATGAGTCCTCTGAGTAAAAAGGCAATTGATCAAATATTGACAGCACAGCAAAAGATTGAAGGTGAAAGTTATAAAGGTTCAGCTGTTTATGGACCAAATTTAATTGATGAAGTTGTTAAATACAATCGAATTGCAGCATCGGTTGCTAGCAGTTTGGATTTTGATGTAATTCATTGCCATGATTGGTTGACTTTTGGCGCAGGAATGATTGCCAAGCAAATTTCAGGTAAACCACTTGTTTCGCATGTTCATGCTACCGAATTTGACCGTTCACCTGGTTTGGGAAATGAAGATGTAAAAAAATTAGAATCACTTGGTTGTCAATATTCCGATCGAATCTTTGCAGTAAGCCAATTTACCAAAAATATACTCGTAAATAATTATGGAATCGATCACCGCAAAATCGAAGTTGTACATAATGGAATAGACATGAACGGGCCACCATCTTCTCCTAGAGGAGTTGGAAGTACTGCACCCAAAATACTTTTTCTCGGACGAGTTACTTATCAAAAAGGCCCCAATTACTTTGTGGAAGCTGCTCACCGAGTTTTGCAAATGAGACCAGATGCTCAATTTGTAATTGCAGGATCTGGAGATATGATTGATTATCTAAAAGGTAGAACGGCCGAACTTGGAATACTCGACAAAGTGACTTTTACAGGTGCTCTCAAGGAAGATGAAGTAAAAGAAATTTACAAAAGTGTTGATTGCTTTGTGCTTTCTTCCGTCTCAGAACCATTCGGGCTAACTGTGCTCGAAGCCTTATCTCACAGATTACCAGTAATTATTTCCAAACAAGCTGGAGTTGGTGAGGTTCTTAGGCATGTACTTAGATATGATTTTTGGGATGTAGATAAATTAGCCTCACTTATACTATCAGTGATTACTTATCCATCTTTGGCTAAAGAGCTTCAGGATAGAGCTTGCGATGATTTGTATCCAGTGACATGGGATCAAGTTGCAACTAAAGTTTTCTCTATTTATGAAAGAGTAGTTCTTGAAAATTATGCTGCACGTGTTTGACCAGATTTAGAGAATGAAAAGGATGGACAGGATTTTTTGTATTTTTTTATTCTAGTTAATCCTCTTAATCCCTGTTCTGATTGAATAAATGAACAATATCCTTAAATACATAATCATTGGTACTTTATTTTTAGGCCTTGGCCTAGGTGGAGGTTATCAAATTGGGAAATATGCAATTAATTTAAATACCTCCAAGAATATTCACAAAAAAGAAGTTAGCTTTAAGAAAAAACCTAATATCAGCAATATATCTGTCGAAGGATATGCCTCTATTGTAGAATCACCTCGCAAAGCGGTAGTAAATGTATTCTCGGAAAAAATTGTACGCAATATTTCTCCATGGGATTTTTTCTTTAGAGATTTTTCGGATAATGATGAATTCCAATTACCACAAACACCTCAAAGAACTCGCAGAGAGCGTAGTCTTGGTTCAGGTGTAATAATCTCAGAAAATGGTTATATACTCACAAATAATCATGTAATTAATGGCGCTGACAAAATTTTTATAGCTTTGAGTTCTGATGAAGAACAAGATAATAAGCAAAACTCAAATAATGAAATAGAAGCAAAATTAATTGGAGCTGATTCACAGACTGATTTAGCATTACTCAAAATCGAGAAAAATGATTTGCCCTTTATACCTTTTGCTGATTCGGATAATGCTCGAATTGGAGATATTGTTTTTGCAATTGGTAATCCATTTGGTATTGGGCAGACGGTTACAATGGGTATTATCAGCGCGAAGCGAAAAGAAAATCTTGGAGTTACTCCTTATGATTATTTTATTCAAACCGATGCCGCTATCAATCCAGGTAATTCAGGTGGTGCTTTAATTGATTCAGAAGGCAATTTGATTGGTATCAGCACTGCTTTGTTTTCTAAATCGGGAGGGTATCAAGGTATTGGTTTGGCGGTACCATCAAATACTGCACAGAGAATAGCGGATAGTCTTAAGCAGAATGGCAAAGTCAAAAGACCTTATTTAGGAATTTCAGTAATTGATTTAAATGAAGATATTAATCCAATTACGATTGAATTTCTGAATAAAGGATATAAAGAAGGTGCTTTGGTTCTGAAGGTGCAACCAGGTGGTAAAGCTGACTCTGTGGGAATTAAACCAGGAACTTTAGTCAATAATATAAATGGTAAACAGATTAAATCATCCGAAGAGCTAATTCGATTTGCATTGAAATTAAAAGAGGATGAAGAAGTAAAACTGAAAGCGGATGTATTAGATTTGCAAAAAGGGAATATTACAAAAAAAGAATTTAGTTTTATACCTGAAGTGAAATGAGTGAAATCAAAGAAATCATTTTAGAACCTAATTATTTCTGGCATTGCATAATTTCTTTAAGAAGTAATTTTTTGATCGCAACAATAGTATATACTGCCAATTTTATGGCTATTGGAGAAGTTTTTCTTGATTGGGAAACAATTTTATTTATATTAATTTTGGGTACGATTCTACTTTCTATTCGTCCCATTTTTCTATTTGTTTTTAGTGGCTTACTTTCAAATAAAAAGAATAAGGTATTTGTAGATAAAGATGGAATTGATTTTAGTGGACATTTCTATGATTGGTCAATAATAGAGCATTTTCAAACTCCCTTTATATTAGTTTGTTTTTCTAAGAGGTGTTGCTTTTCAGTAAATCAGAATCACCCCATTAATGAAGATTTCTCATCTCGCCTTGATAGTCAATTATTAAAACTTCTGAGCTTTTCTAACATGGACTATTCTCTAGAATACTATTCATACAACGGAATGAATCCTAAAGAGTTGGCTAATTTCCTGAATGAGTATAAAAAGAAAGTTGAGGAGATTGAGACAGGAAATGCAATAGAATCAAATGAAAAGTAATACGGTTATACTTAAAAAAATATTGCTTAGAATCACAAAGACATTTCAATATGAGCCAAAACAATTCTAATACTATTAAGAATCTTGAAGCCGCTTTCGGTGGAGAATCCATGGCTAATCGTAAATATTTATTTTTTGCCGATATTGCTCGCAAGCTTGGATTTGCCGAAGTCTCCAAATTATTCCGTGAAACCGCCAATCAAGAAACTGAACACGCTTTCGCTCATTTCCGCTTATTGCATCCAGAGTTGGCTTTTGATGATGCTGAAAAGCTTTCCGAAGGACAAAAAAAAGCCATTATTTCTAAATGCCTTGAATTAGCAATAGAAGGCGAAACGTATGAATATCTCACAATGTATCCCCAATTTGCCGAACAAGCCCGTTTGGACAGAGACAATAAAGCAATAGCTGAATTCGAAGAACAAAAAGCCGAATCTCGTGAGCATGCAGCTATATTCCGCAAAGCTGCCCAGAACTTTGGTTTGCTAACATCAATTGAAAATCATCATGCTAATCAATATACCGACGCTTTAAATACTCTTGATGGCAAAGATCCTTTTGACCGAAAAGACAACCAAGATCTCAAAACGCAAAAATGGATTTGTCGTCAATGTTCCATGATTTACGATCCAGTTTTGGGGGATATTGATTCAGGCATTCAACCTGGAACTGCTTTTGAAGATATACCTGATGATTGGCAATGTCCAATATGCGGGGCTGTCAAAAAAGCTTTTGTGCCATATTTAGAATTTGCAATTGCTTGATTATCAATTAATACTTAGTTTCAATTCTCTTTCAAATTTCAGTGGAAATAAATTTAGTATTCTCTTCTACTCCTGAAAGATTGACTGAAAGGTTAGATGTATTTTTGTCGCAAGAAACAAATCAGACCCGCTCGCTGGTTCAACGCAGTATAAGAAAAGGACTCATTCAAGTTAATTCTAAAATAATTACCAAAACTGGCTTTTTGCTTGAGTCTGATTTTCTTATTGGTGGAATTCTTGAATTAGTTCCTATTTCTTCTGGTCAATTAAAACCTGAGGAAATACCGATTGAAATTGTTTATGAAGATGAACATTTATTAGTAATCAATAAATCAGCTGGATTGATTGTCCATCCAACTCAGTCGTTAAGAGAAGGAACTTTGGTTAATGCACTTTTGTTTAGATATCAATCTGGGCTTTCAGGTATCGCTAACAATGATGGCTTTCGTCCTGGCATAGTTCATCGACTCGACAAAGATACTAGCGGCCTAATGATAATTGCTAAAACCAATGAAGCTCATTTATCTCTCTCTAAGCAATTGGCTGATCGTTCGCTGAAAAGAGTATATTATGCTTTGGCTCTAGGTCGCTTACAAGAGAACACAGGCACAATCGAAGCACCAATTGGTCGCCATCCAAGTGATAGAAAAAAAATGGCAGTTATTCAGCTGGATAAGGGACGTGCGCGTTTTGCTAAAACTCATTGGGAAATTCTGGAAGAATATGAACCATCACCCTCTTTAAAAGGTCAGTCATCTAGCTTGGTCAAGGTGAGTTTAGATACTGGAAGAACTCATCAAATTAGGGTTCATTTTGAATTTATTAATCATCCATTAGCTGGCGACCCGATTTATGGTGGCAAAAGAACAGAAACCAAACTTATTCACAGGCAATGTTTGCATGCCAAGGAAATTAGATTTATTCATCCAATCAGTGATCAGGGTATGTACTTTCAGTCTGAATTACCAGAGGATTTTAAGAGGGTTTTAAAAAGCTTAATTTAAAAAAACTTAGTTTAAAAGTAAGCTTAAAAACAAATAATAGATTCTCTTTCTTTGCGATGCTCTTATGGATACTATTGCTAGTGTCCCATGAAAAGATCAAGCTGCAGAGAGGACGTACAGAGAAAGCTAGCTTCTGTTTTACAATTGAGATTTGAGAATAGGCTCTGAATAGGGATTTGCTCGAACAGCACATTGCTGAAAAAGTGTAAACAGAGCTTTCATCTTCAATGTAGAATTTGCGGCAATTCCATCTTGATATTCATCCTCTTTTTGAAAATCACAATCAATAAATATGCGCAAATTGCAATCCAACTTTGAAGCTTAACTACATTCTTCGATTGCCCGTACAAACTCTCTATGTGCAGATTCTACTTTATCTACCTGAAAAACAATTCAACCTTCTATCTTTGCTTATATAGCTTGCAAACTGTCATTGCGGCTAAGTCAAAATTATTTGCCAAGAAGACACACATGGCTTTGTGCTCTGAATAAGAGTGTTTGGCTAATCCGCCGTATGCTTCAACTTTTTTTGCAACTGGAGCCTGAGTAACATTGGCTAATCCGCCTTATGTTTCAACTTTTTTTGCAACTGGAGCCTGAGCAACATTAGCTAATCCGCCGTATGCTTTAACTGATGGGGCTTTGAATGAAAGCTGAGACAAAAATATTAAAAATAAATAGAAAATAATTGTTTTAGTAAAGGCCTTTGAAAACATAATTGGAATTACCTCTGTGAATTTGTATGATTTGAAATTGATAAGGTATTAAACCTGTAGTTTCTTTGTAATTCAA
>Ga0208362_1000045_pt1 | contig 36672 bp, 13 predicted proteins | sample LakMenEpi13Oct10_FD_150693 | JGI IMG/M metagenome (GOLD analysis project Ga0208362, IMG submission 150693) | Freshwater microbial communities from Lake Mendota, WI - 13OCT2010 deep hole epilimnion (SPAdes) | ecosystem: Environmental > Aquatic > Freshwater > Lake > Epilimnion/Euphotic zone ... | reverse complement strand
TTTTTAAAAATCCTAACTCATCCGCATAGACTAAAATAGGCTCACTAATGTCAATTTTTTGAACATTATTTTCATCAATTAAATTAGAAACATCTACCACAGAAATACTATTTCCTGGATTTATATCTTCTGAATTAAACCATCCCAAGACTGCCCCATCTGAAGGTACAGACGACCCTATTTTAACTGCCTTTTCATTTAGATTTTCTGTTTGGTTAGTAAATTTTTCCACTTACATATCCTCATTGTCTGGATGAATTTCGGTATAATTATCTATGTAATCTGGCGTAGATCCTAGTAGGCCCATCTGATACTGATCAAATCTTCTCAATAAAACCCACTTGGGTGGTTTCCAGCTCGGAGTAGAATGATATGTATTAATCACTGATGATGTTACATAGTCATAGGCAAAGTATGGTGTGGCAACTATATCTGATCCCATTTGCTTACTAAAGATAACATTATTATTTATAGGAGCCTCTTCGTTTGCATAATCTATAAAGTTATATGATTCGTGCCAATATACAATGTCACCAGATATAGTAACATCTAGGAGAGACAATTCTCCGAATAGATTTTCTAATTCTGTGCGTAAATCTTGCTCATTAGCGATTTCTATTTTGACAAACCAATTGTTTGGATCGTTTCTATTTCCAGCAAGAATTTCTCTTGAAATTACAAATCTACCACTAGAATCTGTGCTTATAGAGTAAGTTTGTATTCCATCATCGAAAAGGTCATATAAGGTTTCCGCTTTAGCCCATGCTAACTCTACGCTCAACTCAAGTGGCTGATCTTGCCAGTAAATTCTTCCAACAATCTCCACATAGCTTGTGCCGTCTGCTTCATATTTTAATGATGTAGAAGATGCTTTAATGTTTAAATTAAATTTTGGATTAGTTTTTAGCTTGAAAGATTCAACGTATGAATAACTTCCAGTTTCACTGTTTTGTCCACCATTTGGCGTAGCTGAACCAACTCCATCAATTCTGATTAATTGATTCTCTTCAAATTCTTGAATTAATGGATTAAATCTTACAACTGATAATCCATAACCATTGTCATTTGTTGTGACATATTCTGGAACAGCTTGTATAGCATCGCCATGTATATGGAATGTCTGACCTGGTTTTAGGTTATTATTTTCATCATACGAAATTATAGACAAATACATTAAGTCATCAGAATTTGAGGTTAACGTTTTTGGAGATAAATTTGTTGTAACACGTGAGAATGGATAATCATTTTTAGAAATATATACATAACCATTTTGTAGTGGATTATTAACCTGATCAATATCTAGGTCAATTTCTAGGAAATTATCAATAATATCCTTTTCGTAAATAATGCTGTATATTTCAGATGAAGATGGTGTTGACGAAAAGTATATAATAGATCTGTTTATATCTTCATTTTCATCATAATAATCTTTTTCTACATAGAATGCGTCATTTACGGTATAGGATATTTCATAATCTCTATTTGCAACTGATGGGGTAGCAGAACTAAAAGGATTTAAAATATTTGTATTAGATGATAAATTCTCAAATAAAATATTTCCAGTATAAATATCCTTAACACTTGCTTTTGAAATATTTTCATATGCAGTATAGAACATGCCCAATTTGCTCGGTTGTAAAATTTCTACATTTGAAAAGGTTGTTTTACCAGGTGTTGCTGCGTCTTCAAAGACTACATTTCTATAATTTTTATCTCCAACTTTAACTATTGTAGGAGCAGCCATTCTAGGCGTAGCTGATAGATCTATGCTAAAGAAAGAACCAGTTGCTGAATCTTCTGATGGATTAGAATAAATGTAATAATCTTTTTCATTTAGGTATACCCATCCAGAGTTTAAGCCAACTGAATAATAATTTTCTATCTCATTTTTTCTTTTAGCAAAAAGTGGGACATTTAATAGTTCATTTTCGGCAATATATGAAGTCAGCGAATTTGTAATACTATAAGTATTTTCAAAGAATGGAACGACAATATCTGGTGTAGCATGCAGCTCTACACTTCTGAAAATATGAGTATAATCTGGGTCTAAATCAAATGTTTCGCCAGATAAAATAATGTCATTCAAATAATGATCATTGCTAATAAAATAGTTTATTTTTTCAGATTCATTTAAGTATGTATTATTGTTATTGTCGATTAGTCCAGAAAATAATTCTGGCGCATTGTAATTAAATGGATAATATACATATCTAGAAAATGGGTACTGTGTTGTATTGTACGGTGTTTCTATCTCCATGTACTTCAAATTAGTATCATAATTAATCGTTGCCTCTTCAAAATACTCATAACTGCCTGAAGCTGAGTTATTTGAATCATAATACCTATATACAATATTCGGAGAAGAGGGTATTACATAATCAATTTTTGTGTTTGCATCTCTAGACTGTCCACCAATTTCTATTGAAAGCGTGTCTATATCTGGTGTTGCAAAATTAAATATTGGCAGCGTATCAATCGTATTAACATTTAAGTATATAGTTTGAGGAGTTGCGCCAACTGGATAGAGTATGGGTGCAATTAGCTCATCAGTATTTATTGTCGCTGATTGTAAACCATTTGACGTAATGTCATTTACATTGTTTACATAAACTGAAGAATAGTATGTGTCAGTATTAAATGTATTTGAAGCAGACTTGTATGTTGTTGATCCAATTAATAGGTTAGCATTTAGGTTATTTATGTTTGGACTTGCAATTAGCATGTATTCATTATTAGCTGGTTCTACATTATAGGCTGGAGTAGCTAAACTAAAAGATGCTCTATATGGAGCAACCGATACAACTTGATAACTTGGACTTGAGTATTCAGTATTAAATACCACTCTTATTTCTTCTGCGTCGAATACATTAATTGAATTTGTTGACGGTGTTGCCTGGGTATTTAAATATCTTTGATTGTATACTTTATCTTTAAATTCAATTGCACTAAGTGAATTTCCATCCTGATCAAATATAGTAATATAATTATATTCTGGGCTAGCTGAACTATTTTCATTAAACCTATTTCCTACATAAAAGTCATCTCTATTTAGGTAATTTAGATTAGTATAAAATGTAGAAGGAGTGGCATAGTTATCGTGGGGCGGCATTGATATTTCATAAGTAAGGCCTACACCTATGGTCTCGCCCTCAACTACGTAGGTTTCTGTACTCACAAACGAGCGTATGGGACGAATTTTCGGTGAGCCACTCTTTGATGAATCCGACTGCTGTAGACCATCGTCAGGATGACCATCAGGGAAAAATACTGTTGTCCATGCGTTGGATGCATCTGCTTCAGAAGAACTCCAGTAAGTATAATTACTAAAACCTCCAATAATATTTTTGCTCGTCCACAACGCCTGCAATTCATCTTTAGATGGTAAGAACCAATCTGATTTTCCACCAAAATCTAACTCACTACAATACACGGCAGCAGATGTTGCTTCCACATTTCCTGCTTGATTAACAATATCAATAGTATTTTGCGCTCCAGTACCAATTGCTGTACCATCAGCGCCAGAGACCACTGCTGACTGGTTGCCCCCAGTAGCCCAAGTTCTAGTAATTTCAACGGCGACAGGCGCTGCCTCAAAATACTTACCTGTAGAGTTCCCGGCCGTAGATGGGGTGATAAATATTTTTCCTCCACCAGGACCAGTGTCGCCAATTGCGTAGGCTACCGTATCAACTTTTTGCCTTCCAGCAAAGTAGTCTGGTGTAGATTTAATATAAGACGAGTACCATGAATAGTCAATTTTAATTGGCTCATAAGAGTATTGTAGATTATTGTCAGAATATCTATGACCTTTCACTCTAATGCCACCAGTAAAGTTTATATCTTCCCCAGATCCGGCTTGAGTTATAAGCTTTGCATCATTGAAGTCTCCAACGCCTGACTGGTAGTATTCAAGTAGAGGAGAAGCTGATGTATCATAAATGGCAGGAATTCTTCCTACGCCTTCACCATTTTTTCCTGCGTAGTCCCATATACCTTCTCCCCATCTAACGTATCCTAGGTTAGATGGATATTGGTTATTTAGTTTTTCTACTAAATCAAAAAATGCTTGCTGAGGATGTCCGGCGTCGTTGAAGTATGGAGTTGAATTTTCAATATCAGATATTTCAAGTAATTCTGGAGTAGCTCCTAAATAATTAGAATTTGGCGTTGCGCCGTAGACTCTCCATATATCAAGTTCTCTTCTAAGAGTTCGTTTAAAACCTTCAGAATTTAACTGCGGCACATTTTGATTAACATCTAGAATTCTCTTCTTGTAGTTTTCATTTGATTCTAAATATAATCTTGGTAAGCTTACTCTTGCGCCAAACTCATCAAAATCATTAAATATATTCTCTGCATCTTGTTCGTAGACTGAGCCGTTAATTAAGAGAGTATCGAAACTTCTAATAGTTGTAAATTTTCTATTAGCTGCGTCATAAAAGTAAACATAGTCTTCATTTCTTGAGCGCAAGAAATCTAACATTGATCCGATTGGTGATAGTTCAACACCATCACCGATAACTGTAACCATATTTGGTGGCACGTTATACGATGCGTGCACCCATGCCAACATGTTAATATCTGCTGAATTAATGTACGAATTAATATCATTAAGGTTTATTTGACCCAGAATATCATCAAGAGACTCTTGAACTAGACCTGTCATAAACTTGCCACCAGTAGACTCTGGTATATGTAATCTAGGGTTTGTTAAATTTTCAAAAAAATCAATACTGTCTAAGCCAGAATTTGGTGTAGTAGATGCTACAGAATCTTTAAATATATCAGTCCAGGATGGGAATCTTCTAAGTATATTTCTAACAGATGTTCCAGCTATTGGTGAGACAGGGTTATGTATTAATACTTCTAGGTAGAATATTAGGCCAAGAGTATTTAAATTTATTTCTTCTGTTTCTATTTCTAGAACAACTTTTATGTAAGGCTTAACGTTTCTAAGAAATAAAGTATTTGTATCTGTAGTTATAAGTGATTTTAGCCATGGACCATCTGGATCGCCATCATCAGACTCATATATTTCAATAGAAAAAGTTGGCTCTATTGTTCCTGGAAGATTGGTGAATAAATGTCGATAGCTAATGACATCTGCCCTAGAAGACATGTCAACAAATCTAAGAATACTAGGAGTAGCAGTCTCTGGTATTATTTCGCCATAATCAGTTTTATATCTGGCATCTTCGTGGTATGGTGTACTATGATTTCCGTCAAAAGATGGTGATGTTAATTCTGTACCAGTAAATACTGTATCGCCAATAAGATCTAGTCCATATGCAGATCTTGAATAAGAATAGTTTGTATAGCTATTATTGCTATATATATTAATTGGATTACTAGTCCATATATTTCCAGACTTAGAAAAGTCTGAACTCCTTAATAGCAATAAATATTGTTTCATTAAATACCCTTATTAGTAAGCTGCTGCACCGACTACGACTGCTGCACCAACAACATTCCCAGCTGCGTAGTATTCGGTAACAGAATTTGTAATTATATCTTTTAGAGGTAAATCTTTACCATTTGCAGTTAGACCACTAAAAGTTACTCCTCTAATTATATCAGAAGAAAGCTTTATTTGTCTCTCTAATTCAGATAAAGATACTGTATCTCCTATTGAAAGAGAATTTAAATATCTTTTTACAAAGAGTGTAGACTGATTTAATAATCCCTGAATACCTGATTCAGAATTTCCAGTTGGAACAGTAATTGTATAGTTAACATTAATTATTACTTTTTCGGCAATTCTTACATTAAATCTAATTCCAACGGGCTTCACACTTGTTATGGCTGTAAGTATTGATTCTGGAAGTGCTTTAAGGCCAGAAGATACTTCTGGAACAACAATAACATCACATGAACCTATACCGTAAGTAGCTTGTCTAATTCGAACATCTCTGACACCTTTAACGGAAAGTGCTGCAAATCTTACAGATTCTGCGGTACCGGGCAAACGTGTCTTCATTGAAGCTAATATTCTTCTGCGATAATTGTCATCAGATTCCGATGATATATTTGAGTACACTTCTTTTGGATTTGAGCAGCCGACAATAACTGTATTTGGTCCAATATAATTATGTTTAGTTAATGTATTTATCCCAGCAACGTACGAGTTGTCAGAAAAGTTTGGCTTTACAATTCCATATGCTTTTAGTGAACCGGTAGGAATGATGACGTCACCAGCAACTGCATAGCTATATTGTTTAGTAGTAAAGTTTGATACATCATTATAAACAAGTGTACCTCTAGGAATTATGACATCCCTGCTATGCTGTTTATTTATAAAAAATTCAATATTGTAAGTTTGTCTTTCTTGGGCAACGTAATCGGAAACTGATTTTCTGGGAATGCCATAGAGATCACCTATTAAATCTAAATTTCTACCAGAAGCAGTTGTTAACCTACTTTGATTAACACTAAATCTAAAGGCTTCATATAAATCAGAAATTTCCGAACTAAATGCGTCTGCAAAAGCTTGAGCTATTGAGCCAGGGTAAGTTGCTGTAATACCTGCATTTTTTTCTAGATTTCTTAAAATTGAAGTTAATATTTCCGCTTTACTTTTGACGCCATATATGCTCATTTAGGCTCCTAAATTCTGATTTATAGATAAGGTTATTGGTTGATTTGCATCTGTCAGTATGTGTATGTCAAATCTAATTGTATCTTTACTCGTTGGAATAGCATCTATTTTTATATTTCTGCCTTTAAATAGACCTTCTCTCTGAAGGGCTGTTCTTATTAGTTTTTTGCCATACTCTCCTGTTTGCACTGTTTGAGGCATTCCGTATAGCAGCGAAAGATCTACACCTAAGTTTGGATAATTAATAAAATCTCCTGGCTCAGTCATTAATCTTATATATATTTGCTGAACATCTGATTGTAGTGCAGATGTTGTTTTAGCAATGTCGTTTTTTCCATCGATTAATAAATCACCAGTATATGTAAAATATAGGTCAGGCATTGTTTTCCCTTAAAAATCTTTCAACTGCTTGATCAAATGATAGTCCTTCTTTTATGTATTTTACTATAGCTATGACTTGCAATCTAGAGTAACTGCTAAGATAAGCTTCAATAAGAGCTGATTGTTCTAAGGTTAAACCAGAAAAATCTAAATCAGAAGATAATTTTTGTTCAGAAATCTGTTGTGTACCTGAAAAACCATACTTACCTTCTATAGTAATTGGTTTCTGCAACTCTTCCTGTTCAAAAGCAGAAATACCATCTATATAATGATAAATACCGTTTTGAGCGGAGTGGATCTGCTTATAGTTAATTTTTACTAAAGTTGGTTCCACATAAGAAGAGGCTGCATAATTGAAATTATAACTATTCCATCTCAATCCATCATCTTTTGTAAAAAATCTTATTGAATCTGCGAAAAGCGAAATGCTTTTTGACCTAGTGCTTATAACTATGCCAACGCCAGGAGAGGCAAATATTTCTATGTCTCCCTGATCATTTAATCTAATAAAACTATTTAAATCTGGATGAGTAACACCAACTTCTCTATCAGAAAATTCTTTTCTTCTTTTTAATTCTGACTCAACAGGGTACATACCGGATTGAGTTTTAATTTTATTTAAAGTATCTAAAGTAGGATATTCTTCCATTAGTGCACCAAGAACCTTGGAATGCCACTTGTTACAACATAATCTCTGTTAAAATTTCTATTAACATTCCTATCATTATAATAACTGACTATATAAGGATTAGCCTCATTATTATCCCTAAATTGTACTAAACATCTTGTTCCTATTGTGGGCGATACTGACTGTATTCCATTATTTATAGGACAGGGCACTTTTGTTATTACGTTTCCTATACTAGAAGAGTTACCGGCTTCCAATACTATTGTTGCGGTATTACTTCTTTTATCATAGGAAGTTATAGTTCCTGGGCGTGTTTTAGCTTGTTGTATAATGGATGTGTTTATTTGATCTTGTATCTTTTTATCAAATTTTGGATAATTTACTGGCATATATACCTCCTATAGTGGAACAACTGAGTTCTCGGATCCGTCCCTATTAAAGACAACTCCATCTAACCAACGATCAATATATGGTACAGACCTTGACGTTGCACCATTGCCTTGAAATGAAAAGTAAGCTATTACCCAATCTGATAAATCTTTAGTAGCCAACTCTTTTGACTTTCCAGTCTTTCTCATATAAACATTTCTTGCGTCTTTAAATTTAGTTTTATATATAGGCCCTGCAACCGGAGCACCTCTTCCACGATAATCGCCCCAGGGCGTTAAAACATGGCGCATCTGTGGTGACTCGCCAAGTCTTCTTTCTAACGGAAATGGATAAGGAGCTATCTCGCCAACCATAGCTGTGTACGCAATCCATGCCTGATTGATTGGATACCATAGCCTATGGTTAGATGATCCTTTAAAACTTCCGTCTATTAAATCTTGCGGAAGTCCTAGAGATTTGTAGCTATTATATGTTTCTAGAACGTCTAACTTCCATTCTTCCCATGTATCAAACTTATCAAATTTATCAAATAGCTTATAACCTGCGATAAGAGTTGGCTGTGGGTGGGGTAATATATAAGCTACATTTCCGTGTGTTCCGAAAAAATTATTTTGCAGAAAGCCAATAGATAGATCGTTTCCGGTAAGATCAGCGTTTATAGTACCAACATTTCCTTCTCTTTGTGAAATTGCAGTTAAAATTGCTGCTAATTCTGGATAACATATATTGCTAAGTAAATCAAATATTTCATTTGCAACTAACTCTCCAGAATTACTAGCTTGATATGAAGTTCTAAATTTTGGATTTGAAAGTGAAATTATATTAGGATTCCCCCCCCTTGGTGCCCGGGGTTGGTCTCCAAAGTCGCGATCATCCCCTGGAGGAGGCGGAGTATCATCCCCTGGAGGAGGCGGAGTATTTATTATGGTCCCTTGCAACTGACCATTTGGTCCTGAATATATTCCGGATCTTCCCTCTAAAAAAGATATATGAATATGATCCCTATGACTTCCTCCTAGGTCAGAATAAAATTGTGTGTATGGCACATTAGGGTATTTCATTCTTATCTCAGAAGACGCTGGCTCAGTTCCATTTTCTCCAGAATCTATTCCATATTGTCGACCAATTTCATCACTTACTATTATCATATCTGGTTGCAAAAATGTTGGACCTGTATTTATTGCTGACATTAAAAGCTCAAAAGCTTTTATGTATACTTGCTCATCACCAGCAGTTGCAGCTAAATTGTAAACTTCTTTTTGATCTTTTGTTCTTATTAAAGATATGTCTATTGCTCTACCAACTCTATGATTCGTTAATGAGCTACCATTAATTAAGGCAACACTCCAATTTCTACCAGTTCCAAATCCACCATAAAAATCCAACTTTGAAGAAATATATATTAAAAATTCTATTAATGCTGGTGCTATATATGCTCTTTGTGAATTATATAAGATTATTTCATTTGATACTGGACCACCATTGTCTGCGTACTTTAGATTCTTGGTTACGTACTCGTTGGGAATATCAAAATCCCATCCATTAGATAGTATTCCTCTATCTTGAGCACTAAAAGCATTTTCGTTAATAGTTGTTAGGTATTTTCCTCTCTCAACAATCCAACCTTTTTCTTCTTCAGTCATTTGAGACGAAAGGGCAACCTCTCTCCGTCCACCAGATGGAGCTGATGGATCATATGTTCCAACAATTCCTGGATTATGAGAATGCCCATCTACATTAGTTCCATCTAGTGACTGTGATGTTGTTTGCGAATTAAATATATTTCTAATTATCGAACCACTGATATCATTATATCCAGCAGTTCCGATTAATTTTCCATCACCCAAAACTCGTGCAAAAGCAGTTCCTCCAGATAGTGTAGAGTTTGCATTTCCGTCTTCTGGATTTTTAATTACTATTGAATTTGAACTACCAAATGCAGTTTCTCCGCCTCCAGTTAATAAACTTTCCAACGATGAAGAAACCCCTAACTGATTAAATTTAAGGACTGATCTAGGATTTCTATATAGGTTAAATCCAGAAGCAACATCTTCAAAAACTGTAGAATGCAGTGTTCTATTTTGAACACCTTCAGTAGAATAGCTTGTATTTTTAACTAATTGATTTCCGCCAGGAAAATATTGTTTAAATATACTATTTGTTATCGATCCAGTTGTCGACATTTCTGATCCATTTATAGCAACCATAATTAACCTACCTACTATTGCCCTGAACTTGATTTAATTGAGGAACAGATTCTGCCCCTGTTTGAACAGATTGTGACTCTCTTTGAAGATCTTTTACATAAACTTTTGCCAAGTTATTTACTACAAGCTCCCAATTTAATGTATAGGGTTGACCATTTTGATAATATTCATCCCATGAAACTTGTGGCCACATTGATGTAATAATATATAATTCTTCAAGTATTTTCATATTAACCAAAACTCCTAGTGGTTTTAATAAACTAGGATTTGTAATACCATCTGCAATATAGGTAACCCACAATGGATCGTAAAGCTGTTCTACGCCATCTACTCTACTAGAAGTATAGTAATCGGGTGTATTAAGTTCGTAAAGCGCATTGTATATTTCATTAAATTTTATAAAAAATATAGAGCTACTATCAAAAGATGCTTTAAGCGATTCCTTGACATAATCTTCTGTAGTTGAATTAACTCCACCTGGCAGATATGTGTCATTTTGATATTTTCTCACCGCAGAACGTGCTCTTTCTGCAACAAAAGATTTATGATTTTCTATATTTTCTGGTGGTACGGAGTGGAATATCGTTCCAATTGAACGATTAAACTGATCTTTTTCATATACGGAATCATTATTTCTTTCTGCTCCAGGTTCATAATCTGAATCTAAAATGGCAGTTGGACCTGTTCTTGTAGGATTAATTCTAACAATAAATATTTTATCACTCAAAGCTGTTCTTACATATTCTTTTGCTGCACCGCCGGGTGTCGAAAGATCCAGGAATGATAGATTGCTATTGCTAGATGTATCTGGATAACCAATTTTTCCTTCAATTTGATTTGTTTCAGATGTGTTAATTCCATCAAATCTTACAGTAAAAACTGCTCCACTCAAGATGTCTTCAACATCAATTGTGTCACCGTCTTTGAGATCAGTAACCTTAACTATTACTCTGTATTGTTGCTGCAAAGAAGCTTTTTCTGGACCAAGTCCAGACAGATTTAATACTCTTGCATGTATTAATGCGTTTTGATAGCCAGTATATCTAACTAGGTCTGATATTTCCGTTTCTTTCCAACCTAAGCTTTGGAATAGATCATCCGATCTAACATATGTGTAACCTTCTGCTGTTCTTACCTTTCTTCTTACGCCTAATATTCCTGGAAGTAGAGCTTTACTGTGATGCATTCCTACTACCATTCCCTGATTGTACGATAGACCCGCATCCATTGGTTGACCATTCTTATTGAGATATTGGACATAGCATCCGTGTTGGTCTAATACATTATCTCTAACCCATTTCCAGCCACTCCAGGCGAGCTGTCCGACAATTGGTACGGTATTTGCAAAAGCTCCAAAGAATAGCGCTGGCAAACTGCCCGTGGTACCAGCTGCTGATCCTGCTCTTGCCGATATTTCATTATAAATTTGATCAGAGTTTTGTGCCAATTGATTAGCCATTGCGTCTTTTGCTAGCGCAGAAGAACCATGGGTAAATTGTATTCCACCGATTAATGAATCTGTTAGCGATTCACTAAGGGCATCAATTGATATATTTCCTCCAACTGTAAACCCAGCATTTCCGTCTCTTACTCTATCAAGAATAATTCTTGCTTGATTTCTAGTTGATTGAACATTCATCCATGAATGAATCCATGATGTCATAAACCACTTTGCAGGATCATTGACACTTACTATTGCATTTGGGGTAATTGATGTTATGAATCCTAAGTCAGAAGTAAAATGATGTACTACTTGCTCAACTTCAAATATGCCATACATTCTTTCGTATACGTCAGCAATATAAATCAAGTCGTGTGGTCTAATATCTCCATTTCCAAGTATAATTAGCTCACCTTGATAGATATCTTTTATAGATTCTTTCAGATGAGATAGCGCAATTCTTCTTGCAGTTAACTCATCGGGAGTGCCTTGAATGTTTTTGGCAATCCCTCTTACTGTTTCGAGTGGATGGAATAGTGGGTGCAAAAATCCTAAGAATCCTGATCCAACCATATTATCAAAATAAATACCACTTTCTACAGTTTTTTCTACTTGCCTTTCGGACGGTGCGCCCTTATCTAACGCAACTGTAACAGGATATTTTCCATCAGATACTGCTGTAACAACTGTAGATACATTGTTCAAGTTTTCTTGTATTTGATTTGAAATAATATGAGAAAATGAACTAATATAATGTATTCTTTGGAATGGTTCTCTAATCTCAATAACTGGTTCGCCATACTCTCGAGTAAATGGATTATCTACTGCTCTAAGCAGTGAGCCTTCTTGCCCTAATGAATAATAAATTGAATCGTTTAAAACTTTATTTAGAATATGGGCTTGTTTTTTAAAGTTTCCAACTTCACCTAGGGCAAAACCTAATTGCTGCATAGATAACTGGAACATGGACATTAGTGCGCCTAGACCATCGCCAATCGCTGTAAATATTGGTCCTATATTGTCATTCCAGAAATCGGATACCCCATTTGCAATATCTCCAAAGATATTAGTAGTACTGCTACCTTCACCTCTAGTTGACACAAGTAGTTGCGTAAATTTAGCCCTATTACTTGATTTAGCTAATGCTGTATATGGATTAATAAATGCCCTAAATACTTTATCAACCGGTCTAAAGCTCCATTGTCCCTCATCTTCTGCTCCAGTTTTTTTTCTGTCTGGCTTTAGAACAAGCCAAGCTCTACCGTAGGCTTCTTCCCATAATCTTTGACGGAATAATCCAACTAAAATTAAAAACAGTTGTTTTGCACTTGTTACTTTTTCTCTTAAAATTTGCTCTAAACTTTCATCATCTTCCAAACTTAAGCTGAATTTGAATATATCTTGTATTGATTGACCAGAAAAAAACATTTCGCCAAAAGCTTTTAATGACCTAGTTATTGATGTATTAAAATAATTAATTAATCCACCCTCATCTAAACCAGCGTCTATCCATCCTTTTCTAATATACTCTACTGCTTCTTCGTATGCTCCTTTTGCTGTTAGATTAGCTATCCCCATAAAACCTTGTTCTGTAGAAAGAGTTGTGTAATAATCAGATCCAAGCAGGACTGCAAATTCATCTATGGCACTACTGTCTCCAGATTTTATAGATTTAAAATATTCAATTGGTTCTTCGTTTGATAATGAATTTGGATTTATTAATGTTTTTAGATATGCGGGGAATGGAGTGTCGTCATCAGCGTCTAGTCCAAAAGTATCAAAAAATATTTGCTTCACACTTTCGTAGGTATGATATCCAAACCTAAATTGATCCCAAATATCAGTAGCTTGATTTAGAGTTCTACCATCACCTGCTATTACGGAAACACTTGGATCATAATTCTCATCATAATATGATCTTGCTTTTATGCCGATTAAATCGGCTGGATCCCATGCTGGAGCAAAGGAAACTCTATTATTATTGTTTGAATTTCCATCAGTCGATGATTTTTCGGCGTCAAGTATCTCCCATAATTTTCTTCTTTCAAGAGTTTCATACTCTGCGTCTAAAACTGCTTGGAAATAGGTTTTGGCATTTGTATTCTTTAATATATTGCCACCAAATTCATATCCTTCTATACTATCAACATATGTTGTTCCATATAGAGTCAAATTAGACAATGAGTTGTTTAGTCCATAAACTGCTCGACCTCCAGCACCTGGAGAAACAGATCCATCCTGACCAGGTATTATTGGAACTTTTTCTTGCGCAATTAGTGTAGAGTCTGCGTTATCGGAGGTGAATGTTCCAAATCCAATTGTATAATGGAAGTCATCATTTATATCTAGGCCATTATTGTCTTTCAATTTAAAATTGACAGCTGGCGCTATAGACGGTGACACTACTCCTAGCGGAGTATTATCTGGCACAAAAGCGAATAAGCACTCTTGTGCCTTTGGTGTTACTCTATATCCACTTGTAGCAGAGACTTCAGACATATTATCTGTAGTATTTTCCATATCACTCCAATCCAGTGAAGCTCTTGTAATAATACCTAAATAAAAAGCTGCGTCTGGTGAGACTATTGCATCTACATTAGAATCCGCATCCTGCTCAGGTATGTCCCCTATTTCTTCTCCCCACAAAAAATAAGCTGGCCTACATATTACCGACCTTCTATTCACTGGGTTGTATACTAAAATTTTTCTATTTTTATAGTCTTCAGCGCTTCCATACAAGTTTTCAAAACCATATTCTTCTTTAAACTTAGCCAATGTTGTGGTATCACCGGAACTTGTAGGGGGATTATATGGCCATCTCATTGCAATGTAGAATTGCTCATCCTCTACGGTTTTTGGACTTCCCCATTCTTCATATGTCAGCTTACCAAATATTTCAGGATCATATTCAAAGCTTAAATCTTCCCCATCTTCATTTGGCACTACTCCGCCAGCTGTTCCTATATTTGGCAGGGGCATTCTTATCAATTCAGTAGTCGCATCTATTCCGTTAGCTAGACTACTTTCTATTGCAGCTTGATTTAAGTCAAAAAGATTAAAAATATTTTCATAATTTACATTACCTTCTGAAGGTATCAGTGTTTGTTTTGTCTCAACAAAAAAATTATATTCATAGACAGCTAACTGCGCTAGATTGTTATATGAATCCTCATCAGGTGAATCTTGGAGGGCATCGACGACCATATCTCCAAAGAGTTCATCTAGCTCACTGTTAATAGTCGAAGAGTTTTCTAGCAGTTTTTTACTTGTTGCAATAAAATAAGGGAATGCGTATCTTGGTGTTAGGTTGTTAATTTGCTTATGTACACTAAATATATCACCAATTCTTGCTGCCGTAGAACCGTCATTGTTAATATCAATTGGTAAGTGTAGCCCAACGTTTGCAAAGCCTTTTGTTACTGGAATTTTTGCAAGTATTACGTTTGAGCCTTCATCGGAGTATGGTGTACTTCTATACGTACTTGCTTGTGTTGAATAAAAGTTTAAGACTTTACCAGCAAGAGTTTGGCTTGGTGCATATATCCCAGTAGACTCTAGTAAATCTACTGTTAACATTTCTAGCGTTTGATCTGGTTCTGCTGCAGCAAAAAATGCAGAGTAGTCTGCGTAAGAGTTACTTTCTCTGTTAACTCTATCCAAGATACTAATAAGATCACTGTCAGCATTTCTTTCCTGTGGAAGTATAATACCTAATTCTTCAGCTTTTTCTTGACCAGGAAAACCCATTGTTACAGGAACGACACCAGATGTGTACAACCAGTGCGGCTTTCCGTAAAAAACTGTTGATCTATCCTCGAATGGTCTTACGGCAACTATATAGTTTGGTAGTAATCTAGCGCATGTCTGAAAAATATCCCAAACAGTTCTCATATAGGTTTGTGCCCTAAATGATACTTCATCAAATCCCTTTAAGTCATCATCTGGATTTTGGGAAATAATTCCTAAAGTTCTAAATAAATTTGTTCCGCCTCTACCAGATAATATACCTGTTAAACCTAGGCCAGTTAATAATGTTCCTGTCACAGGTCCACCAAAAGCTAAACCTACGCCCATTAGACCTAGAGACAAGCTGCCTCTTACAAAATTAGCTCTTCCTGTTGATTGGATTAATTTGTTGTCTTCAACTAAATTTTCTATAGATAAATTGGAACCTGGTGTATTATTTTGACTTTCAATAACTAACCTATTCCATGCAAAATCTGTTAAGCGTTTTGTATAACCTAATCTTTCATTTTGCATATCTGCCGGAACAAGAGAGGCTGCTGTAGACCAACCATCATCTAGGTCTCCTCCCAAGAACTGTGCCATTCCAGTTCCATTTCCTGGATATATATTTCTTTTGAATATTTCTAAGTCAACCTCAGATGCAAAGTTTGACCATAACTGCCACATAGCGCTTAGAGTATTTCCTCTATAGTTGAAGGAGAATCCTGAAGCTATACCTCCTGCGGCATTTAATGCGCCTCCTCCACTTCCAACGATAGTTGCCGCACCTTTAATACTGTCCCGCATAGCCTCTGCTCTTTGTGATTCAGTCTTAGTAAGTGGTTCGTAAAGTATCATTCCAAAGTGTCTTATTCCAAAGCGATTCTCGGAAAATATAGTTCCATTTGTTGCTCTAGCTAAAGCTTCTCTTGTTCTAGATGAACCCATAGATAAAAGTCTAACCATTAAATCTCTTGGCTCAGACAAATACATTCCAGTATCTATACCGCCATCAATTTTACCACTATGGCCATTTTTATTAACTGAGTTAACAACTGCACCAAGCTCAATTGCATCAGACTGCGCAGTTACTGTAACTATCTCACCTTGTTCAACATTGGTAATAACGCCATTGAATATTGTTTGAAGAGAATTTGGATTAGAACCATAACCAGCTCTTAGGTGAACTCTTACTCCTGGCTTTAATCTAATATTATTTATATCTACTATATATTCATTTCTCATTCCAGAAAGAATATTTCTAGATATATTTAATGTTCGATCAATTATAGAAGATAGGCCCTCAGTTAAAGACATCTCCTCATCTAGCTCTTCTACGTTTGGATTAAATATTTTGTCAGACTCTTTGGTTGTTAATTTACCATATAGATTAGATAATCTAAAAATAAGAGTATCACCCAGTAGATCTTCGGAAGATACTACTGAGAAATCTATAATTGATTGCAGTCCATAAAAGTTATCAAATAATTTAACGCCAGCAAAATATCCACCTTCATCTATAAGCCATAGCATGTAGGTGGGAAATGCCCGTAGCATGCGTCCGGAAACATCTCTATATGCTGAGTCAACCATCATGGTTTCCCAGTGAGTATAAACATCTCCAGTATATGCTTTTTGATATTTATCTAATGACACAGCACCAGGAACCATACTGTTTACTGTTGTGTTTCCGTATTCTGGAATTTGAGAATCTACGACATAATTATTTCTAAGAGTTACTCTTCCAGAATCTATTTGAACATTTTCTCCACCACTTGTTAAGTAGAATCTACCAGTATCTCTTTCTACATATCCATAATGTGTACCGATTGCTGTTTGCAGCATTGCGGGTATTCTATTGGACTCTATATCCTTACTGCTAGATGCTGGCCATGTAAATATTTGTTTATGAAAATCAACTTCATCTGGATGGAAACTTACATATTTTTCCTTGACCAAATTACCTTCATCATTTTCTTCATAAAGACTATAATCACCGGAAAGAGCTGCTTCTATTGCTACTCGTTGAGATATACTATTTGGGCTAATCTCACCCTGAACAAATGGAGCAGGATCTAATGCTTCTAAGAATGGGTTATTTTCATTAGCTTCTGCGCTGATTGAAATATAGTCTGTTAAAAAGTTTATTTTCATTTCTGCGTCATATGTTGTTTCAGAGGAAGAAACAAGTCTTATTAAATGAACAAATTCTGATCTTGTCATATTTTTATCTTTTATGAAGTCATTCATTTGTTCCACTAATTCAGTTTTAGTAATATAATTACTACCAGGTATATCTGTTGAATCCCTATATAGTCTCATGAAATCCAGAACTTTTTGTGCCTTACCGGCCTCATTTAAAAGGTCAGCTTCATCGATATTGCTATTAAAATTATATTCTTGAACTCTTGGTTGCTCATTGGAAAAACTATTAACAACGTCTCTGTCAAATATTTCAAAGCTTCTAAAATAGAAATCTGGATCTAAATGACCAACTGTTTCTCCAGATTCGTTTTTTACATCTAATGGAAAATCTGGATATGCGTTAAATGCGCCCCATAATTGCTTTATTCTAAGAAATGGATTTTTCTTAGTTTGAAAATGCTTAACCATATCCTCTTGTTGTTTTGAAGATAATTTTTCTCTTTTTTGTTGAAAAATATCAAAGTCCGTTAGAGTTAATTGAACTTGATATGTATGCGGAAAATTCGGAATTGTATTAACAGAATAATTTAATGGAAGAACATATTTGACACCACATAATGCTGTTATAATATTTTTGATACCAAGAAAACCAATTACGCCAGTAGCGTGCTCTAATCTAGCCAATCCAGATACATGATTAAATATATTTCTTAATTTTATTAATTCTTTTTCACCAACAACAGTCATTGATATATTAATATTTGTATCTCCACCACCAATATGCTGATAAGTTGGTTCATCGTGCATTTGGACTTGCAGTTTTGCAAAAGTGTTTTGCATACTTACTGTAACACCATTTATGATTACTGATGATGGATCTAAATCAACTCTCAACATTGGAACTTCCCATTCATTAAAATGGTAATTTCCACTTCTCAAACGTGATGCTTCAAGAAGTGCTTGAATGGGTCCACTTGCAAAAAATCTTTCATAAACTAAAACATTAAATGCTGTCTTAACTTCTTGTTTTAATTTTTCTTCATCTGGCTGAACGCCAGTTGACCTTCTAAGCGCCTCAGATTTTCCGCTTACAATATAATCTAATAATATTGATGGATCTCTAGCTATTTCAATAAGTCTAGATTTCATTGAAGTTAACGATACGTCACTAATTTTTTGGCCTTGAAAAGTCCAAATATCTAATGTGTCAAGTCCTCCAACGTCTGGAGGGCCAATGTAATCTGCGTCTTCTTCCAGAAGGGAGCTATATTGTTTAAACCAATCTTTTACTGATTCTCCACCATCTCCATTGAAAATAGATTTATTTGAGTTTTCTTGAATGAAGTTTGTTGCCAAATATGAGTATGCCTGAGCGGATTCTGAACTTGCGTTCAATCCAGATGTTAATAAATCAATAGAATACTTTAGCAATTTTTTTGTAGACATTGAATAATTATTATTTCTTGAGATATCTATAGTTTCACTTAATGAAATTCCATAACCATCTACTTGATTAATATCTATACCAACTCTTCTCAAGAATCCAGCCCAAAGGTCTTCTGATAAATCAGGAAGGATTTTTTCTTCCGCAGACCTAAAAGATGCTGTACTTGGTAAGAATATTTTTGTTTGTGTTTCAGCTGGTGTATATATCGTTAAATGATTTCCATTTCTCCATTCTTCAAAAATATTATAAGTAAGTACATCTAAGCCTTCATTTTCTGTTTGAGTTTCATATGGAGAAATATCACCGTTCAATATTCCTCTTTCTATTGAATCTGGTGATCCAGTTGGCCGCGATCCAGAAGAGGACGATGTAACTATTTCCGTATTGGCATCTTTTGCGTCAGAAGACTTTATCAAAAATTCTTCGTTAACATACTGATGCATTGCTCCTGCTGCCTTACCCATATATTGGCGATATTTACCCCAGTGTACTGCCTGATTAAAATCTTTTACCATTGGAAGAAATGGTTCATGGTTGAAATTTAATAACTCTAAATCCACTGCTAGGGCAAATGGGAAATTTGGAATTGTAGATATACTCATTCCAGCCAATGCAACTGCTGTTATTCCATGGATTGAATTAAGATACTGATTCTTAATTGGAAGAATTGGCGAATATTTAAATGCGGCTATAAAGCCTCTAAGTGATGATAAAAATTTATCTATTTTAATTTCAGAGTCACCACCATATCTAAAATCTATTTTCATATCTTGATTTAGATCTATTGCCGATACGTCCTCTATATTTAATCCCCATATTTCTTCATAATTTGGAAAGAATAATCTCATTCTAATTGAAGTTTCTTTATAGCCAGAATTGAATTTAGGACTACTCTTTTGTCTTATTGCTGATCCAGTTAAGCTACCAGTTTTAAATGTTGTATTTATATCTATAGTTATAGGAGGAACGTAAAAATTAGCAGCTCCTATTCTTAAGTGAAATATATCTGGATTATTTGGTTGAATATTACTTCTAAAGTAAGGGGATTTTGTAATTATTTCTTTAATTCTTGAACTAGTATTTCTAGTTGACGCCCATTCAAAAATGGGCTCACCTATTTCGTTCGCACCGAATGCAGCTAGCAAGCTTCTTAGCATCTCTTCTGGATTATTTAATGGATCATCTTCCGAGCCACCATATCCACCATCAGAATAATCACCTTGGATAGCTATTGCTTCTATGAAAAATTGAATTAGGCTAGGAAAATAATAATCAACTGTAGCTAATAGAAGTGGATCTGTTGCCAAGTTTGCAGTTACTTGCTGCGCAAGAGTCAACCATCCCACATCTACTTTGGGGTCTACAAATTCACTCGCAGACCGAATAACACTAATTTTGGATTGAAGTCTTCTTTTGGCAAATTCGGATATTTCATACGCGTATGAGGCTAAGGTTAATAATCCTGACCTTTCGATTCTATTCATTAAACTTGTAAAAGCTTTACTGTCTAATTGGGTTATTTGAGTACTATCAATTTTGGTAAAAACTGAATTAAATCTTTCGTTAACCTCACCATTAATATCAGCAGATGACGAACTGGGTCTGCCGGAAAATATATTAACTATTAAAGTTGTATATTCATTATGTAAATTATAAAATTCATATACACTTTGAAGCGTTGAGGTTCCGGGTAGGACATCGTCTTCTGAGCTAATTGTCTCTTCTAATGACTCTAATATATCAACATCATAGTTAGAGCCAATAAAATTGTCAATTCTAGCTTTGACTAATGAAATATACGTTCTAACAATAGGTATCCACGTATCTGGCCCGTTATCTATAACATCCTCAAAATTAAACTCTTCATTTAAAAAATGTTGCCTTACCTCAAGATCACTGGTGTCTAAATCTAAGTCTTTCTTTTCTTTATATCTATTAAGAATCTCATCATCAAAACTTGCACCTTCAATTTGTACTATATAGGCAGTTATTAATCTGTTATAGGCAACAACAGAGTATGGATCATTCTCATCGTATTCTAATAGACTTTTACATGTTAAACCATACTGTGTCAATTCTAAATCATAAGATGGGTGTGATGGTTTGCCTGATATCTGACCAGTAAATATAAAATATGTAATTATACCAGCCAGTTCTACTCCATATACATTATCGTATAATAATTTCCAAGCGTAAGCTGATAGATCATTGTCATCTTCTAAGGTAACCGTGCTTGGCTGCAATAATATACCCAAAATATTAACTAATTCATCAATTTTATTATTATCAGAAAGAGTCTGAAGAGCCTGTTTAGTGACTGCATTTAGTGCCATAGTTTACCTTAATTAAATCTCATATTGTTTTTAACTATATTATTAATCATACTACTAGAATTTTTTACTATTTTTAATTTACTATAGTTATCCATTATACTATAACCAGAGCTAGTGTTAGACATATTATTAATATTAGTTTTATTTAAAAAATTTATATTTTTATCATATCTAGCTTTTTGTAGATTTTTATTATCATAACCAACATTTTTTGGCTGTATTACAGTTGATGAGCTGTGCATTAGGCCCTCATAGGACCCCTTCTGTTTGTCTGCACCTACGTTTTTTACAGTCTCAATTGGTTTAGTTGGTTCTTTTGATAGAGTATTCTTATCAGATACTACCTTGGCAGATACTTTATTTGCACTTTCAGTTCTATAGGATGTATCTTTAGTTATTTTTCCAGCAGCAGATAGCGTGCTATTTTGTTTGCGTGCACCAAAGATCATAGTTCATTACCCTAGTAAGACGAGGCTATTGACCCATAGGGGTCCTCTGCGACATTTGCGATTCTGTTAAATATAGTAGTGCGAATTCTTCCATTAGATAAGCTTGACGCCAACTGATTAAATTTTTCAACATCTTCAGGTGATCCATTTATGTTTATATCATAATTATTTCCAGTCTCATATCCACTATTAGACATATTAGGGATCTGAGGGATTCTTGTTGGATAATTGGATTCATATGGGGAACCACCTGGCAGTAGGGGTGGGCCAGTCATATCGTCAACTGTTCTATCCTTGTATGAGGAATAAGCTAAACTTCCTACCGCAAGAGCACCGATAGCAAGGACGCTATTCTTTATCATTGGCTCTTTAAATAATTTTGTAAATTCTCCATCTTTAATTTTCTGTGAAAATCTCTTAAATTTTACTTTAGTTATTGGAGCATCTGGCTCCTCATCTAGTACGGATCTAATCATATCATCTGATATTGATCTTGAGCCATCAGAGCCACCAGACAGAAGATCTTCCAATTCTTTAACCGAAGATGCTGTACCACGTTGTTCCAATATGTCAAATTGAGTCTGAAGCTCACTTCTGTCAAACTGTGACTTAATTATTCTAGCTTGTAAATTAGCTTCATTCCTAAGTGTTTCGTTAGGTATTCTGTCCGCACTTGCTTCGCCAGCAATTGCAAGCTGTGTAGCTTCTATTAGACTTCTATCCTGCATCATGCCTGGATAGGCTATATTTCCAAACTCATTCCTGTATAATTCTTCTATTAATTCTGCAAACTCATTATAAGTTGCTGGAGCTGGACGTGTTGTTAGTTTCCTTTTTGCTTGAATTTTATTTAATATTTCGTCTGTTAGTTCTTGAGCCATGGCAGGATCAAATTCTTCAAGAGCTTTAATGTTTCTTAGTCTTCTCGCATTTTTTAAATTTTGTGCTGCGTCAACTAACCTTTGATTTCCTGTAACTGATTCAAGTGTAGCAATATCAACTCTACTACCTAGTGTTAATTTATCTACTGCATTAGTAAATTCTTCCATAGATATATTTTTTAATTGTGACGCTTCATCAATTTGCTTTAATAAATCTTCTTGCAAAAAATCTGATCTGGCGTAGAAGTTTGCTTTTTGCAGTTCAGAAAATGCTGCTCGATCTTCTTGGTTTGTACCAAAAATATAATCTAATTTATCTCTATTGGACTCCAAGAAAGCCTGTGCTAACTTCATTGAATCTTCAGATACAATTGAAGTTCTTCTAATTACATCATCTATATTTGCTAAATTAGCTTTTCTTGTAACTTCGAAAAAACCAAATAGTTCTTCGCCCACTTGCGCGTTTTTTGCTTGAGATGAATATTTGTGGCTCGCTTTTAGCAAAAATGGTTTTAGAGCTTCTGCCATAACTGTAGCGTCCTGTGTGTCATATGCTTTCTGAAGTTCTTCTATTCTTGCGGTAAAGCTATTAACACCAAAAAAATTTTGAGATCTTTTCATCTCATCAATGACACCCTTTAGTAAGATTTGTTTATCCTTGTCTGCCACTCTTTTGGTAAATACATATTCATCTATTCCTAGCATGAGCTCTTGGTCCATGCCAAGATGCTCGCCAGCCACTCTGCTAAAACCAATTAATTTTCCTAGATTTTCAATACCCTGTTGTCCAATTTCATCTGCTGTTATTCTTCCGGCATTTGCCCCTTGATAGCCCATTAGTCTAGCTATAGCCCTATTAACACCTTCTTGATTAAGAAAATCAGCTTTAGCTATCTGATCTGTTATTGCAATTTGTGTTGACATTGCAGTATCAATTGCCTGTTGGATTCCAACAGGATTTGTTGCTAAGTCAATAACTGATTCAGCAGACAGCATTCCTATTTGAAAATTCTCAAGTAAATACTTAGTTATATTTTTATCATTTTGTCCAGCTTTTGTTAGAAAATCTCGATATTGCCTCATTGTTGAACTAATTGCTGTAGATCTATTAATGTAGACACCTAAAATATCTCCACCAGCTTCAATGACATCCTCTTGCTTTCTTTGAAATGCTGCTCCAAAAAGTGCCTGAAATGCTGAGTCGCTTCTACCAAAAACTTTCATTACTTCTTCAAAATCTCCACCAGCTTGTTTTATTTCTCTCCTAAATCTTGCGCCACCTTTATATTTATTTAAGAAATTATTTACTTCTTCTGACTGCATTATTTCTTCAATCTGTGTGCTCATATCAAAAGCTTTTTCGTCTTTGAATGTTGTAAATACACGGAAAATATTTGGAGTTGTGTATCGAGGCTGAGCTGTTGGGCTAGTTGTAACTAATGAGCCCATTCCTTCTCTTGCAATTCTTATTTTATCAGCGTTTGTTAGATTGACTACTGTTGTAGATCCTGCAGATTCCATTTGGCGATATACTGTATCTATTGTACTTTCGATTAAGCTTCTTCTTCTTTTGGCTATATCTTCTGTTCTAGTTAACACATTGCGAGTACTAATCCCGGCGAATCCAAAATCTTGAAAAGCTTTGTCAAGAGATTGGCCACCATATATAACATTTTCTAATGCTAAAACAGCGGCGCGCTGTGCTTCTGTAGATGTTGCTTTTTGGCCACGTAAAAACACATTAGAAAAATCTGACGATTCTACATCTACCATTTTTTTAGTTCCGTATATTATATCTTCTGCTGCCGATTTAAAATAATCTTGCTTTTTAAACATGCCAGTAAGAGTATCCTCATCAAAATATGCCCTAGCAAATAATCTTTCCTCTATAGCTGTAGGCTGACGTATCATATTAAATCCAACCCTACTTCTACCCTTATCATCCTGGTAGCGAATCATCTTGATGATTCCTTTGTCGTCTAAGTCGAATCCACCTAATGCGTCTTTAATTCTTCCAACAGCTTCTCCGCCAAAAAGCATTGTTTTACCTTTTATTCTAAAAGATACAAGTTCTTCTGATAGTTGCTTCGCATTGCCAGATTCATCAATATAATCTGTATGCAAGTTTTTAACTGGAGATCCCTGACCAGTAAAGCCTTTTCCTAATACTCTTTTATCTCCCGGAATTCTTGCTTCGGTGCTTACTGAAAATCGCATAGCTTCAGGAATTACTGGTTGAATTATTCCATCTCTTTCCCTAAATACTTGCGTTGAATATAGCTTCACTAGCATATTCATCATTTTTGGACTTTCCATTGGTCCAACACCACTTTGGTGTAATTCCAAAATTGATTGAGCTAATTGTTTAGCGCGAAGCCTAGAAGCTCTTAATTCATTCGGTAGAGCTTCTATATCTTGATCTACCATCTGTTCTAGTGTTTTCTTTAATCTTTGTGGAAGAATATTTGCTCGTAATACGTCCTCTAATTCATTAAGCTTAGTTATCCCTCTATTTCTCATTGCGCTTAAAGTAGCTTCATCAGAAAATATATCTGAATGTACTGCTGCAGAAATTGGATCTAGAAAAACTTCATTTCTTGGATGGCCAAAACCTGCCAGTAAGACTTGATCAACTCCTCTAGCAAGCCCTGATTCAGTCTTAATATCTTCTGTGCTAAGTATGGCTGCTAAATTTTTTAAAGGCTTAACTGTTTTAACTGTTCCTTCATTACGCCCAAGCTCTTTCTTAAAGTACTTATCTAGTTTTCTTATTTCTTGTTCTGCTGCAATTTCATCTTTAGCTGAAGCAGCTGTTTTTATTCGCTGCAGTCTGCCAGATAACATAGCCATTGCTTTTTGTTGAGTTGATGTTATGGAGCCAATTGTTTGGAAGCCTTCTAATCTTTTTAATTCTTTTTGTATCATTTTTTCTACAGATTTAACATCCTTAACAATATCTACCGAAACATTAAATGCGTCTCTACCCACTGTAAATGATGATTTTATATCTCCGATTCCAGCTACATGACCTCTACCAATTATGTCATCTAAATTTGAACCTTTTATTTGATCAAAAATATTTTTTAAATTATTAAACTCATTTCTTGCAATTTCTCTTTGATCTGCCGGAAGACCCATATTGTCGATTGTTGCCTTAAGGTCTTGCATTCTAGACTTTAGTTCTTTTTTGTGAGAAGTTAGAAATCTTGAATTAAGTAATGAGCTTCCGTCAACTGCGCTTTTTGCGCTTGATGCTCCGTCATTAAATTGTTTTAATATATTTTCTTTAGCAGTAGTACTTACGCTTGAACCTTCAATGTATCTTTTTACATGATCTGCTAAATTTTTAATATTTTTTCCACCAACACCTTTTCCAGGACTATAGCTATTAATTGCTTCAGCTAAAAGAGTGCTTTGATCATTACTTAATCTGCCAATATATGTACCTATATAGTCTTCAACTTTTAAGCCCTTATAAGCGGCCATAGTCCTCAGTGTCTCCTCTGAGACTCTAGAACTTCTTCTGAGTACACTAAATCCAAATTTATATTCTCCACCATTTACTTTTTCGTGCGCAAATTTTTTCATTATCTCATACTGAAATTCGCTAATGAAAGAACTTTGTTTTAAAGTTTTTCCGCTTAGAATGGATGAAAGATCTGCTCCAGCTATTGCTACTTCTCTTTCTGATGTTAATGTTCTTATTCTTTTAGATAGTTTTAATAATTTATCACCAAGAACATTTGAATCTTCATCTTTAAATATTTTATTAAATACATCTGGATCTGCTAAGTTATGCCCAGAGACAGAGAGTAGTAAGTGGGACTGTAAAGCTGTTAGAGATTTTCCTCCCATTCTAAAATTAAGAACTCTTGCCCCCTGGTCGTCCATTACAGATATTCCATGTATTTCGCCCCTTTCCCTAAGGGTCTTAAGTCTCTTAACTATGCTTTTAGCATCACCTTTGCCACCTGACATTATTTGAATGTCCATTTTTAAATCACGTAGGTTTGGTATATCAATTCCTGCAGCCTCTAATGCCTTTATCTGATTGGCTGTATAATTTTTATTAGTTATATCTTTTAGAACCGCTCCTAAACCAGAAACTTTATTACCTATCATAGGGTCTGTTACAGATAAATTTTGAGTAACAAATAAAGTTGATGCCCTACCTATAGCTGGAGCCATAGAGTCAAACTCTTCTCCGGTTCCTGATATGACATATTTAATATTATCACCATCTGGAACGACTTCAATAACTTTACCTAATCCATATACAGTTTTTCTTAACGCAGCTCTTGCTGCCATAACTTTTTCTGCTGTTGTCTTATATACACCAAAATCAAAATTTGATTTATGATAACTAATTGGATTGGGCATTATCTCACTCCGGCAGATACATTAAAATTATTAGAACCAAATGGATTAGATGAAACATTTACAGAACCAGATAAACCCATTCCAGACATCAGTGACCTTAGCTTATACACTACGTCTTGTCTATCATTATTGTAATTAAAATTTGGGTAGCTTGGATTTACCAAATTTGCTTCTTTTATCTGTTGTGGATAGTAACCCATTTGGGACATTTCCAGACCCATTGATTGGCCCATTTTAATTTTAACTGCGTCTATATTTGTATTTGGATGCCAACCTTCCCAGCTAGCGTCTGGTAGCTCATGTCTTGCAAAATAATCTTCTAGTTCTGGACGTTTCTCAACTTTCATCCCCCAAGCTGCTTCATATAATCTTCTTTCAAGTCTTCCAGAAGTGGAAAGAATTTTTTCTCTTTCAGATACTGGGGCACTGATCATTGCTTTAAAATGTTCTCTTTTTCTCTTGGGTACAGCTAATGATAATGTTTCAACATCTGAACCATATAGATCTGCACCATACATAGTTCTTTTAGCTGCCATTCTAAATTGATTTGCAGACGCCATATCTCCAGATTGCTTAGACATATTTGCTAGTCTTGTATTTTTTACGTAACTAAGAATATCAGTATATTCCTCAAGAGCTAATTCTTTTTTACGCTCTTGAGGAATAAACCTATCGCCAGTAATTAATTCATAGGCGTTGCCGAAAATAGAGCTTCCACCACCAGCCACTATTCCTGCTGTTGTACCAAAAAGTTTTGCCCCAGGTGTAGCTCCAAACATACTGCCTACAAACCCTAAAGTGGCTGCGGCACTTATTGGATTTTCTTGTGTAGATTTGTTTAACATTGGTTTTATATAACTTTCGTATGGCCTAGACCATTCTGGGAAAGTTGTTCCGTAAACATTTCTTCTTTCCCAATCTTCTACTGCACTTCTTTTACCTATAGTTTTAGCTATTAAAAAGTTATCAGAATGGACAATAGATTCCCCTAATCTTGTCATAGAAAATTTAAATGGCTGTGTCGTTGCCATTTTTATATTTTCCGGTGTAGATATATCTGAATATTTATAATCTGAGAACTCATATTTTTTAGTTGTTTGTTCAACTTGATTTCTAATCTCTGCTACTCTAATTCTTTCTTCTGCTGTTAACGGCTGTTTATCTATCATTGTATTAACATTTTTAAATTGCTTAGAATATGGGGCTACATCACCTAATATATCAAGTTGATTAATTAAACCATATTCACCTGTTTGATCTGGATATAGCTTATTAAATCTTTCGTAACCAACTCCAGGAAGTCTTATTTCACCTTCTTGTATTTTAGAAAATGGATCTCCTCTTGTAAAATCTGTATAATATTCTGGCCCTGGTAAAAATGGATACTGTTGTCCCATTAGATTTTGAATTGGATTAATATAATCTACGCCAGTTCTTTCTTTTGGAATGAATCTTCTTACAATTTCAGAAAATTCAATATTACCAATTGCCTCTCGACTAGGTATTGGAACGTCACCAAGTCCACCTAAATTTAGATCCCAGAAAGCTCTAGTTGTTCCATAAGCTTTTTGTGCTGACTGTAGAACTGATCTTTGTGGCTCAAAATCACTTTGACCAAAACCAAATTTTTCCCTAAAAGTACCGAACGCAAATCCATAAATACCAGCCATTTCTTGCATTTTATAACCAAACTCTGTTAATTGATAATTCAAATGAGATGGCTTTAGTGGACTTCCTGCTCCAACTACTCGTGGCTGCATTACTCCAGAAACTTTCGGAGGACCATAGGCTGCATTAAGGTAACTCTGGTTAATATTTCCAATAGTATTTGCAGTTGCCATTCCTGCAGTATTCATTGCTCCTGCCATTGAAGCCATTTGCGTATTATAATTAGCAATTGGAGCCGCATAGCCACTTTGCCCTCTTGGGGATTGAACTGCCCCTCCAAAACCCATTGAACCAGAGACTCCAGATGTTACTCTAGATAGTGTCTGAGGCGCATATGCCAAAGTATCATAGGCTCCTGATTGACCAGCTGGTGCATATGATGCAAGGCCGGCAGCAACCTCTTGTTCGTGCATCATTTTTTGAGGCTTAAGTATTTTCCCAACAGTCATATTTAGGAATGGAGTTAATGGCCCAAATGGGCCACTAAAGTATTCTCCAGTAACAGGGTACGGTCTATCCTCGTAGTGCTTTCTTTCAAATCTATAAGGATCAAGTGGTCGTAATGGTGATATATCATTATAGAATAAAAACTTTTCCATTGGGCTGCCGTATAAGTCGGAAGTAAATCCTGCTCCTCCTTGGAGTTTTTGATACCAAGATGGACGGTGGTACATAATCTTTCCACCTTTAAATGGAGTATTTCCAAGTGGCCAAAATCTACCTTGACGAATTGGCACTTCTCCTTCAACTAGCTGCTCACGCTTGTCTTGGTAGTTCATTCCGCCTGGCATTATTCCGCTCATTAAGGCTTGACCTTCTACGGCTGCTTTTGCAACTTGGCCAAGAACCAATGGTCTATATACTTTTTCGCCTCTTGCATCCTCTTCTGAGGTCATTCCACCTAAAGTTCTGTCTACGGTAAGAGCGGTTGTTCCTGCTGCATATATTGGCAACACTCTTTTGCCTATCATTCCTTTGGTATATAAAGAAAGTGGTCCACCAAAATCTGAAGTATCTAATTGCATTCCTAGTGTTCCGAAATATCTATTTAATCTTTCAACTGAGTGCGACATGGGCATACTTCCAGTTGAGAAGGATTGAGGATCGGAATATGTAGTTAGACCTATCGCGCTTTTAATTGCTCCCATTGGATCATTTCCAAAGACTGTGCCAAAAGTCGGAACTAATGTAACAGATTGCCCAGTACCTAATGGATCAACAGTTAAATCATCAGTCTGATGTTGTGCTATTCCAAACTTTCTTTTTAGTGGTGTTGTTATTGGAGAAAATTTTGTTTGGATTCCACTAGAATTTACTTCAGATATTCTTCCACTAGAAAAAGGTTCTAATAGCCTTTTTGTCTCTGTACTTGATCTCACTGTAGTTAGCATTTGTTTTGCTGCCGCGAGCATATTTTGTTGCCCTGTTAGGCCATGCTTAAATGTTGTGAAGGCGCTTATGTTAAACATCGTTCCAAGTGCTGCTGCCTGTGCTTCAGTTCTTTGTGATGGAGATATTTTTCCTATTTTTACCAAATCATCAATTGCTTTTTGTATTTGAATGAATACTTCGCCTTGATTTGAAGCTCCTAATTTGACTTGATTAACTTGAGAAATGTATCTAAATATTTCATTTCTTAATTGATCTAATCTAGTTGTAATAGTTGGAGACTTTTGAGACATTTGAGAAATGGCATTTAAGTTTCCATTATTAAGTAAATACTGTAATCTAGATCCAGAGGTTGTTAAAAATTGTGGATCTACACCTAATCCTTTAAGTTCAAGGCCCAACAATTTTTGCCCACGAAGAAGTCCTTGGGCAAACTCTGCCATTTCTTGGCCGCTAGACATACTGCTAACCCTTTTGCCTCCCATTGTAAATAACTCTGGGTGGAGCTCCTCTAACTGCCTCATTACTACTGGATTTGTACCATATTGAAAAGACTGTTTTCTTAATGATTCGTAAGCTTTTAATATATCAGATTGATTAAATTCATCAATAGCTTTTCCAGAGCTATCTACGACTCTCATTGTACTTGAGTTTAATTTAATCCTTGTAGATGCCCCACCAATAGTGTAATCTATTTCTTCTCCAGCAACTAGTTTTGCGATCACTGATTTATTTTGAATATCAGTTTTTCTTCCGCTAAATCTTTTAGCTAATCCAAATAGAGAGTTTGGCTGATCTGGAGCCATACTCATGGCTCTCTTAAATTTTAGAGCGCGCTGTTCCCCACCTAATATTTTATTTAGAAATCTTGAACCAGATGTTCTATTGATTTCATCAGTAGTCTCCCCTGACATACCTGATGCTAGGCGTGTTTGCCTAGTTAGTAAATCACTACTTGCAGTAGGAATAGGTCTATATGTGCCAGGTAAAGATTCTCCATAAACTTTGTCTGCTAATGAGTCAGTTTCAAAACCCATAACCTTTCCTCTAGAGCCCTTTGTTTTATACCATAAATAAAAATCTTTCTCGGAAGTACCTTTATTTAAAAATGGCTGCGCGCTTCTAGAAGAAACATATTGTATTGGAGATCTTTTTGCCATTTCTGCAAAAGATCTATATCCAAATAAATCAAATGGATTAAAACCTAATACGGGTATTTTGAATTGCCCCATAAAAAAGTCTGCTGTATCTTTAAATGTAGTTTTAATAGCACTAAAGTCAAGAATTTCTCCTGCTTTAGTTTTATATACTCCATCAAGTTTACTAAAGCCTATTGATTTTGATACAGGGTCATTAACTGCCATTCTTACAGCAAGGTCGTTTATAGTTTTTCTTTCTGACTCGCCTAAATAATTAAATCTTCCTGCATTTCTTGCTTCGTCAATTGTTAATGGCTGTAGTCCAAATAAATTAAAACCACCATTAAAAATACCTGACGTCATTTGTTTATTTTTAATTAAAAAAGCTCTTAAATCTGTAAATTTAGTTGGATCAAACCCCTGCTTTCTTAGGGCGTTGTTAACTATATTATTTGAGACTTCTCTTCCAGAATCGTCTAATAATTTAATACCCAAAACTTCTGCTGTTTTTCTTTGTAAAAATTCTTGCTTCGATAAAGTTAATGGGCCAACAAAATCTTGATATTGAGCTTTTTTAGGTTTTAATAAAGATCCACCTATTGTTGATAGGTGATCAGAGTAAAATGTGTTCCAATTTTTTTTGATATTTAAATTAAGATTTTTTTGGAATTCTCTTGAGGCAAATATATCTCGTGCATCTTTGACTGCATTATTTAATACTTGACTTGAAGATTGTGGTGTATTGTTTAGCGAGCCAGATTTTTCCAAAGCTTCTGATAGAGTTTTACCACCTTTAATTCCTCTATATCTTTTTAGAATTTTAGAAAAAAAATCATCCTCAATATCTATTGCGGTATCGCCGTCTTGAATTATTTTATTTTTACCAATTGTAATAATATTACTTGCGTTCATATTACTTCTTGGTGCACGTACGTTTAGATAATCAACAAATTGACCAGCCTGCTTTTTATCAATTCCTCTTGCAATTAACTGCTGCGTTAAGACACCTTTAAATGCGTCCTGTTGCCTACCTCTATAGAAGTCACTTGAAGTAAAGGCTTTATCGCCAGGTCCACCTCCACCAAGAACCGTTAAGCCAGTAGCTAATGATGACAGCCTACTAGAGTGCTGTGACTGTATCTTTCTTATGGCTCCCTCTAAGGTGTTTGCCTGAAAGCTTCTATCAACAGAAGTCATTTGAGAAAGAACTTTATTAAATGCTATAGAATTTTCCATAGCATCATATGCTTTCCCTAGTAGCTTAAACTCTTTAGCACCAGCTTCGTAAGCTGCTCTAACTCCACGAAATGATGGAACTATATCTAATATTGAATTATAGTTTTCTGTTGTCTTTAATCCATTTGGGCCAGTAGAGGTTCCTTTAAATCCTTTAATAAGGGTTTCAAATTTAACCTTTTTTATTTCATCTCTACTTGCCTGGCGAGCAACTGCTTGCTGCTCTGCGGCGGTAATGCCTTGACGAAGATTATGCAGATTCTGCACAAAACCTCTTTGCCCCTCTGTCTTATATACGTCAACTGCAGAACTAAATCCGCCAGAAGTTTGAGCAGACACTTTTAGAAATTTATTAGTTAGTGTTGCAAAGTCATGGCCAACTTCAGATAATACTTCACTTAAGTCTACGAATGCATTATGAAACTTAGCCTGTCTTGGTGTTAGGTTGGCCATATCATTAAGTGAATACCTTAATGTTTGTAGCGATGATCTGCCAGCAGACGTTGCAGCTCCAGCAAATTCAAATGGAAGAATCATTGTTGCAATATTACTTAAAGATTGCTTAGTAAAATCAGCCATTACATCTGCTGGATTATACCACTTGACTTTTCTTTCGCCTTCTTCTCTTCTGCCAAAAATAGGATCTGTTAGCCCTCTTTGGGCGCCATACAGAGCTGGCAATTCATACGGCATTCTCCTTCCAGCTCTAACTAGTCTGACCTGAAGTTCTTCTCTCCAAGACCAGACTCCAGCTGGCTCTCTAGTTAAACCAAATCCAGCTTGTCTTTTTTCTTGATCATTTAAAAATCTATATCCAAATCTTTCACTTTTCATTCCCTGATAGCCGGTAGTATATTTGCCATCCTGTTGAAAAATTAATTTAGAATAAGGATCGTCCCCATCTATCTGACGAGCTACTCCTTGAAGTTCATCTAATTCTCTTCTGATTTCTGTAACAGACTTAATTAATCTAGTCGCAATTGGAGAAGTTTCAGATCTTTTTTGAAGATGCTTAGCGAGTTTTATTCCACCAGATTTAGTTAATTTTGAAGCGACAAATGTCCCACCAATTGTTGCAGCAGTCGTTGCAAAAAATCTAATTATTGGATGACTATTTAAAGCTTTACTAATAACTCCTGAATTATGAGAAATACCTTCTTTGTCTCCCTCATTAATTGGGAGATCACGAGAAGTTACGCTGTAACCTAAATTATGTATTGGTCCTGGATCGCGTATCAATTAAGCTCCTAACTTAAGTTATGAACCCCATAGTTTTCTTGCAATTGGGTCATCATACGTTGCTGCACCTGTTGGTTTAGATAGATTATGTTTTGCAGCTCTAGCTTTTTCTTTTTCTTCTTCTTCTTCCGGATCAATTAGTTGCAGTCTTAGATTAGTTGGTTCTATACCATTAATGCCCTGTTTGATTTCTATAATCTTCTCTGCGAGTGCAACTTTTTCTGCTAATTGAGAAAATGTACATTCATCTAATTGTTCTGGAGAATATGTATTTATAGTAGCTAGAACAAAGGCTTTCATTAAATTTTTTACTTCATTTGCATTAAGTCTTTTATTGTCAAGCGTTTGTTTAGCAATTTTGGCAGAGGAAAAACCAGATATATCTAATATTTCATTTGCCAATGACGTGACATTGCCGGGAGGAATTTTTAATGTATCATAATTCTCTGGAAAAACAATTGTATATTCAAGAATTATATCTTCAAGATCAGCAGAAGAAAAGTCATTTAAATCTCTATATGAGAGAATTTTACTATGTTCCTTGAATGTTAATTCTCTAAAGATAAGAATAATATCTTTAATTTTTACACTATAAATATTTCCATATTTATTTTTTAATTCAAAAATTAATTGAGAATCCAACATTTATTAGAGCTGTCTAACCTCTAGGGCAACAAATCCAGACGCTTCAAGTACTTCTTGAGCGATGAGGGATGGGACTCCGGCCATCATACCTGTTGCCTGTTTTCTGTCATAGACTGGGAATAGAATACACATTTCAGAAATTGTCTCTTCATTCCACATATTAGCCTCAGCGGAAGATAACTGCCCTGACTGCATAAGCTGCTCCATTTTCTTAACAATATGCTTATACTCAACTCTATTTAATACGCGCCACACAATATGCTTATCGTAGGTAATTGATGTTACGTAAACTTCACCATATTGTTCTTTCCACTCTTTAATTTGGCCAGCTGTAGGTCCACCTTCCCAAATGTGTTCTGAATCCTCAAGATCTTCTACTGATTTATATTCTTCATCTGATAATGAATTATTAAATTCTAAAATATCTACATCATCTGGATCATCTGACATTTCTATAGTGACAATATCTTCTAAAGAATCAATATCTTGTGATTCACTTTTAATTACTACTTTTCTTTCATTTGACATTATTTAATCTCCTTATTTTTAATATCTCATTATACCATAATACTGAAAACATTTCTACAAATAACTAAATAGAAAAAATTAGTTGCCACGTTTGAGCATCTACAATGCCATTGGCTGGTGATATTCCATTTGCAGCCTGAAAATTAATAACAGCCTCTAAGGTTACTGAACCAAACGTTCCAAATTCTGCAATTCCAATTGCTGGATCGCTGTCAGGAGGTCCACTAGGCTTAAAGCCTAGTTTTCTTTGAATCCACTTTACGTATTCACTTTCATACCCATATTGAATTGGGCCAGGCCAAACTAAGGTCAGTGTATCTGGAACTCCAGGTTCAAATATATTAAGTATAGATTCATATGTTTGCCTATTGACTATTCCATTAGCTGGAGTTATTCCTACTGAAAGTTGGAATTCAGCAACAGCTTCAGCTAGTTCACCGCTAAATCTTCCATTAATTGGATAAATACCTAATTTTTCTTGAATTATTCCAATGTATGCATTTTGCGGTGTTCCAAAAGTTAATTCATAACCAGGATACCCATATGATCCACCGATATCTGGGCCAGGTGTATTTGATCCATTTCCTCCTGTTATCGTTTCTTCTGGAATTGGATTTGGGTTAGTTGGTTCTGCTACAGTTTCGTCTGATGTTACAGATGTAGATAGTCTCTTAATAAAGCTAAGATCAGCTTGTGTGAAGTAATAATCTCTAGCTATAAATTGATAACTCTCTGCGACTGGCTGACCACCAGGAGTATATACGGTAGACATATTCATTAATTGAACTTCTTGTAGTATGATTTTCATCGGAGATGATGCGGCGTCGGCTTTCATTGTCCTTTGATTAATGTCTGTATACATCATTCTGTCTAAGTTATTTTCTATTTTTAGATTTACATTATCAGTTGCACCGGTGTCTGGAGAAGGTGTAGGAAATGGACTAGAAGAAACTTCTTCTATACCATAAAGAATAACAAAATTAAATGGTGGATGTGCGCTAAAGATACTTTTATTGCTAGCTTCAGACATTGCTGGATCTGAAGTTATTCTATCTAATTGACTATAGGCCCAATATTTTTGTATATTTCTTTCATCTTGAGTTGAACCCAAAATTTGTCCATTATTTGAATACAAGTTTGACACTATCATATTTTGAGGAGCTCTTTCAGCTGGAAGTGTTGCTCTAGCTGTAGCTGCCTGTTCTAATAGATCAGTCATTCTTCTTGGGTATCTAGTGAATAATGTAATTTCACCGCTGATTATTCTTGTGCCCAACATCACATTATCGTAGTTATATGACCAAAATCCATATAACGGTTGCTTTTCTTGCCTTATGGAGTATGCAAATGTGGCTATATCTAGTTCATTTTCTGCGCCAAAAAGACCATCTATATAAACTTTTATATCTTCACCGCTAAAATAATAGTCATAATAATTACTAAAATTTTTACTAGAATCAGAAGATTGACCGGCCCATATTCTATCTATATTAGAATCTCTGTCGGAAAGTGGATCAAATAATAATGGTCTTCTTTGTGAAGTCATATTTAAGGCCTCGCTATAGTTTCTGTTGGATTGATGCTTGCATCTAGTGCTTCATCGTAATATTCATCTAGTAGCTGGGCGTACTGACTAGTAACCACGTCACCAAATACATTCTGTGATATCTGGATATTTCTTGCCGACACTTCTGCGCTTGTGGTTGAATTTGGATCTTGCTCTTTACTCATCTTAATTAATGGCTGTATGCCTCTAGCCATAAATGTATATGTTTGCTCTATAAATAGGTCATCTATAGATAATGTTTGACCTTCGTCTATAATT
>Ga0208362_1000043_pt1 | contig 37135 bp, 38 predicted proteins | sample LakMenEpi13Oct10_FD_150693 | JGI IMG/M metagenome (GOLD analysis project Ga0208362, IMG submission 150693) | Freshwater microbial communities from Lake Mendota, WI - 13OCT2010 deep hole epilimnion (SPAdes) | ecosystem: Environmental > Aquatic > Freshwater > Lake > Epilimnion/Euphotic zone ... | reverse complement strand
ATAATTTTTGAATTTAACCATAAGTTGTAACTTATTAAAAATCCTTATAAATCAATACTTTTTGTAAATTTAAATTTCTTTCAAATATTATCAAATTCATTTAGTTTTCTCTCACTTAAATAAACAATAGGGGATTAATAAATGAAAACTACACTATTGCAATCCAGCGATTTAACTGGAATTACGTTCTGGCTAATATCAATGGCCTTGCTTGCTACTACAGTTTTTTTCTTTATCGAAAGAAATTCTGTAAAAGCTTCTTGGAGAACTTCAATTACTTTATCAGGATTAGTAACTGGTATTGCTTTTGTACACTACATGTACATGAGAGAAGTTTGGGTAAGCACAGGAACATCACCAACAGTATTTAGATATATTGATTGGTTATTAACTGTTCCTTTATTAATGGTTGAATTCTATTTTATTCTTTCAGCTGTTAAAAAAGTTTCAACAGGCATTTTCTGGCGATTATTACTTGGAACACTAGTTATGTTAATTGGTGGTTATCTAGGTGAAGCTGGATATATGAATATTAATGCTGGTTTTATTATCGGTATGGCTGGTTGGATCTTCATTTTATATGAAGTTTTCTCAGGCGAAGCTGGTAGAGAAGCAGCTAGATTATCTGGTCCTGCAAAAGAATGTTTCGAATTTTGCAAATGGATTGTAACAATTGGTTGGTCAGTTTATCCATTAGGCTATCTATTTGGATATATGACTGGATCAGCAAATGAAGTTACATTAAATCTTATTTATAACTTAGCGGATTTTATTAATAAAATATTATTCGGTTTAGTTATTTATAAAACTGCTGCAAGTTTAACACCAGCAGGATCTAAGTAATTAATTAAGATTAATTTTTAAAAAGGCCCTGAAGACTTTCTTCGGGGCCTTTTTTATTTAGCCAAATAAAATTTTTATTTAATATTAAGTTACCATTTTTGTAAGAAACTCCATTTATAAAATCATTTTTTAAAAAATAAGGACCATCTAAATCAAGAAAAGTGCAATATTTAGCAATTGTTAATGCAGGCACAATTGATAACGAGGAACTAACCATACAGCCAAGAAGTATTTTTTTATTTTTTTTTCTTAAAAATTTGATGATGTTAAGACTTTTATTTAAGCCGCCAAATTTATCTAATTTAATATTTATTAATTGATAGTATTTTAGAACTTTGTTTTTATTATTTAAATGAAAAGATTCATCAGCACAGAATAGTATTTTAGTTTTTATATACTTCAACTTGTAGTCTAATCCATATTTAAATGGTTGCTCTATAATAATTACATTTAATCTTTCTAAATTTTTAATAATCTTTTTTAATAAATTGAAATTTAAGCCTTCATTAGCATCAATTATAATTTTTGATTTAGGACAATTTTTATTAATAAATTTAATAGTTTTTAAAATGTTTTTTTTATTAACTTTAACTTTAATAAAATTAACATTTTTAAACTTGTATATAATTTTTTTGATCTTTTTTTGACTAAATATAGGAATAGTAATGAAGGTTGGATATTTTTTTTTTAAATAATATCTATTTTCTTTATTAATATTCAGATGCTTTAAGGCCAATTCTAGCGCCGTTCTTAAGGATAAATATTTAATTTTTTCAAGTTTATTATGTCTTATTAATTTTAGAATTTTACTTTGATTATTGGTTAAATATGAAAATATCTTTTTTTGACTTTCTCCATATCTTTTATATGGCACACACTCAGCAAATCCACACTTATCGTTTTGAGTAAGTTTTATTATTATTAGATTTAAAATTTTTTTATTTTCCCTTGATATTCGGAATGAATCTTTTAAAAAAAATTTTTTTTTAACAAATTGTAATTTTAAAAACATAAATTCACTGTTATATAACTTTAAGTTTTTAATTTAATGCCAAAAATTACTTATATAGAACACAACGGTAAAGAACATCAAATTGAAATGCCACTTGGATTTTCAATAATGGAAGGAGCTATAAAGAATTCTATTCCTGGAATCGATGCTGATTGCGGCGGATCCTGCGCCTGTGCGACATGTCATGTTTATGTAGATGAAAAATTTTTGCACAAAATTCCTGAAGCAGAAGAGACAGAAAAAGATATGTTAGATTTTGTACAAGATGCCGATAAATCAAGTAGATTAAGTTGCCAAATTATAATTTCAAATGAAATTGATGGTATAAGAGTTAGAATGCCAAAAAAACAAAGTTAAAATGACAATCAAAACTGATGCGGTTATTATAGGAGCTGGTCCTGTTGGTTTATTTTCTGTTTTCGAACTTGGCATTTTAGGACTTAATACTCATGTGATTGATAATTTAGATAAAATAGGCGGACAGTGCATTGAGCTTTATCCCGATAAACCTATTTATGATATTCCGGGAGTTCCAAATTGCACAGGAGAACTTTTAATTAAAAATTTACTTGATCAAATAAAACCATTTAAGCCAGAATTTCATCTTAACCAAAGAGTCAATGAAATAAAAAAAAATGATAAATTATGGAGAGTAATTACAAGTGAAAATAAAATTTTCGAAACACCTAATATTATTATAGCTGGTGGAGTTGGATCTTTTGAGCCTAGAAAAGTAGATATTAAAAATGCTGAAAAATTTGAAGGAAAAGGTTTTTATTATTCTGTTAAAGATAAATCTAAATTTAAAGATCAAATAATTGCAATATTTGGCGGAGGGGACTCCGCATTAGATTGGACTCTAGAATTATCAAATATAGCAAAAAAAATTTATTTAATTCACAGACGAGAAGATTTTAAAGGCGCTCCGCATACCTTAAGCAAAATTAAAGAAATTGCAAGAACAGGAAAAATTGAAATCAAAACTTTTTATAAATTAACGGATGTTAATGGTGATTTAAAATTAAATAATATTCAAATTCAAAAAAATAATGAAACTAAAGAAGTTTTAAATATAGATTCAGTAATCGCTTTCTTTGGACTTAAGATGGAACTTGGTCCTATTGCTAACTGGGGATTAAATTTAGAAGAAAAATGTATTTTAGTTAATACAAAAAACTTTCAAACTAATGAGGATGGTATTTTTGCAATAGGAGATATTTGTACTTATCCAGGTAAATTAAAACTAATTCTTTCTGGCTTTCATGAAGGTGCCTTGGCAGCAAGAGAGTGTTTTGCTAGATCAAGACCAAATGAAAATTACGTTTTTCAATACACAACATCATCTACTCAGATCCATAAACGTTTAGGAATTAAGTAGATTAAAATTGGAATTTTTTCGGTAAAGAAAAAAAATAATAAAAATAGTTAATATACTTATTAAAGCTACTGGCAACACTAACAAGATAAACAACTCTTTTAAGAAATAAAATACTAAGATTGAATATATTAAAAATAATACTGCTAATCTAATAGCTGCCGCTTTTCTAAATATAGAGATGATTAGAAGAGAATGTCTAATGAGTTTTAAAAAACTCATTTTAGTTGGTCCATGATACCTAATTCCTCTAATCGAGGGTATGAAGGTTTTATTTTTAAAAAATTTTGCAACAGTTCCAGAAAAACTCACTGCAAGATCGTTATTACCAACTATTAAGTTTAAATCTTGTTTAGGAATGCACATAAAATTTCCAAATCGAATTGAGTATCCGGTTAAAATGAGAGTTAAGGTTTTGTGTAAAATATAAGAAAATTTAAAGAATATATTTTCAGAGCGCTTAACACGATCAGCAGTTATTGTTTTTGAGGGAATTTCTATAGATTTTATTATTAATTCTTTAACTTCTTCAGGTCTATCCTCACCATCTCCATCCATAACAATCAAGTAATCAAAGTCATTTTTATTAATTAAATAATTAATCCCACGCGCAATACTTTTGCCATGTCCAATGTTTTTAGAATTTTTTATAATTTCTACATCTTGAAATGAACTAAATTGAATTTTTTTATTTAATATTTCAGTGGAACAATCATCAACTATTAAGACTTTTATATGAGCAAGATTATCAATTTTTAAAATGTGAATTTTATTTAAAAGACTTAAAAGAGAATCCCAATCATTAAAAACTGGGATTAGAATTTTATAAGTTTTCATTTATTTAGAAAATAAAACATACATCATGATTATATATTTTTTTATATAATATATTTTTAATATTTATATTTTCTCTTTTACATAGATTTGGGCCAACATCTTTTGCAATAATAACAGCTGGTTTTTTATAAAATTCACTATTCTCCTCTAAAAAAACCTTTGGTCTATTAGCTAATTGATAGGAAAGATTTCCTGCATACCACTCTGAAAAACCAACATTAGATATGTTAACTTTAGAAATAGTTTTCCATTCTTTTTCAATTTCTGAAGCTATTATTTTTCCTTCATAACCAGTTCTGCTATCAAAATATATTGATCTTAAGGAATATAGAGCTGGCGATAAAATTAAGAATATAATTAATAAAATTTTAAAATTTTTTAATTTTTTTAAATTTATATAGTCTTCATATAAATAGATGAAAAAAATTCCGATTAAAGAATAAAACGGAATCATCCACATAGTTCTTATTCGTGAGCCAGTAATTATAGAAGTTGCTAGAATTAAAAAAAATGGAAGTAAAAAAGAAAACAGTAAAAAAATAAATTTTTCATTCTTTAAAGGCAGTCTAATTTTTATTTTTTTTATCAAAAGATAAATTAATAAAAAAAAAGGGAACGAGATTATGATTTGTGTTATTAAAAATTTTAAGGGATTTAAAAAGTGATTGTAAATATTAGGTTCATTTAACCCCCCGCGTTTTAGAGCGTAATTAATGGTAGAAAAATCATTTTGAGATAACCATTGTAAATGTGGATATATTATTAATAAAAAAGTTAATAAAGAATAAAAAAAATTAAAATAAAATTTTTTATTTTTAATTAAAATGAAGACTAGATAAAAAAATAATGAAGTTAACAAATATAAAAATATATACTTTGTCAAAAATCCAAACGCAGAGAAGATGCCTAAAAAAATCCAATCAGAAATTTTGTTATTTTTAATTGATTTAAGAAAAAAATAGATAGTTCCAATCCAAAGTGGTAACTGACAGATATTAACGTTAAATTGAGGTGTTTCAAATGTAAAAAAAGCAATACCTTCAATTGAAAGCACAGATAAAAGAACGTAAATTTTTTTTTTAAAAAAAAGTGATGCAAGTTTCCATATAAATATAAAAGAAACGATTATAAAAATTTGACTTAATAAATAATAAACCCAATCTTTGTTTCCGAAAAATTTAAAAAGCATTCCAGGAATCCAGCCACTTAATGGTGGATGTTTTGTATATCCTAAATCAAAATTTTGTCCCCAGGCCAATGCTTCAATGACATCTAAAGGCAAATTTTTATTAGATAGGTATGGTATGATCGTCCAGATAATTAGATGATAGAGACACAATAAATAAAAAATTTTTTTTTCTTTATTGGGTTGTGTCATTAATCAAGATTTAATTGATTCAATGCAACTTGACACTATAAAAAAGCCTCATATATTCCCCAATCCTAATGGCTACAAAATTACCTAAAAACTATACGCCCAGTGCTAAAGAAAAGTATATGTGCGCCAAACACAAAGAATATTTTAGAAGAACTTTAGAAGATTGGAAAAAAGAATTAGCCTTACAGAATGATAAAATACTTTTTAATGAGCTCGACGATAATGATACCTCGGCTGATGTTGTTGACCAAGCAACCTCGCAAACTGGCAAAGCTATTGAAATGAGAACAGTTAATAGAAATAAAAAACTTATTTCTAAGATAGATAGTGCAATTAAAAGAATTAAAGATGATACCTACGGTTACTGTGAAGAAACAGGTGAGGAAATAGGTTTAAAAAGATTAATGGCTAGACCAATAGCAACCTTGACTGTTGAAGCTCAAGAACGACACGAGAGAGAAGAGAAAATTTTTGCAGATAATTAAGACACCATAGGAATTTTTTCTCCTAAATTTTCAGGATCATAACCTTTTATAACTGCCGGTCTTTTAGAAATTTCTTCATACCATCTTGATAAATTTTTATATTTTTTAATTCCAATTCCATGCCACTCATGTCGACATAGCCATGGAAAAGTTGCGATATCTGCAATTGTATATTCATTGCAAGCTAGGTATTTATTTTTACTTAGTTGAATATCTAAATATTCGTAAATCTTTTTTGCAAGGTCTAAAAATCTATTTTCAGCATATTCACTTTTACCCTTATTAAATTTATAAAAGAAATGAAGTTGTCCTAACATAGGTCCAACAAAACTGACCTGAACCATTAACCATTCATTAATATTAATTTCATATTTTTGATTATAAAATCTAAAATTATTTTTTTTAGCTAAATAAATTAATATTGCACCTGACTCAAAAACAATCTCTTTATTATCGATTATAACTGGAATTTTATTTAATGGACTGATTTTTGAAAAATTCTCTGAAAATTGCTCATTTTTAGTAATATCAATCTTAGTTAGTTTATACTTTAATTCTAGCTCTTCTAATAAAATTGAAATTTTTCTACCATTAGGTGTTGGGTGATAAAATAGTTCAATCATATAAACTGTTTATTTTATTTAAACCGTTTATATAAGTATATATGAAAAAAATTTTATATTTTTACAGCGTTGCTTCTCCTTGGTCGTATCTTGGAATTAAAAGGTTAAAAGAAATTTCTAAAAAATATTCTGCGCAAATTATTGAAAAACCAATCGATTTAGTTGGAAAAGTTTTTGTTGCTACAGGCGGAACTCCTGTACCACAAAGACATATTTCAAGACAAAATTATAGATTATTAGAATTAAAAAGGTGGGGAGAGTTTTTAAATATAAAAATTAATCAAAAACCAAAATTTTTTCCTCCCAAAGATCCCCATTTGCCTGCTCTTTTTTGTTTAGCAAGTATAGATATGGGAATTAATATGGACTTCAGTTCAAAAGTGTTAGAGCATTTATGGGTAAAAGAAAATGACATTTCAAATATAGACACTCTAAAATTAATAGCAGATGATCTAAAAATTAGTTTTGAAGAATTAAATAAATTAGCTACATCTGATAAAATTAAAAAAATTTATGAGGCTAATACGCAAGAAGCTATCAATATGAATATATTCGGAGTTCCAAGTTATGTTTATAATAATGAAATTTTTTGGGGACAGGATAGATTAGAACTATTAGAGTATTCATTGAAAAAAAATTAAATTTCTTTTCATGAAAGAAAGTTTAGTTAATAAGCTTAATAAATTAAAAAATTCCTTTTTTATAAAAGAAAATTTAAGTAAAAGTTTCAATTTAATTTATTTAAAAATTTCAGAGTTAATTTTTTTAAAAAAAGTTCTTTTAGGAAAGCCTTTAATTATTGGTTTAGCAGGTGGGCAAGGATCAGGCAAAACAACATTCGCACATTTTTTAAAATTAATTCTAGAAAATAAATATAATTTAAAAACGGCCGCGATCTCTATTGATGATATTTATAAGACAAAAAAAGAAAGATTTAGAATATCAAAAAAAATAAACAAACTATTTATTACAAGGGGAGTTCCAGGAACGCATGATGTTAAATTTTTAAGCATCTTTTTTGAAATGCTTAAGAATAATAAATTTAATAAATCTTATTTAATTCCAAAGTTTGATAAATCTATTGATGATAGACTTCCAAAAAGTAAATGGCATCATTTGCAAAAAAAAGTTGATATCTTTATATTAGAAGGGTGGTGCGTCGGAGCAAGACCTGAAAAAAATTTTGATAATTTAAAAAAACCAATTAATAAATTAGAGGCACTTGAAGATAAAAATTGCAAATGGAGACTTAAAGTGAATCAACATTTAAAGACTGATTACAAAGAATTGTTTTCATTCATTGATTTAATGATTTACTTAAAAGTGCCTAATTTCAACAAAGTTTTGGCATGGAGAGGTTTACAAGAGAAAAAATTAGCTTATTCAAAAAAAAATATGTCTCAAAATAAATTAAAAATAATGACAGAGAGTGAAATTAAAAGATTTATAATGTTTTATGAGAGAATAACTAAAAAGATGCTCATAGATATGCCTAAATTTGCTGATATAATTGTACCTATTAGTTCAAATCATCAACCTAAAAAAATTATATTAAATTAGATGGGTTTTTTTAAAAAATTTTGTTTATTAATTTTTTTTATAAGTACAAGTGCTTATTCTGCTGAAAATATTAACAAGTCTTTGATATCAGCTTATCTAAATAATCCAAAACTTAATGCAGAAAGAGAAAGAACCAAGGCTGTTGATGAAAATCTAGTACAAGCATTTAGTGCATTTAAACCGACTGTAACAATATCAGCCTATAAAAGTGATACCGATAGTTCTAAAATAACAACTTCAACAGGATCACCTTCTCCCTCTACTAACGCACAAACTACAGCTAAATCAATTACAATTGAACAAAAGCTATTTAATTTTGATGATATGTATAATTATCAAAAAGAAAAAAATTCAGTAGAAATTGCTAGATATACTTTAAAAAAAGTTGAACAAGATATTCTTCTTGAAGCTGTCGAAGCCTATGCTTCAACGTTACTTGCTCAAAAAAAATTAATTTTTAACAAAGAAAATTTAGATCTGTCCGAAAAACAAGTTGAATTAGACAAAAGTAGATTGGAACGTGGAATAATTACAATTTCAGATTTAGCACAATCAGAGAGTTCATTAGCAGCAGCACAGTCTAACCTATTAAATGCCGAAAATGAATTGTTAATAGCTAAAAAAAATTTTAAGAATGTAATTGGATATGATCCCGTAGATTTACAGGAAATAAATAATCTAAATTTAAACTTACCTAAGTCTTTGGAAGAAACTTCGGTATCAGCACAAAAAGATAATCCTATTTTAAAAATTTCAGAGTTTTCTCTAAAAAAAGCAGAAGACGAGCATAAAATAGCTATAGCTGAACTTTCTCCAACTTTTAGTTTGTCATTAGGATTTACTGATTATGATGGCTACAGTTCAAGCGTAGATAAAACAAAGCAATCAGTTGCAAAAGCTCAAGCTTCAATTCCTCTTTATCAAGGAGGAAAACAGACTTCATTAATCATTCAAAAGAAATCTTTATTAGATAGTGCTGAATTAGATCTGCAAAATTCTAAAAATGTTGTGGACAGAGACTCTTATTCGGCATGGTCAAATTATAGACTTTCCATAAGTAATGCTGAGCTAACAAAGTTAAGAGTAAAAGCATCCGAGATTGCTTATGAGGGAATTATTCAAGAGTATGAATCTGGATCAAGATCTACATTAGATGTTATTACTTCGCGATCGACACTACTTGAATCAAGGGTAAATAATGCAATCTCAGATAAAGATAGAATTGTTTCTCAATTTAAACTTTTATCTTCCACAGGTGGGCTGACAGCAAAAAATTTAGCTTTAGAGACAAAATTATATGATCCTAACGATTATCCAAATAAGAGCTGGATAAGACATATTTTTTAGTAAAAAAACCATATATTTCATATACTTAATAATATAATTGAATAAAAGAACAAAATGTGTACATTTATTTTATTGAGTCGTTAGACAATAAATAAATTAAAAAGGAAAAAAATGACTAAAAATACTCTAAAAGTTGTAAATACTGAAAAGACTGAAGATAAAAAAGAAAAGCAAAAAGCTTTAGACGCTGCGATAAGTCAAATAGATCAAAATTACGGAAAAGGTTCTGTAATGAGATTAGGGCAGTCTAGAGTCCTAGATATAGAATCTATATCAACTGGATCATTAGGATTAGATCTTGCACTTGGAATTGGAGGACTTCCAAAAAGTAGAATTGTAGAAATTTATGGACCGGAGTCATCAGGAAAAACTACGTTGTCTTTACAAGTTATTGCTGAGGCACAAAAAAAAGGTGGAATATGTGCATTTATAGATGCGGAGCACGCTCTTGACCCTGTTTACGCGAAAAAATTAGGGGTTAACACTACTGAATTATTAATTTCTCAACCAGATACAGGGGAACAAGCCCTTGAGATCGCAGATACTTTAGTTAGATCAGGATCTATTTCTGTTCTAGTTGTAGATTCTGTCGCCGCTTTAACTCCAAGAGCAGAGTTAGAAGGAGAGATGGGTGATCATCATATGGGTTTACAAGCACGATTAATGAGTCAGGCCTTAAGAAAATTGACTGGATCTGTTTCTAAAACAAACACTATGATCATTTTTATAAATCAAATAAGAATGAAGATAGGAGTTATGTTCGGTAGTCCAGAAACAACTGCCGGAGGAAATGCACTTAAATTTTATTCATCTGTAAGACTTGATATTAGAAGAATAGGAGCAATAAAGGATAAAGAAGAAATAATTGGCAACCAAACACGAGTTAAGGTTGTAAAAAATAAAGTTGCTCCTCCATTTAAAGTAGTAGAGTTTGATATCATGTATGGAGAAGGTATTAGCAAAATGGGAGAGGTTGTGGATTTAGCGGCAAAAGCAAATATTATAGAAAAAGCTGGAGCTTGGTATTCCTACAAAGGAGAAAAAATAGGACAAGGAAGGGACAATGTTAAGCAATACCTAAAGTTAAATCCAAAGATTGCAGCTGAGATTGAAATGGCAGTTAGAACAAATGCTAAACTGATTTCAGAAAAATTAAGTGATCACTCTGAAAATCTTCCAGAAGAAAAAGAAGACAATCAAGTTTAGTAAATTTAAATATAAATATTCCTAATACGTTAAAAAGGCGCTTTTAAAAAAAGCGCCTTAGCATTCTAGACATATATATAAAAAGTTGTATCTATAAGTGTAATGGGTACAAAAACAGTTTCAGAATGCAGAAGCACGTTTAAGAATTTTTTTTTAAAAAATTCCCATCAAATCATAGATTCTAGTCCTTTAGTTCCCCAAAACGATCCAACATTAATGTTTACAAATTCAGGAATGGTTCAGTTTAAAAATGTTTTTACAGGTTTAGAAAAGGTTCCTTTTAAAAGAGCAACAACATCTCAGAAGTGTGTGAGGGCTGGAGGGAAACATAATGATTTAGAAAATGTCGGATACACTCCAAGACATCATACTTTTTTTGAGATGTTAGGAAATTTTTCATTTGGGGATTATTTTAAGGAAACAGCAATCAAATTTGCATGGGAATTGATCACAAAAGATTATGGAATTTCAAAAGAAAAATTAACAGTCACGGTTTTTCATGAAGATGATGAAGCATTTAATTTTTGGAAAAAAATCTCTGGGTTACACGATAGTCGAATTATAAGAATTAAAACTAATGATAATTTCTGGTCAATGGGTGACACAGGACCATGTGGTCCATGTTCTGAGATTTTTTATGATCATGGGGATCATCTTAAAGGGGGTCCACCAGGCTCCATAGATCAAGATGGAAATAGATTTGTAGAAATCTGGAATCTTGTTTTTATGCAATTTGAACAAATTTCTAAAGATAGAAGAGTAAATTTACCTAAACCATCTGTGGATACAGGAATGGGACTTGAAAGAATTGCAGCAGTTCTACAAGGCACACATGATAATTATCAGATAGATTTATTTAAAAATATAATAAAGTCGGCAGAAAATTTTATTAATAAAAAAGTTTCAGATAAAAATATTTCAAGTTATCGAGTAATAGCTGATCATTTGAGAGCAACTGCATTTTTAATTGCAGATGGAGTTTTGCCATCAAACGAGGGCAGGGGATATGTACTTAGAAGAATCATGCGCAGAGCTATGCGACATGCATTTACTTTAGGTTCAGATTTGCCTGTTCTTTATAAAATTCTTCCAACGCTTATATCGGAAATGAGTTCAGAGTACTCTGAACTTAAAAGAGCTGATTCTTTAATAACTGAAAATTTAAAGTTAGAGGAGGAAAGATTTTCTATAATGCTAAAAAATGGAATGAAAATTCTAAATACAGAAATTAATAAAGTAACAAATAATAAGCTTTCAGGAGATATAGCCTTTAAATTATATGATACCTATGGCTTTCCTTTGGATCTTACCCAAGATTTTTTAAAAGATAAAAAAATATCTGTTGATGAAATTAAGTTTAACTCTTTAATGGCTGAGAGTAAAAAAATTGCAAGAGCCTCATGGAAAGGTTCTGGCTCTGACCAGACATCAAAAATATGGTTTGAACTAAAAGAAAAATACGGTCCCACTGAATTTTTAGGTTACAATTCAGAAAATTCACAAGGAGTAATTTTATCTATTGTTAGTCATGATAAAGAAATTGAAAGTTCAAGTAAAAATTCTGAATTAGCTCTTATTTTAAACCAAACGCCATTCTATGGTGAGTCTGGAGGTCAAGTAGGAGATAAAGGAATTATATCAAATAAAAATTTTATATTTGAAGTAATCGACACTAAAAAAATGTTTGGTGATTTTTATATACATTTTGGAAAACTCATTTCTGGAGAAATAAAAAAAGGTGATAATGTAAATCTTAAAATAGACTCATTAAAAAGACAAAATATACGCGCCTATCATTCGGCAACACATTTGCTTCATGAGTCGTTAAGAAGAACCCTTGGGAAGCATGTTGTTCAAAAGGGATCATACGTTGGTCCAGATAGATTACGTTTTGATTTTAGTCATAATAAACCAATTTCTGATGATGAAATGATCAATATCAATAATTGCGTAAATAAAATTATTGAACAAAAATCAGATGTTCAAACAAGACTTATGACACCAAAAGCAGCAGTGGCAGAAGGAGCACTGGCATTATTTGGAGAAAAATATGGCGAGGAGGTGAGAGTTTTAACCATGGGTACAGACGGCAATAAAGTTTTTTCAATAGAACTATGTGGTGGAACACATGTAAAAAATACAAAAGAGATCGGAAAATTTTTAGTCGTAAGTCAGTCAGCCGTTGCAGCCGGTGTAAGGAGAGTTGAGGCTTTAAGAGACCAGCAATTAGCAGAATATTTAAAAAACAAAGAAAATGAGCAAGATGAGTTTAATAAAAATAAATTAGATCAAGTTAATGAATTAGAAATAAAGATAAAAGGATTAGGGGGTAATATTAAAGAAGTTAAAGAGGAAAATATTTTAACAAGAATTAGTATTTTAAAAAAAATTTTAGAGGATTTAGAGGTTAAAAATATTTTATTAGATAAAAGTAAAAATATAATCAAAGATATTCATCACCATAAAATTAGCATTAGGTTTCAAAAAATATTTAATTATCCTGTAAAAAGAATTCAAAATTTAATTGAAGATCAAAAAAAACAATTAAATAAAAAAATTATAATTTTATATTCCATAAATAATGAAAAAATTACAGTTGCAGTAGGAATTACCAATGATTTAGTAAATGAATATGATGCTTCAAAAATAGCTAAGGAAATAGGATTAATTTTAGGTAGCAAAGGTGGTGGAGGACGAAAAGATTTTGCTCAAGCTAGCGGTGGCTCTGATATATCAAAAATTGAAAGTTCTTTCGAAGAAATTTTAAAAAAAATTAATTAATTTAATTTCTTTTTTAAATTTGAATTTATAGTTTCTAAAAATTCAGTTGTTGTTTGAAATTTTGCGTCTTTATTAATTAATATAGCAAGATCTTTTGTCATATATCCATTTTCAACACTCTCAATACAAACTTTTTCTAGAGTGTTAGAAAACTTTATTAATTCATTATTATCATCTAACTTTCCTCTGTGGGAAAGTCCCCGAGTCCAAGCAAAGATAGAAGCTATTGGGTTAGTAGAAGTTTGTTTACCTTTTTGATGTTCTCTAAAGTGCCTTGTCACAGTTCCGTGAGCTGCTTCTGCTTCAACAGTTTTACCATCAGGAGTCATTAATACACTTGTCATTAACCCCAAAGATCCAAAGCCTTGTGCAACAGTATCAGATTGAACATCGCCATCATAATTTTTGCAAGCCCATACATATTTTCCACTCCATTTCATTGCACAAGCAACCATGTCATCGATTAATCTATGCTCATATGTAATTCCTATTTCGTTAAACTTGGTTTTAAATTCTTTTTCATATACCTCTTGGAATAAATCTTTAAATCTTCCATCATAGGCCTTTAGAATTGTATTTTTTGTAGATAAATAAACTGGCCATTTACGTAAAATTCCATAATTCATACATGCCCTTGCAAAATCTTTTATTGAATCGTCTAAATTATACATAGCGAGAGCTACACCAGGACTTGTAAAATTAAAAACTTCATGTTCGATGGTTTGTTTATTATCTTCTGATATCCATTGAATCTTAAGTTTACCTTTGCCAGGAATTTTAAAGTCAGTCGCTTTATATTGGTCACCAAAAGAATGTCTTCCTATTACAATTGGGTCTGTCCATGAAGGAACTAACTTTGGAATATTTTTACAAATAATTGGTTCCCTGAATATGGTTCCGCCTAATATGTTTCTGATAGTTCCATTTGGGGATCTCCACATTTTTTTAAGTTTAAATTCTTTAACCCTTTCTTCATCTGGGGTGATTGTTGCGCATTTAACTCCAACACCATATTTTTTTATTGCATTAGCAGAATCAATTGTAATTTGATCATCAGTTTTATCTCTACTTTCCATACCTAAATCAAAATACTTAAGTTCAATATCAAGGTAGGGAAGAATTAGTTTTTGTTTAATAAAATCCCAGATAATCCTTGTCATTTCATCGCCATCAAGCTCGACAACTGGATTTTTTACTTTGATTTTCGACATTAGTTTTTTTGATATAAATAAAAAATGTTTTTATATAGTATGTTTTTAACTAATTAAATATTTATGTTTGATATTATTTTTCCTCCATTACACAAAGAAGGCTACAGAATGCTAGCAATAGCAGTAATAGTTACAATGCTGCTAATTTTAGTTAACAAAATTTTAGGTGCTATAGGTTTTATTTTAACAATCTGGGTTTACTATTTTTTTAGAGATCCAGAAAGATATCCAATTAATGATGATACTTTTTTAGTTAGTCCAGCTGATGGAGTTATAAGCTTGATAACAAATGTTAGGGGTCCTAAAGAACTTAATATGGAAAATAAAGAATACCAAAGGGTTAGTGTTTTTATGAACGTTTTTAATTGCCATGTAAATAGAGTCCCTATTTCAGGAAAAATAGATGAAATATTTTATAAGCCAGGAAAATTTATTGATGCATCTTTAGACAAGGCTAGTGAGGACAATGAAAGAAATTTAATTAAATACTCTAATAGTTCAGGAAAAACTTTCGCCATAGTACAGATTGCTGGGTTAATAGCTCGAAGAATTATTTGTGAAGTTAAGCAAGGTCAGAATTTAAATCAGGGAGATAGAATTGGAATTATAAGATTTGGTAGTAGAGTTGATCTTTATTTTGATAATGATTATAAACTTTTAGCAAAACAAGGTCAGACTGTTGTTGCTGGAGAAAGTTTGCTCGCAAAAATTTAAATATTATTTTCAAAATGATTCACCCAAGATATGTAATACCCAGTATTATAAGTATTCTAGGTTTATGCGTAGGCCTTAGTTCAATTAAGTTTGCTCTAAATTCGCAGTTTGAGCATGCGGTGATTGCCATTACTATTGCCTCAATCATTGACACAATTGATGGAAGAATTGCAAGATTAATAAAAGGTACTTCAAAATTTGGGGCTGAATTAGATTCTTTAATTGACTTTATTAACTTTGGAGTTGCTCCAGCAATTACAGTTTATATTTGGATTTTAAAAGATTTGGGAAATATTGGTTGGCTTTTAGTTTTATTTCATTCGGTTGCATGCTGTTTAAGACTAGCTAGATTTAATTTGGGATCAAAAATGAATAATGAAAAATGGAGAGAAAATTTTTTTACTGGTGTTCCTTCACCAGCAGGTGCAGGAATATTACTTTTGCCATTAATTTTATTGTTAAGTGATTTTTCATCTAATTATGACTATAGAACATTAGCAATAATTTTTATAATAGCTTCTACTTTTTTAATGATTAGCAAAATTCCAACCTATTCCTTAAAAGGAATAAAAGTTAGTCGGCCATTCTTGATATTTCTTTTGCTATTAATAGCTACTTATTTTGGTTTTCTAATTCATTATCCATTTAATACTCTTTTATTTACAGGATGCTTATATTTATTGTTAATACCAATCAGTTTTATTCATTTTAAAATTATAAAAAAAAGATCTTCAAAAGCCTCTGATAGCTTAATTTCTGAAGATTTTATATGAAAGATAGAGCAATTATATCCTTAGCTGACTCTAAATATTTTGAACTTTTAAATGAGTTAATTGACTCTATTTTAAGTTTTGAAGAGAGCAAAAGTGTATCGATTTGTATATTAGATGCAGGACTTCAGTTAGATCAAATTAAGATTTTAGAAAAAAAAGTTTATAAAATTGTTAAAGCTAAATGGGATATTGAAGTTCCAGAATATAAAATTAAAGGTAGAGAGTGGCTTAAGAGTCAAGTTTCTCGGGCATTTTTGCCAGAATATTTTCCTGGTTTTAAAAAATATCTTTGGATTGATGCCGATGCATGGGTAAATGACTGGTCGTCTGTTGAACTTTATTTTAAGGGAAGTGATAATAAAACTTTATCAATATCATCTTCAGCAGATCGAGCTTATGGTCGAGTTTTAAGAGCTGATTGGATTTTTAGTAACATTGCATTTATAAGATCTCAAAATTACAAACATTCTAAAAGTTCAGGATTTTCAAATAAAATCTGTAGAGAAGTTGCACTTAAGCCTCATTTAAATATCGGTGTATTTTGTTTAGAAAATGATGCTCCACATTGGTTAGTATGGCAAACAAATTTAAAGCAAGCATTAAAAAAAGGAAGAATTTTTGGTTCAGAGCAGATAGCAATGAATATAAGCGTTTATTGTAATCAAATGAAAGTTCAAATACTACCGACTTACTGCAATTGGTTTTTAATTGAAAATATTAAATTTGATGAAATTAAAAATACTTTTGTAGAGCCATATCTTCCCCATCATAAGATAGGAATTATTCATTTAGCCGGAAAAAAATATGATGAATTTAGATTTGATAAGAATAAATTATTAGATGTTCAATCATTAAATAATAATTGGATTAAAAAGAATATTAGATTTACAAAGTAGTTTTGAAAAAATTTAAAAATAAAAATTTAACAGCAAGTTCTAAAAATTGGATTACCCGACAATTTAACGATCCTTACACTAAGTTAGCTAAACAGAAGGGATATAGATCTCGATCAGCTTTTAAACTTATAGAAATTAATAATAAGTTTAAATTTTTAAAAAATAATTTAAATATTTTAGACCTAGGAAGTGCTCCGGGCGGTTGGTCGCAAGTTTGTGCTGATATAAATAAAAATGGTAAAAATTTATCAATAGATATTCTGAATATGGAAATAATTGATAATATTTTTTTTTATAAAAAAGATTTTAATGATTCTGATTTTTTGGATTTTATAAATGATTTTTTTAAACGGAATAAAGTTGATATTGTGTTGTCTGATATGGCTGTTAATACAACAGGTAATAAAGATTTAGATGCAATCAAAACAAACGCTATAGCCTTGGATGTGGTAAATTTATCTAAGTTAATTTTAAAGACAAAATCCGCATTATTAGTAAAAATTTTTAGTGGTAAAGACGAAAATATATTAATTAAAAATGCTAAAGAATTATTTAAGAAAATTGAAAGAATCAAACCAGATTCAAGTAGAAAAGAATCTCGTGAAATGTATTTATTATGTAGAGATTTAAAAATTATTTGACTTTGAGATTTTTATATAATAAATTTATATATGGAAATCCCCGAAGCTTTAACTTTTGATGATGTCTTGCTCGAGCCTAGACATTCTTCAGTCCTACCCAAAGAAACTTTAGTTTCAACTAAATTATCAGATTCAGTAACACTTGGTATCCCTCTTATTGCTTCTGCAATGGACACAGTTTCAGAATATAAATTAGCAATCGCAATGGCTCAATCTGGAGGCATGGCATGTATACATAAAAATATGAGTGTAGAGGATCAGGTCAATCAAATTAAATTAGTTAAAAGATTTGAGTCAGGAATGGTCATTGATCCAATTACCATTGATGCCGAGGCATCTTTGTTTGAGGCGACAGAATTAATGAAAAATCATAAAATATCAGGGATTTTAGTTGTTAATAAAAATCTAAAATTAGTCGGAATACTTACAAATAGAGACGTTAGATTTGTTACGGATAAGAAAATTAAAGTTAAAGATTTAATGACTAAAGAGTTAGTTACAGCAAAAGTTGGCACATCAATAACAGAAGCAAAAAAAATATTATTTAAAAATAAAATAGAAAAATTAATTATTGTAGATAGTAATTTTAAATGTAAGGGCCTAATTACTGTAAAAGATATTCAAAAGTCACAAATTTACCCAGAAGCAGCAAAAGATAAAAAAGGTTCATTAATTGTAGCTGCTGCAGTTGGCGCCGGTAAAGAAAATATTATTAGAGCCAAGCAATTAGCAGATGCTGGAGCTGACGTGATAATTTTAGATACAGCCCATGGGCATTCAATATCTGTGTTAAAAACATTAGAGAGTATTAAAAAAAATATCAAAGCAACAATTGTAGCAGGAAATATAGCGACAGCTGAAGGTGCAAGGGCATTAGTTGATTATGGAGCTGATGCAATTAAAGTTGGTATAGGACCAGGTTCAATTTGCACTACAAGAATCGTGGCCGGTGTAGGAGTCCCGCAGTTTTCAGCAATATATAATGTTGCAAAATCTATAAAAAATAAAAAAATTAAAATTATAGCTGATGGCGGTATTAGGTATTCTGGAGATATTGCTAAAGCTATTGGAGCTGGAGCTGATGCTGTTATGATCGGATCATTATTTGCTGGAACAGAGGAAAGTCCAGGAGATGTCTTTTATTATCAGGGTAGAAGTTATAAATCTTATAGAGGCATGGGTTCAATTGGTGCAATGTCCAGAGGTTCAGCTGATAGATATTTCCAAGAAGAAATTAATAATTCACTAAAACTAGTACCAGAGGGAATTGAGGGTAGAGTTCCATTTAAAGGTCCTGTTAGAGCAGTTATCCATCAACTTATTGGTGGATTAAAAGCATCTATGGGATATGTGGGTGCAAAAAATATTTTAGAATTAAAAGAAAAAGCAAAGTTTGTTAAAATAACAAATTCAGGATTAAAGGAAAGTCATGTGCACGATATACAAATTACAAAACAGTCACCAAATTATCCATTTGAAAGTTAATAATGAAAAAATATTTTAAAAATTTTCTGATATTATTTTTAGTAATTTTACCATTCAAGGTTTTGGGTAATAATATTAGTTATTATAATCAAGGTTTAAAATTTTTTAATGAAAAAAACTATAAAGAAGCTAAGTATTACTTTGAAAAGGATATAGTATTTAATACTAAGAATGAAAAATCTTATTTATATTTGTCAAAAATATCAGCTATTAACAAAGATAATATTCAGCAAAAAATTTATTTAGACACAATCTTAGTGCTAAACCCAAAAAATGAAGAAGCATTATATTTAAAGATTTTATTAAATATAGAAGAAGGTGATTTTAAAAAAGCGCAAGAAAGTAATTTAATTTTTGCAAAAGTTTGCAAGGAACTATGTTCAAAAAAAAATGATTTATCAAAAATGATTATAATTGATAAGAGATAATGAAAGATATTTCTTATGCAGATAAAATAGTCATTATAGATTTTGGATCGCAAACCACACAACTAATTGCAAGAAGAATTAGAGAACTCGGCGTATATTGTGAAATTATTAGTTGTTACAAAACTGATAATTTAACAAACGAAATCAATCTTAAAGGAATTATTTTATCAGGCGGTCCTCTATCAATTACCAAAACTTCTTATTTAGGCATCCCAAAGAAAATTTTAAACTTTAATATACCAATACTTGGAATTTGCTATGGACATCAATTGTTAGCAAAACAATTAGGGGGAGTTGTAAAAAATTATAAAAAAAGTGAGTTTGGAAGAAGTGAAATTTTTAGTGATAAGACATCGATACTAACAAAAAATTTTTTTAATAAAAATAAGAAAACTCAAGTATGGATGAATCATAACGATGTAGTAATTAAAATACCAAAAGGATTTGAAGGAATTGCTTCAAGTTATGACTATAAATATACAATTATACAAAATAAAAAAAAAAAAATATTTGGAGTTCAGTTTCATCCAGAGGTAATTCATACAATTAACGGAAATATTTTATTTAAAAATTTTTTATTCAATATTTGTAAATTAAAAAAAAATTGGAATTCTAAAAATCAAATAAACTACTTAATAAAAAATATAAAATCAGAGGTAGGAGATGAGAGCATTTTGTGCGCCTTATCAGGAGGAGTTGATAGTAGTGTATTAGCAGCGTTATTATACAGGGCTATTGGAAAAAAATTGCACTGTTTTTTTATAAATACTGGGTTACTTAGAAAAAATGAAGAACAAGAGGTAATAAATGTTTTTAAAAAAAATTATAAAGTTAAATTAAATTATGTAGATGCTTCTAGTATTTTCTTGAAGGCTTTGAAAAATATTTCTGACCCTGAAACTAAAAGAAAAATTATTGGAAAAATATTTATAAAAATTTTCGAAAGAGAATCAAAAAAATTTAAAAATATTAAATATTTAGCACAGGGAACTTTGTATCCTGATGTTATTGAAAGCCAAAGTCACCATGGAGGACCTTCATCCGTAATTAAATCACATCATAACGTTGGTGGATTACCAAAAAAAATGAAATTTAAACTAGTAGAGCCATTTAGAGAATTGTTTAAAGACGAGGTAAGAAAAATTGGTATTACTTTAAAATTATCAAAAGAAATAGTTTTTAGACATCCCTTTCCGGGCCCTGGGTTAGCAATAAGAATTCCAGGAAAAGTTGATAAGACAAAAATTAAAATTTTGCAGGAAGCGGATAGTATTTTTATTAATGAATTAAAATTAAGAAATCTTTATAAAAAAATTTGGCAAGCATTTTCTGTTTTATTACCAATAAAAACAGTAGGGGTTATGGGAGATTCTAAAACTTATGAATTTGTATGTTCCTTAAGAGCAGTTACATCTCAAGATGGAATGACTGCTGATTTTTATAATTTTAAGAACAAAGATTTAGCTGAAATATCTAATAAAATTATTAATAACGTAAAGGGTATTAATAGAGTTGTTTATGATATTACATCAAAACCCCCAGCAACAATTGAGTGGGAATAAAATTTATGAAAAAAAAATTAACAATTAATAATATCAAAAAAAAAAAATTTAATAAGCCTCTTGTTTGTTTAACAGCATATACAACGCCGATGGCACAAATTTTAGACAAATATTGTGATGTAATATTAGTTGGAGATTCATTAGGTATGGTATTACATGGAATGAAATCTACTAGAGATGTTACTCTGGAGATGATGATTATGCATGGAAAGGCAGTAAGGAGAGGGATCGAAAATAGTTTATTAGTTGTTGATATGCCAATTGGAACGTATGAAAAAAATCCTAAAATGGCATTAAGAAATGCTAGAAAAATTATGAAAGAGACACTTTGTGATGCTGTAAAAGTTGAAGGGGGGATTAAAGTCTATGAAACAATAAAATGTTTAGTAAATAATAATATTCCTGTAATGGGGCATGTAGGATTATTGCCACAAAGTGTTAAAAAAAAGTCAGACTATAGAGTTAAAGGAAAAGATCATTTAAGTTTTAATCAAATTATTAAAGACTCTATTTCTGCTGAAAAAGCAGGCGCATTTTCATTAGTTGTAGAGTGCGTTATTAAGGATTTAGCAGATAAAATAAATCAAAGTGTAAATATTCCAACAATAGGAATTGGAGCATCAAATAAATGTGACGGACAAATTTTAGTAACAGAAGATTTATTAGGGTATTCAGAAAAACCCCCTAAATTTGTTAAAATGTATGATAATTTTAAACAGAGAACTGAGATTTGCATTAAAAAATTTGTAAAAGACTTAAAGAATAATAATTTTCCTAACTTTAAAAATATGTACCAGATTTAATGAGTCAAATTTTTAATGAAATTGAAGAAGATTTAAAACAAGATAAGCTTATAAATTTTCTTAAGAAATATAAATTTATATTAATCATTATATTTTCTTTAATTCTAATATTAATTTTTTTTGTAGTAAGCAAAAATATCATTTTTGAAAATAGAGCAAAAAAATATACGCAAGAGTACGTTATAATCTTAAACCTTATTAATAATAAAAAAATTGACGAGGCCAAAAAAAAACTTGAAATTTTAAAGACTTCTAAAATTAATATTTATAAGGTTTTAGCCATTTCTAAATTGTTAGAACTATCGAAAGAAAATAAAAATGAGCAAATATCTATTCTAGATTACGCAATTAACTCTAACATTGATAAAAATGATAAAGATCTATTTAAAATTAAGAAAGCTTTATTAGCTTTTGAAAATTTAGATGAAACACAATTTTTAAATTTGTTAAATCCAAGCGATTTTAAAGAATCTCCATGGAGAGTTTTGGCATTAGAGATATTAGGCGATTTTTATTTAAGCAAAGGACAAAAGATTAAAGCAAAAGATATATACGACCAAGCAATTAAGATTATAGATATTCCCGAGATCTTTAAAAAAGATTTAGAAAAAAAAATTAAAGAATTAAAATAAATGAGATATTTTTTTATCTTTCTTTTACCCCTGTTTATCTATTCATGTTCGTCCGATAAAGATAAAAAAGTAGATCTAGAAGTTTTCAAGAGGCAAGGAGAAAAAATTAATGTTTTTGAAGCAAATAATATCTTTGATAAAGAAATCAGTTCTAAATCACCACTACAATTGAATCCTGTTCAGCTTAATAAAGATTGGGTTTACGAACATTTTTCTTCTAATAATTTTTACGAACATTTTGTTTACGAGGGTAAATTTCAGGATATTTTTAAAAAAAGTATTGGAGATTATATAAATAAAAATAATGATAGTGGCTCATTATTAGTTAGTGGTGAATTTGTTTTTTTTAGTGATGAAAAAGGAAGAGTCTATAAATTTGATATAAAAAAAGAAAAAATTATTTGGGAATTAAAAATATATGAAAGTTCTCTCAATAATTATCCTAAAAACATAGCTTTATTTTTAAACTCAAATATTTTATATGCTGCTGACAATTTAGGATTTCTTTATTCTGTCGATACTGAAACTGGAAAGTTAATTTGGCAACAAAACTACGGTATTCCATTTTCTTCACATCTGAATTTTCATAAAGGCATTTTATACGTCGTAAATCAAAACAGTCGACTTTATGCTTTTAACCCAACCGATGGAGAAAAAATATGGAGTTTTGAGTCTCTTTCAGGTTTAATAAAACCCTCTAGATCTAGTAATATTTCAATATTTGATGATAAGTTATTATTTACAAATGATGTTGGAGATATAACCGCAATAGATTTAAATCAGCAGGTAATTGCTTGGACAAGGAATATTTTATCTCAAAATACTATTTCTAATAATTTAATTTTTAAAACATCTAATATTTTAATTGATAAGAAAGATGTTTTTGTTTCATCTAATAACGGAGACTTATTTAATTTTAATATCGATACGGGTGAAATTAAGTGGTCTCAAAATATATCCTCTATCCAAAATCATATTAGTACAGACAAATATATATTCGTCCTTACTGAGAATGGATTTATTGTTGTTTTTAATAAAATAAATGGAACAATATTATGGAGTTTAAATCTTGCAAAGTTTTCAAAAGATAGCAAAACTGTGCCAAGTTATTATGGTCTATTGCTAGCATCTAATAGTTTGTATGCTACGTCCTCAAATGGAGATATTTATAAAATATCAGCAAATGACGGAAAGTATATTGCTCATAAAAAAATAAATAACGATTTATCAAGAGCTCCAATTATAGCTGATAACAAAATATTTATACTTAATCGTTCATCAGAGTTAATAATACTTAATTAATGAATAGCACATCACCAGGAGTTATTACTCTTGCAATAGTTGGAAAACCAAATGTTGGAAAGTCAACTTTTTTTAATAAAGTTTTAAATAAGGATTTATCACCTGTAAGTGAAATACCGGGAACGACGAAAGATTTATTTATAGATAACGTAATTTATAAAAATAGAAATTTTAAATTAATCGATTCTGGAGGGTTAAAGAGGAAAGGAAAATCTAAATCTGATGAGCAGCAGTATATAACAAAAGAAAGTTTAAAAGCAATTTACCTAGCTGATGTGGTTTTATTTATGATTGAGGCTGATAAGGAATTTACTAAAACAGATAAACAAATTTGTAGATTGGTATTAGATAAAGGCAAAGGTTTAATCTTTGCTATAAATAAAATTGACTTAGTAGATGAGTTAAAGGCAATCAAAAACGAGTATATATATTATATAAAAAATCTTTTTTCAGATGCTTTATTAGCTGAACCCTTTAGTATTTGTTCATTAAAATTAGAATTTCCAAAGAAAATATTTGATGAAGTAATTAGTATTCATTCTCGCTTAAGAAAAAATTACGATAATAAAGACTTAAATAAAGCTTTGCAGGATGCAATTAATAAAAATAAAATCCCAGTTTATTCAAAATTTCGCCCTAAAATAAAGTATATTAAGCAAGTAAGTACGAGACCAATTATTTTTAAAATCTTTGGAAATCAGGCGAATAAACTTTCATTAGATTATCAAAAGTACCTTGCTAAAAGTTTAAGTAAAAAATTTAATATTAAAGGTTTTAAAATTTTCTTAAAATTTGTTAGTGCAGAAAATCCTTTTAAATCAAAAAAATATTAAATTATCTAATATTACTTAACAGTGATAACTGATTGTCTTTTACACTTCTATTTGATTGATCAAGGGGAGGTATTGGATAATCTCCAGTAAAATAATGATCTGTAAATTCAGGACTTAAATTATTACGTTTCTGATAACCCATAGCTTTATAAATGCCATCAATAGATAAGAAACTCAAAGTTTTAACACCAATAAATTTAGTCATTTCATCCAAAGACATGTTGTGCGCTAAAAGCTGATCTTTATCTGGTGTATCGATTCCATAGTAGTCTGGATACATAATAGGAGGACAAGATATTCTCATATGAACCTCTTTAGCTCCTGCGTCATACATCATCTGAACTATTTTTTTTGATGTATTTCCTCTTACTATAGAGTCATCTATTAAAATTATTCTTTTATTTTTAACTAAAGATGAGTTTGCGTTATGCTTTAATTTAACTCCTAATTGTCTAATTTGTTGAGTAGGTTCAATAAAAGTTCTTCCAACATAGTGATTTCTAATTAATCCAAGCTCAAAAGGAATCTTAGATTGTGTTGAGTATCCAATAGCAGCGGGAACGCCAGAATCTGGAACAGCTGAAACAATATCAGCGTCTACATGAGATTCTTTTGCTAATTGCTCTCCAAAATTTTTTCTAAATTCATAAACACTTTTTCCAGACATTAAACTGTCGGGTCTTGCAAAGTATATATATTCGAATATGCATGGACGTGCTTTCATTTTAGGGAATGGTTTAATACTTTCTACACCATCATTTGTAATCACAACAATTTCACCATTTTCGATTTCACGAACGAAAGTTGCTCCAATAATATCTAATGCACATGTTTCAGATGCAAGAACATATGATTTTTTTAATTTACCAAGAACCAAAGGTCTTATTCCGTAAGGATCTCTAACGCCAATAAGTTTTTTATTAGTTAACATGACAAGGGCATAACCTCCTTGAATTTGGAATAAAGAGTCTATAATTTTATCAATAGTTTTTAATCTTTTTGAGCGTGCTATTAACTGAACTATTGTTTCGGTATCAGAAGTTGTTTGAAATATTGCGCCATCTTTAATCATTTTTTCTCTTAACATAATTGAATTTGTAAGATTTCCATTATGAGCAATACTAATTCCACCAGTATATAAATCTGCAAAAAAAGGTTGGATGTTTCTTAATACGGGGGCGCCGGTCGTTGAATATCGATTATGACCTATTGCAAAATTTCCAGGTAACTTTTGGATAGTTGTTTCTTTTGTAAAGTTATCACCTACTAAACCTAATCTTCTTTCAGAAAAGAAGTTTTTGCCATCATAAGAAACGATACCACAAGACTCTTGACCCCTATGTTGTAATGAATGCAGTCCTAAAGCAGTTAAGGCAGAAGCGTCAATATGATCAAAGATACCAAATACACCACATTCTTCTTTTAATTTATCAGAATTGAGATCGGGTAGCATAAATTATTTTTTTAATTTATCTTTTGTTTCATCAAGATATTCGTTGCTAAATAAAATTTTTTCGTCGAATATTTTTCTTCCATATTCAATCGTATTGTATGACAAGCCGTTTTTAAGAAACACTGGCCATTTATCATAAACGTAAATGTAATTTGATAGACTCAATATTATAACACAAAATAAATAACCAGTAATCCCACCAAATATAAAACCAAATAATTTATCAATCCCACCTAAACCTACCCATTTCATTGATTTTCCTATGGCTTTGCCTAAGACAATTATAAGGAAAAGACTTAATAAAAACACAGTTACACCAGAAACTACTCTGGCTGTTGTCTCATTTTTTATTATTTCATTAATATAAGGAACAACATAAGGAATTGAAAATTTTGCAATTACAAAGGCTATAATCCATTTTAAAAAAGATATAACGCTTAATACAAAACCTTTTTTTGTTGAAGATATAATATTAAATAGAACTATTACGGATACAATAACATCAAATGTATTTATTTTAATAGATTCAAAAAAACTTATAAAACTATCCATTTTTAAATGGTTTAATAATTGAAATTAATTGCGGCATTAAAGTTAAAACAAGTGTCATCGCAGTTATCATTGCTAGACCTGTAAAAATACCAAAGTAAATAGATGGAATAAAATTTGAAAATATCAATATTGAAAATCCAAAAACAATTGTTAAAGACGCATTAACGATTGCCTTACCGACAGTTCTGCTACAAATTTGAACAGTTTTTTTATAATCTTTATTGACTTTAAATTCTTCTCTAAAACGATAAATGTAATGAATGCTATTATCAATTGCTATACCAACTGTAATTGATGCAATAGTAATTGTCATCATGTCTAGGGGAATATTAAACAAACCTAAGGTACCTAAAATAAAAAGTGCAGCAAGAAAATTAGGTAAAGCAGCAACGATTGACCACGATAAAGATTTAAATAGAATTAAAAGTAAAATAAATATTCCTCCAAACGTTATCCCTAAAGTTTTAATTTGTGAGTCAAATAGACTTTGTAATAAATTATTAAATATTACTAATATTCCAGTAATTTTAAATTCTTCTTTTTTTAATTGTAATTTTTCCTCAAGATCTTTTTGAATTTTAATTAGCAACTCTTTTCTATTAAGTTCTGGGTTTGAGTCTATAATTCTTAAAGAAATTCGCGCTTCGTTATCATCTATAGAAATATAGGGCGTGATTATATTTTTTTTAATATCCTCTGGTAATTTACTGTGTAAAATAGCCATTTCTAAGGGCCCTAATTTTTTATTATCGTTTAGTTTCTCTCCTAATTGTAAGACTGAATAAAAAGATAAAACTTTCCCTATTTCAGGCAAGGTTTCTAGGTACTGATGGACATTAACGATATTGTTAATTCTAAAGCTGGTAAACCAGTAGCTGTCTTTATATTCATCAGAGGATGAACCTTCAAAAAAATCATCATCAGCTGATGTTGATTTAGAATCGGTTTCTTTAAATTTTAAAATAATATCTAGAGGAGTAGTTCCACCTAATTTTTCATCGATAAGCTTCATTCCTTTATATATTTCAGTGTTTTTATCGAAATAATTAATAAAACTATTTTCAACTTTTAGTTTTGTGATTCCGTAAATACTTAGGATCAAAATAATGGTTGAAATTGCAAGAACTAGAAATTTTTGATTAATCGCAATCGAACATAATGTTTCAGCAATTTTAGAATTTTTACTTTTATGAGCATATGTTAATTTTGGTTTGAACTTTACTATAAGGTAAGGAAGTAAAAGTATTGATACAAACATCGATATAAATAATCCAAGTGACATCATCCAGCCAAAATCAATAACAGGTTTAATATTGCTAAAAATAAATGATAAAAAAGCTAAAGCCGTTGTTAAAACTGCATAAAAGATAGGTGTAATAATTTTAGTAGTTGTTAAATATGATAAGTAACTTGGTTTTTTTTTGGGAAATTCTGCCTGCAATTGTCTGTATCTTTCTACATAATGAATATTTATTTCCATTGTAAGAATAAGCATTAAAGAAATAAAGTTAGAAGATATAACGGTTACTTTCCAGTTAAGATATCCCAGCATTCCAGTCATTATTGCAATAGATAAGAAACAACTTAAAAGAGGAAATATTACCCATCTAATATCTCTAAAAATAAACCACAGGGTAGTTAAAATAAAAATAAAAACACCCGAACCAAAAACAATTATATCTTTTTTAACAAAGGAAATTAAGTCATCGGCTATCATTGGAATCCCAGAAAGATTAATGTCAGCGATATTTTTGTATTTTGAAATATGAGATCTAATTTCTATATTATATAATTCTAAATTTTTGTTTTGTTCTTTTTTAAGCTGTTCTAAAACTAATTTGTGTTTTTCAAATTCTTTTAAATCTTTATCAGAAAGTTTATTATTTTTTTGTTTATCGAGAAAATTTTTGTTTATCTCTAAAGCTGATAAATATTTTTTATTATCTTTAATATAAACAACAACGCCAAAAGTTGTAGCATCATCGTTTATTATTAATCTCTTATAAACAGGACTATTTTTTAATTCATTTAAAGCTCTATTAACTTCAATTCCAGGAGTAGTGATATATTGAATATTATTTATCTTTTCTATTAAGGGCTGATCAGAACTTTCAAATAATGGAGCATTTAATATACTTATTGTTTTACTAACCCATTGAATATTATCAATTTCATTAACAAATTTTTTTAAATCTTGGACTGCCTCATCATTAATTTTCTTTTTGGGTGAATATGTAATTACAAAAAAATCCTCAGAAGAGTAACGTTCATTCACTGATCTTAAATAATTTAAATCAGGATCATTTTCTAATAGCAATGAGTCAGCAGATGCATCTAATTGAAAATTTTTCGCGTTATAGACAGAAAAGGAGAATACTAAAACTAGTAAAAAAAATATAAATTTGGGTTTTTCTAATAGCTTTTTATATATTTGATTAATAAAATTCATTTTAATTTAAATAAACTCTTTCACATCTTTCGGAAACAGAGGTGATAATATCATATGGAGAAGTTTGAGAAACTCTTGCAAAACCATCTAAATTTAAATTTTTTCCAAATACTTCTAAGTAATCTCCAATTTTAATTTTATTTTTAACCTTAGTAACATCGATGATCATCAAATCCATTGAGATTCTACCAATCATGGGAAGTTTTATATTTTTATAAAATACATATCCAATGTTTGAGATTTTAATTTTTACCCCATCAGCATATCCAAGCGGGATAGTAGCGGTCACAATATTTCTCTTTGCTTTATAGCTTTGGTTGTATCCTGCGGTTTCCCCTTTTTTAAGACGATTTATTTGAATTATTGGTGAGACTAAAGAGACGACATTTTTTAATTGTTTGTTAAAAAAAAGTTTCCCACCATATAAAGCAATCCCAGGTCTTACCATATCAAAATGATAATGTTTTCCTAAAAATATTCCCCCAGATGCAGCTAAACTAAATTTGCAATTTGGATAATTAAACATTGATTGTATTTTTAAAAATCTATTTTTTTGAACGACATTATATTGACTATTTTTTTCATCAGCACTTGCAAGGTGCGTAAGTATAATTACTTCTTTAAATTTTCTAATTATTGATCTTTCATTATATACTTTCAAAATATCTTCATGCTGCATCCCAGATCTGCACATTCCAGTATCAACTTGAATAACTAGTTTATTAGGTAATTTTTTTTGAATTAAATAGTTTGTCCATTTTTGGAATTGTTCATATGTATTAAGTACAGGGATGAATTTATTTTGAAAAAAAATTTTTTCTTCATTTTTATTCAAACCATTGGCAACATAAATATTTATATTTGAAATATTATTCTTTATTTTTAAAGCTTCAGAAATATTTGCTACCCAAAAATCTTTGCATTTATTTTTAATTAAAAATTTTGCGATTTCAACGTCGCCAAGACCATATGCATTAGCTTTGATAACTGGACAAATAGTTTTTTTAGAAAATTTCTTTATAATATTTAGATTATTTTTAATATTTTTTAGATTGATAATTAGTTTTGAATGCGAATATTGCATCCATGGTTAATTATCAAATTTTATATTATTTGCATCTTTAAATTTAGTATAAGCGCTCTCAAATTCTAAATTAATTATACCTGTAGGGCCATGTCGTTGTTTCCCAATTATTACTAGTGCCTGGTTATGAACTTGGCTCATTTTTTCTTGCCATGTGATGTGCTCAGCTGTTCCAGCCTGTGGTTCACTTTTTTCTAAATAATATTCTGGTCGATACACAAACATAACAACATCGGCGTCTTGTTCGATAGAACCAGACTCTCTCAAATCTGACAATTGAGGTCGCTTATCATCTCGTTGTTCTACAGCTCGTGATAATTGAGATAATGCTAAAACAGGAACGCTTAGTTCTTTAGCTAAAGCTTTTAAGCCTTGTGTTATTTCTCCAATCTCCTGAACTCTACCTTCATATTTAAAATTTCCAGTAGTCATTAATTGTATATAGTCGACTACAATCAAATCTAATCCATGAAGTCTTTTTATTCTTCTCGCTCTATTTGCTAGTGTAGAAATTTTAATTGCAGGAGTTTCATCAATATAAAGAGGTAGATCATTTATATTTTTCGAAGCTTCAATAAATTTTTCTAAATCTTCCTGGGTGATTTTACCTCTTCTTATATCGTTAGATCTAATTCGCGATTGTTCAGCTAATATTCTCGTAGATAATTGTTCAGAGGACATTTCTAATGAAAAAAACGCAACAGAAGATTTTCCCTGTTTATTATCCATAATTTTTTTTGCAGCATAAAAAGCGATATTAGTTGCAAGAGCTGTTTTTCCCATCGAAGGTCTTCCTGCAATAATTATTAAATCTCCTTTATGCATACCACCAAGTCTTTCATCAAGATCACGAAGACCCGTTGGCACTCCGACTATACCTTCATCATTTTTAAAAGCTCGCATAGCCATATCAACAGTCTCACCAAGGGCCTTTTCAAATGACATATATGATCTGTCAAATTTACCTCTTTCAGCGAGATCAAAAAGTTTTTTTTCTGTACCTTCAATTAGTTGTTCTGCGGTATGCTCTAAATTTTTATTATTAGCTTCCGTTAATGTATTTTCTGATAATTCAATTAGCTTTCTTCTTAAATGAAGATCGTAAATCACTTTTGCATAATCTTTACTTTGAAAAGCAGAAGTAGATAATCTTGTAAGTTTTGCAATATATTCATTACCGCCCAGTTCTTTTAATGATTGGTCATTTTCTAAATAATTTTTTAGAGTAATGGGACTTGCTAACAAACCTTTACTGATTAATTTATTTAAATAATGAAATATTTTTTGATGAATGGGATCAAAGAAGATATTTTCATTAACAATAGTAGAAATTTCGTCAAATATTTCGTTATTTACTAAAATTGAGCCTAATATTATTTGTTCTGCTTCTATGTTATTAGGTAATTCTTTTGTTGTATTTAAAATTCTAATATTTTCCGCACTCATGCAAATATTTAAATTTATTTAAGATATGAGTATAGAAAATTTTAGACTTAATTTGATGTGGATAAGTTAATAACTTTTTATTTAAACTATTTTTTCAACTGAAACGACTTTTACTTTTATTGAGGCTTGAACATCGGCATGTAAATTTATAATTACTGCATAGTCCCCAATTTTTTTAATTTGTTCCTTTAGCTCAATCATATTTGCTGAGATATTTTTAAAATTGTGCAATTCTAAATTTTGGATTATCTCTTTAATGGTTAAAGATCCATAAAGTGCGCCACCCTCCATGGAATTCTTAGTAATTTTCAATTCAAATTTATCTATTTCTTTTTGAATTTTTACAGCCTCGTTTTTTAGTTCATTATTTTTTTTATTTAACTCTTCTCTTCGTTTTTCAAAAATAGCTAAATTTTCTTTAGAGGCTACTAAAGCTTTATTATTCTTTAAGAGATAGTTTCTAGCAAAACCATTTGCAACTTTTACTTTGCTGCCAATTTTTCCTAATTTTTTAATATTTTCTAAAAGAATAACTTCCATAATTAATCCGCCACAAATGGTAATAAAGCTAGTATTCTAGCTTTTTTTATTTCGTTAGATAACTCTTTTTGTTTTGCGTAGCAAACAGAAGTTATTCTACTTGGTAACATTTTTCCAGTTTCAGATATATATTTTTGAAGTAATTTTAAATTTTTATAATTAATTACAGGAGCATCTTTTCCACTTAAAGGACAGTCTCTTGTAAATTTAGTAGTTGCTTTTTGAAAAAGCATTAAATTTGAATTATTATTTTTCTTCGTCTTTTTAATATTTTTTCTTTTCATTATTTATTATCTTCCTTTAAGACCAGTTCTGAATTTTCCTCTGGTACATTCTTTATTTTAATAGTCATAAACCTTAAAATATTTTCATCAATTCTCTCAATCTTTTCAAGTTCTTGAACAATCACTGGCTCACCAGAAAAATATAAATTTGTGTAGTATCCTTTTTTAAAATTTTTAATTGGGTAAGCTAGTTGTCTCAAACCCCAATTCTCTTTTTTTTCAATTTTACCTTTATTTTTTTTTATGAGATCTTCAATTTTTTGATGAAGATCAGATAAATCTTTATTATTTAAACTTTGAGAAGCAATATACGTATGTTCGTAATAATTCATTTTTTCTTTTGGTTGCTTTTAATTAGCATCCCAACTTTTACATTAAAGTCGAGAAAGTCTGGGCAATATATAATTTTTTTTTTTTAATACAACAGTATTAATTTTGTTATAACTATTACTAAATTATGAAAGCATTAGTATTTCCAGGCCAGGGATCCCAGTATGTTGGTATGGGAAGAGATTTTTATGATACGTTTGGTGAGGCAAAGGAGGTCTTTCATGAAGTTGATGATGCCTTAGAATTTAAATTATCTAATATTATTCTAAATGGACCAATTGAAACCTTAAATCTAACAGAAAATACTCAACCAGCTATAATGACTGTAGGGGTTGCAATTTTTAGAACTTTAAGAAAACAAAAAATAAATGAATTAAAAGACTATAGTTTTTTTGCCGGACATTCTTTAGGAGAATATACATCTTTGATCTGTTCAAATTCGTTAACTTTAAGAGATGGCGCTAAAATTTTAAAAGAAAGAGGTAAGTCAATGCAAGAGGCGGTCCCCGTAAATGTTGGCGCCATGGCAGCTGTTTTAGGAGCAGAAATTGACTTAATTAATGAAGTGATAAATAAAAATAATCCAATTACAGGAATTGCTGAAATTTCAAATGATAATTGCCCAGGCCAAATAGTAATAAGTGGTAATAAGGATAAAATTAATAAAATAGTAGAGGATCTAAAAAATATACATGGTAAAAAAGCAATATTACTACCGGTAAGCGCGCCCTTCCATTGTTCATTAATGCAGCCCTCTGCGGATAAAATGAATCAAATTTTAATAAAAACAAATTTTTTAAAGCCAATAATAAATATTGTTTCAAATGTTACAGCCAAGACCATTGATAATTTTAAAGAAATACCTTTTTTACTTACTAAGCAAATTACCCATCATGTTAAATGGAGAGAATCAGTAGATTTTATGAAAACAAATGGTGTAAAACATTTTGTTGAAATAGGACCAGGAAAAGCTTTAACGGGCATGATAAAAAGAATAGGAAAAGAACTTACAACAACTACAATTGATAATATAACCCAATTTAATGAATTTAATTAATTTAAAAAATAAAAAAGTTTTTATCACTGGAGGCACTTCTGGAATTGGACTTTCTATTTTAGAAAATTTTTATAAATTAGAAGCTGATATATTTACGATTGGAACAAATGTTGAAAATCTTAAGACTATTCAAAATAATTTTCCTAAAATTAAAACTTCTAATTTTAATTTAGAAAATCATCAAAAGATTGAAGAGTTAGTAAAAGAAGCCAAAGAAAAATTAGGAGGATTAGACATAGTTATAAATAACGCTGGTATCACGAAAGACAATCTTGCGATTAGAATGTCATATGAAGAATGGAATAAAGTAATTAATATTAATTTAACTGCTGTTTTTTTGATTTGTAAGTATTCAATTAAAGTAATGATGAAACAAGATTCAGGATCTATAATTAATATTAGCTCAATTGTAGGACATACTGGAAATTTTGGCCAAGCTAACTATTCCAGCGCCAAGGCAGGGATAATTGCAATGTCCAAAAGTCTTGCAAAAGAGTACGCAAAAAAAAATATTAGAGTAAATTGTATTTCACCAGGGTTTATTGATACAAAAATGACAAAAAGTATAAATGAGGAATTTAAAAAGAAACTTATGGAAAATATTCCTATGGGAAAATTGGGCAACGGTAATGATATTGCCAATTGTGCTATTTTCTTAGCATCTGATCTTTCTAGTTATATTACAGGAGAAACCATCCATGTTAATGGTGGTATGTATATGGCTTGATTTATTTAATTTATTCATTTATTGAAAGAATCATTAATAATTAAGGGAGTTTAAAAATGAGTGATGTTGCTGCTAAAGTTAAAAAAATTATCGTAGAACACTTAGGTGTCGATGAAGCTAAGGTTACAGAAGAAGCCAGTTTTATTGATGACCTAGGAGCAGATAGTTTAGATACAGTAGAATTGGTAATGGCATTTGAAGAAGAATTTGGTTCTGAAATTTCAGACTCAGAAGCAGAAAAAATCCTAACAGTTGGTGATGCAATAAGATTTATCGAGAATAATCCCGCAAAGTAGTTCTTTTGATTTTAAAATCAAAGAGAGGTTTAATTTTAATTTTATCTTCCCCTTCAGGGGCTGGTAAAACCACACTTGCTAAAAAAATTGAACGAAGCGATAGAAATTTTAAAATTTCAGTTTCGTATACCACAAGAACTCCAAGAACTAATGAAGTCGATGGAGTTGATTATAATTTTATAACTATTAAAAAATTTCAAGAATTAGCCAGTCAGGATAAATTTTTGGAGCAGGCAAAAGTATTTGGAAATTATTATGCTACTTTAAAAGGACCAATAGAAGATAACTTAGCAAAGGGAATTGATTATTTGTTTGATATTGATTGGCAGGGAACAGAGCAAGTCAAAAAAATTATGCCTTCAGATATTGTATCTGTATTTATTTTACCCCCTAGTATTAATGATTTAGAAAGTAGACTAAAAAAACGCGACGAAAAAAATAAAGAGTTAATCAATCAAAGAATGAAAATGGCCAAGGATGAGATTAAACATTGGAAAGATTATAAATATATTGTTGTAAATAAAGATGTAGAAAATTGCTTTGAGCAAATTACTAAAATAATTAAAATAGAAAGAGAATTAAGATCTACTTTTAATCAAATCAACTAGTTTATAATAAAAATTAAAATCTAGATTTTCAGCCCTTAAATTTTTTATGTTATCAAAATCTATAATTTGAAGTTCTTTTTCATTAAGTATTTTCTTAAGTGCTTTTGAAATCATCTTTCTTTTTGTATTAAATATATTTTTAGTTAATTCTGATAAAATATTTAAGTCATCTAATTTTAAATTATTATTTTTTTTTGGAGTAAAAGAAAGTACCGTAGAGTCTACTTTTGGTTCTGGGTTAAATTCTTTTTTAGAAATATTAAAATGAAATTTAATGTTTAATCTTGCATCTGATAGAATTGAGATTCTTCCATATTTTTTATTATTTGAAGTTGCTATAATTCTTTCTGCAACTTCCTTTTGAAACATTAAAACCATTTGATTATAAAATGGAGGCCATGGTTCAGAATAAATCCATTTTATTAGTAATTTTAATGAAATGTTGTAGGGAAGGTTACCAAAAATAATTACATTTTTTTTAAAAATTTTTCTTTCATCGAATGTTAAAGCGTCTGAGATTATATAGTCAAAATTATAAAAATTATTTTTTATTTTTTCTAGTTCAGGTTTTAAATCTTTATCAAACTCTATGGCAAAAATTTTCTTTGCGTCCTTTTTAATTAATTCTTGAGTAAGACCACCTGTTCCTGGACCTACTTCTAAGATGTAACTGTCTTTATTAATATTCCCAATTTCTGCTATTTTTTTTATAATGTTTTTATTAATTAAAAAATTTTGTCCAAGGTGTTTTTTATGTTTAAACATTATATTTACTAAAGAACTTTATTGCATTCTTAAAACTTTTGGGACTTGCAATTCCTTTTCCAATAATATCTGTGCCAATACCATGATCAGGAGAAATTCTTATAAAGGGTAGTCCGATTGTAATATTTATAGCATCCAGATCAAATTTAGTTTTAAAAGCTGTTAAAACTTGGTCATGATAATGGCCTATTAAAACATCAATTTTTAATTTATTTCTTTGTAAAAAGCTCGTATCAGGCGACAAGGGACCTATTATTGAATATTTTTTTTTAAGTTTTTTAATTGTAGGTATTATTATTTTTTTTTCTTCAGTACCTATATATCCATTTTCACCATTATGTGGATTTAGACCGAGTATGCCAATTTTTATTTTCTTTCTTTTAAGAATTTTAGAATAAAAATAATTAATATTTTTGCATGCTTTTTCAATTTTTTTAAAAGAAACTTCTTTATAGATATTTTTTAAAGGAATATGGGTTGTTAAAGGAACAACTGAGAAATTTTCATTATATAGGAGCATATTTTCCTTATTTTTGTTGCTAGTTTTATCGGCAATATATTCGGTTATTCCTTTATACTTATTTTTGGTAAATTTTGATTTGTTTATTGGAAGATTAATAATTCCATTAGCTAATTTTTTCTTAATTAATATTAGAGCAGTCTCAAAACTTTTTTTTATGAAAATATCTGACTTAGTAGATCTAAGATCGAAAGCTTTTATTTGATTATGTTTAATATTTATAAAATTAAATTTTTTATCATTTAATTTATTAATATCTGACAAATGAAAATTAATATTTATTTTTAGATTTAAATA
>Ga0208362_1000037_pt1 | contig 40157 bp, 37 predicted proteins | sample LakMenEpi13Oct10_FD_150693 | JGI IMG/M metagenome (GOLD analysis project Ga0208362, IMG submission 150693) | Freshwater microbial communities from Lake Mendota, WI - 13OCT2010 deep hole epilimnion (SPAdes) | ecosystem: Environmental > Aquatic > Freshwater > Lake > Epilimnion/Euphotic zone ... | reverse complement strand
CCATGAATGGAGATATTATGGAAGGTGGCGTTGCTGCAACAGGTGCCGCTATTAGTTCAGGTGCAAATGCCGCATCACCTGGTGTCTCAGCTGAAATGGACATGGAATTTGAAATTCCAGACGTCATAGCTTTGGGAATATATCAGGGAGGTGATATTACAACTACTGAGGGTGCTCCACTTTTAGCTGGAAGATATGCTGCAGGCTTGAATTCAGATTTGGTATTGAATAATGTAACTGATATTTTGAATGACATTATCTTGGATGGAAACACTGTGGATAATGGTACTAATACCGATGTCTTGAAAATTGGCGGTGTAGTATATTCAAGTACTACTTCAGCGGTTATTACAGCAGCTCCTGGTACAGTGGGTGGAACAGCCAATTTGCCGACTAATAGTATTTCAGTAGCTTTTGTTAATGGTTCGGTTGGAGCAATTGATATTGCTTTTAATGGTAGCTTTACTGGGGCAGCAACATCTAGTTTTACTGGGAATTCAACTTCCATTACAACAGGTCCAGTAACTATGGATAATGCTGATAATAGAGGTACTTTCTTATTATACGGTGACGTTATAGAAAGTTCGGTAACCAGCGCAGATGATGTTGGGGTATATCTCGGTTCAGTTACTATTACGGCAGTAACTAATTAGTTTTCTGAATACAGGTTTTAATTTATTGAATGATATGTACTTAAAATGTATTTCATTTTTCTGTAAATTAAGTTTTAGAAACAAGGATGAATTATATTCTTTGATTGCGGATTTACTCTGAAACTGAAGAAACAAATACAGGGCAGATTTTCTGGTGGATTTGTTTCTTTTGTTCATAATCAAAGAATTTGGGAAAAAGTTGATTTCTTGTTTTTAAGGTACAAAGGTAACTGTAAAAGCTTATACTAAAGCAAGTTAGAAGATGTGTTGGTTTTGAAAAAAAATTCAAGATGCAATTTCTTAGCTCCTCCTGTCAAGGAGGCGGGGGAGGTAATCACGTGAGGCTATCAGCGGATTTAGAATGCACTCATGTCACAGCTAGGTGAGCTATAACTCTGTTTTAGCAAGCTCAGAAAATTAAATTAATAAAGACAAGAGGTTATTAGATTGATAATCTCTTTGTTTTTTTGTGTAAATTAGATCTATATGAAAATTGTCAGACCAAAGATTATTAGACTGATTACTAAATTGGCGCTGGTCTTGCTTTTTGCTCCTATGATGTGGCAGCCTCTTTCATCTTTAGCTGATGAGCCTCCACCCTTAGATGTTGTTGCTATAGGTATTTACCAGGGGGGTGACGTCACTTCCACAAACGGGTCTCCGCTTCTTGCAGGTAGATATTCCAGTGGCTTAGAGTCTCATTTATCGCTGAGTAATATTAATGATATTTTGAATGACATTATCAAAGGCGGTAATGAAGTTGATAGAGTCACAAATTCTGAAATTATCAAAATAGGCGGTGTGGTTTATTCAAGCACTGATGTGGCTATGATTACGGTCACACCTGGCAATATCGGCGGAACAGCTAATTTGCCCGCCAATAGTATCTCCGTATTATTCTCTGGTCCTGGTGGATCTGTAGATATTGCCTTTAATGGGAGCTTTTTTGGTACTGGCTCACCAATCGATTTTATTGGCTCAGCTGGAGGTATTACATCTGGTCAAGTCAACATGAATCCTGATCATAAGGGAACGTTTTTGCTTTATGGTGATGTAATTGAAAGCTCTGTATCCTGCGCAGACGATGTTGGATCCTATTCGGGCTCTCTGACTATTTCTGCCATGACAAATTAATTATCCACGTTTCGCAAAAATAATTTCCTCCCTTCGGATATCTCCCCCTGACATGGGATAGCAAACAAGCACCCCCACAGTTTTTAGTACCTCTCCCCCACCCCCCTCACCTTGAGGTTCTGAAACAAGTTCAGAATGACAAAAGGGCTTTTTGTTCTTTCTCCCCCTGTTAAGGGGGCTGGGGGGTACTTATCCGACTGAGAGGAACTTGTCAGCTTCTCGCTTCTAAATCGTGGGGTGGCTAGGAAGTCAGGTTCTTCACTTTACTTTCTTGTACATTAAAGTATTTCCGCGGCCCATATAGGAGAGAGATAAGTCAGTAGAATTAACCTCGGTAATATACCAGCACAAATCAGATTTTATACAAGATATATATTTGTTTTTTTCTGCTTCTATCTCTTTATCTTTATCCAAATCATTCAAGCACTTATCGCCTAATACAAATATCTCATCGTCCCATTTCTCCATTCCATCAGCAAATTCTTTTCTATGATCTTTTTCAAAAACTAAAAAATTTGTTTTATCATCAGTACTTTGCCATTTACCTTGTATCTTTTCAAAGTTTGATTGCGCAGTTTGAGTATCTTGAGTTTTAGTATCTAGAGATGATTTGGGAATACTCAGATTGTTGGTGGTTAATTTATTTCCACAGCCAGATAATGTATATGTGAGTATTAATAAAGTCGTTATTGTTCTTTTCATTTTAGTTATTGTTTCACAAAAGTTTTATGTACGTAGAAATTCCAACGCCAGATTTTAATTTCTAATTAATTACAAGGTACAAATTCATAGCTAGTATTACTCCATATATTAGTGTCATAGTTTTTTGCATTGAAAATTATCACAAGTGTTTCAACACCATTTATTTTTTGTAGTGTCCACACTTTGTCTGTCCATTCTGATGAAGCACCTACTACTGGTGGTTTTCCAATAAATTGTACTTTGAATGTATTTCCAATTTTAGTACCCGTAAAAGATGCTTTCTCAATTGGTGTTTCTTCATACTCATCACTTACTACTGTTCCGCTTATTTTGTTATCTGCATTGATTTCAAACTTTACAGAAGTCCTATATTTTTGTCCGTCATTTGAAAAGCATTTATCTTGAGCTTGAACTGCTAGAGACGGTTTAGGAATATCCACATTGTTGGTAGCTGATTTATTTCCGCAGCCAGATAATATAAATGTGAGTATTAATAAAGTTGTTATTGTTCTTTTCATATTAGTTTTTTATTTGAGTATTCATATCTTAATTAATGTTCTAATAGCTTATTTAATTAAATTTTTCAGGTTATCTTTCAAAGTCTTCCTTTCTCTTTCTCTCAAATTTTCTGTGTACTCTAAAAACTTCAAAGCAAATTTCCTTAAAGCATTATTAAACCACTTTTCATTATTTTTACTTTCTTGAGACTTGATAATATCTAACCATTCGGAAGCTAGATAATCTTGCCAGTCAGTCAGAAGTTTGATTTTATCTTCATTTATTGCAGTAATGTTTTCAATAGTCAAAACTTCATTTTCAATTTTTCTATATTTTTTATTCCAGTCTAATAAAGTTTTAAATCCAATCTGGGGCCTTGGACTCCTATCTGGAAATGGTATCTTTTCAGTAATACTGTTGATATAAAATCCTGTAGTTACTAGGACTTTTTCAGTATCTCTTTTTACAAATATTATCCATTCAAATGGCGAAATTTGCTGAACACTTGAACCAGGAATGTTGTTATCTTTGGTAGTTTTTAATTCAACAGATTCATAATAAGTATTTGTTCCATCAAATATTTCTAAATACAAATCAGGGTTTGTGTAAACTGATTTTTTTGCTTTTGAAATTGTTTTCTTTTGTTCAATACTAAGATGTTCTGGTAAAAAAACATTTTTGATTCTATAAGATTTCAGATTTTCAATATCAATGAAATATTCATCTGTATCAATTTTCAGAGCTAGTTTTTTAAGCTTTACATCTTCAATATGATTATGTTTAGATAAAAAATCTTGAAAATATCTTTTTAAAAATTCATCCGTATTTGATTCTTCAGATTGAAATTTTATAGTTTCAAGACCATTCTGAGTATTGTTAAGTTCATTTTCGATTTTGAAGAAATATACTATTAAAAACGAGTTTAGTAAATTTGGTTGTACTGGTGAATCCATTAATTTATTACCTGATTATAAAGAATTAAAATAAAAGTCCCAATTAGACTCTATCTTTTTTGCAATATGATAAGCCAAAAGTGGTGGGACAGCATTACCAACTAATTTATAACCAATTGATGGACTAACTGAAAATTTTGTATTCAGATCATTTTTAGGAATTACAAAATCAAAATCATCAGGAAATGTCTGAATTCTTGCACATTCTCTTAAAGTCAAACGTCGTTCTTGAAAACCTTTTTCTAATTCTTTCAACTTTGTTCCTCCATTTTCAATAGCTAATCTTCTATATTCAATATTTCCATGATGCTCAGAACGTATTGTTGGTGCAAGATTCTCTAACACAATTTCTTTCTGTCCTTGACAATGAGAACCCATAAACTTTGCTTTTGAATAATACATTTGTGATAAGTCAAAGGTTTCTTCAGGCTCTTTCAAATCCAATAGTACTTCTTTACATTGAGTAAACATTTTCATTAAGTGTTGAACAGAAGAATAATGAAGTTCCCCATTTAATCTGTGAGTTGCAATTGGATATGGAGTCAACTCTTCTTCAATATCTCTTTTTGAAAGTTCCAATAGCGCTTTTTTTGTTAATGCAGATTTTTTAAATCCTATAAAAAAAATCCTTTCCCTCGATTGTGGAACCCCGTATTGTCCTGAGTGCAAAACCTGAGGTGGTAGAACCAAATACCCGTCTCCATTAATATTTGAAAAGTCTGATTGAATAATTCTTTTGACTTCACCTAAATTTGCTAATCCTTTAACATTTTCTGCTATAAAGATTTTGGGCAAAGTAATCTCAACAACTTCTTTCATCCACATGTAGAGCTTGCCTCTCGACTCTTCTGTCGGAATACTTGAATTTATAATATTGCCATGGTGATCTTTGTGGGAATTGAACCCATTGCGCTTTCCTGCAACACTAAAATCTTGACAAGGAAAACCACCAGTTACAATTTCAATATTTTGAGGAAATACTTTTTCATTACCTTTCTTATATTCTTTTACAATATCTACAATACTTCCTACTTTAAAAGTTCCATTCAAATCATAACCACGCTTTTTCGAGAAGTAATTACTCCAAGCTATTTTTGCGTGCTCGCTAATATCATTTGCAAATTTTGTTTCAAAGCAAGTTTCTTTTAGGTAATAATAAATTGCATCTTCTTCTTGAATCCAATCTCTGTGGATACTAGTATTTATTGTTGCTTTAGGTATTTTAAAACCACCTTCAAAGCCAATATCCATTCCTCCACAACCTGAAAAAAGTGATAATAAGTTTTTCTTCATTTTGTTTAGTTTTTATTATCGAAAGAACTTTGTATCGTAATATCTTACCTCAACTTGATAATCCAAATAAACTAATCGGGTAAAGATTGACCTTTGGTTTCGGTGCAGATGAGGGAAGCCAATATACCAAAAACATAAGAAAATGAAAAAGCAAATGCGGCTTGTCCATAACCACCCAAAAAGCCCACCAATGGCCCAATAAACAATACTGCAATAATTGTCAGAAAGCGTCCTGAATTCAAGCACAAACCTACACCACTAGCTCTCACTCTAGTCTTGAATAATTCAGGCAAATAAATATACATAGCCGCCTGAGCCAAACCTATAAAGTATCCGAGTAAGGCCGTTTCAAAATATATAGTCTGCGAAAAAGTTTTATTCGATAAAAACAATAATGCCGAACTCGCAAAACAACCTACAAAGGAAATCAATAATGTCTTTTTCCGCCCAATCGAATCGAATAAAAAGCCCGCAGTCGAGCACCCAATAATCGCAGCCAGCCCCTGATATATCGTTACTATACTTCTTTCCTGATTACCTGGAGTAGTAAGCAAACTCTGTACCCATGTTGGTATCCAGGAGAGCGAAGCCCAATACCCTACCAATAAACCACCAAAAGCCAAACTTCCAATTATCAAATTTTTCGCATTTTCCCGATTCAGTATTTCTTTCAATGGTGTTTTTTGTTCTTCAGTATGCGAATGCATTTTCTGATCTTGCATCCACTTTTCCGATTCCTTGAGAGTCAACCTGAGTACTATCACCAATAGGGCTGGAATTGCTCCGATGAAAAAGACAGTACGCCAATTCGAGAAAAATAAATTAATTGCGCCCGCCAGAAAAACACCTGCTTGATATGACGTAATCAAAACTCCAATCGCAATTGCTCTAGAACGTTCAGGCCAAACCTCAGACAAAAAAGTTGCAATGCTCACCAACTCACCACCGATTCCAAGCCCAGTCAGAAAGCGACAAACCGCCAATTGCTCCCAGCTTTGCGCCAATCCAGCCAAACCCGTAAAAATCGCATAAAGCAAAATCGAGAAAATCATTGACTTTACCCGACCAAACTTATCACCAATAAATCCAAATACAACTCCGCCCAACATCCAGCCAGTTAAGAAAATAGCGCTGACATATGATCCAAATTGGCTAATAGTTTCTTTGTCAACCTTTCCAGTCAACTCACCTATCGCACTCGGCAAAGCAACTGTCATCAAGCTGGAATCCATTCCATCAAAGATTCCACCCAGCCAACAACAAGCAAAAATAATCAAATGATATTTATCAATTCCGCTGAATAATGACTGGGTATTTTGTTTCATAAATTAATGAGAAGATACTGAAATGGCACAATTTTCAATCAAAGCCTCATCTTACGCAAAATTGTCTTCACATTACTAATAGTCACCCATTCCAACCTTCCTCAAAAAACAGGTTGGAGCAAAACATTCAATTCTTACTCCCCTCTCGCTTTAGGAGATGGTTTGGGGGTGAGGGTTCACAAACTTTGCATATTACAAATCAAAGCTAGAAAACCAAACTAGAAAACAAGATCGCATAAACTAAGGCTCAAAACTTTCAATGGATTTTATAATGAATGCATGATTTTTAGGGGCAATACAAAAGGAAATCTATTTAGTTGAATATAAACAAAAACAAATTAGTTTTTTCAAGCCCCCTCTTCAGTGAATATATGGGCTTTTCTCCATTCCAAAAAATTGCACTTAATTTTACACTCCCCCTTTCAAGGGGGCTGGGGGGTAATAAGCAAGCATATATGGGCTTTTCTCGATTTCATATTCTTCGAATAATTCAAAAATTTGCAGTTGATTTTATACTCCCTCTTTCAAGCTTGGCACCCCACGATTTACAAGTAAAGAAGATGACAGACTGCTCTCAATCGGAGAAGTACCCCCCGCCCCCCTTAACAGGGGGAGAAGGAGTGAAAAGCCCCCTTGCCTGTCAAGGTGAGGGGGTTGGGGGAGAGGTACTAAAAGCGGCTAATAAACAGCTATTCAACGGGCTTTCACAATTTGTTCTTCTCAGCCTTTTATGCTTTTTGATTTCTTCATGTAACCGAGAAAATGATCAAAACAATCCGCTTACTATCACCAGCTCCACTCAATTCATTTCGGTTGCTGAATCTCTGGGCAATGATTTCCGAATGAATAGAAAAATACCAGTACAAGTGAAAGGTACTCTGGGTCAGGAACAAGAATTATTGAAAAAGGATTTAACTGATTTATTGATTTCAACTGAAGATTTATCTAGCGAATCATTCGGCCTGAGCCTACAGAAAAAGATTATTGCAAATGATCAAACTTTAATAATTACCAATCCAGCAAACCCAATTCATCAATTAACCACTGAGCAAATCAAAAATATTTTCACTGGCAAAATCACCAATTGGTCTAAAATTTCTGGGCTCCCCCATTCAAGGGGATTGGGAGGTACTAAGCCTAGCTTCTCACAAAATATACAAATCATTACCCGTGAGTCAGGCCCACTCAGAGTTTCATTTGAAAGTCAATTTCTGAATAATACCAAAGACGACAAAGAACCTCTCTCAATTTCTCTCAATGCCTTAGTGGTTAATTCCAATGCAGAAATAAAATCGGCAGTTTCTAGTATTCCTGGCGCAATTGGCTATATGTCTGCTGGTTCGCTGGATAATTCTGTGAATAAATTGCAAATCTTTAACTCGCAAGACAATTCTGAGTTTTCTTTTCCGTTAACCACTATATGGGCGTATTGGCGAACCGATAATATTAAACAAAATCAAATTCACGAATTCATGAACTATCTGAATGACTCACCAGATGCCAAAAATATTATTCAAAGCGAAGGTCTAATCATTCCTGAAGCTCAAACTGATTTGTAAAAAAGCGAATCGAAAGACTTAATTATTCTTCAAGGTGAATCTTGCTTTCGGTGTTGAAATTGAGTGTGAAAAGAAGGTAGAGTCTTACATCTTCCTATTTTTTACTTTGTAATGAAAATAACCTCATATATCAAAACACATTCTACCCAAATGGTTAAAGCGGGTAGAATGTGTTTTGACGGTATTAACAACTATAGGAACAACAATTGCGGCAAACCAATTATTACCAGATAATCCATTTTCAACAGCTCCGATATCATCTCTTATTGGCTTGGGTGTAGGTTTGGCAACAAGAAAACTAGCTGAAAGATTTGCTAATCGAAATATTGATGAATATCGCAGAGCAAGTATAGAAAATCTTTTCAATCAGGCTCTAGAAGTTTCTCAAGACAGATCCATTGTCTGGTCTGCTAATTTAACAGGTAATAATTACGATGAACGTTCAATATATTCTAAACTGAAGGAAATCAGGGAAAAGCTTTATTGGGTAGAAGAACTACATACATTACTAAGTACAGCCAATAAAAATAAAACACTTGATCAAATTACCTTAAGTCCAGAATTAAGTGAAGCACTTGCCAGCTTGATAAACTCATCTATGGAACCCATGCTAAATTTTGCAAAAAGTAACAGCACAGGATCTCATCTAGAACTTGTTTCTGAAATCAAAGAATTACAGATATTTAGTGAACGATTAGTAGCATTAAATATTGTTTGCAAAAATGGAGATTGGGCAGCTTATTTAGAATACATCTAGGTCAATTTAAACAAAATATTGAAAACAATTGAAATCGAAAAAATAGAGTATGAAGTCAATCCAATTTTATCTGGATTGAAATTAGTTTTTTTGCGTAATCTTCTCAGGTCTGCACCTGGAGAATTAGCCCTCAAACGCAAAGGTGAAGGTAGTGAAATTTATTCGCTCAGAGACTATATACCTGGACAAGATGATACTCGTTCTATTGACTGGAACTCTGTCGCCAGAACTGGTCAGATTTTAGTGCGTGATTATCGAGTACAAGCCAATCTAAAAACTTATTTGCTAATAGATTCAAGCGGCTCCATGAAAAGCAAAAAAACAAAGCTCCTCGAATTGATTTACATGTTTACCAAGCTCACTACTGAGTTTGATGAAATCAGTAATGGAATAAGCCTCCACTGGGGACACGATCAAGTTATTGGTTCAATGCCAGTCCCTAGGAAAAGAGGAATTGCCAGATTTGTACTCAATCAGATTCAATCTTTAGAAACCGAAGGAGAAAGTAATTTAGCTGAGCTGATTTCTTCGATTAATAAGATTGCCGCCCGCAAAAGCCTGCTTATTATTGTCACTGACTTGATTGATTCAGGTAAATGGCATAATTCACTTGAAGCACTTTGTAAAAGGCATAATGTTTTGTTTATTCATCTCAGCGCTCTAATTGACCATTCACTGCCAAATCTTGGATATGCCTATTTCAAAAACCCTGAGAATAACAAAGTCAGCCTAATAAATTGCGGAGATTTACGACTGCAAGAAGAATACCGAGCGAGATCCTTGCTGAGAGCAAATGAAACCCATGCTTATTTTCAAGGACATAGTTCATCACTTATGTTCTGGAAAATTGATACTGATATTCCACTCAGCCAATCTCTTGATCAAGCTATTGGAGTTCTTTAAGGAACTAATTAATTATCAAAACGAATTCTGAACTCTCATTTTCAAGTTGTTGTGAGGCAGGAACTTCAGCTCATTCTAGGTTGGGGAGCTAAACAAATGAAGCTATTGGAACTTAAAACTCATGCATCTACTTTCTGAAAAAAACAATTAGCTGCTCCTGTATGACAAGCTGGGCCAATTTGATTTACTTTCAACAAAATTGTATCTCCATCACAATCCAACCAAATTTCTTCGAGATGCTGAAAATGTCCTGAAGTCTCGCCCTTGAGCCAAAGTGATTTGCGTGAGCGTGACCAATAACAGGCTTTTCGCTTTTCAAGGGTAATTTCAATTGATTCTCGACTCATATAAGCCAGCATTAAAACTTCACCCGTTGAAGAAGACTGAGCTATAGCTGGTACCAAGCCTGATGAATCAAATTTCACATTTTCGAGAAATTCACTTTTGCTCAAAAAGTTTTTTGCATTATATTTCGTCATTTTTATAACCTATTTTATAACCTACTAAATCTGCTGAAAAAACAAATTAGCCCAGCAAGCTGAGAGGCATGAGGCTAAAGCCCCACCAATCATTGCAAGAATTCCCATCTGAGCAAATTCAGCTCTTTTTTCTGGAAGTATTTGACTGAAAGCGCCAAGCTGAATGGCTACACTACCAAAATTAGCAAATCCACAAATTAGAAAAGTAGCAATCATTAAGGCTCTTTCCGAAATTACGCAAATTTGTTTTTTTGAAAGCAAATCTACAAACGCTACAAACTCATTAAGTGCAAGCTTCTCGCCCAAAAGAGAACCCACAAACTTTGATTCTTCCCAAGGAACCCCCATTAAAAAAGTAAAGGGTGAAAGCACGTAGCCCAAAATCTGCGACAAACTAAGATGGAATTTACCGAGCCCTGAGTCAATCAACCCAACAATTGAGATGAAAGCAATCACAATGCTTATAACCCCTAAAGAAATTTTTAGTCCTTCTTGCGCTCCATGAACGGCTGCATCCATGACATTAGAGGATTTAGGCATATCGGGTTCGGGCAAACTTTGCTCACTATCGCTGTTTTCAGACGGCCATATCAACTTTGCAATTACCAAGCCTGATGGAATTCCCATTAAATTGGCGGCTAACAAATAATGAGAAGGAATTCCCAAACTACTGTAGGTTGCTAGCAGAGCGGCTGAAATAGTTGACATTCCTCCTACCATAATGGAAAAGAACTGAGCTTGGCTAAGCTTTGTGAAATAAGGTCTGAGAGGCAAAGCAGATTCGACTTGACCAACAAAAGCGCTTGCAATATTTGCCAAAGCCTCAGCACCACTGACGTGCATAATTTTTTGCAAAACCCAAGAAAAGCATTTCATGATTGGGTGCATGAGATTGAGGTAATAGAGGACTGAAACCAAAGCGGAAATAAAAATAATGGCCGGTGTGACTTTGAAAGCAAAAATAAAATTTGATGAATTGTAAAGTGAACCAAAAGCAAATTCACCCCCTTTGCCAGCAATTTCTATGAGCGATATAACCGCTGAACCAAGAGAATTGAAGATTTGACGACCAATTGAAGTTCTGAGTATGAAAAAAGCCAATCCGGCTTGCAATAAAAGTCCTGTAAAAATAGTGCGGTAATTTATCAGTTTGCGATTCTTGGAAATGCCCCAGCAAAAGAGAAGAATCAAAGAAATGCCAATAAGTGAAATCATGAAATTTAGATATTTTTAAACCAATTAATTTTGGCTAGTTAATTTTGAGTGGATTAATAACAGTCAATTTATCTTCAATTCTTTGATTATGTTGCAAATCTTCGGAATATAAAATTGAACATTCATTTTTTAAGGCTGAAGCAACAATTAAGCTATCCCAATAAGAAAATTTGTATCTGTTTTTTATTAACCATGAAAACCTAACTACTTCTGACGTAATAGGTCTGACTATCAATTCTTCCATTACGATCTCCAACTTGGATTGAATTTCTGAATCAGAAAGTTTATTTTTAAGAAGCGCACTGTATAACTCATTTAAAACTTGTGTACTAATTACAACTTCTTGATCATGCAATAAATCAATTAGTTGAATTGTAGCAATCCGCTTTTCAAGATCATTTACATCTTCAGTCAATAAATACACCAATAAATTTGTATCTAAAAAATATTTATCTTTCATTGAGCTCATCTTTAGAAAACAATTCAAGTTTATTTACTTTTATAGGTTCTTTGTATAGCTTGGAATAAGCTTTATCTGAAGTATTGGGAGTATTAATCACGTCTTCATTCGGGATCAAAACAGTTCCATCAGAACTAATTAAAACCCTTCTATGAAAAACATCATGAGCAAATCTATTAATGAATGCGACTTTGGCATCAGGCTGCATAGAATTGAAAAGATCAAATAATGCATCTGGATTTTTTTTAATTTGTTCTATATCACTCATAAATTATTACCAAAATTAATTATCAAAATTACCGATCTTGCTCTTTGATTGCATTTCCACTGCAGAAGAATCAATTAAATTATTCTATCTAAATAATCGAAAGTTCACTTAATCAAAAAACTTTATTTCAGCCACTTCTTTTTCATGAAGATTTGCAATTTTGGGATCAAATAAGAAATGAGCAGAATTAATTTCAACTCCAAGTTTTTTTAATTGATTTTTTAAAATTAAAGCTCGGACTTTCTCATCTGAATCATATAGCTTGACCAGAAGCGTTAATGCTTGATTTTGCAAATTGACAACTGTTAATCCACCATAACCAGATTTAGAAAGTAAGTTGGCAACATAAGCTTTGGATAATTCATAGTCCAATCTATTTTCGCCGCTAACTAAGAAAGCATAATCAATCAAACTTTGACTTAACCTCGTAATCAGTCTGTCGGGTGAATTAATGCGGAATTTACTAAATCCAATCAATAAATTTTTAGCTTTAAGTGCATAAGTTGGCAAGCCACAACCATCGACTCCTACTTTTATTTCATCTTTCTTTATTTCACACAATTCGGACATTGTCTCCAAAACAGCAACTTGAAGCGGATGAATGGATTGCAAATAAGAATCAATATTCCAATTGTGTACTTTACAAGTTGCAAGCATCATGGAATGCTTCCCAGAGCAATTATTCTGCAAGCGACGCTCTTTAGATTTTTCAGGCGCAAAACTTATATTCCTATCCAGAGGAGCATGTTCTCCACATTTGAGATTTTGCCAATTTAACTGGTGATTTTCCAAGAATGAATCTACTTCTTTAACATGATGATCTGAACCTGAATGCGATGAAGTAGATATAGCAATTTCTTGATTAGTAATCTCTAATCCGAGTCTAAGACAAGTCAGAGTTTGAAATAATTTAGAAACTGAGCGAAGACAGATCTCAGTTTCTAAATAATTATTCTGAATAGATTTTTCTGAGCTGTCATGAAATTCTCCATTTTGAAGAAAAGCATAAAAACCATAATGTTCACTTTCAATAGCTCCTGCCCGAATTATTTCCGCTAATTTTTGATTCATTTAAATATTGAAAATATGTTTTCTAAAATATACGTTACCTAGCTTTAAAACTATAATTCTCGATTAGAAGTGAAACAAATGAAACATTTAGGTAACTTTCTAAGAATGGGACCATTGTGAAGTTCTTAGGTGCACCTCTACAAATTCCAATTTTGCCAACTTCTTTTTTGAAAGCCCCCTTAATAAAGAGGTTGAGGATCGCAAAGTGGCAGAAACGAAATAAATAGATGTTCCTTTAAACTAACCTAATTCATCACACCATATTTCCATCATTCCCCAGCAAAAGAAAATGAAAATAGCTCTGGCTCAAATAAATCCAACTGTCGGTGATTTAAAAGGTAATGCTCACAAAATAATTCAGCATGTCCAAAAGTTAAACGAGCAAGTCGATCTGGTTTTATTTCCTGAGCTTAGTTTGCTTGGTTACCCACCCAAAGATTTGCTTTTACGCAAAGACTTTATTGATGAGTCTCTGGAAATACTCGGACAAGAAATTGCTCCGCAAATAGAAACACCAACCCTGATTGGTATTGTCTCAAAATCATGGAATACTGAGCGACTTCACAATTCAGTTGCTTTCATTCACAAGGGTCGCATTCAGCAAGTCTTTAACAAGAAGCTTTTGCCCAATTATGAAGTATTTAATGAATCCCGCTATTTTCAGCCAGGCAAAGTCGAAAACCTGAATGACTTTGTTTTTGAAATTAATGGAAAGAAAATTGGTGTTTTGATTTGTGAGGATTTACTTGGTGCTGAGATTAATTTTGCTCATTATGGTTTTAATCCGCTTGATTACCTGGCAAAAAAAACAGACTTAGATTTGGCTGTGTGTCTTTCTGCTTCGCCATTTAGACAGGAGAAAATACAAAAACGAATCCAATTAGCTAGGTTAGCCTGGGAGAAATTAAAATGCCCGATTGCTCTGGTAAATCAAATTGGAGCTAATGATGATTTGATTTTTGATGGTTCTTCTTTTGTGCTGGATAAAAATGGTGAGTTAATCAGCCAAGCTAAAAGCTTTCAAGAAGAAATTTTGGTTTGCGAAACTACTAAGCAAATACCCCCTAGCCCCCTTATAAGGGGGAACAAAATCGAGAATGTTGACGCAGAAGCTCTGAATCGATATGGAACATTTAATTACAATACTGAATTGCTTGATAGAGCAAAGACGTTGAGAGAAAATCCTACTCCAACAGAACAAAGAATTTGGGACGAAGTTTTAAGAAGTAAACAATTGCTGGGATACAAATTCACAAGACAAAAACCAATTGGAAATTACATTCTAGATTTTTATTGTGCTGAGCTTTTGTTTGCAATTGAAATCGATGGTGAAATTCATAATCAAAACAAAGAATATGATCAAGTAAGAACGAATTATCTTAATGGATGCGGCATTCAAGTTATTAGATTCAATAATATAGAAGTATTAGATAGTATCGAGCACCTAAAGGGTGAGCTTATAAAAACCATTGAAGTGCAAAAATCAAAATTACAAGCTCCCCCTTATAAGGGGGTTGGGGGGTATTCTCCAGAAACAAAACAAGCTTTAGTTTTGGGAATTCAAGATTATTTTCATAAAGCTGGATTCAAAAAAGCTTTTATTGGAATTTCTGGAGGAGTAGATTCAGCTTTAGTGGCGGCTTTAGCCGTGGAGGCCTTGGGAAGCGAAAATGTGACGGGAATTATGATGCCAAGTATTTATTCCTCTGGGGGTAGTCTTAGCGATGGGCAAGAATTAATCAACAATCTCAGCATTCAAAGTCAAACTATTTCCATACAAACAATTTTAGAAAGCTATTTACAAGGTGGAGTAATCCAAAAATTGACATTAGCTGAGGAGAATCTCCAAGCCAGAATTAGAGGCAATATTTTAATGGGGTTATCTGGACGCGAAGGAGGCTTGGTGTTAGCCACTGGCAATAAAAGTGAATTTGCAGTTGGTTACTCTACACTTTATGGCGATATGTGCGGGGCGCTAGCTCCTATTGGTGATTTATGGAAGACACAAGTTTGGAAATTATCTGGGCTTTTTGCGGAAATACCCAAGCAAATTATAGATAAACCTCCATCAGCTGAACTCAAACCTAATCAGCTTGATATTGATTCATTGCCTGATTATGTTTTACTAGATGCAATTTTGATCGATTATATTGAATATGGACTGAGTGCCAAAGAAATAGAAAAAAAAGGATTTAATATAAGTTTAGTTGAGAAGACCATTGCCATGCTGCACAAAGCTGAGTTTAAGCGTAAACAAGCACCAATTATTTTAAAAATCAGTAATGTAGCTTTTGGATCAGGCTGGATTCAAGCAATTGCTAAAAAATGAAAATTATCGACGAACTATTCGACAAAACTATTCACTCAAATAGGGCTTTAATTCACCCAAATCACGCCAAATAATTGATAGAGCTCGACCGACAATTCGATCTTTTTTGACAAAACCCCAAATGTGACCATCATTACTATTATTGCGATTATCTCCTAAACAGAAATAATGATTTGGCGGAACCACAATTGGCTTATCTGATTGCAATGACTGATTAAGAAGTGGAATATCCGACATTTTTTTAATGCTATACATTGGCTTCTCTTCGATTACATGATCTTCTTCCAGCTTGACACCGTTGATATAAACTCCATCAGCCTCTTTGATTTCAATCTGATCTCCTGGTAAACCAACAATTCTTTTTATATAAGCATCTTCAGCTTTAGGAAGAAAGAAAAATGGCTTAATCGGTTTCTCAAGAAGCATGGAACCAATCTGTTTAATTTCTAGATCAGATGATAAACCAGTCATGCGCACAAAAGTATTTGGGAAATCTTTGTGAATATCTTCTCCGTAATTAGCTTCTGGCGGCGGATAAAAAACAATTATGTCGCCTCTTTGTAAATCCTTTCCTATTTTAAGCAATCTAAGATTTCTGGTTACTTTTTCAATTATTAATTGATCACCAATTTGCAAGTTTGGCAGCATAGATTCACTTGGTATATATCTACGTTCAAAAATGCCTTGCCGTATTACAACCAATAGAACTAAAAGAATAAGTATAAATTCAGTAATTTCTTTACCAAAAAGCAAAGCACCTTTAAACGAACTACTCTCACTGTCTTGATTTCCAGATTTCCTGTCTCCCTTATTATCTGAATCTTGCTCTGAATCAATATCTACATTATTCTTGGAAGAATATATTTCTGAATAGTCTAAATACTCTTTGCGAGTATTATCTTTGTCTAAAGGATTATTCGAACCGGTTGAATTAGATTGAGTATTTGATTGTTGATTGTTATCCATTAAAACCACTTAATTTTATGCAGAATTTATTTACAGAATTTTCAGGCAGTGTATTTATGATTTATTTGAGAATTGATAAATTTATTTTTACTCACATAAATAACATATATATCTATGGTGAATCGCAGTGAGTAATTTAAGAAGAATTCTTTACAAATGAATTTCAAGATAGTTACATTATCAAATAATTGGCCGCTTGGATTGTCTGTACAAGAAAAATTGCGACAAAAGTATCAACTTGATGAACAGTGAGATAGGTGCTCCGATTTTATTTGGCAAGCCCCAATTTAAGCTCCAGGCCGAAACAATATCGCAAGTAACTGCAATAGTACTTAGAGTCACAAAATAAATGCTAATTCCTAAAGTAGATTTTAATTGATAATTTTTGAATATTTGCGGAATAGCGTAGGTAATCCAACCCGCCTGGGATACAGTTCCAAAAGCCAAAATCCAAGATTTGTTTAAATGGAAATTCTGAATGAAAAAAAATCCCAAAGACAAAAAACAGAAAAAAACAATGCTTAATAACCAATAAATTTGCTTTGATTTGAAATCTAATTCTTTGTGAACATAAATTTGATAATGCTGAACGGAGAGACAGATTAGACCAACAATTGTTACGGCCTTATATTGCCATTGCATCTGCTCACCAAAACCATAAAGCAAATCGCAAATGAAAGCTGCAAAAAGAATAAAATGAAAACCTAAACTAAGCCCTTGAATATTCTTGGCCTGAATATTGTTGATAATCTGTGGAATTAAAAAAGTCAAATAGACAATGAGTGAAATGTTTAAGCTTATATTTCCAATAAAAGAAGGCATTTACTTATCCTAAAAACTAATTTACTTCAGAAGGTTTCCTTTGGCTGGCCTTGAATTATTTGGCTCTAACTTATTTAGATCTGTGGCATTTAGTTTTGTCCCACTTAGCTTTGTCAATCCACTTACAAACCAGCTATTAGATTTTTTGGACTTATTGTGACTAGGCAATGTTGCAGAAGATAAAACCCATCCTGAGCGGAGAGCTGATTGAATTTCTTCAGTGACAGAATTGGTAATTAGCGTCAAAGCATCTTTCAATCCCTTCTGAGGGAAATTTGTATTTTTTCGATTTACTTTTAATAATTCAATCACTTTTCCTAATTCAAACTTTGTGAGTTCCACAATCGAATTATTTTTATGTTCAGCAAGTAAATCTTTTTCGCAACAATCAAATACTTGCAAATCTTCTAGTGGAATAAATAATTTGCCTTCTAGAGCTAATTTATGTGTTCTTTGCAATAATTGCCACCATAAAATCCCTTGCCCCAATAAGCTCACTGAATCTAGGAATTCAATAGAACCTTCTCTAATATCATCATCAAAAACTAATTGAGCAGTTGTAAGCGCAATTGAACCACCAACCGCTTTCAAATAAACTTCTAATTCTCTATAGCTTGGAAAGCGAATTGTTCCAACCGATGCTTCAAAACCGTTTAGCATATTGAGTAAAAGTTCTTTTTCAACAACTCCAAAATCATCACAGAGCTGGCTCCAAGCAAGATTAGAAATACTATTAGATTTTGTATTATCCTGAATATTATCAGTTAGGCTAATTCCTGAATTGATTTTAAAAGGAAAATCGATTGAAAATTTATCTTTAATTTCTTTTTTTTCGAGTCTCTCTTTGGGAAATTCATTAATTTCTAATTCTTGAACAGGTAAAAAAACTTTCTCTTTCCAATATTCAATCAAATGAAAAGGCTTTTCTGGCTTTGCATCATGGTTAATCTGCTTAGATTCACCAGAAGATTCTGTATTAGGCCACCAAAAGTGTATTGGATTCAATTCATTCCACAGTGCAAAAAGTTCCCAGCACAATAAATGTTTATCTTCATGTAAAAAAAGACTGGCTTGATAAAAAGATTCAGACTCTTGCCTAATAAATTTGTAAAAAATATTATTTGAAATTTGATTTGGCTTTTTGTGAAGTCTTTTTTGCACTGCTTTTATTGAATTTAATTTAGTTGATTAGTTTTGTAAAAATTTGTTTTGTTCAATTTTCAGAAAATCACAAATCAAGTATTCATTTGTACAAAATGTCTTGAAATAGACAAAAATCTCCAATGATTAACGAATTCAAACCTGATTGGAAAGATGTTTTAATTCTTTTGCAATAACTTTTACAATAGTTTCCTGATTGGTCTTACTCTCAACCTCCAGAACAGCATTAAACGAAGATAATTCACGAAAGGGACTGTTTTCTTGAAGTTGATAACGAATAAGTCCACTTTCTTTTAGAGCTGTGACAAGTCCAATGTGACCATTCAGAATTCCAATTTGTCCATTAATGGTTTCAGCTTCAACAAAAACTATTTCTTGATCGACTTCAATTCCCTTGTCTGGAGTAAAAATCTGTAATTTCATGATTATTTTCGCTTTAATTGCTCAACTCTGACTGAATGAAAACGGTGAGGATAATTTGGTAAAACCCTTTTCAAATCAATTCAGTCAATATTTTACGTCTATTTTACTTTCATAATTACAAATTGGCACTTCATGGTTGTATTTCACCATATTAATAAACCTCAAACTTTCCACTTCTTTAGAATTTCAATTAATTCAAATCCTTCCAAATCTCCATATTGCAAATTGGTGAAAGTGATTTTAGTAGGTGAATTTTTGTAATTAAATACAATCCACTCCTGAAATCCATAGTCATGCTCTGATCCTGGTTCCCTTGCCCAATAAGGATAATCCAAATGTAAATTTGTAATATCTCCCCATTTAATAATGTTTAATTTGTAAGGAGATTTCGTTAATTCTGAAACAATTAATCCTTCTTTAGTTAATACAATGTATGAATTATCTAAAAACAAAAGTTCATCAATACTCAAATAATATTTAAGGCTTGGAATCCTAGCAACACACATGGATATTAGGGGAATGATAAAAATCGACAATCCTAAAACAAAAGATACTGCACGATTCGTTTTTTCTGTTGGATAATTCAAATAAATGGATACACAGAATAGGATAAATGCAAAAAAAAGAGGACTTTCCCGATCAATTGAAAAGTCCTTGATTTCCTAACCTTATATCCTGGCTTAAGAGTGACATTTTTCTTTAAAGAAAAATCATCAAACAAATCGATTTTGTTCAATTTAAAAAGTAGATAAACGTAAACTAATTCAAATAATCATACATTTCAGGATGACGAGTTTCTCTTAATTTCTTCAAAGCTCTTGCTTCAAGCTGACGAACTCTTTCTCGCGTAATGTCTAGAATTTCTCCAACTTCCTCCAAAGTTCTAGGTTCACCCGTTTCATCAAGGCCATAACGCAAAACAACAACCGCTTTTTCTTTCGGAGTAAGCGTTTGGTCAAGGAAATTCAGCAAATCTTTTCTCAAAAGCCTATCAGTTGCTTCTTGATCTGGACCAGCTCTGAGAGTGTCAGAAATGAATTCTTCAAGAGTTCCTTCATCTTCACTTCCAATTGGTGAATGGAGTGAAATAGGAGTACGCATGGCAGCCATAACTTCATTTAGCTTTTCAGTGCTGATTTGAAGAATAGCCGCTAATTCTTGAACTGTTGGCCTACGGCCTAATTCCATGGCTGCTTGTCTAGCAACGTTTTTCACTCTCTGAATGGTTTCAACCATGTGAACTGGAATACGAACGGTTCTTGATTTGTCAGAAAGTGCACGAGTAATACCTTGTCTAATCCACCAAGTTGCATATGTTGAGAACTTGAAACCTCTAGTGTGGTCAAACTTTTCAGCGGCGCGAATCAAACCTAAATTGCCTTCTTGAATTAAATCAAGGAATGGCAAACCGCGATTTATATATTTTTTTGCAATACTGACAACTAATCGCAAATTATGTCTAACTAAAAGCCTTTTAGCTTCTTCTTCGCCATCTTTTATTCTTCTAGCAAGTTCAATTTCTTGTTGAGCATCTAGAAGGGCAACTCGGCCAATTTCTCGAAGATAAAGCTTGACTGAATCCTCTGTAAGAGGAGATTCTTCAATGACTTCAATTTCTTCTGATAAACCTTCTTCGGTAACAACTTTCTCTTCTTCCTTGAGTTCTTCTTCAAGAAATAAAGAATCTAAGGGCTCATCGATTAAAAGTGTTGCATCGTCCATTATTTTTGCCATGATACTAAGAAACTCCTACTTGTATTGGGTTGATCAATGCCATTTGACAATTTCATAATTCCAAGAAAAATCCGATAAATCAAAAGAAAGAGTCATTCTTTTCGTCCGCCTAAATAATTTTTAGTATAACTTTTCTTTAGTGCTATCACTGAGTATATAAATATACTGGTGCTTAGTAGTTATGACTTGATTATGTGGACTTAGTTTGCGCGGAAAAAATACTTTTCATTTTTTATTCAGAATTAGAAATCTTACATTCTGTAAAGCGGAAAAGTCAAAAAAATGATTAGAAAGTGAATTTTATTTAAATATGCATTTTTTGATTTTGATTACTGTTCATTATTAAGCACTGATTTTAACAATTTATTAATCTTTCAATGCGGCTTTTTGCGTTTAAAATTCTTGAGTAGCAGGGGTGCTTCTAGTTTTCTTCTTAAATAGATAAAACTTAGAGGCTGAGATGCCAAGTCGGCAGTCCCTTTGAACCTGATCTGGGTAATGCCAGCGAAGGGAGCAAATGACCATTCCATCATTATCAACACTTTTATTTACGGCTAATCCGAAGCAAACTAGATTTTTATCCACCAATGCTGTCTATGGATCACCCAACTCAGCTAGTCAAACAATTGATCAAATAGAAAATTCTTCAGACAACTTTGCGTCTAGTCAAACCAAGAGTTCTGACAATTTTTTTTGGAAAACGATAAAGTGGCTGCGAAAGAATTTAAATATAGTTCAGCTTTCAACAATAATATTTTTCCTTGGGAATTTGGTAGGCATTCCAATCTCTCACATAGCCCGTATTCGTAGGAAAGCCTCACCAGTAGATTTATTTACTGGACTAAGAAATGATATTTCCTCATTAATAATGGGATTGACAACCTATACCGTACCGGTCTTGGCATCTAATAGTTGGGCAAGCAACTACGTTAAGAAAAAAGCTTTGGAAGATAGCTCAAAAGGTTCTTTGAATAATGAATCTCAAGAAACTCAAAATCAATTAATTGAATATGGAGCGGCACTATTCAGCTTGATTGCTGGGTTCTTGATGAATGATGTTTTGAAACAATTTTTAGGACCATCACTAGAAGGATTATCTGGCAGATTATTAATCAAGCAACAAAAAATACTTAAGATTAGTGGATTCAAAGACTATCAAGGCTTGAAGAAAGAATTAAAATTGAATGGAATTTTGAATGGGAAAAATAAGTAAACTAGAGTTGCTTAGAGCCTGATTCGACAAAAGCTTAATCACAAAAATTATCAGCATTTAAATTACTCTTCATTAATCCAATCAGCTTATCCAGCGAATTAAACAACAAAGTCTTTTCAATATTCAGCGGAGGTATTACTCGCAAGGCATTAGTTCCAGCAGACAACAAAAGGATTTTTTCATCAAAAGCTTTTTGAATTATTAAATCAACTTGCTCTTTAGAAGAAAATTCCAGACCAATCATAAAGCCATAACCTCTGACTTTTGCAATTCCCTTCAATTCCCCTGTAAGTTTAGCCATTACTTCTTTGCCAGTCTCAGAGACGCAAGTCAGCAAATTATCTCTTTTAATAATTTCAAGGGTTTTGAGAGCAGAAGCACAAGCCACTGGATTACCGCCAAATGTACTGCCATGAGATCCAGGCGTCATAAACGACATAGACGTAGACGCAAAACCACCGATTGGAAGACCAGATCCAAGTCCTTTTGCAAAAGTAATAATGTCAGGAACAACATCATAATTTTCGATTCCAAACCATTTGCCCGTTCTACCTATACCTGATTGAACTTCGTCTGCAATTAATAAAATTCCATATTGATCGCAAATTTTTCTAAGCTCTTTCATGTAGTTGTATCGATGATTTGGCGCAGGAATATAACCGCCTTCACCAACAATTGGCTCAACAATAATTGCCGACACTGATTCAGGTGGAATATTTAGCTTAAACGCTCTGGTCAGTAAATCCAAGCATTCCAAACTACAGGTATTAGGATCTTTAAAAACTGGACATGACCAACAATTTGGAAAATCAACAAAATTTATGCCTGTTAAAAGTGGGTCATAATTTTTACGTAATAGGGTTTTAGACGAGGATAATGCGGTAGCTCCAAGAGTGCGCCCATGAAAAGCTGGCCTGAAAGCAATGATGTTTGGCCTACCTGGATGGATGGTACGACTTAGCTTGATAGCTCCATCAACCCCTTCAGCTCCGCTATTACACAGAAATGAACTGCTTATTTCTCCAGGAAATATTGTGGCTAATTGCTCCGCCAGTTGAATATTCTTTTCATGATGAGTTACACAGCTCACATGCACTAGTTGTGCCAATTGTTCTTGAGTAGCTTTGACAACTTCGGGGTGACAATGACCTAATTGATTTACACCGATTCCGCTGGTTAAATCGAGATATTGTTCACCTTCGATTGTATAAAGAAAAGAGCCTTCTCCCCGGTGAGCGATAATCGGGAAAACCCTATAAAGCGCATTCGAAAGGAATTGAGCATCTTTCGCTAATAAGTCTTTTGATTTGTCTGATAAGCCTTGTGAATTAATATCAACCATTTTTGCGATTTTTGATTTTTGCTTCGAAGAGAGAATTTGAGTATATTCTCAACTAATTTACTTGCAGAATTAATTTTAGAGAGTCATATTGAGTTAATCATGCCCAATATTTGGATAAACTTTAAATAAAGCTATTTATAAAGTTTGGTCTCTGGTTTACTTGAGTTTTAATTAAAAAATCACAATAAAGGATTGAAAACTATGAAAATTAAAGCAGAAATATGGCAAGAAGATGGAGTCTGGTGTGCTTCAGTTCCTGCACTTAAAGGCTGCCATACTTGGGGAGCAACTTATGAGGAAATGGTTGAAATGCTTAAAGACGCCGTTCAAGGGTGGCTTGAAGTTGCAGGGGAAAGGGATTATCTTGAGCCAAATCATAAAATTGTTGAATTAGCTTTATGAAATGAAATCAATTTCTGGAAAAGCTTTATGTAAATTAGTTGAAAAGTTTGGATGGCAACTTAAACGAATAACAGGAAGTCACCACATCTATGAAAAGGTTGGAGTAGACGCAATATTATCAATTCCGGTTCATAGCAACAGGGATATACCAATCGGTACATTGAAACAAATACTGAAAGATGCAGGTTTATCAGCACAAGATTTAATTTAAATAATATTCAACAAATACAATGCAAAATTCTAAGCAAAACTTGATTTTAATTGGCATGATGGGAAGCGGAAAGACAACCATTGGCAAAGCTTTGGCGGGAAAGTTAGGTTTTAATTTCAAAGATACAGATTTGCTTATCGAATCTGAGCAAGCCAAAACAATAAAAGAAATAGTTGAATTAAAAGGAATAGATTATTTTCGGGATTTAGAAACAGATCTACTAAACAAACTCGCAGAACAAAATTCAAATCAAACTTTTGTAAAATCAGTTATTTCCAGTGGTGGAGGAATTGTGTTGAGAAAAGAGAACCATTCACTTCTCAAATCTCTAGGAAAGATTGTATGGCTCAAAGCAAAAGCCGAAACAATTGTTGAAAGAATAAAAAATGATACATCTCGTCCCCTGATAGAAGCAGAAAATGAAACCGAAAAAATAAAAAAAATCAAGGAAATTTTAAATGCAAGATCTGAGACTTACCACGATATTGCAGACATTATTGTTGAGGTCGAACAAAAAAGCATTAATGAAATCATCAATCTAATAATTTCCAGCTTGAGCATTTCAGAATAAGTTTAAAATAAACTAGAAATCACTCAAAGGGTGAACTAAGATACAATTCTGATCAATATGTGTGCAATTTCAAGTTGCAATATTCAATCAAATTTTCCAACAAAAACTTACTATGAAAAAGATACTTGTTTTTGCTTTCATCTTTACCATCACTGCTGGATTTAATTCATTACAAAGTTATGCAGGACCATTTCAATTAAAAGATGAACAATATGAAATTTATGCTGAAGATTCAGAAACAAGACCTGATCGAATTATTCTCACCAAGGTTGATTTGACAACTGGAAAAGGTGAAGAAAAATATAGAATTCAAGCTGATAAATTAATGATTTTCACAAATGCTAATGGTGGTTTCACTGGAATGGAAGCTCAAATCAGCATTTTAGAATCCGATGAATTCACAATGAGAGCCGACAAATTCATTTTTACAGCCAATGAAAGTGGTGAACTCAATGATTTCAAAGCAGTTGGAGCAGTAAAGTTGAAAGCTAAAGAGAATGTCAATTGGAGTGGTCTCAAAGAAGTTGAATCTCCTGAAATTTCTTTCAAATTTGATACAGCTAAACTTGACTCATTAAGTCAAAAAAACACAAAAGTTCCAAGCAAAGTAATTAATAAAAGATCCCATTAAGAAACACTTTTTTATAAATGGATCAAATGTAAAACAAATGTATGCCTTATTGAGAACATCTAGACTCAATGTGGCAAAATCATGGAAAGTGTTTTAAAGATTGTAAAACAAGAACTTTAGATTAAGAGCCCAAACAAGAACACAAGCAAAAGATGAAAGTCCCATTTAATTGGTTAAGTGAATTTGTTGATTTAGGAAATATATCTCCTGAACAGGCAGCTGCTGAATTAAGCCTAAAAGCTTTTGAAGTTGAAGATATTGAATGGGTTGGGGCTAAGCTGCAGGGGCCTTTAGTTAGCGGGAAAATCCTCGAAATTGAAAAACATCCAAAAGCTGATAAGCTACAAATCACCAAAATTTTATACCCCCTAGCCCCCTTGAAAGGGGGAAATTCCGAAGTTGAAGGTGAACAAACAGAAATAAAACAAATTGTTTGTGGAGCTCGAAATATTGAAGTTGGACAAATTGTGCCAGTTGCACTTCCAGGTTCAATTGTAATTAATCGCACAAATGGGGAAGCTCTCCCAATCAAGCTAGGAAAAATAAGAGATATTGAATCTCAAGGCATGCTTTGTTCTGCTTCAGAGCTAGGCATTGAAAGTACATCTGATGGTATTTGGATTTTGCCAGCTGATACTCCAATTGGAATTGATTTGATTGAAAAGTTAAATCTCAAAGCAAAAGCTGTTCTAAATATTGAGTCACGCTCTAATAGAGGAGATGCGCTTTGCCTTCAGGGAATTGCTCGTGAAGCCGCTGCAACTTTTGATTCAGAACTAAAGCTTGATTATTATAAAAAAAACTTTGAATCTGCTTTTGATCAACTTGCTAAAAGCACAAACTCTTTCCGCAGCATAATTGAAAATTCAAACTATTGCGCTGAAATTGGTTTTCTCAAAATCAAAAATGTCAAAATTGCTCCAAGCCCTGAATGGCTCTCTGAAAAACTTAAATTAGCTGGGATTTCTTCAATCAATAATGTAGTTGATATTACAAATTATGTGATGCTCGAAATAGGCCAACCAATGCATGCTTATGATGCCAAGAAATTAGATTTAAGCATAGGAATATCAGTTAAATCACCAGGTTATGAAAGTAAAGAATTAGCTTTAGATAGCAAAGAGTATCGAATTGATAGCCACAATCTTGGAATTTATGATAGTCAGAAAATTATTTCAATTGCTGGTGTCATGGGGCTCGAAGCAAGCTCAATTAAAGTTGATACTACTGAAATACTTTTTGAAGCTGGTTGTTTCACTTCACAGGCTGTGAGATTATCAAGTCGAAGAAGTGGAATTGCAACAGAATCTAGTCGGCGCTTTGAGAGAGGCACTGATCCCAAGTTAGCAAAAATTGCTTTGATGCGTGCGGCTGAATTAGTTAAAGAATTGGCGGGTGGAGAAATTGAAGCTTATTCTTATTCAAAAGAGCAATGTAAATCTAAAGAAAGCATAATCACTCTCAGATTAAGTGAATTCAAAAGAATAATTGGACAAGATATTGAGCCGAATAAAGCTAAAAACATTTTGAAAAAGCTTGGATTTACGGTTAATTCATTGAATGAATCAGAAATAGAAGTGCTTATTCCTTCATTCAGGCAGAGAGATATTCTAAGACCAATTGATTTGATTGAGGAATTAGCTCGTTTCATGGGCTTAAATACAATTGAACCAAAGCCATTACCAGGAGTTCAAAAATTTCTCAAAGAGCAAGACTTTAAAGGTAATCTCAAAAATTCATTGATTCAGCAAGGTTACACAGAATGCATATCTAGTAGCTTAGTACCTGATGATTTGAATTTAAACAAATATAGCCATTCGCCTATTCAAGATAAAACAAGTTCCAGTCGTGTGATTAAAATGAAAAATCCCTTATCACGCGATCATTCAGCGCTCAGAACTTCGCTCATACCTGGCTTACTCAAAGCAATTTCTTTGAATTTTAAAAGACAAGGTAATTTCATTAAATTTTTTGAAATTGGTAAAATCTATGAATCACTTGATAAACCAAGCATCTTGAATGAGGAACAAGAAAAAAAAGAAACTTATTCCAAAGAAACTGAAAAGATTTGTTTTATTGCCTCTGCAAAAGGTAAATCATTAGATTATCAAGGAGATAAAAACTTCAAAGGTGATTTTACTGAATTGAAAGGTATTGTTGAGCTTCTTTGTTCTAGCAAAGGTAAAGTAAATTTTAGTCCTATCAAAAAAGAATTAGAATCACAAATACAAAATAATAATTTCATTCACCCTCAAATCAGTTCATCAATAGAGCTTAATGGTAGACACTTAGGAATAATTGGACAAATTCACCCTCTGACAGCTAAAGAATGGGAAATGTCTGAACAAACTTATTTTGTTGAATTACTTTTAAGTCCCATCAATAAACCCTCTAAAGTCAAAATCAAAGCAATTAATGATAATCCCTCTCTGAATCGAGACTTCACCATTGATTTTCTTCAATCAGACTTTTTGGCACAAAACAATTTGGATATTTCACACAAAGCCATTGAGAAAGTAGTTTCAGAGTCTAAATTCAGCAATTTGGAAGAATTTAAACTGATTAATATTTTCGAGAAAAAAGAGACATTAGCTAATTCAACCCAAATCTCTTATTCATATCGTTTAGTCTTTAGGCCCTCTGATGGCATCAGCTTAAGCAGCGATGAAATAAATAATAAAGTTGCTGAATTCAAAAACAAATTAAAAAAACAAATACCCGTAATTTCTTTTAGAGAATAATTCTTAAATCAAGCTTTATTACCACTATTAAATAAATTGAAAAGATCAGTAGGAAATGATTTAGTCAAATCCGATAAAAAGCCTCTATTCTGATTGGATCCACCCGCTTGATTGTCATTAGTTGGAATATGCAAAAAAGAATCTGAATTTTGAGATGCTTGCTTTTGAACCATGAAATCAATAATTTTTACAATAATTTCTTTTTGTGATGGATCAAGAAAAATACCAACTGAGGTTGATTTATCGATCGCATTTGTTGATTGACGCAGTACTTTACCAACTAGACCAGGTAAATTCTCAAGTGGAGGAAAGAAATTCACCAAACAAGAATCACCGATTTTGCATCCAGGCCCATGATCAAATCTTAGTCCCATACCAGTTTCGGATATATCAACACAAGTGGCTGGAATAGCAGTTGGTATGTTTCCAATAATGCATTTAACTGGTGAAAGACAAAAAACACGAGGAGCTTTACGGGTAGGTATAATCGGTGAATAGCGTGGCTCTGAAATTTGATAGATTTCGGCAAATTCAGAATGAGCTGCTTTACGCATCAAGCTACTTTCCCAGACATCAACTTCACCAAATGGATTTCTCATTAAGCGAATAATTTGCCCTTCAGGAAAATCAATTCCACGAATTATTAAGTTGAGCTTCCACTCAGGATTAGGCTTGACAGGATTTTTCATATAGTACAAGCCATCTTTTTCTCTAATTGAAACCGGAATTTTTACCTGGCAATCATTTAAATAACTAAAAAGCGCAATGATTGGAATATCAAAAGGAATTAGCGAATTGGAAATAGAGTTTTTTTGTTCATTTTGAATGAGCGCAGAATTAGTTTGCAGTGTAGTTGCTTGTTCCAATACAGTATTTGCCTGAAGATCAGCCTGCGTAATTATTTGAGAATTATTTACTGGAGAACTCATAGGAGGTTGTGGGTCTGAACAAAGCTGCTTTTGTGAATAACTAAATTAAAGAAGTGGAACTGAATAAATATAGAAACGATTAAATCTCAACTAGGAATATCATCTATAGTTATTCTCTTATTCCCTGTTAATTTAAAAAGATATCTAATATGCTTCAAGCTGGAATTGTTGGCCTTCCAAATGTTGGTAAATCAACCTTATTTAACGCTTTAGTCGAGAATCATCAAGCAGAAGCTGGAAATTTTCCGTTTTGCACAATTGAACCAAATGTCGGCATTGTTGAAGTTCCAGACGAAAGACTATTTAAGCTATCAGAAATTTATGGATCTCAAAAAATCTTGCCAGCTGTTTTCCAATTTGTGGATATTGCTGGTCTAGTCAAGGGCGCCTCGGAAGGGGCTGGTCTTGGCAATAAATTCTTGAATCATATTCGTGAAGTTGACTCAATTGTTCAGGTCATTCGCTGTTTTGAAGATGAAAATGTACATCATGTCGATGGAAGCATTAATCCAATTAGAGATTTTGAAACAATTCAACTTGAGCTCAGCTTGGCAGATTTAAATGTTGTACAAAAAAGAATTGAAAAACTTGGAAAGCAAGCTCGTTCAGGAGACAAAGAAGCCATTGCCGAACAAGAGCTTTTGGGCAGAATCAGTGAAGCAATTGAGAAAACTGAACGCATTCAGATCAGCCAAGAGGAAAAAATACTTATTGGACATCTCAATTTGCTTTGTCTGAAACCAATTATTATTGCGGCTAATCTCAAAGAGGAAGAATTAGCTAATCCAAAATCTAATGCAAATTACAATAAGTTTTTAGAATTCATCAAAGCCTATGACCCCTCTGTGTCTGTAATTCCAATTTCTGCCCAAATAGAAGCTGAACTTTGTAATTTTTCACCTGAAGAAGCAAAAGAATATTTAGATGGACTTGGAGTTCAAGAATCAGGCGTGAAAAGCTTAATCAGAGCCGCATTTGAAACACTAGGACTTATGTATTATTTTACCGCAGGCGAAATGGAAGCCAGAGCTTGGCCAGTTCCAGTTATATGCAAAGCACCTCAAGCAGCGGGAGCAATTCACTCAGATTTTGAGAGGGGCTTTATTAAAGCGGAAGTTGTTTCTTTTGATGATTTGGTGAAATTCGGCTCAAAAGCAGCTGCTCGAGATGGTGGACGAGTCAGACTGGAAGGTAAAGAATATTTGGTACAAGATGGCGATGTCATTGAGTTTAAATTCAATGTTTAGTTTTCAACTTGACTTTTTAAGTTAATACGGTCAAACTTATTGCTAGCTTGACCTAAGAAAACTAGTGCTTTAATTTTTTAATTGTTTGAATTTTAAGATTTTATCTTTTGAATTAATCAAATAAATAGTTAAAACTTAATTTCTAGTTGAGGTTATTTGAACTCTGCAGTCAAGCTCCTCCCCATAAAAACAGAAAGGAGCTTCTCAACTGGTTACCAGAAGCCAAAAAGAAGAAACAGTAGCCCAGCTTAAGGAAAAAGCTGCAAATGCATCAGTTGCTTTTGTAGCCGATTTCAACAAATTGACAGTAGCTGATCTGACTAATTTGAGAAAAGCTCTCAGAGGTAAAGGCAAATGTGTAGTTGTCAAGAACACACTTGCTGAGAGAGCCCTATCGGAAAGTGAATTCAAAGAAGTACAACAATTTCTCGTAGGCCCAAGTTTATTGGTTCTCGGGCAAGATGATGCTTCTCAGACAATTAAGACTTTTATTGAATTCCAAAGAAAGCTTAAAACGAAATTAGTTCTCAAAGGTGGAGTATTAGCTGGAGACAAAAATCCGCTTAATGCAAAATCACTTGAGGCTATTGGAGAGCTTCCACCGAAGGAAATTATACTTGCACAAATTGCAGGTTACCTCGTTTCAACTCCAACTTCCATTGTTCAAGGTATCAATCAAATTATTGGTGGTATCGGCGAATTGGCAGTTAAAGTTGCGGAAAAACAAAAATAAGCAGCAAAAATAAGCAACAAAATGAATAATTAAAAATAATTTTGTTACAAAGATCGACTCTAAAATATTTCAAATCAATTAGGAGAAATTAAATAAAATGAGCAAAGTTCAAACTTTACTTGAAGACTTATCGGCTTTAACACTTTTGGAAGCTGCAGAGCTCAAAAAAGCGATTGAAGACAAATTCGGCGTAAGCGCAGCTGCTCCAATGATGATGGCTGCAGCTCCTGCTGGTGGCGGTGCTGCTGTTGAAGAAAAGACTGCTTTTGATGCAGTATTAACTGAAGCTGGCCCAAATAAACTTCAAGTTGTTAAAGTTGTAAAAGACATAACAGGACTTGGATTAAAGGAAGCAAAAGAATTGGTTGATGGAGCTCCTAAAGCAATTAAAGAAGGCGTTCCTAAAGATCAAGCTGAAGAAATCAAAAAGAAAATTGAAGAAGTTGGCGGCAAAATCGACATCAAATAAGATTTTCAATAATTTCTCTCGAAATACAAAGGCTCATCTGGATATTTTCAGATGGGCTTTTTGTTTACTAAAAAAAGGATTACCCTAAAAATATAAACAAAAAAGAAATTTTAAAAACTTATTTAACCGAATAAATTGAACAAAAATATAATTAAACTATTACAAATCTCTTAATTAAATATATTTCTTCGAAATCATGGACTATCCCGCTTGGATATTAAGTAAAGGAATTGGCGCTGGTTGGGTTGTAGGACTCATTGCGACTTTCCACGTGTTAGTTTCTCACTTTGCCGTTGGTGGGGGCATATTTATGCCTTTCACGGAGGCTTGGGCTCGTAAAAACAATCGTGAAGATGTTATTGACTTTCTCAAGAAATTCTCCAAATTCTTTTTAATTCTCACAAATACTTTTGGAGCAATCACAGGAATTGGTATTTGGTTTGCAATTGGACTTGTGAGCCCACAAGCTAGTGCTTCATTAATTCGACTATTTACATTTGTTTGGGCCACAGAATGGGCTGTTTTTTTAGTAGAAATCATATCTTTGATTTTTTATTATTATGGCTGGGACAAAATGAAGCCCCATGTTCACCAAACAATTGGTTGGATTTATGCCATAACTTCATGGTTAAGCTTATTTACAATTAATGGTATTTTGACTTTTATGCTCACTCCTGGTGGATGGACAAAAAGTCATAGTCTCTTTGAAGGTTTTTTTAATCCAGCTTTTTGGCCTGCATTAATTATTAGGACTTTGGTTTGTATTGCATTAGCTGGTATTTATGCCACTTTTGTCATTTCCAAGATGGATGAAAATAGTAAATTCCGCAAAGAGCTTTTGGCTTACGTAAGTACTTGGATGATTCCAGCCTACATTTTATTAGCAGGTGCACTCATTTGGTACTTTACGGTTTTACCTCCACAAGTGATTGAGAATTTACTATCTGGAGTTGCGGGTGGAGTTGGTGCAGCCTCTAAAGGCACAATGGCTGTTGTCTCAAGAATATCCTTACTCGGCTTACTTGTAACCGTCACCACTGGCTTGGCATTCTTTGTCAGTGCTTATTTGAATCCAAGAGAATTTACTTCCCGCAAGTCACTCATATTGCTTTCAAGCATGGCGATTTTTATCTTTGCCTATGAAGATACCCGAGAAATGCTTCGCAAGCCATTTGTGATTAGAGATTATATGTTCTCAAATGGAGTTTTATTGGAAGCTACTACCAAAAAGCCTCTTAAACGTAGTTTTGTAGCCGAAATGAGATTTAAGCCTGCTGACTCATCAGTTGGTGAGAAAATGTTTGTTGGCCAGTGCATGAGCTGCCATACAATGAAGCATGGATACAGATCGCTTGATAAAAGACTTGGGGATAGAAAAGACGCTGAGTCTATTTATCAGACTATTTCTATTATGCAAAAACCAAATGAGGAAAATCCCTATCACAAATTCATGCCTCCACTAATTGGGACAGAAGATGAAGTTAGAGCTTTATCCAATTACATTTATACTTCACTTCACCCTAATGAAGATGGAAAGAATAAAGAATCGACTGAATCTGAATCAGCCAAGCCTGAAATAAAGCCTGAAACGAATAAACAAGATTCAAAATCACAAATCATCCCAAAAAAAGATTCAAAATCAGCAGTAATGATTCTTCCAACTGAAAAGAAATAAATATAGATAGTTTAAGAAAATTTTTTATCAACTTGAACTCAGAGATTTTGAATATTTCAAGCTCTGGGTTCTTTTTTTGTCAAAATTTAAATGCTATCGTAAATTAACTCTATGAATTACAGATAGGCAGAATCAAGCTTTTTAATTACAATGAAATTTAGTAGAAATCAAAAGTTCATATGGCCTATTCAATTCAACGGTCTTTTAATGAGGCATATCATTTATGGAAACTAATCATTCAAATCAAGCTAATTCATCTAATTATTCGAACTCCCAAAATTTAAACTCACTAAATAAGGATTCTGAAAAAGTTGATTTGATAAAGTCAGACACTTCAACTTTGCTATCCAGAAGAGATCTTTTGAAAATGAGTTCGGCTTTATTTGCAGGCCAAATTCTCACCAATAGCTTCAGTAACTCAAATGCAAAAGCAGAAACAACTGCCACGACAAAGACAGACGAGAAGAACTCTAATAAGACTTGGTGGACAACTGGCCCAATTAAAACCAAAGATTTTTCTCCCTTAGTGAGTGAACCACCAAATGGTATGAGCTCAAGACAAATCAGTGAGCATTTAGGGCTTTACAAAAAATACGTGATTTCACTAAATAAAGTTACGGACCAAGAAAAAGCACAAGGTATTTCTCATGACACTTTAGTCAATAAAGGTTTTGCTTATGGAGGAACTATTCTTCATGAGCTCTATTTCGGCAATATGTCCTCAAATCCACCACAGCTAAATTATCAATCAGAGTTAATGAAAGCTATTGAAAGGCAATATGGCGCTTATGAAGGTCTATTGACTAATTTCAAAGAAGCAGGCAAAGCCGCTAGAGGTTGGGCGATTTTGGGCTTAAATTTATTTGATGGACGTCTAAACATTTATGGAATGGACGCTCATAATGAAGGTTCGGCTTTAGCTTTTATTTGGCCTGTAATTGTAATGGATGTCTATGAGCACGCCTATATGATTGACCATGGAACTAATAAAGAAGCCTATATTGATTCTTTTCTCAAAAACATTGATTGGTCTATTGGAGAAGCTAGATTTTTACAGGGTATGAAAAACATATCGAATACAGTATTAATTATCTAAGTTATTTAGCTGAATCAGTTTTTTCAAATTAGTAATTTGGCTAATAATTTTAATTTTGTGATTAGCCCATTTATCTTGTAATTTGCTTAAGTATTAGCTTGACAGGGAAAATTGATCTAGAACAGTGATCTAAGTTTTTAAAACAATGGGATTAAATAAACATTTGCAATCTTTTAATGAGCTCATAGCCATGAAGTATCAAATATACAATGGCTTATTTTTGGCTTTGCCTTTTGAAGGAATTGAAAATACTGGAGCTTACTTATCACTTCTATCTCAAGCCTGCCAAGAAGAACTGCAAGCTGGCAAAACCCCTACTGAAATAATAGAGGCTTTTTTAGATGAAATTGTTAATCCCAAACTCACTGACAAAGAATTAACCCATCAAAAAATTAAAATACTTTTTCAAGTTGTGCAATTTGTAGAAAGGCAAGTAGTACTTTTTGACGCTCTGGAAGATGCAGCTTTTACTCAAATTCGAGACATTCGTGGTGTAGGCAGTTTAGATAATTGGCTTGAGTATATTGAAACTATTAAACAAGATGCTCAGAAAGCTGAAGCTTTAAAAAATGAAATCATTAATTACAAAACTCGCATAGTTCTAACCGCTCATCCAACCCAGTTTTATTCAAATCTAATTTTAGGCATTATTACAGAATTAGCAGATTCAATCGAATCAAATGAGCTAAATAGAATCAATAATTTACTTTTGCAAATGGGTAAAACCAGCTTTCACAACAAGCAAAAACCAACCCCTTTAGAAGAAGCTAAAAGCTTAATGTGGTACTTAGAAAATGTTTTTTATGAAGTTTTACCTAATATTCAAATACGTCTGATTAAATCTCTCAATGCACTTGATACAAATTCCAGCATATTAATTGGTGTAGACAATGAAGTAAAACTAAAAACAGAGAATAAAAACAATTTGTATGAAAATAAATTTCCTGATTATTCACAATTAGAGCTTGGGTTTTGGCCTGGTGGAGACAGAGATGGTAACCCATTCGTCACCTCAAGCATTACTCGCCAGGTTGCTTCTATACTCAAACAAAGTATACTCAAAAAATACTTAGGAGACATTAATAATCTTAAACGGAGACTTACTTTCGATGGCATAATACCCAAATTAGAAAATATAGAGCAGAGGCTTTTATTGTCTCTCGGGCTTGATAATACTGCTATTAAAATCAAAGAAGAATTGTTTGCTGTTCATCCTGAAAATAAATTAGACACTTATTCGGAAAATCTCTTAGAAGAGTATAAAAATGCACAAGAATTTCTTGATGATTTACAATCTCTCAGGCGAGAATTAATCGATTTTCATCAAAGTCTTTTTATAGATCAAGTTGAAAATTTAATTAATAAAATAAATATATTTGGATTTCATTTTGCCACACTTGATCTGCGTCAAGACAGCCGTATTCATGCTGATGTGTTGAATGAAATATTCAAAAGTTTATTTAGCTCAATTCATAATCAATTTTCAAATATTAAATATTCTAATTTGGGATCAGAGTTTGAATATAAAGACTTAGACCTGTCTCAAAAAAGAGAATTTATTTATTCCTTTCTACAAAATATTTACCCTGAAACCAAAGATTCAAAAACCACTTTAGATAAGAGTAATGACGATAAGAACAGCGACACAATTGAGTCTTTTAAACTAATTGGTGATATTCAAAAAGCTAATGGAGAGCGGGGATTGCATCGATATATTATTAGCAATACTCAGTCTGATGTAAATGTATTAGAAATAATGGCATTAGCTAAAATTGCAAATCTCACTTCTGATGAAGCAAAAAAGCCTAATGAAGAAAAAAAGATTTGGTCTCTTGAAGAATTGAAATTAGATATAGTTCCACTATTCGAAACTATTGATGATTTAGCTAGAGCCCAGAATGTAATGGAATTACTCTACACTAATCCCATCTACCAAGCACATCTGAAGAGGAGAGATAATACTCAAACTATAATGTTAGGTTTTTCGGATGGAACCAAAGATGGAGGGTATATAACTGCAAATTGGTTTATTTTGAAAGCAAAAAGAAATTTAACTGAATTATCTCGGCAATATGGAATAAAAGCTGTTTTCTTTGATGGACGCGGAGGCCCACCAGCTAGAGGGGGTGGAAATACTCACAAATTTTACCGTTCTATGGGTTCGGATATAGAACAAAAGGAAATTCATTTAACTATTCAAGGGCAAACTATTTCTTCCAATTTTGGAACTGAACAATCAGCTTTATATAGTATTGAGCAATTATTCACGGCTGGCCTAGAATCAATTCAATCGAATGCTGCACTTTTGAACTTATCGAAAGAAGAACAATTAGGAAAAAATCAAAATCATCATGATAGAAAATCAAGCTTAAATGCGAGCGAATTTGAGTTAATGGAGGAGTTATCAGATATTTCTCATAAGGCTTATTTGGAGCTGAGAAATCATGAATTGTTTTTGCCATATTTACAAGAAGTAACTCCATTGGTTTTTTATGAATTGCTCAATATTGGCAGCCGCCCTTCAAAGAGGAAAGCTGGAAACACTTTGAGATTTGAAGATTTGAGAGCAATTCCTTTTGTGGGAGCTTGGACACAAATGAAGCAAAACATCTCAGGCTTTTATGGATTTGGCAGTGGTTTAAAAGGATTAATAGCTGGTGGAAAGCTTCAAGCTCTCAAAACCATGTATCACAATTGTTTGTTTTTCAAAACATTAGTTGAAAATGCCATGCAGAGCCTATCAAAATCGCATTTCCCACTTACTTATTACCTGAAAGATGATCCGAAATTCGGTGTATTCTGGTTGAAAATTCATGATGAGGCAAAATTGAGTGAAGAATTATTAAAAGAAATAAGTGGACAAAACGCATTGCTTGATTCGTCACCAGTGAATAGAGAATCAATTCGATTAAGAGAAAAAATTGTTTTACCTCTTCTAACTATTCAGCACTATGCAATGAATAAAGTCAGAGATATGAAAAATAATTCTTCAAAATCAAATAAAGAAGAAATAGAAGCCTATAACAAAATCATCATTAAGTCCTTAGCTGCAAATGTCAATGCCAGCCGCAATTCGGTTTAAGTTTTTAAGTTATTGATTCATTCTAAGTTGCAATCCAAATCAAGGATTTTCGTACCTCCCAACCCTTTTACAGGAGGAACCAAAACAGAAGAATTGCCTGGTGTCGAGTTGCTTATCCGGCCTTATAAGGGGGAGTTCAGAGCTTGTTTCAACAATTGATTGGTTTTGTGTAAATAATTTGCAAAATTTTGAATTGCTTTTGAGTTTTATTGAGTTTTGTTTTTATTACTCTTTCACTCATTTTCCAGATGAAGCATTGGTATAAGGAGGAAAAAAATAGAAATCCTGCTCGTCTTTTTAATCCACTAAATCTTGTTCAAAAGAACTTTTCAAGCTACGACATTTAGTCTTGAGCCAATTTGAGAGTTTGTATAGAAAGAATTATTTTTTTTTGCTTTAGCAGGGGGTTGTGATGAATTATTGAAATTCACTCCATCGTTTTGTGAACCTGGTTTTAATCCTTCATTCTCTATGCTTTGTGCCAAAGTTGATGGTGACTGATTAAATGAATTCATCAAATTACTATCACCTGATGACAAATTGTTGATTATTTTATTCATTGACTAGGCTAAATTGCATAATCTCTCTTACAGGTTTTCTTATTCTGCAAGAAAGTACAAAATATTTTGAGTGTGATTTTTAGATTTGAGTTTATAGATTTAATAAACCTCATTGAAACAGCTTTATAGCTTTGCAATCTAATTAGGGAAATCATTTAAGCTAAAAATCAACTGAAAGACTGAGATTTCTACCAGGGGAATCCATTAAGCCTCTTCCCCCCTGAGACGGGACTTTTAGTTTGTCTTTGAGAACCCTTTTTCAGGGGTCGGCGAAAGCCGGGGGTGAAAAGCTTAGTTTTAGAAGCTCACTACAATCTGCATTTACTAAAACTTAAATAAAGAAAAAATACGTCTTGGAAATATTAAGAAAGAGAATAATTAACTCACCTTACGCAAAGTTTAAATGCCCTCTCCCCCAGGCCCTCTCCGAAATCAGAGAGGGGAGCAAGAAGCTTGTGCTTGTTTTGCTCTCCCCCTGTCAGAGGGAGATGTCCGAAGGGCAGAGGGGGTAATTAAGCAAGCATGATACGGAGTTTCATTTGTCCTGAGAATGGGGTTAGTCAATTGTCCAGAAAACAAAAGATTTTTCCATTGAACTCACGTTAGTTAATTCATTATCAAAATGGATTGAAAAATACGGGGTAAGGTTTTTCTAATCTATTAAATCGGGTAGCCTGGTAGACATAAAAAAGTATCCTTGCTTTAATTCATCAATATTAGAATAATAAAGTCTGTAGCTAATTAAGACAGAAACACATGGAAGATACTTTGGATAAGACATCCGTTGAGGCAATCCAACGTTCTGAACAAGAAAAACCTCGTAACGGTATAAAGGGGTTGATTCATTGGAATCAAGATCTTACTGCAGGAGCAATTGTGGCTCTTGTTTCAATGCCTTTGTCTTTGGCGGTTGCGGTTGCTTCGGGAGCACCTCCAGTTGCAGGTTTTATAACGGCAATTGTGGCTGGTTTGGTTTTACCGCTTATTGGCGGAACTTACGTGATCATAAGTGGTCCAGCGGCTGGAATGGCTCCTGTTTTGTACGAAGCAATATATTCTTTGGGTAACGGTAATATGCAGCTCGGCTATCAATTGGTTTTACCTTTAATTGTTCTTGCGGGTATAGTTCAGCTGGGTCTTAGTCGTCTCAATGTTTCTGCTTTAACCAAATTATTTCCCCCAGCGGTTATTTCAGGAATGTTAGCTGCAATCGGAATCATCATACTTATCAAACAAATTCCCTTACTCCTTGGGACAACCTTTCAGTCCTACTCGGTAAGCGGAATAATATATGAACTGCCCAGTCAGCTTCCTAAATTAAACCCATTAGTAATGTCTCTTGGGCTTTCAACCCTTTTATTAATTGTGGTATTTCATTTTTTAAGCAAACGCTTTACCGGATTAAAAATACTGCCGCCTTTTTCTTATGCTTTATTCATAAGTAGTCTTGTAAGTCTGAGTCTTCCCTTGGCTTCGAAATATCTTTTGCAATTGCCTTCTGATCCTTTACAAAGCATTGTTTTTCTCGATCTGCACCTAATCTTGTCTTCTGGAGAAAATTGGGGTAAATTGCTGAAAGCTTTTATAAGCATTTTACTTATCAACTGCATCGATTCAATGGCAATACTTCAGGCTGTCGATAACATTGATCCCTATGAGCGCAAATCCGATCAAAAGAGATCTTTACTGGGAATTGGTGCCTGTAATATTGCTTCAGGAATGCTAGGTGGAATTACGGTTATTCCAGAAGCGATAAGGAGTACAGTTGGTATTTTGGCGGGTTCACGGACGCAGTGGGCAAATTTCTGGAACGCCATAATTTTGCTAATTGGTTGGCTGGCTCTTCAACCAGTTTTGACTCATATTCCTTTGACTGTTTTGGCGGCTGTTTTGATTGCCTGTAGCTTCAGCCTTTGCAAACCAGCCATATGGGTAATGTTTTGGAAAGAGGGCAAAATAAGTTTGGCTGTATTTATTTTGACAATCATTCTTACAGTGAAAATTGATATGTTGTGGGGACTGGTGTGTGGCTGTACCTTAAGTTATGTGTTGAAATTCATTGAATCAAAATTTGCAGAGAAACAATAGTTTGACAAATGATTTGAACCACGCACCCTCTTATTCACAAAAAAACAGTTCTTTGTTAAGTAAACTCATCAAATGAAAATGAATATTAGCCCCTTTCAAAAGATTATTAATGACAGAAATTTCATTATTGATTGTTATTTAGAAATGCTTTCTCGAATTAATGAGCATGAGGTTATAGAGCTTATCAAAAGTAATTGTTTGTCGGGGTTAGATAATAAACAACTTTCGATTGACAAAATCATTCAGTCCTTGAGTATTTATTTTCAGTTAATGACGCTGGTTGAAGAAAATGGTGCTACTCAATACCGAAGAGAAATGGAAACTCATGAAAATATTTGCTCCATTAGAGGTTCTTGGGCAGAAGCCTTTAAGCTTTGGCAAGAACAAGGAATTAGTGAAGATGAAATGTTACAAGCAATTGCAGAGACTAATGTAATTGCGGTTCTTACAGCTCATCCTACC
>Ga0208362_1000033_pt1 | contig 42551 bp, 33 predicted proteins | sample LakMenEpi13Oct10_FD_150693 | JGI IMG/M metagenome (GOLD analysis project Ga0208362, IMG submission 150693) | Freshwater microbial communities from Lake Mendota, WI - 13OCT2010 deep hole epilimnion (SPAdes) | ecosystem: Environmental > Aquatic > Freshwater > Lake > Epilimnion/Euphotic zone ... | reverse complement strand
GCACGAACGTGAATACCCGTCAAAGAAATTTTACTTGTATCTTTGCTGACGAATTTACTAGCTTGTTTTAAAACAGTAATAAAATCAGGACTATTAACTATTACTTGTTGAGTATATTTTGACTCTGTTATTAGTTCCTTGTCTTCTAAAAGGCCAAAACTAAATTTACCTTTGTATCCATACTCAATTATTAGTTTTTCATTAAAAGTAATTGATACTTCTTCATCTGGTAGCAACTTGACAAATTTATTTAATAATTCCAGCCATACAGTTACTTGTGCTTGTACTTGCATAGGATTGTTGATTTGAATTTTTTTAGACAAGAATACTTGACTGTCTTTACATATTAAGTTTAATTGGTTGTCAGCTACTACTAAATTTACTTCTTTAGCCCCTGTCTTAGCCAAAGATGCAAGAGCATTACTAAAAGCCATAGAATTAAGTTTAATTTTCAATGTAGGCTGTACTGGACTCGGAATATTTGCTTTTTCTAATAATTCTAGTTGGTTTTCTAACTGGATTAACTGGTCAACGTAACTTTTTATTTTAAATTCTGTAATTAGTTTTAGTGTGGCATTTATCTGGTTTTTCAAAACATTAATTTGATACATAATCTTTGTCTCCCTTGTTTCCTGTGTATGTAATTACTATAGTCTATTCTACTATTTATTGTCAAGTAGTTTATGTACTGAACTTTTAAAAGATTTTCTTGTGTAGTCAAGTTTACGGTTGGGCGTTGAGCGATCGCTGTCCAGTTGCACCCCAATAATCCCCAATCTCTTGTAAATCAAGGGTTTTCAGAATTTAAAAAATATCTTCTAAAACCTATTGATAGAATATAGCCTATCAAGTAATATGGTAATATAGTTACACACACAAAACCAGGAAAAAGTATGAAGTATAGATGGAGAGACGGTAAAGCCCAAGCAGTTGCTTACGTACCCGCGTTAGGCAAATGTGTAGTTGTTAAAGAAGCTAACAGCATTCATGACTTATATGGCTATGGCGGCGATGAAGACGGTGATGAAGATGACGACACAGATGAAGATGACGACACAGATGAAGATTAAACCATAAAGCAATCAAAACCCTCTTGATAGTCAAGAGGGTTTTTTAACATTAATTTTTAATTTCCGCAACCGTTGATAATTTCGCTTTAAGCGGGCTGTAAACTCAGCGGTATTATGATTCTTCCATTCTGGATTTATAAGGTCAATAATCCAATTTTTGGGACTATGACAGACAGTTTTATGACAGTTTCTACAGACTGGGAAAATATTAATCCCATATCTGTCTCCTGACTTCCTGTAACTAGAGTGATGGACTTGTTCAGACTTATTGATCATGCACACACAACAAATCCCATGGGTTCTTATATGTGCGTTGCGGCACTTTTTTTTATGCTTTTTGGCATTACTTCCATATCGAACTTGGTAGTTAGTCATTGTGACAAATAGATAACTACTACCAATGATAATAAAAAACCCGCTTAGATTAAAGTTTAAGCAGGTGTAGTTTATTTAATTTGTCCCTGAGCAATCGTGCCAAAGAACAAAAAGCCATAAAAATTGCCTGTTTAAATTTAATTTAAACAGGCTCAATCATGCCAAATGCTGATTATCTCGTTATTCAATCGTGCCAACCGTTCTTGGGGTTTTTGAACGGTATTCATTGAACTTATTGCCCTGTAAAGGTTTTAGCCAGGGACAAGTAATTGGCACGATTAAAAAGGGATGTCGTCAGGGTCGCCTGACTCCTCGTATGCACCCCAATAGTAGTCATGGAGTTCTTGAACGTTTTTGATATACTCAGAATAGAGAACTGGGAGTGAAATATTTATTTGAGATATTTCCCAGGTAAATTCTATACGCCCACATCTAAAGCTAGAACCTTGGATGATTTCAACTTTAAATACAGGTAGCTTGACGCTACTCAACCGTTTCCAGTAAAATTGGAAGTTCAGTTCACATAAATTAAATAGGTCTGTCATTGCTTTTGTCTCCTGTTTTTTCCTTATGTACTTAATATAGTCTATCTTTTATTTATTGTCAACAGGTTTATGTACTGAACTTTAGTAATTTCTATTTATACTTAAATTACATATTTAAACATAAAAAAACCGCTTAGACAAAACGACTAAGCGGTTAATAATTAAAGATGCTTGGATTGACTTTCTGCTAAAGCAGCCACCCTGACTGCTCTAAGTTGTTGTCCACAGAGCCAACCGTCTTTCAACGGTGACTCTTCTTTGGGGCAGGATGCCCCAGTATTGAACAATTCAATACCTTGGTTAAACAATTTTAAGTGTCTGGCGTGAGCCTTGTGGTTCTCCAGTGCTTGTATTTCCATTACTTGTATTTCCATTACTTAATTACTTTTTCTCCCACTTAATTAAACACCCATAGTATTCAGGGTGACTTTCTAGAAAATCATCTTTGAGAGCGATCGCACTCATCAAATCTTCAGTAATCCAGGGACTACAGAAGATTATCTTGCTGGTTTTATGTTGACCTTTTAATTTAAACCTGTACATTCCTGTTTTTTTGTTTATATATATAGACTATCTTACTATTTATTTATTGTCAACAGGTTTATGTACTGAACTTTAATAATTTCTATTTATACTTAAAGTACATAATTCCTAGGCACGTTGACAAGGTTTAATAGATAGACTATGTTAATAATTACAAATCAAAAGGAAGACAATATGACTTACCATCCAGAAACTCAAGCCCGCTACAACGCTACCGAAAAAGGTAAAGCGCGTAAACGTAAGTGGGCTGCCGGCATGACAGAAGAACAGAAGGAAAAGCAGCGTCAAGCTAAACGTGAATGGGCAGAAAACATGACTGAAGAACAGAAGGAAAAGCAGCGTCAAGCTAATCGTGAGTGGGCTGCTAACATGACAGAGGATCAATTAATAAAGCAGCGTGAGTCTAGGCAAAGATGGTTAGACAATATGACTGAAGAACAGCGCGAGAAGCAACGGGAATATATGCGTGAGTACAGCAGAAAAAGACGATTAAAAAAGCTACAGAACAAGGAAGATACTAAGCAAACGGATTGTTGATTTTTCCGCCCACAAAAGTGCTTCGAGGTGCTGAGTTGCCCAATTCACTAAAAGCACCATCGGCACTGTCTACAATGTCATTGGTGAGGGGTTTCTTACTTCCATCAAATTCATGTATTGCAGCGAGAAACTGGTCGTTCCAAGCACCCCTAAGTAGTTTGACTTTTCCCTGTTTGGCTGCGATCGCCATGGGTAAGGCACGGGTCACTTTATCCCCCAATGGTTTAATTCCTTTAGCATCAAATTGTGCTAATTGACGCTTTAGCGAAACTTCATAACGTTTACCAGCACTACCACCTTCTAATTCCCACCTGATTTTACAATCTGGGCCATCCTGGTAAGCTATTTTGACTACTGATAAGTCGCCTTCTTCTGCTGATACCTGTTCCCAGTGACAGTCAAGGATGTAGTACGTGCCTTGATGTAATTTAATTTTGGTACGTACACTATAAAAACTAGACTTGGTGGCAACATCAGCGGCGGTGGCTGCAAAGTCCCAAAATGCCACAGTTGTACCACCACTGGGAACTGCATTAACAATCTCAAACCACTGACGATTAAAGATGGTCCCTGATTCATATTTAATTTTCCAGTTGCCTTTAAGTAGTCGCTCCATCTCTACAGGGTGCAACGATAATAGATTTTGTAAGTATTGGGGGTTGGTTTCTATTAGTGCTGGGTTGTCATAAACTGTACCTTTAATAAAACTAAAGCTTTTAGGTGGTGCTATTTCCGCTAAGTCAGGAAACTTGTCCATGAGTTCATCTTCAGTATCACCCCAGTGCAATTCTCCATTAATCCGATAGAAATAACGGATAATTCCTGACCGTTCCTCTATGGGGTATCCTGTGTTTTGATCAATGTACCAACTAATCATTTTGGCTACCCATGAATCAGCATCAGGGTTACAAGTTGCATCTATGCGAGGCTTGACCCCACAGGCGGAACGATTACGGGAAAAGAGAAACCAGAATTGACGCTCGGTAAACTTAGTCAGTTCATCAAAACCGATATGGCATATCTGCGAACCAGGGTACTTGTCTTCTACATCTTTCTCATACTGAGCATGACCAAAACTAATCGCGCTACCATTGGGAAATGTCCAGTCAAGCTGGTACTCACGGGCTATTGAGTTTTTAATCTGTTTATATAAACTCCTAGACTCATCCCATAAACCACCTTCATTAGTTATTTCCGGTCTAGTTCTTCTGAAGATTACTGAACCATAACCAGGCACGTTTAAATATTTAGCCGCTTTTAGTAACATAGCATAACTTTTTCCACTGCCGGCTGCACCCCCATATATGCAGACATCAGCGTAGTTGTCATAAAATAGTTCTTGCGCTCCGGGCTGAGGGTCTGGCAGATCAATCTGAACTATTTGGTTTCTGGATGACCTGGTTTTAGTGGACTCCCTGACTTTAATGATGTTTTTAGGATTAAGTTTGTTCATGATTTTTATATGCACAAAAAAACCCACTGTTAATAGTGGGTTAAATGGGTTAAAGGATGAGAAAGCTAAATCTATTATGTATTATGGCATCATTATTTGCCATAAAAGTTCATTTCTTGCTTCTATATATTCAACAGCAGAGAGGTATTTCTCTTCTGTTGAAAACATCTTTTGATTAATCTCAAATGCAGATAACAAAGTGTTCATCTGCTTGTCTGATAAATTCCATTTGACTTTAAAGTCAGCGTCTAACTGACTTAATTGTATTTTCTTTTTATACTTAGCTAATTTTTCATTAGCTAAGTTATTGACTTCTTTTTGTGTAATAGTCCGACCATCATACTGACAATTAACTGCATTTGCATTTATCTCTTGCTGCCATAATTCAGCTTCTACTTCTGAAATAAGTATTTCCCATACTTCTGGGGAATCAATGTTCTCCAGAATAAATCTTTCTTTAGTGGTATTTTCATCTTGGCGACGTTTAATTTCGTCTTTAAACTGTTTCTTCAGTTTCGGCGATTCTAGCTTGTTAGAACCCCATTCCAAATACTCTAAAGGAACATTTTTAATGTCTTGTCCCTTGTGTTTGCCAAATGTTAAAGTATTCATTGCTTTTGTCTCCTGTTTTTTCCTTATGTACTTAATATAGTCTATCTTATTATTTATATATCGTCAATAAATTTTTGTACTGAATTTTCATACAATAAAAAACTACTAAATAAAGAAGATTTACTTAGTAGTTTGTAAAGGTGCATCTTAATATATTATAACATAAATATTCTTGTCAAGCTTGAAAGCGTTGAAAAATAAGGGCTTAAATATTTGGTTACATTATCTTATTAATAGATAATAACTATCTTTTTGGAATTAAATTCTCTTGATATAAATGTTTGCCAGTAAGATACTGTAGTTAAATATTGAGAATTTATTAAAAGTACAGCAAATAACCAGCCAATTAGCTTGACAGGGATAAAAAACTATGTTACACTAAAGGTGTGATGGTTACAAAAACAAAAACGCTGTAACGGTTTGATGTCTGTCAACCGCTACAGCGTTGGGAAATAAGGTTTAAAGATACACATAATTAAACATAATTAAATGGTAACTCATGGTTTATGGAAAATCAAGTAGTAGAAACAATTTTAACGGAACAGGAAGTAGCGGAAATTCGGGAGTTGGCTTATGCGATCGCCAATGACCTGACTGACCGGGTTTTATTCACTCACATGGGTATTCTCAACGCCTTAATGTGGCGGGCTGCTGTTGATTACGGAGTCAATGCCAAGAATATGGATTTGGACAACTGGAAGAATCTGCTGCTTTGCAGTAAGGACCAGAATGTGAATATCATGGTCGCTCACAAATACTTAGAAGATTATTTGACAAGCAACTGGAAAGGTGCGTTTTATAATAAAACCACTTTAAGAACTTACCGTAAACTCCATATCCAGTGGGGTTTGTTCTGGTTTGATATTGATTCCCGTCCCAAGGGCGCGGCTTGGGGTGTGGCTAATGGTGTGGAAGGACAAGGTACGGCTACCCCCCCGCTCTTAGAACGGGTTGATATTCCCAAGATCCTGATTTTCTATCAGGTGTTCGATCAGGTCCGCAGGGACAGGATTAACTGGAAGTTAAGACATTCAGAGAATGTTTCCAGTTTTGAGTGTATGCCAGATCACGGTGGCATGATGATGGTTCAGTTCTATAATGCCTTATTTCATGTTACTGGCGACTTTCGTGGCAATTGTCATGGACATGGTGATGTGATTATTGAAACGCTAAGTGATGATGGTGAGATTGTTGAACCAACCCCAGTTTTTAAAGTCATTATCTGGAAGTGGACCAGACGTAAAGGCTTGTTTAGGATGGTTTGGGAACGTATGCTACTCAAAGCAGGACAAATAGCCCAACAAGCTATATCACTTACGTCTAAGCTAGTCGATAAACCACTAGGAAGTATAGTAGAAGTACCCTACTAATACTTCTACTATTTTCAGTGAAATAAAATATTTTTAATTGTGTCTAGGTAAGTTAATGTGATTTACCTAAGTTTTCAGTTGTGTTCATCAAATAGTTTAGACGCTTCATAAAAACGCTGGACTCTTTTTTGCTGTTTAAAGCCTTCTAATATTTTATTTAAGCGTCTTGTGATTTCGTTAGCAATGTGTTGATTTTCTTTGAAGCTATAATCTTCATAGTTGCAATCAGAGTTAATGGCAATGTTTCGTGTTGCTGATGCTTCTTTGCTGTTATTAAGTATTTTGTATAGCATTGCTGTACGTTTAAGGGTTACATCTGTATTTAAGAAACTTTCTGCTGGTATCTCAGTATTTTTGTTCATATTTCCTCTTTAGATTATAATATAGTCAAGTGCGTGAATTTAGCGGAATCAGTGGAATTATAGCCACTGATTTTTTTGTGTGCTATAATTATGAAAATAGAACCCCTTGTTACTATCAAGTCGGTCCAGTGATCACTTCAACATCACTGGATTTTTTTATGTGCTACAATCGTAATGAGCATACCTGGTTACGTGAATCTAGCGATCGCCTCAATGTCGCTAGATTTTTTCTTGTCAATATACGTTTTTTGGGAGTAAAGATTGAATAGGGAGATTTAAAGCATTGGCAATTGATTCAATCTCACTAAATGCTATGGTCTGTCTTCTGCCGTCCCGTTCTTTGAACAAGTCTTCTATGGCAATTATTACGTTGACGGATTTATCAATTTTTGCTGCTAGTTGTTTCCTAGACATTCCTGCTTTCTCACGAGCTATATAAATTAAGATTCCTATTTTCCCTTCTGTGGACAAGGTTTCAAAGCTATTTGGTTCTACAATCATGACTGATATATTATTATTTACACCACTAATAATATATCAAAGAAAACCGCTGATTCCCGCTTTTTTCGCAGATTTAATTAAGTCAAAAATTAGTTTAACGGTTAAACTAAAAGCAGTTTTAAATGTTTTAGTTATGCCAAATACAACTAAAAATAAAACTATCTTAACTAAGGTTTTAAGTTCTGATTTGCTATTAAATCGGGACGCAAGAACTTTAGGATTCTCGTTTTCTTCTAAGAGTAATATCTGTGAAAGATATTCTCTCTATGGTGATTTACCTGAAGGTGCTAGTGTCGTTTTTGATGAACAATTATCCCACGATGCTCGTAGCTGGGACTTGACAAGGGTTACTAATAAAACTTGTCCTTTTCTCAAAAATCATGCACGTGGTCAAAAAATCGGCATTGTTACTGAAGTCGGCTTGGACGGCGATCGCGGCATGGCAACTGTGAAGCTGTCTAGGAACGCTTTAGCAGAACAATTCATGTCTGACATTGAAGATGGTACTTCTGGAGGTATCAGCTTTGGATATACCGTAGAGGAATACCGTGTTATCACCCCGGCAGAATACGCTACTGATAAAGATGGTTGCGTTATGCTGACAAAGAAAGCCCTCTTAGAAGCGACAAAGATAGTTCTATTGGAAATATCTTCTGAAGACATACCAGCGGACCCAACAGTTGGATACGGAAAGTCTCTTGTATGTTTTGATGATATTTCAGTTAAGGGAGACCCCAATTTCAACCCCAATCGAAAAATGAATGAGAAAACTGAATTGGAATTAGTCACGGTTAAAGCCGCTTTAGCAGAAGCTAATAATACTAATGTTTTATTGTCTGAAAAGCAGGTTTTGTTAACCAATGAAAACAATAGACTGAGTGAACAAATTAAGGTTTTAAGTAAGTCTATTGAGGAAAAAAACACTGCTATTTCTACTTTTGAAAAGCGTGAATCAGTGGTATCTCGCTATTATGATTTACGTCAAAAAGCTGAAGATTTGGTGTCTGAAGGCAAACTAGCTGCTGTTGAGTTTGGTGAATTATTTTCTGAAAAACCCAGTAATGATATTGCTCACCATACCAAGAGCGATCGCTTGGGTTATATTGAGTTTCATCTTGAATTAATCAATAAGAGAACCGCACCTTTACTTAATCTGAAACAGTCAATTTCTGAGCCTATTGTCAATGCTGGTCAGTCTAATCCTGCTGATTTAGAAACACGGGCTTTACAGATTATTCAATCTTTAGGTCAATCTAAACCAATTATAGATTAATACTATGACTATGCGTTATGAGTCGTATCTTTACGACGATGAGTTATCAGGGTTTTTTCCTGTATTAGCACGGGCTACAGAAACAACCCCTACCCGATACACCCGCTTAAATGAAGCCTATGCAACGGGATCTACTGGGGCTATCCGTAAGCTCGTTAAAATTTTTGCTCCTGGTTTCTTTGCTGGTAGTGGTACTTCAACTTCGTTGGTGGGCAATCGGATTTTACCCCGTATGACTACTAGAACTGCTACCGCTGCTAGTGCTACCAGTATTTCTTTCCCTGTCGGTACTGCTGGTATTTTCATACCTACTGATGTTCTCTCTATCATTGCACCTTCAGTAAGATTGACAATCTCATCCTCAAGTACAGGATGGGCTGCTAATGATACTATCACTGTAACCGTCAATGGTGTTGCTGTTACTTATACTGTGGTGGCTGGCGATATTGGTGGTTCATTGGCAGCAACCAATACTAACGTGGCTAATAAAGTAATTGGAGCGATCGCTGCTAATTCTTATACTTCTAGACTGGTTTCTGGTTTATCGGTGGCTGGTACTTCCCCTGCTATGGTAATCGTCTTTTGGGCAAAAGATTTTACCAGTCTTTACAGTTTTACTGCTACTACTACAGCTAGTAATGGTACTTCTACCGCTTCTGCCGCTGTATTTGCTCCTAACGCAGCTATAGGTACAATCTCTGCGGTTAACACAGTTACAGATGTTGTCACCATTAGTGCAGCTTCTGTATCCGTGCCTTTGGGTATGCCTATAGGTGTGGCTGCTAGTTCACCGGAAAACTTAGGAATGTTGTCTCCTGAAGTTCCTATTGATTTGCTGTACAGAGAAAGCCAGAATTACGCTCTCTACTTAGAAGGCGATGTTTATGGGTCTAGGTTGCCTTATATGGATGGACAACTAGCCGCTTTATATCCTGAAATTCGTTTGGTGTAATTTATGCCCTCAATTATTGAATTAATTAACTCACAACCGGGCGTGGTTCAGCGGGCTATTGACTTGCAACTGGCAACTGTCTCTAGCACTGGTGAAGTCTATGCTGACGGTTATCCCGACCCTGCTTTGAATCGTTTTTTCCCTTTTGTTCAGTATAGTGATCCGGTTTTAGCATTGCTCAAAATGCGGGCTTATACTCCTACTCTTGCTTATGTGGTAGCTACTGATGGTGCTATTCCCCAAGATGTAGAACGCCTTAGCGTGACTCAAGAAACCTTTGGTAATTTTAAACTGGCTAAATCTAGATTGATTACTGAAGAGGATTTTAACCTTGCTCAACAGGCGGAACGTTTGGCAATGTCTGGTAACGCTCAAGCGTCTGAAGCTATTAGAAATATCTTTTTAGGCGTACCTGCACTGCTTACCCAGTCTGTTATTAACTTACATACTGTGTTGACTTTGCTGATTGCTTGTACTGGACAATGCAACTATCCTGACCCTACATCAGGAGCGTCAGCAGTTCTTAGTTACAGAAGTCAAATCCCTTCGGAAAATTTACCATCTGCTTTGACGGGTACTGCTGTGTGGTCTGCTTCAACTACCGCTACAGGTATTGATGATTTGGTGAGCCACTTGTCTAGTTACTACAACAGTGTTAAGAGATTTCCTCCTTATATTGTTATGTCTAGGCTAACTGCTAACAACCTTAGAAACCAAACTAGCACTAAAGAAATTGTAGGACGGTCTAGAGGGATGATTACAACCTTAGAAGCAGCTAATGCCAGTGCCGTAGCTGCTTTGCCACCTCCATCTTTACAGGAAATTGGTGGTGTGGTTGGACAACGATTATTAGCAGGTGGTGGTCAAAATCCCAACATTGAGATTATTGTTTCCGATGCGGTTTACTATCAGCGCGGTTCAGGTCGTGTAGGCACAGAAGTAAAAACCTATGTCCCTGCTGACTATTACTTTTTTGCTCTTGATAACTACATTGAACGGGCGATTGTTCCCACTGCTTCTAACAACTTTGCTGGGGGGCTGGTAACTAGTACTGAAGTCGTCAGCAAAGAACCACCTCAAGAAAAAATCACTGTAGCGGGACGTGGCTTTCCTCTTGTGATGGACCCTCGGTTTATTGGGGCTAGAAGTACCAACAGTACCACTGCGTTGACAGTTATTTAGACTGTGACCACTTGATTGGGCTGTTTCCCCGAAGCCCAAACATGGATGTACCTTTGGTTGGTGATGCTGATTCTGGACTGGTATTTGTGACTATCTTTAACAGTCGTTGGTACTCAAGTCCATACTTACTTTGTCCGTAGCTATCGGGAACACTTTGTAACTCAATGTTGTAAGACTCATCATCTACTTCTAAGCGTTTTAAGACTCCCGTACTGTAATCACTACCCGTACTTTGTTTAGTTAAGGTAATTTTGTGAGCGGTCAATAACTCAGTTGCCACGTCTTTTAAAGTTCCCCAATGGTACAGTTCAACTTCTAGAAGTGCTTCTGGTAAAAACAAATTAAACTTGGTTTCTTCACCCGCAAATTCTGGATATTTGACAATAAAGTTACTGAATAAAATCATGATTTCCTCCTATGTAAACCAAACAATTGGATATTTAGAACCCTTTAATTCTAACTTAACCTTAACCTTTCAAATGGGTAATGGTCATTTTGTTGAGGATGCTGTGGGGAATAGGATTGAAACAGTTTCTACTGTGATTGTTCAAGCTTCTGTATCTATTAAGAAGGATTTTAAACCTTTGTTTGAAGATGCTCAAATGGGACAAAATATTCTTTATTTAAAGGGAAGGATGATTGGTAATTGGAGTAATTTGGTTTTTAATTATCAATTAATTGCTGATGCTGTACTTACTGATTCAAGTGGTAGTATGGTTACAGGACAATGGCAATTTATTCCTGTGCCTCAAAACCGAATTGCAACTTATTTAGAAGTAAGAAAAAGATACATTGAGGGTCGTTTAACTATAGCAAGTAGGGTATAATTATGGTTGTAGCTAATTGGAAAAGTATTAAAATTCCCCGAAAACTCACTGCTACCCACGCATGGACTGCCCCTCATGCAGTGATTGTCCATGAAGGCGCGACTTTCTCTAATGGCTCTGAAAACCCAGCCCGTCCTTGGGTTGGTGCTGCTATTGATGAGTATGATTTTTTGGGTGAATATGCTGACGGGTTTAACCAAAGTGAGGACTTCAAACAAGCTTTTATGGCTATGTCTGAAGGGTTTGGTGAAGCTTGTCAGGCAAATCTTGAGGATGTCCGTTGGCAATGGCCACGCACCACCGTCCGTAAGAGTGGGGATGTAGTTGGTTCACCCCGTGACATTGTGGACACTGGGGAACTGAAAGACTCTTACCAGGTGCAATATGAAGGCAATTGACCTCAGAAAAATTCTGGCAACGCTACTGGCTACTGAGTTGGGTACTTATACTAATGGGTTGCCTTCAATCTGGGTATACGGTAGTTCATCTCAACCACCATCTGCAAGTAACGGGCTTGAATGTTTGATCAAGGAAACCCCTAATGTTGCGGCTAAAGCTACCAGTGCCGGGTCAAGATATAAGCCTCAGCAATGGGAAATTCTATTGCGTAATTGGGTAAAAAATTCTAATTTACCAACGGCGATCGCTAAGATAGAAAGACGGTTTCCAGTCTTACGTTATACACACATTCCCGCTACTTCTGATATACTAGAACAAAGCAGGATTGTCATTTTTGACCCCATAGTCACATAACAACCACTTAAAAATTATGCCAATTAACTTAGATTTTAGTAGACCAAAATCTGTTACAACCAATACTACTACTGCTGTAATTACCGCAGGTACAGCAGTAGAAGTAGACGGTGCTGGTGTTACCGCTGAAGAATCTTACTTTTTGCCTTTTAATCACGGTAACATCACCCCTAGCACTTTCACTGTTGCTGCTTGCAATATTACCAGTGGCAGCGCAACTATTACTACTACCACTGCTAACGGGTTTGCTAATGTGCGTGTCGGCGATGTAGTCACAGTATCGTCTGGCGGTGGTACTATTGCTCCTAACACTGTGCTGACTATCAATAGCACTACTTCTATCACTATTAGTGTGAACGCAACTGTAAGTAGTACAACTGCCAATAGCTCTACACTACAGTTTGCACCACCCGCAATTTCTCCTACTATGTGGGGAATTAGATTACTTTACCAAAAATCCGGTTCTGTAATTACCATTCGCCCTACCATCTATTTTTACGATGGTAGTCTTGGAAGCACTGCTGGGACTGTTGCTAATGCTACCACAGCAATTAACCTCACTGATTCATCAGGTAACGCGCCTAGTATTGATTTTGATGCTTTTTACAATGCAATCCGTGTTACTCGCGGTGTTTAATTTTTTGTTTACATTTATTTTGTAATTGCTTAGGAGTTTATAAATGGCTTTAGCTAATCGTCCGGTTCAGACCGTAATTCTCCAAAACTTTGCTCTTGACTTAAAAATGTTGGGAGAGAACAACCGCAATCTCAGTGTGACTACTTTGACTTGTGGACTTGGTGCTTTAGAAGGTGCTACTAGTATTAATGTTACCGCTACTACTGGTGTTAATTATACTATTGCTGCTGGTACTGCCCTTTCTTTTGTTGCTCCCACTAGTCCATTGGGGCGAGTAGAAGTATTGTTACTCGCTAATGCTACTTTATCAGGTGGTTCTACTATATCTTTAACAATTGCACCTCTTTTAGATTCTATTGCAGCTAACTCTACTGCTAGATTAGTTCAGGATATGTTTCCTGTATTAGGGATTACCAACCTTGGACCTCAACTTAGTCCCACTGTGGTGGACACTACTCACGCCCAATCTGGTAGTGGTACTAGTTCTGCTATTGTCCGTACTAAAAGAGAACTTACTGTAGAAGGCATTGAGTACGTCGGTGACATTGCTTTAGAACAATTTGTTAAACGGACATTCTTTGACCCTATATATATGAATCGGGAATTGTACGCGATCGCTACCTATCCCAATGGCTCAAAACTGGAAGGTGCATCTAAAGTAACGGCTTTGACCATGCCAGCAACACAGATGGAAGTCATGAAATATACTTTCACTTTAGAGTTTCAAGATGAGATATTTTGGACTCCTGCTTACTACGCTTCTGGTGGTTCTAGTACCGGATTCCCCAATTACAACCCTAACTAATGAAGGTTCTCAAGGATAGCACTGGGTTATTAGCTGTCCTCATTAACTGCCGCATGGATGAGGATAGGTTGCTATGCGGTGCGGCAGTTTTTAGAGGAGGGCTGTCAGGGCAAATTACCGTTTCTGATCGCTACTCCTCTTATCAAGTCAAGATTCCTGATTCCGTTAAACAGGTGGCAACCTATCAACTTTTAGCAGATTCCCAAGATAATTTAGAGATTGAATTATGCGCCCAATAATTAACAAAAAAGCCAAGTATGAAGTTATTCCCGTGGGTAATGAGTCCACGGGAATTATCTATTTAGAAAAACGCGGTTCTTTGAGCGTCGGTGAAGCTAGGGACATTGATAGCATTGATGCTAAACGTCAAAAAGCTGCTATTATCGCGTCTAAGCTGGTTAAAAAGATTTCTGTAGACCGTGGTGTCACAATTGCAGAAGCCCAAGAATTACTTTCTCCTACTCGGTCTGCTGATGGTGCGACTGAAGTTGATAACTCTGATGTCATTTACGACTACATTGAAGACTTCACTGAACTAAATGCTCTGAGTTCTATTGACAGTGCCTCTGTGTCCATTTCAGTGGCTACCCTGTTCATTAAGAAACGGGTGGCTTTCCCAGTGGAACTCACATCATCAGTACCTTTCAATTCCACAAGTATTTCCGTTGCTTCAACCCACTTCCCATTACAGGATGGACAAGTAATTCGCTTCGGCGATTGTTTAGTCACTGTGTTGGGCAACTATCAACCCTCAGACACAGGATTGATACTTAGAGTTCAACCTGTATCTGAAAATCTACCCATGACTGTAGGGTTTCTTTACAATAACTCAACCAAGTCTTACGTAGTTGGTACAGATGAGTGGTCTGAAGAAGACACTAAGGACTGTAGTGATGAATTTGTATCTGCTATCTACAAATTCTATGAGAACGAGCGTAGTCGTTGGAAGGTAGAACCAGAATCAGCACCCGCACCTGTAACTGAGGGGGAGCAGCTACCAGTTCTTCAGTTGACTGGGGAAGTATTTACTGGCGAATCCAATCCTACCGAGTTTCTGACCCCAGATTTAGAGACTGGGATAGTTTCTTAGACCAGCCTATTCACGTAGTATTTGAGTGCATTGAGGCACTTGAACAACACCGGAGGGAACAGGCTAATATTGAGGGACGGGTTCATGCAATCGGTTGGACGGGATTGTTTAACGGGTTCAAAAAAGACACTGACCCCAACATGGAGTTCATTGATTTGCTACCCTTTCCTGACGATATTAGAGGGGATACCCGCAAGATTAGCCAAGCAACGGAAAACATTGTTAAGGATATTATCAAAAACAATCGGTTGCCCGCTCCGGTTCTATCAGCTTTGAATCTGCTACTTTCTTGATTACAGATTAATATTCTTAGTCTGTAATCTTTTTCTTTATAGGAGTTAATATTATGAATTTAGGCGAATTAATTGTAGAGTTATCTGCTGATTCTTCTGAGCTAGAAAAGACTTTGGAACGGGCTAAGAAGAAGGCTTATGAAGCGGCTGTGGCAGTAGAAAAAAGCTTTGAAAATATCAATCTTAATGTTGGAGTGGACGATGATAGTTTAGTTGATTTAAATAAGCACTTAAATTTAAAAGTACAACATCTTAAAGAAGTTAATAAATATTTTACTAATAATCCTATTGTTGTTAATGTTGATGACAAAGAATTAACTGATTTAAATAAGCACTTAAATTTAAAAGTACAACATCTTAAAGAAGTTAATAAATATTTTGATAACAATCCAATTAAAGTTAATACTGATACCAAAAGTCTTGATGAATTAGAAGAAAGATTAGGCGGGCTTTCTAGTAGAACTATTACTATTACTGTTGAATCTGATTTAAGTAAGCAACTAGAAAAAAGTTTAGCTGATGCTGTGAAAAATGCTGTTAAAGAAGAAATGTCAGAACAATCTTCAGCGACGGCTCAACAACAAACAGCGAAAGAAGCTTCATCGCCAAATAAAGTTCAAAAAGTAGACATGGTAGTTAATCCAGGTAGAGCTATCATGGACGGGATATTTGGAGGACTTGGTAAAGGTTTTACTGATGGGATTAATAGAGGTATTGAAGATGCTGTTGGTGTGGATATTCCAACTATGACTAGGATAACTAGTAACATGATGTTGCGTTATTTTGGTGTAGGTAAAAAAGCGCAATCAGATCCTAAAAATGAACAGAAGCGAGTAGAAGCTATTCTTAAAGATGGTGTTGATACTTTTATTAAAGTACATGACGCTAACACCAAAAAATCTAATGTTACTCCTCAATCAAGTACAATTACTCAAAAAACCGTTGTTACAAATCAACCTGTAACAACATTGACGGCTCCGTCCGTGATTAAATCTGCGCCTCAGCAAAAGACTACAGCGGCAACGTTACCTACTGCGATCGCAAGTCCAGTTACTACTGCACCAACAACTTCACCGATAACAGTAGTCACAACTCCACGCAAAACTACTACAGTAGTTTCTTCTGTATCTACTGCAAATAGGGTGGGTAAAAAACAACGCAATTTAGGGTTAGACGACGATTTAGGTGTTGATTTTGAAGCTGCTGGTGGTTCAGCAGCTAGAGGGCTATTACGGTTTTTTGGTATAGGGAAGAAAGCACAATCTGATCCTAAAGAAGAAAAAGCAAGAATAGAAGCAATTATCAAAGGTATGGTTGATGATTATTCCCAGCTTCAATCCTTTCAGGCTCCTGCTATCGTCACAAATACATTAAGTGGTATCAGTAATACTTTTTTGTTAAGTATTGATGAGACGCTTGAAGGGTTAGGTCAACAGTCCAAAGTTGCTATATCTAAAGCTGTTCGCAAAAGTTCACAAGGGGTTTTAAATAAAGCTTCTACTCAAGTTCAAAAAGCTGCAAATGCTTTGTTTAATGAAATAGAAGGGCGAGGCGGTGAATCTTTTACTCAAGTGGTGGGCAAACAATTAGCCACAGCAGCTAAAAGTGCCACTAATAATTTACTTAAAACTATACTTCCAAACACTTATTCAGTAGCTAAGAAATTTATATCTACGGGCGGAAATATTAGTCCTATTGGTAGCAATTCTTCTAATGTTGGCAACTCTGAAGCCAAGTCACCATCAGTGAGTAGTTCTTCTGTTGCTAGTTCTGTTCCTTTAATAAACTATACTCAACCTCTTCAAAATTCTTCTTTTGATGCACTTGGGCAAGCTTCCCTGAATTTAAGTAGCGCAGCTCAATCATTAAACGAATTTGCTTTGCAGTCAAAAATTACAAATGTTCAGTCACCAAATTTAAATAGTACTGTTGAGCAAGTAAAAACAGAATTGCAAACAGCACTGGATATTCCTGTAAATATTCCCAAAAAAACCAAAAAACCACAACCAGAACTTGAATTACTGCCTGTTGAAACCACTGCTAGTCAAGTACCACAGCAACTAAAACAGCACTTTGAAGCCATAAAAACTAATACATTAAAAAATATTGATTTGTCTAAGCAGTATGCTGAGGCAACTGCTAGAGAGAACGGTGAAGAATTAGTACCATTACAAATAGGAAAACCCAAAAAATCAGATGAAATAAAACTGCAAAAAGAAATATCTTTAAAGGGTGTTAGTGATTCATTCACGGGCATAAATCAATATTTTAATGCAGAATATAAAAAATTAAAATCTGAGTTTGACATAGTTAAATTAACGGGAACTTCAGCAGAAATTAAAGCTACAAAAGAGAAAATTAAAAAATTTATAGATAATACCAAGCTTGCAGTTGCAGACATAGATGCTATTGCCAAACAAGCCCAAGATGCTGGTTTTGACAAAACAATTAACAGCGATCTTAGTAAAGTTCATGCTGGGGGTAAGTCTCAACTCAAGTCCAGACAAACAAATGCCAAGGGATTGTTGGGCAAATTAAACACAGAAGAAAAAAGTATTTTTGATAAGCAGCTTACCCACTATGCGCCTTTAGCTCAACAATTAGGTATTGATATTGACGCAGGATTAGCAAAAGGTGTTAAGCATGGCTCTGATGGTGTGTCTGATGTTGCTAGACAGATGCTTGACGACTTGATTGAAGCTGTTGAGAAAAAGATGAAAATCCAGTCTCCATCTTGGGTGATGTTTGAGATTGGGATGATGATAGCTTCTGGGTTGTTCTTTGGGATGCAAAAAGGGAACAGCAAAGTGTCCGAGGGTGCTAGGAAAATGGTGACAACCGTTAAATCTGCATTTGACCCTCTCAATGATTTATCTAGCTTAGGCTTGGCGGGTACGTACATGATACCCAATTTAAGCGACATTAGCAACAAAGCCATGATTGCTATGTCCGCCACTAGCACGGGTTTAAATATGCTTGATAAGGTTGGGGAACACCACGCAGCTAACCCGGATCAGACTTTATTCCAAGCTACTTATGGGACAGCCAAAAACTTTGTTAAAGACGCGGTAACAGACAAGACCTTTACCCAACCCAGAGAAGCTGTTGACCATTTAGTTAATATCGCTAAATTTGGTACGGAACTCGTTACCCCACTGGGATTAAAAGCTTTCACTAATCCCATAGGGTCTGCTAACGACGGTGTAGCGGCTGCTTTCAGAACTATGGCGATCGCTAAGTCCTTAAAACAAGCACACCAAGATACTAAGCAACAAACACAACAAGACTCTACTCTGAATTACGCTAGTACATTTAAAAATGTACTTCCTCAATATTTAAAAGCAAATAAAATAGGACGCGCCGAAGCGTTAAAAATGTTTGGTGGTGGCTTAAAAGTCGTTCCTGATATGCACGGTAGTAACGACGCTAATCTGTATAACGCTGGGGCTGTGGCAATGGGAACAGCAGCTTCTCTGGGTAATGCAGCTATAAGTAAGTTTGCACCAGTAGCTAATTTTGTCCAGACGGGTAAGGATGTTGTCAAAGGATTAGAACAGGGTATACTCAAGAATGCTGGTATTGCTACTAATGCGATCGCTGGGCTGGGCAATTCAATCCAATCCCAGATTAAGCAGAATATGGGTATTCAGTCACCATCAAAGGTGATGATTGCATTAGGGCTAATGATATCTTCAGGGTTAGCTATTGGTATTAGTTCCGGTGCAGTTAATGTGTCTGGTTCTATGAAATCAGTCATTGCTAATATTAATTCTGGAGTGGAAAAATACAAAAATATTAAGCAGTTTCTTTCTCAAGGTTTAGATAAAAACGCTACAAACATAATATCTCAAACAATTCAGTCATTGCAAAAAGATTTTGGTGAAAATAGTTTTATTGGCGTTGAATTAGATAAAGTTAAAAAAACTTTGGAGGGTAGTATAAGTAAGATCAATGATTTACTTTTATCAACGCCAATCGGAAAAAATTTGAATAAGTTATTTAATAATATAGAGCAAAAAATTACTGAATTTAATCAAAAACTAACCTCAAAAATTAAGAATATTTTTGAACAAAGCAATAATTTTAAAGAGGTTGGTACTGGTTTTATGTCTGTAATTGGACAAGGAATAACAAGTTCAGTTGATAAGCTTAAAATAAAAGTATTTGACACCTTTGAGACATTTTTCTCCAGCATGATGTCTCCATTTATTGATATTATTGCAAAAAGCGATAATTTTTCAGATTTTGGCATTAATTTATTTTCATCTATTGGACAAAACATAATAAATTCCTTCTCTAAAATACAAAATCTAATTATTGGTTCTGGTGCAAAAATAAAAGATGTATACAAAAATGTCTTACTGTCAGTGCAATCGGCTATTTTAACCAGCAATAACTTTAAAGAATTTGCAGTTAATTTGTTTTCACCTATAGGAAAAAGTATAGCAAACTTGAATGGCAATTTGTTAAAAACGATTGCTACTATAGGTAAAAATATTCTAACATCTGCAAAGAATATATTTAAGAACTTTTTGCCAGATGTTAACAATGTTCCTAATCTGAAGTTAAATTCAACTTCAGATTCAGATATGGCAACTAACCAACAACCATTAGAAGCACCTAAGTTAACTACTGATTTATTGCCAGGACAATTAACTGGAAACAATTATAATAAATTAGCTAATTTGGTTTTGCAGCTAACAGGAAAAACTGCAAGCCAACGACAAATACCTTTGCTAGAAAAAGAGACTGACCCCAGCATGGCCGGAATGGCTGGGGCTTATTACCGAGGAGATAATAAAATACGTATACACGCAAAAGATTATGAAGCATTAATTTCATCAGATGTTAGCAAGTTGTCTGACGATCTTATTGATACAATATTGCATGAGATGTTTCACGCTATTCAATATGATTTTGGGAAAATTAAAACAGTACAGGAAGCATCTATGTTTTCTCCATCTCCTACTCTTAAAGAGATGGCTAAATGGAGTAGTGTTTCAGAGTTTAGTGCTGATAGACGCAGAGGTAAATATTCTCCTGAAGTTGTTAGCGCAACCTTTGATTTGGAATTAGGTGCTTATAGTTTTGGAAGTAGATATACACAACAAGCTAAAGAAGCATTAAAAACAAATACTTCATTAAGTCAGTCTGTATCAGGATCTCCAAACCAAGTTGCCAAAGAAGTGCAACAACTACAACAAGCAGCGTTAAAGGTTGGAAAGTCTCATCATGATACTTTAGAAAAACTTCGGAAAATGAATCTATCTGATGAAGCGTATAACAAATATCATTCAATGGCTAATATTGTCCGCGACAAAGGTATTAGTTTTGCTGAATCTTTAGACAGCGTTGAAAGCTTATCTCCTGAAGAAGTCCAACAAGCTATAGAAAAATTTAATAAAATTGTTGATTACATTAACAATATCCCTGAAACAGTTAACCAAAAACCATCTGAGATAAGTCGTGAAAGACAAAAATCAAAGTCAACACCTGTGGCTAAAGCAGTACAGTCTAGCTCATTAGAACAGAGTAAACTACCAAAAGAATTACAACAAACAATACTATCGTTTAAGCAGACTTATCAAGATATTTCTGGTCAAATCAAAACGATGAATTTGCCAAACGATATTTACTCTCAAGCCCATAAAGCTATTGAAAAAGGTCATAATAAAGGTACTGAACTAATTGAAGTATTAAACAATATTCAAGACTTATCTCCTGAACAAGCTAATTCAGCTATGGAGAAATTTAATCAATATAGTGCTTACCTTTCTAATATTCCTACAACTATCAATAAGCTTATCAGCAAACCCGATGAAGTAGTTGCTCAAGAGCAGAAAGCACCTGTTACACCAAGGGCTAGTCAATCAATCCAGCAAAGTGAATTTTTCAGGAATATCAGACAGGTAGTAAGTGGAAGTGCTAACTTAAAGGAATTAGCTACTAATATCATATCCGCAATAGTACAAACTATTTTAAATCCAGTTCGCAAATATATATCATCTTTTATAGCAAAGGTAACTACAGGTTTCACGGATGTAACAGATCAACCAATTGTAGCTTTTAAACAGAATTTGCCTCAACAAGCCGGTCAAGCATTAACTAATACTTATAGAACTATTTCACCTATTCTACCCACGCAGTTTCAGGCAGTTGATACTGAGTCTCGCAAGTGGGAAACTGAGTTCAACAAAAAATTAAAACCCAACCAATCCCAAAACAAATTTAATCAATATATTCCTAGCATTCCTGTGAAGTCTACTGAAGTATTAACCAATGTTCACAGGGCTGTTTCGCCTATTTTACCTATACAATTCCAAGCAAATGATTTTGATTTCCATAAGCAGTTAAACAGCGGAAATAGTAATTTACTTAATAACCCTGCCGTAAATCAAGTAGTCAATACTGCCAAAAAACTCAAGTCTACAACTAGCTTCAAGGAAATAGGTTCTAATTTAATTTCTTCGTTAGGACAAGGATTTTTGTCTGTTAGCAGTGGTGTACTGGGGATAGTGACTGCGTTTGCTAAAGGCATACTAAGCGCGGTTAAAAAAGTATTTAGAATAGCGTCACCATCAGGTGAAGGCATTGATACCGGGGAAAACTTAGCTGGCAGCATGGGAATTGGTATTAACAACCAAGCCCAGACCGCTGTTAATGCTGCTAGAAACATGGCAGAAAATGTTAGGAATGCGATCGCTGATCCTTGGGATACCCCTCTCCCAATGAACCTTGTGTTTAAGCAAGATTTAGATTTAGAAAACCAGGCACAAGCCCATATTAAAGCCACCAAGGAACACTTCCAAAAACTCAAGATTCAAGATTTATTGTCTGACATTGGTGTTAACTTTGGTGCTGATTTTGGGCATGAAGGTATTACCAGTAATGTTCTTTCTAGCTCTGATTTACTTGGCTATTTAAGCAACAAATCAGCAAGTCTCACTCCACTTCAAAACACCGTTTATAATAGACTTGTTGATGATTTTCAGGAACAAAGAACTCTAGCTGCCCATCATTTTGCGATCGCTCGCGCTGATGGAAACCCAGTAGATCCCGCTGTTCTCAGAGGTCTTGACGCGGGCTTTAATTCTATATTGTTAAGAATAGTTGAATTTTCAAAAAGATTGGGGATAAAAGGGCAGTCAATTGACAAATTGTTAGCATCAAATCAGTCAGTTGTAAACACAGCAGCTTACCAGCCACCTAGATTTGTAGCACCTAAGACCCCAATACCAGAAAGACAGCCAGGACAAACAGACCAAGAATATAGTCAAGCTGTAAAACGCGCTTTAGCAGAAGATAACAATAATTATCGCAAAGCTAAAAACGCATACAATCGAATGATACTAGGCGTTAGCAATACCCCAACACCACGGAGAACCCAACTACCAGCACTTCCTCCTGTTCCCGTTTATGCAAGAGAGATTATTGAACCTGTAACCAATGTACCACTAGTTCAGCGGACACAAACTACTATTCCCCCAATCCCAGATCCTTGGAACGATTCTGTACAGCAACTAGTTAACACTGTCAGACAAACAACAAGAACTCAGTTTCTATTACCTCCTGCTAGAGAACGCTTAAACATTAACTCGTTTGTACAAACTCAGTCTAATCTACAGAGATTAGCTAAAGAAATTGTTGCTCAACAACCGATGACGCAACTATCAAGACCCCAGCCACCAACAATACAGCGTACTATTCCCCCAATCCCAGATCCTTGGAACGATTCTGTACAGCAATTAGTTAACACTGTCAGACAAACAACAAGAACTCAGTTTTTGTTACCACCTGCTAGAGAACGCTTAAACATTAACTCATTTGTACAAACTCAGTCTAATCTACAAAGATTAGCTAAAGAAATTGTTGCTCAACAACCGATGACGCAACTATCAAGACCCCAGCCACCAACAATACAGCGTACTAGCCCAATAATTTTACCAAGGAACTTTGTACCCAATCCCAACGCACAGATACTTTCCAGTAAAAACTTTGTACTCAATCCAAATGCACAGATAATCTCATCTCAAAAGTTTACGCCTAACCCAAATGCACAAATAGTCTCATCTCAAAAGTTTACGCCTAAGCCTGATGCACAATTGATTTTACCAGTCGTCCAAGGGTTGTCGCCAGCCATAAGATCAACTCATTCACTAGCACAAAATAGTATAAGTGCTTTAATTGCTGCTAACAAACAAGTACAAGCTACTATTGCCGGGAATAAGGTAACGGTCTCTTCTCGTTTTGCACCCATACCAGATCCTTGGACTACACCACCTTCGCAAACAGTCAAACAAATGGCTGGGCAATATGGTCCAATACCTGACTCTTGGCTAACATCACCGCGTTCTACCCAAGCGTTTAAACAAGTCGGTAAATTACTTATTGGACAAATACCTGCTACACTTTCATCTACCGTACCATCCCTTATCCCCCAACCTGCTGGTACTACTGCGCCAAAATATGTTTTCCCGCCTCAAACTCTTGGAAGTACCGTACCAGCATACACATTTCCTGTTAACCCAACTCCAAAACCACCTATAGCACCTGTACCACCCATACCACCAACATTATTAGATCAATACTTAAATTTAGGTACTGATTTGGTGACAAATATTTTTAATGCCGTTAGTGCAAGCATCCGCCAAAGCACTTTATCTGGTTATGCTTCATTGGGTCAAGTCATGCGGAATGCCGTTAACGCAGCTTTGTTTTCTTTAGCGGATACGCTTAAACAACCACTGCATCAAGCTTTATTGTCTCAAACCAGGAGTATATTGCCTTGGTTCTTAAAATTTATACCTCGCAGTTTTCAACTACTTCCTAAATTAAGTTTTGCCATACCTTTTGTTGGTGGTATGGTATTAAGGTTTGGTAATTCAATTGTTAAGAATTTATTAGAAAACAATATTTTGAAAGAAGGTGGTTTTTTAACAAACTTATTAAGTTCTATTACTAGGGTAGATTTATCAGCTTTGTCGGGAACTAAAACTGCTGGTGTTACAGGGTTTTTACATAATATCGTAAGTCCATTACCTCTGCTAGTCGGTTCACGGTTTAATCCATTGCTGTCACTAGGAACATTAAGCGCAAGCCCGCTTTATGATGCTTTTAGTGGTATCTTGGGGCTAGATAAGTCCGTGAAACCCAACCCCAAAAAACAAGCACCTACTATTGAACAAGTATTACAAAACCAGACTAAAATCAACAGAGAAAAAGCTCTCTTGCGTGATGTCAAGGAAGTTGGCACTAGCACTAATATCAGTACAGGAGTAGGACAAAATCTTACTGCTTATCCAGATGCCCAAAGAACCAAAGCAGAAGAATCATTAAAACGTGCTGTTGAGTCAGGTAAAGCAATACCAAAATTAGATGAACTTACCAGGAAAGCATTAAGAGAGCGTGGTGTACGTAGTTTTGTTCGTAATCAAATGGATTCTGCTGAGTTGCTTGCTGAACGGGAAAATATACTTAAGAATCCTCTTAACGCTACCAGTAAAGAACGTGACTTTCTCTTGTACATAGCAGACATAAAAAAACTTAATGCTACTACTGAAAAAGAACGAGATAAAAGGATTATCTCTATCCTTAAAGAACGGGGGAAAAGTGATCAGGATATTGAAAATATACGAAATTCAGGTGCATACGCACTACTCGATGTTGGTGATGATTTAATAAAGAACCTGCCTACAATTACAAAACAGCCTACTGCTACACAAACAGTTCAGCCACGCACTTCTAGTGCCAGTATTGCTAGTAAAGAACTAGTAGAAAACTTGGGAAATACTTTACTAAACAGTGTTTTAAATAATCTTGATGTTCCTGTCATTCCTAAGTCTGTAATTCAAAAATTGATTGGCAAGAAAATGGGAGAGAGATCAGCAACAATAGCAGATGCTATTAATGCGTTTGGAACTGAAAAAAGTAAAGCTGAACAATTATTAACACGGAATCTTGAATCAGGTAACACAAAAAGATTAGATGGACTTACAAAGCAAATACTGAGAGAGCGTGGTGTCACTAAATCTGTTCGTGATGCTATGACACCGGAACAATTAGCCGCAGCCCGTGAAAAAATAACTAAATCCCCAATTGATTTAACCGCTAGAGAGCGTAAACTTCTGAAGTTTATGGGTGATTTTGAATCTCATGCAGCAACGATGGGAAATGATGTAGCCACAAGAAAACGGGATGCTATGGTAATGTCTGTTTTGCAAGAGCGCGGCATGAGTCGGGATCAAAGGAAGCAGGTTCAACAATCACAGGGTGGACAAGGTTTAAGCAGTTTTGCTGACAACTTGAGAGACAATCCCCGTACAGGCGGATTTATGGGTAGACTCACAGAAGCTTATGCTAGTAACGACCAGGATGCTATGAAAGGACTGGTTAAAGAAGGGTTAAGAAAAACTGGGATGTCTGCTAAACAGATTGATGCTATTGACCCCAAGCTTTTAGACACAGCCACCGCAGGATTGATGACCACGTTGAGCGGACTACAGGCTAAGTTCAGGGAAAAAGGCTTTGACATGGGTAAAGCCTTAGCCAAGGGCTTAAAAGACTCAATGGTGAATCTAGCTAACGCCAAAGATGATTTAGAATACAACGCCAAAAAAGTCATGGGACAAGCTAATTTTGGTGATTCTGTAGGTTTAATATTCCGTCGTATGTTCAGGGGTACAGCAGCGACTCAAGGTCAATTTGCAGAAATGTACAACCAGATGGGTGCAGGGGTGAAAAAAGCCATGTTTGGAGGTTCTAAAGAAGGGGATGAGATGTTCCCTAATGTCCTTCAATTCTTCGGTTCAATCGCTACAACCCTTGCACCAATTACCACTATGATAGGTGCAATTACGCCATTATTATTACCTTTAGCCCCAATTATTACAGGTATAGGCATGGCTGTAAACATGGTTGCACCCCATGTAGCTAAACTCATAGATGGTATTCAAAGGGTAGAAGTATTACAAAGAAGATTTAAGTTTTTAGGCGGGTCAAAAGAAGGAGGTATAGCTGAGTTTAAATATGCAAAAGATATTGCTAACAAATTAAATGTACCTTCAGAAGTAGCTGCTAACTCCTATTCTCAACTGGCGATCGCAGCTAAAGACAGCAAGATGGAAGGTCAAGGGGTTAAAGATCTATTTGAAGGTATTACGTCATCTTTAAGCGCGTTAGGTATCAACGGTCAGGATGCTAGTTTGGTATTTATGGCATATACGCAGATATTAGCTAAAGGTAAGCTGTCTATGGAAGAGCTTAGGCAGCAGTTAGGTGAGAAGTTCCCACCTGCTATGGCTACGTTCGCTAGAGCCATGGGTGTGACCGTTCCTGAAATGAATGAACTGGTAGCTTCTGGTGGCATTTTATCCCAAGATATTTTACCTAAAGTAGCTAAAGTATTAAAAGAAGATTATGGTAGTGCTGCTTCCGATCAAGCTGGCGGACTGGTAGTTGCGCTCAACAAACTAGGTAATGTGGGCTTTGAGATTACAACAATATTTACTGATAAACTTGGTGGCACACTAGCATTTTTTGTTAACACTTTTGCTAATATTTTAGGCGTACTTAGCGGTGCATTAAAAGAATTAATACCATTAGTCAAATCCTTTATGATTGGCTTTGCAGCCACAATTTCCATTGGACTAACAATCATTCTTTCTAAATTTGGACCTTTTGTAGTTGCAATGAAGAGTTTACAAAACTTCTTATTGGCTACTTTTTCCGCTATTACTACCAATATGATGCCAATGGTTATTGGTATTGTCTCAGACGTTGCTGATGGTTGGCTAGGTGCAGAAAAGAACTTGATCGACAATATGTTTCAAGGTATAAATAACATGATTGTCGTTGTGTTCAGCACTATAGACACTGCCATGCGCTCCATGAGCGACCATCAAGTTTCTTTTGGTACAGTCTTTGGTGGCTTAATCCAAGGGGCAGAACAAGCTGGTAGTATCATAGACTGGCTTAAAGGGGTGTTTGCAGGTTTCTTTAAAATTCTTCCTTCTGGGATTGTAGAAATACTAGCTATAGTATTTATGCTAGAGCAGGGAACAGGTTTGCTGGTTATGGCTTTGTGGCCTGCTATCAAAGGACTGTGGGGTGGCATTACTGGAATATTTGGTGCTACAGCAAAAGCGTTTTATGGGGTAATGGGTTCACTTAAAGCTGTTGTTGAATTAATGATGACATCTTCAGCGGTTGCTTCAAACGCAACTAATAATGTTGCAAAAAGTGGCGTAAGAAGCATGGCAATAGTTCAAGGTGCATTAGGATTTTTGAGTAAAGCACTGTTACATTTTGGACTAGCTTACGCTGTTCTGATGTTTTCTAAAGGTGATTTTAGCGACCCATTGCGAGAATCAATTAATAAATCTACCGCAGACATTAATAAACATTTAAATCAAGTCAGATTAAACATCAACCAAACCACCGAAGCGTTTAATAAAGCCACTAAATCTGTAGAGAAACTTGGTAATACGATCACCCATGCTTTACCGGCTAAAGGAGTGCAATTAGACGTTAGAAGTCTTTGGGGTGGTGGTGATTGGAAATGGGACGACGCAGTACGGGAAACTAACGCGAAATACAGACAAGGTGGTTCAGGTCCAAGCGCAATGGATGTTATAGGAACTGGTGCTTTATATGCCGGAGGTGCTGGGTATGCCGCTGCTGCCGGATCTAAAGCAATAAAAGCAATTGTAGACCTTGCAGTAAAAACAGCCCCAATCTTAGCCTCAAATGCAGCATTAGGGTCGGCGCCTGGACCACGCATGGCTGTTCCTCTTTTCGGCAGACTTGCTACAGCAATAGCTCCTGTGGTTGCCATAATGGGTCCTTGGGGTTTAGCGATCGCAGGTCTTATAGCTACTATTGTTGCAGTTGGTGTGGCATTAGATGCGTTTGCCCCTAAGATTACTGAAGCGCAATTAAACACAGAAGAAAAAGGTGGGTTGCCAGAAGAAATTAAACAGATTATTAACGCTAAAAAAGCTGGTGAAAGGCTAGATGCTTCATCTATGCAAGTTATTAAGCTTTACAAAGATCAGCAACTCAGCAACGAAAGATTAAAAGAGTTTATGGCTTCAATTGGTTTAGACGGAAAAAACCCTTATAGCTTTGTTGCCCGACCAGTTGTACCCATGACACAGGAACAGAAGGAAGAATTTGAAGATACTGACCCTGTAAAAAACATTACTAAAAGTATAGAAGACAAAAAAGCGTCGCTTCAGGAACTAGAAAAAAATGCAGGAACTACAGAAACAGAAAAGTCAAAAGCAAGATCCAAACAAGGGTATAAAACAGTCCAAGAAGAGCTTACTAAATTGGAGAAAGATAAGCTGTTAATGCAATTATCTTTTATGGCTAATTATGACAATAAGTCAAGAATGGATGCAATTGATGAGCAGATTAAAGCGAAAGAAAAAGAGATAGCAAATCATCGTTCTACACACCAATATATTGATACTAGAGTAGGTAGACGTGACCCTGAGAATCGAGCAAAAATAGCAGTAAGACAAGGATTAACAAAAGAGTTAGAGAAACTACAAAAAGAAAAAGCCGCTTTACAAATAAATATTAACGCTTCAGCGCAACGCAGAGTTAATTATGATGCAATCAAGAAAATTGATGTTGATATGCAAAAAACCGCTGCTGAATTTGTTGAAGCTAGTAATCAATTAGCAGTCAGCCCTAATGACAAGCTACGTAATAAAGCAGGGTTAGCAAAAGAACGTATCGCGCAGCTACAAAAACAAAGACAGAAATTAGTTGATGAGTTTGGCGATCCTACACCAGCGATTAAGCAAATGCTGGAAGTAACCAAGAGGGAAATAGAAAAAACTTTATCTGATTCAAGCATCACTTCTCAGCAAAGGAAGGTGACAGTACAGCAATTAAGGGAAACACAGGAGACACTTGAAAAGTCATTAGCAGAAGCGGAAAAGTTCAGCATTGCACCAATAGCTGACACAATGTACACTCAAGCGGTCGCAGCACTTAAAGACAATGAAGTTAAGTCCAATGTAGACATCAGTAAAAATAAGATTGTCTCTAACCAGGCACAAGCTAGACTTTACGGAACTACCTTGACATCTCAGCAAATTGCGCCCGGCTTATCTGACAGACAGATTGCAGATTTGACTTTTCAGCAAAAAGTATTAGAGCGTTCTTTGAAAATCAAGGAAGATAACTTATTGAAACTCCAAAACGCTGCTGCACAATCTCCAACCAACTTATCTCAAATACAAGAGGAAATTACCAAGCTTCAGCAGGAAATAGCGAAGGATAGGGAACAGGTAAGCCAAAATACTTTAGAGATTGTTAAAGCGCAACGAGAAGCTAGACAAGCGTTAATTGACCAGACTAAACAGGTAGCGGAATACTACCGGACATCTTTAAGGGAGTCCCAAGCTGCTGCTATTGAGTTTGATAAAGCTACCAATAACATTAAGTCTCAACAGTTCGCTACTAAGCTGAAACAGGCTTTGGTTGGGGCTGGTAATAATATCTTTACCAACTTTATTGACAGTGTGATTGGGTTGTTCCAACAACTTACTGAAATTGAGAACTTACGTTTAGACAGGCAAAAACAGAAGTTAGATTATGAGAACAATATACAGGACATCCTGATTAAAGTCACGGAAATGCAGCGTAGTCTACCGGGTAAGATTGTACCTTTTAGTCTTGATCAGATTCGTAACTTTGACAAGGAACTAGGAACTGTTAACAGCAGTGTGTCAGGTATCAACAAAGAAATTAACAGTGTTACAAAAAATTTAGGTGTAAGTGCAGTCAATTCTACTATACAACTTAATAAGCAATTAAAAGAGGTTCTTAGCACCGTAGAAAAGATAAATAAAGTAACTAGTAATCAGCAGCTACAACCACCAAACAACAGTGGTGTTTCTGGTGTTTCTCCAGTACCGATATCTCAGAGAACAAAAATACCAGTAACACCTGAAGATGAGCAAATTTGGCGTGAGTTTGTTGCACCACAATCTGGTATTAAAAGCGGTACATCTAGTCTACCCACATCCACTCCGGTAGCTAATGCGCCTAAAGAGGTGTTGGTGGCTGGGCTTATGTCAGATATGGGCTATAGCTACTATTCTCAAGTCACTAAATTAAAACCAAAGCTACCGGACAATGCTTTTTTGTCACCCATTGTGGGTAAGAACTTATCTAACATCATTAATACTAAATACCGACCTGAAGATTCCTTTGGGAAGACCGGAGGGATTCGGTTTAATCAGAATATTGGGGTTGGTAAAAATACCAATATTCAATCTTCTGTAACTGGCATGGCTAGGCTTGTTGGTAATACTTTAGAGATTATCAAACAAACCAAGGGTGGCACTATTAAGCTGATTTATGAAGGGTTGAATATTCCCAGTGTTAAAAAGAATTTGAAACTCAATGACGGTGGTTCAGTTAATATCAATGCTGGGCAGTTAATTGGTACTTTAGCAGGGAATAACTTTAAGTTCCGCACAGAAGTCAATTCCTCTAATATGGACCCGTTAAAGGTTATTAGGGATATTGAATATAAAAGATTAAATGCTTTTCAGAAAGCGGCTAGGTTTTTTGATCAGCCAAATAACACCGTAACAAATTTAGGTTTATTGCCAGAGCCAAAGCCGGTAGCAATATCTTCTACACCGTCTACACCACCTGTTAACCGGGCTATTAATTGGTTTAAAACAGAAGTCAAAAAATTTGTGAGAAAAAATGCTCCTGAAGAGGTTAAGCGAGTCATCCGTAATACAAAGAATTTTGTTGATAATATTCCACCAATAATCCCTACGTATAATCAGAATACTAACAGCTACAATCCTGGTATTTTGGATATTTTAATAGGCAATAATTCAAAACCAAAACCAAATCCAAAACCAAAACCAAATCCAAAACCAAATCCAAACAATAGTACTGGTAGTAGTAGAAATAACCAAAGCACTGGTAACAAGCCGACAACAACTAACCAAGGTAAAAGCGGTAGTGGAAATAACCAAGGTACTGGTAACAAGCCGACAACAACTAACCAAGGTAAAAGCGGTAGTGGAAATAACCAAAGCACTGGTAACAAGCCGACACCAACTAACCAAGGTAATATATCAAATTTGTCTGGTGCATTTCCACAGCCTAGCACTAGTGGGCTAACTACAGTAAGTAATACTGGAAACCAAATACCGCCAAATTTATCTGGTGCATTTCCACAGCCTAGCACTAGTGGGCTAACTACAGTAAGTAATACTGGAAACCAAAGTAATAAAATCAACAACCAGCAGACTAAACAAAATTTGACTGGACAACTACCACAAATACCACAGACAAGGCAACCCGTGGTAATTCCACCAGGCACTGATCCTTACACTAGATCACAATTGCAGAATCAGCCAAACCCTGATAAGTTACAAGGAGGTGTTGGAGAAGCTGGTAAGCTCGGTGTGGAAGCTGCTAAAAAAAGAGACGCTGCGGCTAGGTTGCAAAGGCAACAAGAAATAAGCGCAAAGCTGGTAGAGTTCCAAAGAAATTTATCCAATCTATTAAGAGATACCAATAAAGGTATCAGAGATGAATCACTACAGGCTGCACAAGATATTAGTAATGCTTCTGAGTATATCCAAGGGCTGTTAAATCCCAATGCTTCTGATAAGGAAAAATTTGCTACTGACTTCCAAAAACTAAAGAATGAATACCAAGCAAGGATTAATGAACAACAGAATATTATTGAGTCTACAAGAGCGCCTCTTGCTGAATTAGCAAGGGTTGATGAGCTAATTGCTGCTGCTCAGAGAGAAGGTATAGATGCGTCAGGGCTAAAAAGATTAAGAGACGAAGTGTACAGAGTCGTTAAAGCAAGACAACAAACAGCGATCGCACTCCGCAATATGTACACCAAAAACAAGCAAGCGGTTTTTGATAAGTATGTAAGCAGATTTAAAGAGGAGCAATCAGATAAAGATGCTGATAGAAAAGCTGCTCTCTTGGGTGTAAATATCAGTCAATTAAAACTACGATTGGAAGAACTGAGAGGAATTCAAGCAATTGATCCTTTGAACCCTGAATTACTCAAGATACCTGACCTTGAAGCAAATATAGCTCAATTAGAATTAACTCAAACAACCCTCCAAAAAATAGCTGCACTTAGACGCGAGTGGCGACAATCAGGTGGTAAAAACATGGGTAAAGATGTTTATGACAAAAGAATGCAAGATATTAAGAATACTGTCACAAAACAGACAGCAATCATTGAAAGAAAGCGTCGGACTGACAATATATTAGCTTATGTTAATCGTGAACTTGGATTGATAGATAAAGGGGCTGCTGAGAGAGAACCAATTACCAAGGGTTTACAGCTTGATAATAGTCTGTTTGCTGCTAGGAATAAGAACGGTTTAGTTAATATTATTAACTTTGAAAATGAAGCATTAATTAAACAAAAAGACTTGATGGACTCTTACAGAAAAACTAGCTTAGAGACTCAGCGCGACTTTAAATTATCTTCTGATGATAGAATCACAAAACGCCTAAGAAATGCTATGAATCTCCAAAAAGAATTAAATGTTTTGAAAATAGAAACTGAGTACCAAAAAGCGACTGGCGAGATTAAAAATAGACAGGTGACTGTAGATGTGGAAGTGAGATTATCTGATTCTGCTAAGGCTATTTTTGAAAGCAAGAGTACCATTAAAAAGAATTTGGGATTGGAGTTGGCAGGGGAAAGATTAGACCGTCAGAACGCAATCACGACTCAAGAGAATGAGTATAAGCGCAAACAGAATGAAACTAGTCAATTTATTCTGGACAATAACCTGACTGAGTCACAGGCTTATGTACTTAGAAAGAATAATGAAGTAGAGAATGATTTAAAGCTACGTACCATTAAATCCCAGTTCTCAGAGTTTGCACAACTAATTAAGTCCTTTGTATCCGGATTTAAGAGTTCTTTTAAAGAGTTTCTACTCAGCACAGAAGACACAGGCACGGCATTAGTAAACCTGCTTAAAGGTATAGGTAAGTCTGTACTGGATACTTTGGCAGAAATAGCATCTAAGCGTGTAACAGACTTGCTTTTTGGTTGGATGGGCGGGGCTGGGCTTAACCCGGCAACGGAATTATCTTTTGCTGCTCAACAACTTACTCAAGCAGCGATCGCACTACAGACAGCGGCGGGTGCTTCAGCCTTAGACTTGGGTATCTTTGATGGATTTGCTGGTTTTGGTGATATTGCTTCTTTTATCCCTACGGGTATGGAGTTCTTAGATCCTTCTACTTTTGGGGCTGCTGACTTTGGTTCAGCTATTTTATCAGGATTTGCTAAGGGTGGGATGATTGATAAAGATACTCTTGGGAAGATTCAGAATTTTGCCAACGGGGGAATTGTGGGAACGATGAACAAGGAACGGGCTATGACAGGGAGGACACCGCACTTGGTGGTCGCTTCTGAAGGTGAGCGCATCCTTAATCACAAAGAAACTGCTATTTGGAATAGGTTGCAATCAGGTATTTCTGGATTTGCTGATGGTGGTATTGTCGGTGGTGGCTCTGGGGATATTGCTTCTAAGATTGGTAGCACTACAACGGTAAATGTGCCTGTAAGTGTGTCAGTCAATGAAGGTTCTGATGTAGATGGGGCTAGATTGTCACAGACTGTACAGGCTCTTGTCAGTGATGGAATTAGGCGGGAGATGCGTCCCGGTGGCTCTATTCGCAGGGGTAATCCTTACGGTCGGTAATGGGAATGTACAGGCAAGATGCCTGTACCACGATTTATAGTGTTTATGGGATGGGTGGTTAAAATGTACGGGTGAGAGTTAAGTGTATAAGCAAGATGCCTGTACCACAATTTATAGTGTTTATGGGATGGGTGGTTAAAATGTACGGGTGAGAGTTAAGTGTACAGGCAAGATGCCTGTACCACAATTGGTGGTTATTCTGCTAATGGTAAGTTGGCTAATTCAGATATTGGGGGATTGTCTACAAATTCTTGAATCACTTGCTCTGTAGTCTCTTGGTTGATATTTAAACTACTCATCAATGATTCTAATGGTGGTAGTTCTTCTGGTGGCGGGGTAAATTTACTCATTCTTTTTAGGCTCTTTTGATACGGCTAAACCAGCACTACCGGACGCTAACGCTAAGGCAATATTAAATGCACCATTGGCTTTTGTGTCTGATAGATCAGGGACTATCATTGTAACTATGGTGATGATTGCACTAAGCAAAGCAAATACTACGGGAACAAAGTCGTTTAATTTGTCTTTCATAAACTGGGCAATATTGGTGATTTTGAATAATACTTAACACATTTGCAGTTAGCTCGACACTGACAGTTCTCTCCTGGATTTGGTAATGTACCTATCTTTGCCCATCCCATACTGCTGTAACGGATACAGTCACTACAGCTATGACTAGCAGCTATAACCCGACGTTCCCACAAGTATCCGTTTCTGCTATGCCCTTCTAGTTTACCATCTTCATAAAAATGCCTGGTTTTGTTGTAGTACATTTGCGCTCTAGCAGCTATCTGGGCTTCTGATAATTCACCACGGATAATTTCATTGGAAAATCCTCGCAAATATTGATACTGTAAGTTGAGTTTACCGCTTAATTCAGCATGGTCGCGCCAGTCCATTTGTTTTAGTCCGCCTATACCAAGTGAGTATTGGTACAAGGAAACATCTCTGATTAGTTCTGCGGTTTGTCGTTCCCATGTACTGACGTTGATTTTCCCTGATAGTAAGTTGTCGGTAACTTTATTACCCATCTTCAATGTGTCTGCTATGGCTTTCTCTGTGATTCTGACTACATCTTTCTCTCTGACAAATTGACCTTGTTTATTCCCGTTGGCATATTGATATCTTTGGCTAGATGAGTTCCAATAAAAGCTAGTTGACTCTTGGGCGGCTTTAATTGCTACCCTTTGGTACTTTTTTTCACTAGCTACCTCCTTAATCTCTTCTAATGGTGCTATTCCTGCTAGTTCCCTCATTCTATTGATTACAGCTAAGTCGTCAATACTAAATGCGCCTGTGCTTATACAGTTATTGACAATATTTAAGAGTGATATGACATCTTCGTTGTCCTGTGAATTAATAGGAAAAATCCCGTAATTTTCTTGTTCCCCAAGATTAAATTCAATCATGGGACGGATCACTTGTTCAATCAAGACATCCCCCACTAATTCCATCTGTGACTTGATGACTAAATCCAAGATACCCCTATGCCCAGCGTTGAGGTTACTGTCACCACTGCTAATTGCACCTGTACCTGTGACGGTTCTAGGTACTAACCAGGACAACATGATCATGGACTCTAAGTAGCCTAGGATGTTCATGAAAAAGCTACCATCGGTTTCGTGAGCGATCGCAAAGATATCATCAGCAATATCAATGACTGCATAAGAATTATTTTTCATGTCGTCTAAATTCTTAGACATAACATAAGCTTGGTTAAACAGCCTAGGCTCTCCCGTGGCAGGGTCTAAGAAAGCATACCCGGTTTCAGGATTAACCATAGTGACAGAGTTATTGGCTGTGTCAGTTTTGGCTACCAGTAGTTTAGTGGCTTGTCTTTCTGATGCGATCGCCATACAAGCGTTGACTATTTTCATTAATTCCCAGTATGGGTATGCTCTTCTACATATTGCTACTCCATAAGGGTCGCCTCCCAGTGCTAAGTATGGTTGATTGATTAAATGAATACCGTTCTCATAAGGGATATAAATATCAGCATTTCTCATGTAGTGAACTGTTTTGATACTGCCGGAATATCCTTCAAACCAATAATAACGCGGGTCTATGGTACGGATTTTGTCTAAATAAGCTACCCGTTTTTTGATGATGTAACTAACTTCTGAAAATGAACGTCCAAAGGGAATAAATGTTAAGAGTTCGGCAATTACGTTAGACCAACTTCCTTCCATCTGGTTAATAGATGACCTAACAAAATGTTCAATGTTTTCATCTGGATGTTGATATTTCCCTAGTAAAGATACACCTAATAATGTTCTTAAATCATTGGCTGCGGAGGCTACAGGGGAATCTTTGAGCATCTCCACATATTTATCTGTAATGTTTCTATCTGACTGTTGAATCATCCCAATCCAAGTGGAAACTAAGGCTTGAACTTTGGGAGATAATAAATTTGTATTTAACATCTTTGAGCTATTAATTAATATTAATTATATGCTATCATAAACACAAAGTATATTTATTATGACAATGATTTCTGATTTAATTAAGGAACAAATCAAATCTTTAATTATTAGTGACTCTATTGAGTCTTGCGGGTTGATTATTCATAACCAGGTTGTTTCTTTACCCAATTCTCACAGTGACCCTGTTGATAACTTTGCTATTGCTTCTAAAGATTTAGCTAGATTTAACTATTCTCAAATCAAAGCTTTTTGGCATACCCACTGTAATGACACTCAACCTGGTTACTTTACTTACACCGATATTGAGATGAGTCGTCAAACTCAAAAACCAATTATCCTTTATCACACGGTGTTTGATATGTGGGACTACTATGAACCAAATAATCCCAACCCGTTTCCACTTAATTTTATAAATTACACGCCTAAACAAATAGAATTTTATCAAGGCATTCCTTTTTACTGGGGACGCTCTGATTGTTTCTCTATTGGTAGATGTTATTTTTTAGGTATGCTGGGTGTAGATGTAGGCGATTTTCAACGTTCTCATCTTGATAATTTTCCGCCAGACAACTATCAATGCCCTTTTGACTTTGACCACCAACTACGATTAATGCCTATAGGGACTAAAGCAGAAGTTCATGATGTATTTGCGATCGCATTGAGGGGAGGGTTACAGGTCAATCATGCAGCTATTTTAGTGGATGCAGAAAAGAATTTGATTCTTCACTCTATGTCACAAAAATCTCTGAGTAAAATTGAACCTTATAATAGATACTTAAGAGAAAGAACCATTAGCCATTACAGATTAAAGTGCTTATGCTGACAACTATTAAATTAAATGGTATTTTGGGGACTAAGTTTGTACCTGAAATTCAGGGTAACTTAAACACAGTACGAGAAGTAATTAATTTTTTATGTTGCAACTTTTCTGACTTTAAACATTATGTATTGGGTTCAGATTGGTATTATACAGTAGTAGTTAAAGGAAACAATTGGGAACGGTATATATTGGAAGATTCACCCAGTATTCTCTTGCCTGTAAGCGGTTGCGTAATTGAGATTACCCCTGTTATTGAAGGTTCTGGAAAGACTTTAACTAATATTGCCATGATTGGTATTGGGATAGCCTTGGTTGCTACAGGGGTGGCTGCGCCATTGGGAATGTCTTTAATTTATAGTGGTGCTACTGGATTACTTAATTCTATTATTAATGGCAATCCTAAAGAAGATGCTAAGTCTACTTTTTTCCAGTCTTCTGGTTTTAATACTAAAGAGGGTACACCTATTCCTTTGGTATTTGGTGAAGTATTAGTTAAAAACTTTCAGGTAATTTCTCTGGAAATAACTTCAGAATTTGCGCCGGGTTGGAAATATAAAACAGGTTCTAAGTAATTATTAATTATTAAATAAACTATGGGATTTGCAAATAGAGCGCTTTCCAAAAACCCAATTACTGACCCAGTTACAGCAACTTCTAATGATTATGTCAAGTTGCTATTAGCTATTGGTGAAGGCGAATTGGAAGGGATGACTTCTTTGTCTAATATCTACCTTGATAAAACACCATTAGTTAATAGTGATGGTTCGGCTAATTTTCTTGATGTATCTGTTGACTATAGCATCGGTGGACCCAATCAGTCTAATGATTCTTTCGTGACAAACTTGGGGATATCAAATAGTAATGTCAACACTGTTAATACAGAGATAAAAAATATTGGCGATGGGACGACAAGACAAATCTCAAATGCTGATATTACTGCAATTAAAGTCCGCCTAAGTCTTCAAATGCAGTACAACGATAAAAATGGTGATGTTAGAAAAACTGATTGTTGCTTCAAAATTTTTATTAAAGAAGGAGGAGGTGCGTTTGTAGAAAGATACTCTACTTGCATCAACGCTAGGTACGCTGACCCAGTGACTTTTGAGTATTATTTTCCTGTTGATCCTACTCAAAGCAGCTTTCAAGTCCGGGTGCAAAAAACTGTACCCAATGAACCGCCCAACCCTGACAACAGAGAAAGTAGAGAAAGTGTCAATTTGAAATGGATAGACTACTCAGAGATTAATAATGACCGGATTTTATTTACCAATACAGCATTACTGGCTTTGCAGTTTCCATCTAAAACTTTCCAATCAATACCGGAAATTTGGATGAAATTAGGTGGGATTAAATGCCGGATACCTAGTAATGCTACTGTCAACGCTGCTGATAGGGGAACGGATTTTAGTGGTAGTTGGAATGGTGGCTTTTATCTACCTGTTAAAGCGACTGCTGACCCGGCTTGGATTGTCTATTATCTATTAACTGAGCCTAGATTTAAGTTGGGTATCCCAGAGGAGTATATTGATAAGTTTGCTTTGTATCAATGCAGTGTGTATAACAATGGGTATGTGGACAATGGCTATGGGGGACTAGAGAGAAGATTTCTGTTTAATACGGTTTTAGGCACGGGTGGGCAAGAAGTAGTTATAGAGATGATTCGTTCTATCTGCTCTACTATGTATGCTAAACCTTATTGGAACGGCACGCAGTTAAGCTTTTGGCAGGATAGACCGACCACTGCATTACCGAAAATATTAACTAATGCAGATGTAGAGGAGGGTAAATTTGCTTATCAAACCAAAGAACTCAACACTGTAACTACTGTGGCTAAAGTATCTTATCAATCTACCATTGAGGACTGGGAACAAATACCAGAAATTGTAGAAGACCCAGCTTCTATTGATAGATATGGAGTCCAAATTGAAGAATACGCTCTATTAGGAGAAACCCGTCGGGGGGCTGCTATTCGGTCAGGGAGAAGGACTATTTTTAGTTCTTTACCTAATAATATATTTCTGACCTGTAAAGTGCGGGCGCGGGCTATGTTCTTTCAACCCGGTGATGTAATTCAAGTATCTGATAGTGCTAAAAACAAAGTGAGAATTGGTGGTTTAGTTTCTGCTGTAACTACCACTAAAGTAACTTTAGACGCGCCTGTAACGTTAACATCAAATACTAATAAAAAAATATATTTAACTCTGCCAGATGAGACAGTAGTTGAAAGAACTATTACCAATGGTGCAGGAACTTTTACAGAAATTAATTTCAGTACACCATTGACTACATTACCGCAAATTCAATCACCATGGCAGATCATTGATACTAGCAATAAAGTACAATTGTACAGGGTCACTGATGTAGTCCCAGACTCAGAAAATAAGTCTTTATTTGAGATAACTGCTAAAACTTATGGTTGACTTCTATGCTTTAGTTGAAACTAATATTGTCATTCCTGGCGACATTACTGTGGAAACTTTGCCAGTGGTTGCGTCACCACCAATTAATTTAAAGTCAGAGTTAATTAAAATTAATTATGGAAACACTGATATTTACGCTTTATTAGCATCTTGGCAGCAACCTCGGAAAGAACTTATTAACAGCACTTTTACAGTTGCCAGTATGACTTTTTTGGGAATAACAGCGACAGTGACTACATCACAAAATCACAAATACAATACTAATGACTTAATATTAATTAAAGGGGCTACTCAATTAATCTATAATAATTATTATACTATTACTAAAATCAGTAATAATCAATTTAGTTTTCCTTTTTCTGGATGGACCATTACCCCAGCTACGGGAACTATTACCTGTACAAAAATAGTTAACGAATCTTACACCGACCGCTACAGTTTACAATACAAGAAAGCCCAAGATTCAGAATGGAGTAGTCCTCTTGAAACCTTTGAATTGTCCGCTAGATGGGATAACGTTAGTCCAGGGGATTATTATGTAAGAATAGCTGCTATTACTATTAATAATAAAGTTAGTGCTTATGTACAATCATTAATTGTTCCACAAGCGATCGCTGACTTTAGTAATGGAAATTATACAAGTTTTACAGGAGAGTTTTGATGACTGTACCTATCCTGATGCTACCACCAATTAAATGGGATTTTTCTATTAATAAAACTATCTTTCAACAAACTACAAAATTGGGAGATGGTTATAGTCAAATACTAACTGCGCCTAATTCAGTTAGAATAGTTTATGATATAGTTATCCCTAACTTAAATACTCAATCTAAAAATGATGTTACGACTACTTTTAAGCAATACGGAGCTATTACTAGATTCAGATGGCGACCCAATGAATATTATGAATATAAAGAATTTATTTGTGATAAATGGAGCGTCACGAATCAAGGTACTTACTTATGGGAAATAACAGCAACTTTTAACCAACAATTGTAATTAAACTTATTAATTTATGCCCCAGCCTTACATTGGTTCTCAGGGAAGTATTGAATACAGAGAAGCGTCTGGTAATGGTACTTTGGTATCGCCTTATATTCCTCAGTTTTCTTTGTCTGCATTAGCTTATTTTTCTTCTGCTAACATAACCAGGACTAGTTCTATATCTTATAGTGCTAATGATGTTTATGGCGGTGTGTTTCAACTGCAAAACATCGGACCTAGTGGAGATTTTATATATTTAAATAGCATAAGCGTTGTCTTTAATGCAAGTTCACTAACAGGTATAAGTGCTTGTGAAGTTTATTTGTATAATGCAAGTCCGCAGTCTGGATTTGCTGACAATGCTGCTTTTAATGTTCCACTGATAGACAGAGCATCACTTTTAACTTTAAGTGGAATAGGCTTAAACCCAATCTTAACTAGAGGTGGTGGTACTGTTGTAGCTGAAACAATACTTGTAAATAGACTACTTAAACTAGCAACCAATAGCACTTCTTTATGGGGATATTTGGTGACTTTAGGTACAGGATTGATTGCTGATAGTGCAACGATTTCTGTATATTCTCATATCCGTTAAGCTAAAATTATATAAAGCTACAAAATACTTATTAACTATGGCACAACCAATTTTAGGAATCAAAGGAACAGCGGAATACGTCAAAGCTACAGGAGAAGGTACACCAGAGTCTCCTTACATTCCCGTTGTTCAGGTAGAAGGTGGTGGTACAGGGGGAGGCGGAACTACTACTGTGGACTTTGGCACTAAAATCACTGATTCCACTATGCCCGCAGGTGGTGTAGGTAATCTAGGGTGGCTATCTGCTATTTGGAGAACAATTACCGACAGATTGCCTTCACTGATAAACAACAGATTACCAGTAGACGTAACAAATCAAATTAGCTTTGGCACTCAAATTACTGATGCAACCATGCCCACGGGTGGGGGAGGTATCCTGGGGTGGCTATCTGCTATTTTTAAGACACTAAGCAACGAAACTGGATTTGTCAGTACAGCAACCATTCAAAGAACGTCAGGGAATACATCTTATCAACTCAATGATGTATATGGCTCAATAGTCCAATTGTCAAATATTGGACCTAGTGGGGGTAGTATTTTTATTAATAATATAAAAATCATGTTTAACACTTCCACGCCTCCCACTGGAATGACTAGCCTTGTAATTTATTTATACAGTGCTTCACCCCCATCTGCGATCGCTGACAATTCCCTTTTTAATGGCGCATCTGTTGATAGAAATTTTCACTTAACTGAAGATGGAATTACTTTACCAATTGTGACGATGAGAGGTAGTGGTAGTTTTTTTGCCATGGCATCAAACATCAACAGGCAGGTTAAATTAGCCACAGGTAGCACTTCTTTGTGGGCGTACTTAGTAACTTCAACTTCATTTGCACACACAGACAACATAGAGACAGGTACAATCACTATAAATTCTTTTGTGGCATAACATGAGACGTTTTACTAAAACGGTGGTGTTGGGTAGGAAAAGCTATTTTCCTCTTGAACCAATTTCTGATTTTATAGCAGCCCGTAGTTACAATTATGGGAGCGTGACAGACATACTAACAACTCCATCAGGTACTTATTTGGGTGGTTTTGCTGGAGGAGTATTGTTACCTGATGGTAGAGTATTCTGTGTTCCTAATGATTCTACTACAGCTAGAATATACAATCCAATTACAGATACTTTAACAACTCCGTCAGGTACTTATCCGGGTGTTAGTAGTTTTTATGGAGGAGTATTGTTACCTGATGGTAGAGTATTCTGTATTCCTCATTATTCTACTACAGCTAGAATATACAATCCAATTACAGATACTGTAACAACTCCATCAGGTACTTATCCGGGTGTTTTTGTTGGAGGATTATTGTTACCTGATGGTAGAGTATTCTGTGTTCCTTTTAACTCTCCTACAGCTAGAATATACAATCCAATTACAGATA
>Ga0208362_1000032_pt1 | contig 43334 bp, 40 predicted proteins | sample LakMenEpi13Oct10_FD_150693 | JGI IMG/M metagenome (GOLD analysis project Ga0208362, IMG submission 150693) | Freshwater microbial communities from Lake Mendota, WI - 13OCT2010 deep hole epilimnion (SPAdes) | ecosystem: Environmental > Aquatic > Freshwater > Lake > Epilimnion/Euphotic zone ... | reverse complement strand
TAGAACCTGAAGTGCCAGAAGTGTTAGATGAACCTGATGGACCTGCTGTACCATTTGATCCTGTTGATCCAGAAGAACCAGATGTTCCTGATGTATTAGAAGATCCAGAAGGACCTGCAGTTCCATTAGAACCTGTTGATCCACTTGAACCTGAAGTACCGGAAGTAAAGGATGTACCTGAAGGGCCTGCTGTTCCATTTGAACCTGTTGACCCTGATGATCCACTAGTACCAGAAGTACTTGAAACGCCTGAACCTCCATCAACACCAGAAGTACCTGTTGAACCAGAAGATCCAGAAGAACCAGATGAGCCGCTTGTTTGTGATGCTCCACTAGCTCCTGCACTACCATTTGATCCTGTAGAACCAGAAGTACCAGAAGTGCCTGAAGAATTTGATTGCCCTGAATTACCTGCTGTACCTGAACTCCCTGTTGAACCAGATGATCCGCTTGAACCTGAAGTAAAAGATTCTCCAGATGCTCCTGCGTTTCCTGAAGTACCATTTGATCCTGAAGAACCGCTTGATCCTGAAGTACCAGAAGTGCCTGAAGAAGAAGATGATCCAGAAGCACCAGCAGTACCATTAGAACCTGAACTTCCTGAGGTACCAGAAGTAGCACTTACTGCTGAAAGACCAGCAGCGCCTGCTATACCTGAAGTACCAGATGAACCGCTTGTTCCTGAAGTACCTGAAGTATTGCTACTACCTGATACTCCTGCACTACCATTTGATCCTGTTGATCCTGAAGTTCCTGAGGTACCTGAAGTGTTGCCTGTGCCTGAAGCACCTGCTGAACCATTTGATCCAGCTGAACCAGATGTACCTGAAGTTCCACTAGTACCTGAAGAACCACTATTTTGTGATAAACCTGAAGTACCTGTTGATCCAGAAGAACCAGAAGTACCTGAGGTTGAACTTTGTCCTGAATTACCTGCCACTCCAGAAGAACCATTTGATCCACTTGAACCTGATGTTCCAGAACTAGCTGATTGTCCTGATGATCCATCAACACCTGATGAACCACTTGAACCTGATGAACCACTTGATCCAGAAGTACTAGACACTCCTGAAGAACCATTTGATCCTGATGATCCAGATGAACCACTAGATCCACTTGTACCAGAAGTAGAAGAACTTCCTGAGGCACCGGCTGAACCATTTGATCCAGCTGAACCACTAGTACCTGATGTATTTGATATACCACTAGCTCCTGCTAATCCTGATGTACCAGAAGAGCCAGAGCTACCTGACGATCCAGAAGATCCGCTTGAACCAGATGTCCCAGATGTGTTACTTTGTCCTGAAGAACCATTTGACCCTGATGAACCACTTGTTCCTGATGTACCACTAGAACTACTTTCTCCTGAAGAACCATTTGACCCTGATGAACCAGAAGTACCACTAGTACCAGAAGTTCCAGCACTTCCACTTGCCTGAGAAAGACCTGAGGTACCTGTTGATCCAGAACTACCTGAAGTTCCAGAAGTTGAAGATTGTCCACTATTACCCGCTGCTCCAGAAGAACCATTTGATCCACTAGATCCAGATGTACCTGAAGTACCGCTTGTACCAGAAGAATTAGATTGTCCACTACTACCTGCTAATCCAGAAGAACCGTTTGATCCAGAGGAACCACTAGTGCCTGAAGTTGAAGATTGACCTGATGATCCATCTAACCCGCTTGAACCAGATGAACCGCTTGAGCCAGAAGATCCGCTTGTTCCACTAGTACCTGATGATTGAGATAGACCAGAAGTACCAGTTGATCCACTTGAACCTGAAGTACCAGAAGTACTTGATTGACCACTATTGCCTGCTACTCCAGATGAACCATTTGATCCAGAACTACCTGAAGTACCTGAAGTTGAGGATTGACCTGATGAACCATCTGCTCCTGTTGAACCTGAAGATCCAGAAGAGCCACTGGTTCCTGAAGTTGAAGATTGTCCTGATGAGCCATTAATACCTGAAGAACCATTTGATCCACTAGATCCAGATGAGCCGCTTGAACCTGATGTTCCACTTGTTGAAGATATTCCTGAGCCTCCATCAACACCAGAAGTACCTGAGCTGCCTGAGCTGCCTGAACTACCGCTTGTACCTGATGTACCGCTTGTTTGAGATAAACCATCAGTTCCGGCTGAACCATTTGAACCTGAAGAACCACTAGTTCCACTAGTACCAGAAGATTGTGATAGACCAGAAGTACCTGTACTACCGCTTGATCCAGAAGTACCTGATGTGCTTGATTGGCCGCTATTTCCAGCTACACCTGAAGATCCATTTGAACCTGAACTGCCTGAGGTACCAGAGGTAGATGATTGTCCTGATGAGCCATCTAATCCACTTGAACCTGAAGATCCAGATGAACCACTGGTTCCACTTGAACCTGATATTCCTGATGATCCATCTACTCCGCTTGAACCAGATGAGCCATTTGAGCCTGAAGAACCACTAGTTCCACTAGTGCCTGATGATTGAGATAAACCTGAAGTGCCTGTTGATCCACTTGATCCAGAAGTACCAGAAGTAGAAGATTGACCTGAGTTACCTGCTAAACCTGAGGAACCGCTTGAACCTGAACTACCTGATGAACCTGACGTTCCAGAAGAACCATCTTGTCCACTAGAACCAGATGAACCACTTGAGCCAGAAGATCCTGAACTACCTGATGATCCACTTGTACCACTACTGCCATCATTACCACTTGAACCAGCAGAACCACTAGATCCAGAAGATCCACTTGTACCACTGATTCCTGAAGATTGTGATAGACCAGAAGTACCAGTTGATCCACTTGAACCTGAAGTTCCTGAAGTAGATGATTGTCCACTATTACCTCCTGCTCCTGAAGAACCATTTGATCCTGATGAACCAGAAGTTCCACTAGTACCTGAACTTCCTGAAGAACCACTTGAGCCGGATGTACCACTAGTTCCTCCACTTGTTCCTGAAGAACCTTCTACACCACTAGTTCCTGATGAACCTGTTGAGCCTGATGATCCACTTGTGCCTGCTGTTCCACTTGTACCTGAAGAGCCAGATATTCCTGAGGTACCAGATGAACCTCCTGAAGTACCTGAACTTCCGCTTACACCAGAAGTACCATTTGACCCTGATAAACCACTTGAACCTGCTAATCCAGAAGAACCATTTGATCCAGATGTACCTGAAGTACCTGAGGTGCCTGATGTGCCTGCTGTTCCACTTCCGCCTCCGCCTCCTTGAACTAAAGATACAACACCATCATCGTTTATAGTTAAAACGTAACCTTCCCAACCTTCAGTTACAATAGGTAAATTAAATTTATTAAAAGCTAATGACCTATCAAAAAAACCTCTACCTTGGTTTGGGTTGTCTAAACGATTATTACCTCTGTATCTGTTTTCGGCCATTCCTGTGTTTACGTATAAATATTAAAACTCTAGAGTTAATTTTTAACTTTAGTTAGTACTTGGTAGGTTTGAAGGAGGAATAGTAGTTTCTGTAGAGATAAATATTTGAGTTTTATTTGAAAATTTCTGTAATGCAGTTATATCTTTTTGTAATAGTTCTGGGATTATATATCCATTAATTTTAATACTAAATGTACTTCTTACTATACGTTCATCATCTTGAGATAATTCGGTTTGGAAGCCAAACGAATCAATCATTGCTTTAAATTGATAACGTTGAGGATCACCCCAGTAAGCATCTGAGGCATATTCCATTGATTCAACTATTTTATTTAGTTGTTCCACATAATAAGTAAATACAGCACATTCATATGTTACTGTTAAATAATCAGGCATTACAACAGCATAATATTCTTTTTGAGGAACACGATTGTTTAATACCTTAAAATTATCATAAGCATTTTGTTGACTGTAACGTTTAGTAAACACACCAAAGTTATTTGGATTGTTAGCATCTAACTTATTAGCAATAGCTCTATTTTTAGTTATGTCTGTTCTTTTAAACATAATCAAAGGAGCCATAATTTTACCTTTTTGATCCCTGTAGTAACCATCTTTTTGATATGATTTCCACTTTTCAGGTGAACCATAGATTACAGGAACAGGCAAACGAGAACCATTTTGTGTTACTGATGGTTGGATTACATTTTCAAAGTAATAGAATATAGCCTCATCAATATCTTGAATTCCAACACTAAATGGTTTAGTTGTATCACCTTTAAAAGTTGTATTTAAAGCTCTATTGTTAGTAGGGGTTGGGTTAAAATCATTAGGATTACCTGACTGTGAATAGGTAGGCACATGCTGCTCTTTTGAAAGCTGCTTTTGAGTTTTTGGTATGGGTTTTCTAACTTGAGCCATTATAATCTTGATAATTCAATGTTAACTTTATCAGACGGAGTGTAGTGGGCGTTACATATAACAGAAACACTATAACCAAATTCGTTTAAGTCTGTTTCATATGGATTATTTCCATTACCATCTGTATAAGGATATTCAGGGTCTTTACCTACAAAGAATTGAGCTGTACTAACATTATCTATTTCCCAATATCCATTTTGGAACATAATAATATCTCCTATGTCTGGATAAACATTAGCGTCAACTAAATCATCTCGTAAAAATTTATAAGTAACATTCCATTTAAAATCAGCTCCAAAATCACTTACAGGATATTCAAACTGACTTGTAGCGATTAAAGCATATAATAAAACAGGGTCAGCGAAATTTCTTCCAGTAGATGCTTCACCATACATGTTTACTTTAGTAGTAGTACTATTGTATTTATAGAATACACACTGTTGTGAAATAATGTTCTGCATCAACTCTCGGTTGATGTATCTAAACATTGAAATATCTCTAGCCTGTCCAAATAATGCCATTATCCTATAAAAATTGTCATTGGTACATTACTAATTTCAGCTACTCGAGCTACTGATTCTGCTTGCCTTCTTTCAAGCAATGCTTGACGAGATGTTGAATCAAAGTATTCTCTTAACCGTGTTACTAAATTATCTTTTTCTGAAGTAGCAGCTGCTACTAAGGTATCACCATTTAATGTTACTTCAGCTCCTGGAATAGGGATTTGTGAGTATTTGTTACGAGTATAGCCTAACATTTCTTTAGATAATGCTAAAGTATATTCAAATATCCAACTTCTACCTACAGAGTTAATATCATTATAGTTAGGGTTAGTATATGGTACATTTGAGGAATTAGAAATTTTACCAATACCATTTGTTACCGCTGAATCTAGCCTATCTTTTAACTTAATAAACTTAAATACTAAGTATTGACCATAGTATAAATCATCTTCACCACTAAATTCTCCACTAAAACCAGTACCAGGTACTGGGAATACCGAGATAATATTGTTTACAATATTAAAGCTATAGTTAGATAAAGTTACAGTGTTTTGCATTTCAATTGCTTGAATGTTCTGTATAGTGTAACTTGTAGGCATCATTAAGTAGTTAGCATATCCATATCCAAACCCATAAACACCAGCTGCTGGTACACCACCTAAACCTGCTCCACCCTGTCCAGACATGTATGGAGAGTACAATTGACTAATTGCTGGAGGTGATTCATAAAATACTTCTTTAATTTCAATACCACCTGTGATACTTTGAGATATAGCCCAATCTGCTAAATCATAAGATTGAACTCCTGGAATTAAGTCTAATCGGCCTTTAAACCAAGTTACATTACCGCCAGCTCCTGCTTCTTCACCATATTGTTGAGACAATCTAACAATATTAGCCATTGAAGGAGTAATAATACTATCGTTAATATCAATAGCTTGTGTCACACCTTCTAAAGATAAATAGTTATCTCTTAATTGGTATGCATATAATTCGTTACCATAAACTGTAGTTGCTTCTTCAAAAGCAGTGTAAAAGTTTATAGCTTGTAATTCTACGTTTTCGATAGGATAACCTAAACGAATAGCGCAAAACTTAGCTACTTTATCAGCATCAACTTGGAAATCATATTGATTATCGTAAAAGCCAAAAGGTGTATCTCCAGGGAAAAATGATGATGAACCAGGCCAAATAGGAACGTTTGCCATATTTTTTATTTATAAATATTAAAAAAGAAAGCAATAATTCTATCCTATCTGTTCTACTTTGTATTGTCTTCCTGTTGGGTCGTTTAATTGTAATTCAGCGGCTTTTAATTCTGCTTCTTTTAGATTATCATAATCATAAATTGGATCGTCTGATTCTAGTTGGGCAACCCAGATATCATCTAGTCCAGGGATAAATTGCATAAATATTCTATAGATCATAATTAAACTTGATATGTTATATATCCTGAGAGTATACCACCTGTTGTGTTATTGTATAAAGATCTACCATTTAACCCAAAACCATTAGCACCTGAATTATAGTAATCTAAAGTAATTCTATCTTCACTACTAGCTACATACCCTTTAACTTGGGTACCTGCCGCACCTACACCTAATAAACTTCCTTCAGTAATTACTAAAGAAGAAAATACAGCAATACCGTTACTTGATGTATAAGGTAAATCATCAACAGTTCCTGTACCTGTGTTTGCTCCTGGAGTGTAGCCGGTTATTTCAATATCAAACCAAGCATGAATTACATTACCAACTCGAGTATAAACTCCTGTTTGAGTGATGTAGTTTACAGAGCCTAAATCATTGTTAGTAGTATCAAGGGTAGGAGTCCATGTACCTTCTTCATAAAAATTTAAAGTAGTTTGTCCAAAATTAATTGATGAACCGGAAATTGCTCCGGATACATGAAGTTTAGTTCCGGGAGTTGCTGTACCAACCCCTAAATTTCCTTTTCTGATTATAAAATCGTAATCTGTTGCCATAACTGTGTTTTATTATAATGCTCTATATGCTGTTTTAATTTCCCAAGTTCCACTTGCGATGTTTGCTGTTAATACTAAATTACCCCCTACAACAGAAGTTGAAAAATCTACGGGGGCTGTATTACCGATGTCAGCTGTGCTGGTGTCTGTATATCGTGAGGTTGAATTATTTTGAACCGCCATTATTGTTCCCGCTCTCATACTTATTGACCCTGAGGCTACATAGTAATCAAAGAATGCTGCCTTAAATGAACCTGTAGGTACAAAAGCAATGTTTGTATTTCCAGTAAGTGAACCTGAGAATGTTGTTGATTCAATGGTTGTTGTACCTTGGTTCTCTATTGCAATTGATCCTGAAACTTGAAGGTTATAGGATGGTGATGTAGTACCAATACCTATGTTACCTGCTGAGGTAATACGCATTCTTTCGGTCATTGCTCCTCCATTAGGTCTGGTATCTAAGGCCAAATAACTTGCAAAGTTCCCTGAGGTATTATTTTCTTTACCGCTTCTAACTCTTGCACCTGTAGCTGTTGTAGTACCACTATATGCTTGACCAAGAACTAATGCTGCTCCTGTATCTTGAGCAAAAGATGAATTTCCATATAAAGACAAAGTACCACCATCTCCATCAGTATTAGATACAGATGTTTGCACCACTTCTAGTTTTGGAACTACTCCTCCGTACCCTGCTTGAGATGTTGTATTTATTAATAATGACCCACCACTAGTAATACGCATTCTTTCGGTATTAGAAGTTTCAAATGACATATTTCCAGCAGCTGTATTAACTACAGATATGGAATTAGCAAGCGTTGTATTTCTGTTTAATAATATTTTGAAATCAGCTAAAGCACCATCTGTAGCTCTAAATATTTCAGCAATATTACTAGCCGCTGATGGTATATCTAAATGTAGTTTAGCAGCTGGAGTATTAGTACCAATACCTACATTACCTCCATTGATAATATACATTGATCCGGTAAAATTACCTCCAGAATTAGATGAGAAACTATCACCAACTCCAAAAGCTAAGGTTCTGTTACCTGATGTAATAACGTTAGGACCCGCTATTCCTGCGCTATCATTATTTCCCATAATGATATATGAAGGACAACCACCACCAGCTGCTGGTGCTGCTAAAGATAAAGCTCCACTACTTCCAGGACCACAAACTCCATTAATATGAAGATTTGTTACAGGAGAAGCAATACCAATACCTACTCTACCTGATCCAGAAACAACTAAGTGGGCTGCTCCTTCAGAAGCACCGTTTGCTAAAATTTCAACTCCAACACCACTAGATCCCCTAACAATTAAATTATTACCGCTAGTGTCTGTAAATATATCAGAAACAATTGTTCCACTTTGTCTAAATCTAAGATATGGGTCTGAAGGATTATTAATGGCAATTCCACCACCTTCTACTTCTAATTTATCATCTGGACTAGTAGTACCAATACCTACGTTTCCTGAGTTAGTAACATAAAATAAACTACTAAAATTTTTATATACTGCAAAGGGAACACCTGTTGAACTTGCTCCGATATTAACATACATACCATTTGCATTGGTAGTACCTAAATTATCTACACTAACTGCCCAATCTGAATTTAATGTGCCGCCTAAAATAGAAGCCCCATTGACTTGTAATTTAGCACTAGGATTAGTAGTACCAATACCTACGTTACCTACATCGGTAATGCGCATACGTTCGGTAGCAGTTGAATTATTGTAAAACCGTAAAGCACCGCTTTCCCATAAAATAGTTGGATTAGCACTCCATAATTGAATATCATCCGTTAAACGAATTTTGCCTGCAACTTCAAGTTTTTGTGTTGGACTAGTAGTTCCAATACCTACGTTACCATTAGATCTAGCTACATATAATGAAGCTGAATTAGCTGTGTCAAAGTTAGGAGCAACTACAAAACCGGATTGTGTAGATGATGTAACGTGACCAAACCACATTAAATCATTAAAGCTTGGATCCTGTGCTCTAAAGCCCCAATACCCGTTGCTTCCGTCTCCAGCAGCTGGGGCTACTAAATTTACAATAGCATAGTCACTACCTTTAAAGGTAGACATACCTTGTCCTGATACGTGAGAACCAGAAACAACTAATTTAGTAGATGGGGTAGTAGTACCAATACCTACGTTACCGTTACCTAAAACTATAAATCTGGTTGTTCCACTATCTGTTGCAAATCCAGAGGATAAAGTTACTTCTGATCTAACTTGGAATGCTGTACCATCGCCTCTAGTAGTTCCTACGGTAACACCAGAATTTGCACTTGAACCCCAACCATTAATAATACTAGTATAACTTGCATCTTGTTGGTCTGTAACTATTCTTAAACTTGGATTACCATTAATATCAGGCATCCATATACCAGGACTAGTTCCTGGATCAGAGTCAATTAAAAGAGTACCATTTCTTAAATGTAATTTTTCAGTTGGACTATCTGTTCCTATACCAACTCTTTGACTATTATCAATAGTCATAGCTGTTGTAGCACCATTGGTTTTAACTTGGAATTTTAAACCTCCAATTGTAGGCCCTACACCACTTTGGTTCCAAAAATATGCGGCAGAAGCGTCTGCTGTAACTGAAGGATTTGAAGTTAATTTTAAAGCTCCGTCTACTTCAAGTTTTTGAGATGGACTAGTAGTACCAATACCTACACTACCGTTAGCATTGACTACAAATGCAGGGGTTGAATATGTTGTTCCTCCTATTGTTGTTGAAGGAGTAATTTCAAAAGTATTTGCTACATTGTACTGAGCTCCTAAAAGCCAGTTATAGAAAGTACCAGTACTAACATAGTATTCTAATCCAGCGTTTGAATTAGAACTGTTATCCATTCTAATTCCTATATTAGATGATTTTACAGTTAGTGGTCTTGTTGGGCTAGTAGTACCAATACCTACGTTCCCACTAGCACTAATATATAATGGATATGAAGAAGCTACATCGCTGTATAATCCAAAATCACCAGAAACATATCCAATGTATCTGTACTTATTAGTACCATTTAAATTAAATGATTGATATGTATAGTTTCCAACAGAAGCAGCGAAATCTAATATTAACTGTTCATTTGTTGAACCTGATACTCTTAAGTTACCGTTCCATACATCTAGTTTGGTAGATGGACTAGTAGTCCCAATCCCGACATTCCCTAACAAATAATGTGAACTACCAGTTGCCTGAATTGAACCAGTAAATGTCTGTGTATTAGCTAAACTATTACCAAATATATTTGAACCTGAAGAATAAATAACAGATGAGGTAATTTGTTGTACGTTTAGCTTTTGTGCTGTGATTGTACCTGCTACTGTTAAGCTGCCGGAAATGTATCCGCTGCCTGAAACCTCGAGGTTGTAGGTTGGGTTAGATACACCAATACCTACGTTACCTCCAGAGGTAATACGCATACGTTCAGTAAATCCGGCTTGTGTACCTGGATTTGTTGATGTACCAATTACTAATGGTGAATTAGAATCATAACTAATTGAAGTTTGTGAATCTGATTCAACATTTATATTAAATTGTTTAGAGTTTGAAGCGTTAGTTCTAGTTATTGTAAATTGGGTATTTCCGTCACTAGCTATATTTAATGATGCTGATGGACTAGTAGTACCTATACCAACTCTACTTAAAAAATAACTAGGTGTTCCTGAATATCCGGATAGTTTTGAAATAATATCATTATTACCTGTTCTAACTTCTAAATACCCGTCTGCACCCGACTCGTATATTCTAACTAGTTTAGCTGAGTTTGCGTTTCGTTCTAATACAAATCCATCACCGTAACTACTAACCTCACCCGGAGATTTTACTGTTAATTTACCTGCAGGACTTGTAGTACCAATACCTACATTACCACCTCCGGTAATACGCATGCGTTCAGTAGGTGTAAAAGCATCTCCTGCGGTTTTAGAAGCAGCATCATCAGCAAAGAATTTAAGTACTCCATTTAATCCACCACCAGTACCACTAACAGAGATACCAGCTGCACCATAAGTAGCTGTTATAGATGTTTTATATCCACTTGAACCGGAAACACCATAAAAATTAGACGATAACCATAAATCACCACTGCTATATTCACTAAATATATTACTGTAATCTTCCCATGTTATTCTTTGTCCTTGTGAAGCTGCACCTAAACTTAATCTAGCAGATGGACTAGTAGTACCAATACCTACGTTACCGGAAGTATTAATATACATTCTATTTGTATTATTAGTATAAAATCCTAAAGGCGTAGCGTTGGTTGATCCTATGTAACCTTCGTTAGAAACAAGACCTGCATACATTAAATATGTACCTGAGTTCTCAATCTTTATAATTTGGTCACCGGTACCGTATATGTGAAGATTATTAGCAGGACTAGTAGTACCAATACCAACCCTACTTCCACTATACACCAATCCACTATCGGCTGCTAATGCACCACCGCTATTGTATACAATTTGTGTTGTTGAACCTGGAGCTGATACTGAACCTGAGAATGAACCTGTGAATGAGGTTGCTGTTACACCACCTGCTACTTGAAGTGTGTTAGATGGGGTGGTAGTCCCTATTCCGACATTGCCGTTAGCAGCCAATCTCATTGTTGTCAACAAAGTAGCTGCAGTACCTGCAGCGCCCGTTGCAACCCTATTGAAATCTATTGTCCCATCCTGCATATACATTTGCGTAGCAAATCCAGTATTCCTTAGTCGCCAGGTTGCTCCGTTAAAGTATAAGTTCTCTGCATACCAGCCATTATTGACCGCGTAAGATTGCATCTCTAGTCCACCTGTCCTAATTGATGAATTACTTGGAGATGATTCTACTTCTAATTTAGTAGATGGACTAGTTATGCCAATACCTACGTTACCTGCGTAGGTAACGGTTAATCGGTCTGCATTTGCTGTGCCAAGTTTTAGTGAACCCGTTGGGTTAGATGCATCACCATATATGTAGGTAGTTCCATCACCATAACCCCATTGAAGGAGCGTAGTGTTATCAATAAGAATATTTCCACCACGCACGTTCAGTTTTGCTCCTGGACTGCTAGTCCCGATACCTACACTACCTCCAGCAGCGATTCTAACTCTTTCGCTTGCTCCTTCGTGGAATTCAAAAGATGAATTGTTTGTATAAACAATTTGGTTTCTTGTTGTACTATTATAATAAGTGTGGACGGTTGTTGCTCCAGAAACTCCTACACTAATATCACCTTGAACGTCTAGTTTTTGTGATGGCGTAGTAGTACCAATACCTATGTTACCTGAAGATGATATAAATAATCTAGTAGTACTAGCACCAGTTAAAAACGATAAATTCTCATTAGTTTGAGAAATAGCTGCTATAGTACCGTTAGTTGTATCACCTAATGTTAATTGGTTTGTATTAGCAACTGTAGCAAAATAACCTTGTCCTCTTACATCAAATTTGTAGACAGGACTTGTAGTACCAATACCTACATTACTCCCGCTAAATACAAAATTAGAAGCGGCTGCTAATGCACCGCCACTATTAAAGAGTACCTGAGTAGTAGAACCAGGTGCTGCAATACTACCGGAAAATGAACCTGTGAATGAGGTTGCAGTTATATTTCCTTTTACCTGGAAGGTAGCTCCGTCATCATTAGATCCTCCAACAATAACATTACCTCCCTGTAAGTAAGAAACTCCGTTTGTATTTAATACTATATTTACAGTACCAGAGGCATTTGCCCCATATATAGATGGGTGGTTATTAGAATCTTGATAAATACTAATAGCACCTGAACCGGCACTTGGAGTAAATGATGTAAAGAATGAGTTACTTGCTCCCGATTTTACTTCTAGTCTATAGCCTGGTGTAGTGGTCCCGATCCCCACGTTACCTGAACCGGAAATATAAATTCTTGATAAGCCGGCGCTTCCATCGTAAATATTTAACGCGTCTGATGTACCTATTAATTCAAATAATCTACCGTTAGAAATTTGAAGTTTAGTTCTTGTAAGGATATAGCTGTCTACATCTAAACCACTAGCAAATCTACCAGTGCCGTTAACATCTAATTTATAAGCAGGTGTAGTAGTACCAATACCAACCAACCCACCAAACGAGGCCGTTGAAGCATTTTGTGTAATTGAACCTGTAAATACTGCAGGTCCGATGTTTGTGAATGTCGAAGAACCGGAAACAGTAAGTGAACCTGAGATAAGAACGCTACCGCTGACGTCAAGTTTAGCGTTAGGAGAGGTTGTACCAATACCTACATTATCAGAACTATTTATAGTTAAAGTTGCAGCTGAACTTGCTCCTAAGTGTAAATAGTTAGCTGCTCTTAAAGCAGTACTATCGGTTTGAGCATTTTGAAATATATTTCCAGCGTTACCATACCCTAAGATAGTTCTGAATGTAGTATTTTCATTAATAACTAAACCACCATATTGAGTTGTAGAATCTATTCTAATGTTAGCAGCATCAGAACTAGCAGCTCCTGATATATGTAGATTGTTTTGAGGACTAGCAGTACCAATACCTACGTTACTTCCGCTAAATACAAAATTGGATGCTGCACCGAATGCACCTCCGTTATTATAAATGATTTGAGTATCTGAACCCGGTACTGTGACAGTAACCGAGGAGGTGGACATGTAGTATACCTGTTTAGTACTGTCGTCAAATGAAAGAATATATCCTTTTGAAGCTGATGTAGCTGAAGGTAAATATGTACTTCCTGAAACTATTAAACCTGTTCTTGTTACAAACTCGTTAGCCATTCTTTATTATTTGTTATAAATATTAAAATATTTTAAGTAGTGCTTTTAATTGCCATCCTGAAGTTGGTGTCTCTAATACAATCACAGTATTGCTACCACTATAGTTTGCTGTGAAGTATACATTGTTAGTGTTTCCAATATCGACTGTACTAACATCATAATGGACTGGCGTAATTGAACCGTCCCACGCAACATAGAAATCTCCTGTACGTACATTAGAGTTAGATCTTACCATATATTCCATATGGGCTGTATAAGCATATCCAAAAGGAATTGTTACAATTAAATTACTACCTGAACCTATTAAATCATTTTCTACTACATCAAACGTTACTGTGTTAAGTACAAAGTTTGATGAGTACATACCATTTACTAAACTTGAAGTGATCATAAAATCACTACCAGTTAATTGTAATAATGTGTTGTCGTATGTAAATCCTACACTAGTTACTACTCCATTTGCTGTTCCGTCTGAAACTAAAACAGCGTATTGTGATGGGTTAGATACAGATAAACTAGTACCTGAAGATCCAGCTGTGCCTGAAGAGCCTGAAGTACCAGCGGTACCCGCTGCTCCTGAACTGCCTGAGCTACCTGAGGTGCCTGATAAACCAGAGGTACCACTTGTACCTGAGGATCCTGATTCGCCTGAACTACCTGAACTACCTGAACTACCTGCAACTCCAGAAGTACCACTTGAACCACTAGCTCCGGCTGCGCCTGATGTACCTGAAGTACCTGAACTACCTGAAGATCCAGAACTACCACTAGTTCCTGATGAACCAGAAGAACCACTTGAACCAGATGAACCAGCTGTACCACTTTCTCCTGAAGTACCTGATGAGCCTGAAGTTCCTGATTGTCCTGAGGAGCCAGCACTGCCTGAGGTACCTGAGGTACCTGAAGAGCCAGCACTGCCTGATGAACCGCTTAAACCACTTGATCCACTTTCGCCTGAAGTTCCAGATGAGCCTGAAGTTCCAGATTCACCAGAACTACCACTTGAACCTGAACTACCGCTTAAACCAGATGAACCTGAGCTACCGCTTAAACCACTAGATCCTGCTGTCCCACTTAAACCAGAAGAACCACTTGTACCACTTTCGCCTGAAGTACCACTTGAACCGCTTGTACCACTTTCACCTGATGTTCCACTTGAACCTGAAGTACCTGATTGTCCTGAAGTACCGCTTGAACCTGAAGTACCTGATTCGCCTGATGACCCTGAAGTGCCTGATGAACCAGCAACACCTGAAGTGCCTGAGCTACCAGAAGATCCTGAGCTACCGGCTGTACCTGAACTACCGTCTCCACCAGATGCTCCATCTAGGTTTGTAGTCCAAGAAGAATATGTTGCTGTACCCTCAACACTAGATATTTTTATTGTTAATGATCCTGTGCCTGAATTGTATGAAACTACATCCCCGTGAATTTCTTCACCAACAGCATGAGCTACAATTACGTGTTGAGATACTGTATATGATAATCCTGTACTTGTAGTTATGGTTAAATTATTTCCAACTACAAGTGTACTTAAATTAATTGAATCAGTTGATGTACCAATATAGGAAGCACTTTGACCTGATGAGCCTGAAGTTCCATTAGCCCCTGAAGTACCGCTTGAGCCTGTCGCACCTGAAGAACCACTAGATCCTGAAGTGCCTGCTTCTCCTGAGGTTCCACTTGAACCACTTGTTCCTGATAAACCTGAGCTACCTGAAGTGCCAGATTCACCTGAGGTGCCTGAACTGCCTGATGTACCACTTAAACCTGAGCTTCCACTAGTTCCTGAAGAACCAGAAGAACCACTAGTACCTGTTGTACCAGAAGTACCAGATAAACCTGAACTGCCTGAACTACCACTTGTTCCTGAAGTACCACTTGCACCAGAAGTACCTGATGAGCCTGAAGTTCCTGATTGTCCAGAAGATCCAGAAGAACCATCAGCGCCTGAGCTGCCTGAAGTACCATCAACTCCTGAGCTGCCGCTTGAACCACCAGATCCTGAAGTACCAGATAAGCCTGAAGTACCTGAAGAACCAGAAGTACCTGATTGTCCTGAAGAACCAGAAGAACCATCTATACCTGAACTACCAGAACTACCATTTTGTCCTGATGTGCCTGAGCTTCCTGTTAATCCTGAAGAACCTGAAGTGCCTGAAGTGCCTGTTGTACCTGAAGAACCAGAACTGCCTGAAGTACCAGCGCTACCTGAAGTACCTGCTGACCCTGAAGTACCATTTGAACCAGAAGTACCAGATGAACCATCTATACCGCTTGATCCAGATGAACCTGAAGTACCATCTATACCTGAAGTACCTGAAGTTCCACTTGAACCAGAAGAACCTGAAGAACCTGAAGTACCACTTGTACCAGAAGATCCAGATGTACCAGGAGCACCTGGTAAACCAGATACGCCTGAAGAACCTGAAGTACCATCAGTACCTGATGTACCACTTGTACCTGCTGTACCTGGAGAGCCAGTACCTGAAGTACCGGCTGTACCAGCAGTACCTGAAGTACCGGTTGTACCAGAACTACCTGATGAACCTGCTGAACCTGAGCTACCAGATGAACCTGAAGTACCAGTTGTACCTGAGGTACCTGAAGCTCCAGATGTACCAGATGAACCTCTAGGTCCTACTTGTCCAACTTCAATTACAGCGGATATAGGTTGAGCTACTTCTACAACATTATCAGGAAGTTGAGTATTTACTACCGTAACAGTGTTAGGTAGATTATCTAAATTTAATGTTAAAGTTGTTTGTACTACTGTTGTAGGACTAAAAACAGTACTTTGAGTTGTTACTGAACTGGAGTCAGGGTTTTGAACAACTGTAATAGTATTACCTGTCGGTTCTACAACGACTATAGTATTTTGGCTTTGTATTACATTAATTGAGTTTGACTCCATTACAAACTCGTTTAGGCAGGATTAACTTCAGTAACTTGTTTGCTTAATTGTACTTGACCTTCGAGCAATCTAATTTTTTCACTTCCAGAAGTTAGTTCAATATCATAATAAGCGTTACCTGTAAAGACTAAATCTTGTGTTGTTGCCCATCCGGCGTATATTCCTATACTGCCTGATGTTACAGATGTAGTACCATTACTACCTGAAAAACTTAAAAAAGCACTACTGCTATTAAAATTATAAGTGTCTCCTAAATTAGAAGTTAAAGTTAAATAGGTTTGACCACTACCGCTATAAGCTGAACGAATTTGCATAGCACCTTCATAACCAGCCAAACTTATAGGTTCACCAACCGAGTCTTTATATTGTAATTCTAAATTTAGAGTAGCACCTTGTTCAATGATAAAAGAATATTTTCCAGCAGCCATATTTTTTATATATAAATATTAAGAAATAATGGAAATATTTATTATCTTTTAGAGTTCCCGTTACTTCCTGAGGTGCCTAATGTAATTCCTTTTTCATACGCGTCATTATATAGATTAATTAAATCTTCTACAATAGGATCTCTATGGTTTTGTTTTAAAGATATAGCGCAAAGATTTTTTATCTTTTTAGCAGCTGAGTATAAGAATTTAAATCCTGAATCGCGTTTTTGTTTTAAGTCTACTTGGGCATCATCTCCACAAACAATCATTTTAGATCCTTTACCAATGCGGGTAACGATCATTTCCATTTGTTCATGAGTAACGTTTTGGGCTTCATCTACAATTACTACAGAGTTTACAAATGTTCTACCTCTCATAAATGAAACAGGTACAATTTCTATTTTATCTTCCTTAATAAGTTCTTCAATTTTAGTTTTATCATAAAGTAAGAACATGTTTTGGTAGATTGGTTGTACCCAAGGATCCATTTTTTCTCTTAAATCGCCTGGTAAGAATCCAATTTCTTCTTTAGATACTGTTGGTCGAGTAATGATTACTTTTTCAACATCTCTCATAAATAATTTTTCTAAACCAATTTGGCAAGCAAGTAATGTTTTGCCTGAACCAGCCGCTCCAGCTAATAAAGTAATAGTACTTTCTAATATTTTAGCTTTAGCTGACTTTTGTTCCTCGTTTAATTGTAACTTAAACTTAATAGGGTTTTTAGGCTTACGCTTTTCTTTGAAGATATCATCTTCATGGGTGGGGTGATTATTCATTTTTTGTTAGGGCTTATTCTTCCTTTTAAAGCTTGACTAATAGCTTTTTTATGTTCTTCACTTATTGATTTTCCTTTACGATTAGAAGATTTTCCTATTTTGGCTAATCTCATTTTTTCTAGAGTTTCGGGAGAATATTTTCTATTTTTTAATTTTTCAGCAAATCCCTCTGGTTTAGGTTTTCCTTTAGTTGATTCGCTTCTTTTATTACATGTTTCTTGGGTTTGTTTAGATCCAGTTTGTCTTTTAATTTGATTATCTATAAATTCTTTAGTTCTATAAGCAGGACCACCACCTCCTGTATTTTTATTTAGTACAAAAAATCCCCAAACTTTAAATTGTTCTATCCAATAAGATTCTATAGGAGTCCAATCGTTTTTATTATTACTATTTATTTCATCAATTATAGTATAAGTAATTTGTTTTCCAAATTTTTGCTTGTGGTCATTTTTTCTGCAGTTTTTGGTTTTACCTATATAAACCCAATTAGGATTATCATAACAATTTTCAACTAAATATATTTTAGTAAACATTTATTATAAATATTCATTAAAGTTAATCTTTACCAATGCATCTATACCATCATTCACATGCATGGCATCATCTAAACATAACTCGAAATCATATCTATCATCTAATGGTAACACTAAATCAACTTGTGAACCCCATCTTATTAAAGAAAATCTCTCATTTTGAGCAAAAATATCATTTTGATCCATAGTAAATGGAGCAATTACATTCACATCCTCATCAGCTATCTGGATTAGATAGTAAGTATAGTTAAGAGAAGGTGAATAGATTTTATTCCACATACGCTCATTATACTTTAAATATTCCATGTTAGCAGGATTAATCTTTTTATTAAGAATATCCTTTTCTACGGCTAACATAGGCTTATTAGTTGACTGTATCGCGTCTAGTGGTTTATATTGCAACGTACCTCCGTAAGGTATACGATTGATGTGAACATCATAGAACGACATGAATATACCAATAACTAAAGACGGTCTATTGTACTCATCATCACCTACTACATCTTGTAAGGTGTAATTCATACCCTTAATCTCAACTATAGGTTCAGAAGGATCTTTAATAAACTTTTGATATAAAATAGTTCCATCAGCAGGACTATAAAAATGTTCATAGTCTATAAAATTAGGACGGATTGGATCTCTAAAGAAAAAAGTATTAGATAATTCACCTACAGGTAATTTTTGTAACTGTTTTACCTCACCATTCAACCACTCTGTTAACGTTTGTGCCATTATAGTAACGTTTTTAAATGATCTACTCGGTTTAAATGCATAACCATGCAAGACAACATAGCACCCGATTTCATATACTCAGACAAGTTAAAGATAACAGGTTCCATACCAGCATCACCACAAATCTTTTCTAATGTTTTAAGTTTATGAACCTCACCTTCATAGTATTCATGTGACTTTTTCATTTCTGAGATATTAGAGGCACATAAAATCATATTACCATACTTAACTGAATTAGTTAATCCACCTAAAGCATCATCAACATCAATATTAATAATATCAGTATGTTTTTCTAGTTCAGCAATTTCTTCAGGGTCAAATAGTTCAGTACAAATCAAAGTTTGGTCTTGATTTAAAGCAAAGATAGAACAGTCTAAGTGATACAAGTACTCATCAACCATAGCTACTTTAATAATATCCATGTTGTATTGTTCCTCCATCCACTCATAGGCTTTAATGTTTGAACGGATACCATAACCACCAATGTATTTGTTACCATAAAGATATTTCAAATCAGCCTCACCTTCCCACTTGTAAGGAGAAATAGCTGTCTTATAACCCATCATGTTAAAGAACTTTTCACCAACTAACTCTTCACCTTTACGAGGGTCAGAAGTAAAGTTAGATAAAATAATATGGTTCTCATTTTTAATATGAGGTAAAGAAATACCCAAATTAGCTACATAAACTTGGTCCTGGAATTTGCCTTCTGAAGGCAATAAATGAACTAAAGATCCACCAGCCATAAACTGATATAGATCCATAAATTGTTTATAAGCTTTAGGCTTGTTAACTGTTAATTCCTCATCTGTTAATTCTTGCATCCAAATATTATTTGGATCAGATGTTGATAAGGTAAAAGGGAAGTTCATTACATAACTTTGAAATGGCAACTGACTTGGGGTTTCTTTCATAAAATATACTTTATAACTGTTACGTATAAATATTAGCTAGGTGCCTATAAGTAAAAAAGGCCTAGAAAACTCTAGGCCTCTCTTTAAAGTATTTTATTTTTATGCTATTCTTCCTACTGTTAATATAACTGAAGGGACATTTGGTCCTATGACAGCTGATGTATTGTAATGGATTCGGAAATTAGTTTGAGTAGCTCCATATCTTAATTCATAATAATCCCCAGCAGAGGCAGACACATAAAAATTCCAAGCTGCTACTTGAGCATCGTTTGCTCCTCCTGCTAAAGTAATTTGTGTATTAGAATCAGGAACATCTTCTCCATTTTTTGCTAACCATATATAACTACTTACTGTAGTACCACTTGTTTTATCTATTTGAGCTGAAAATTGAATATCATAAACACCAGCATTAGCTATCTGAATTTGATTTCTAATAGGTCCTCCTATAGTTATCCCATTAGAAAAATCGGTTGTGCTAAAAGACATTGAATACGGAGTATTCTGAACAGAAGCTGTTAACGATGCTGTATGATAAGCAGATAAGTAATAGGATTGGATTGAACTAGTATAAGTGTTAAAACTAGAAGTTGTTACAAATGAACTAGTTTGAGAGTTTGTTATAAAAGATCCTGTTTGAGAATTTGTTACAAAAGATCCTGTTTGAGAATTTGTTACAAACGAACTAGTTTGAGAATTTGTTACAAAAGATCCTGTTTGAGAATTTGTTACAAACGAACTAGTTTGAGAATTTGTTACAAAGTTACTTGTTAAATTGCTATAAGTAATTTGACTAGTAATACCTCCTTGTACAATAGGTAATACATCTACTCCTGTAGGAACAGATGCTGAAGGTAATCCGGATATTGGTAAATTAGGCATAGTTAAGGTAGTGTAGTGATTATAATATTACTTCCATCTTCTTGTAATAAATCAAATAAATCTTCTTGTAATAAAAATCCTGATTCAATAGGTGTAGGTGGAGGAATTGGTCCTTTATTTTGATATGATAACCAATTTGTTCGTGCTTCAGATAGTTCAAATAAATATTGATTATAGTATTGAACTTGTTCGTTTAGAGGTAACCTTGCTACATTAGGTAATTGAACAAATTGTGGCCAAGATATCTCTTCAAAAATATTGAACATATAATGATAAATATTGATAATAAAATAAAAAGCCCCACTTTCGTGGGGCTCTTTAATTAATGTTTATCCTATTGGGTAAATATTAGATGGTGTTCAAACCATTAATATAGATCTTACCGTAGAATTCAGGACGCAACATCTTCTTAGCGTAGCGAGTCAAAAGACCTTTACGTGGAGTGAAGGTATCAGGATCGTACACCAAAGGAGTCATGATCAAAGGAATGTATGGAGAGAATACAGCACCTGTTTCCAAGAACTGAGAACCTCTGTAACCCATCAAGATCAAGTTTTCAGTCATGTAAGGGTTTTTGTAAACCTTGTAACGACCGTTAACTGAACCTACCTTTTGTACACCGAAAGCGTACTCCATTTGATCAGCTTCACCGTTTGAAGTAGAAGCAAATCCTGGGATTGATTCCAAGATAGTAGCTACTGTTGGAGAAGTAACCAAGAAGTTAGCACCTCCACGTAAAGTCAACTGGTGGATCTTGTTAGATACTTTTTGGATTTTAGTACCTAAAGTTTGGAACCACTGACCTTGAGTGTTGTAGTAACCTGAAGATAAAGTAGATAAAGTTGGAGTTGAACCTGTGATAACAGTGTTATTAATAGCTGACCAGTACTCAGTAGCAGCAGCAGCATCTTCGATCAACATATCCAAGATTTCCAAATCAATTTCCATTGAAATGTACTCACTCATAATGTTAGTCAATTCAGCTTCAGCATCAATGTTCTGGTAAGCAGCCAAATCTTGAGCAAATTCAGGAGTCCATACTGCTTTCAATTTCTTGGTTTTAGCAGTGATAGGCTGTGATTGCATCTTAACGTTAATTTCAGGGATAACGATCTGAGCAGCGTTAGCAGCGTTAGGAACTGAGAAAGAACCTGAAGCTTCGAAATCACCACGACCTGAGTAGTTACCTGAAGTTACGTTGTCACCTGAAGTACCAGCACCAGTGAAACCAGCGTTAATACCATCTTGAGAACCTACTTTTTCATAGTAAACTGTGAAAATAGATCCTGATTGAGGAGTAGAAGCAAAGTTTGCAGAAGCAGTAAAGAAGAAAGCAATAGTACCAGCAGTGTAGTTAAAGTTAGTGAACGCAGGCAACAAAGTAGTAGCTGTGAAGTTTGAACCTGAAGTAGGAACGAAACCACGAACGGCATTCATATCGAAGCTTGGTAAAGCAGCGTTAGAAGCAGTCATAGTTACTTTGTAGATACGACCAGCAGCTACAGAAGCTGAGTAGTCAGAATCGAAATTCAATTCAGCCCATGAAGCAGAAACGATAGAACCAGTACCAGCACCAACTGTAGTTAAAGCGTTAGCTATAGAAGCAGTAGCTTGGAAAGAAGCTGAGAATTGGTTAGTAGCGTAAGTGAAACGACCTTCAGGACCACCATACAAACCACCTTCAGCGGCAGGAGTAGAGAATGGGAACTGAGAAGCAGTGTTACGGTTACCGTACAAAGACTGACCAGTAGTGTAAGGATTCTTAGTGTTACCATATTGGAAATCCAAGAAGAACACAAGACCAGAAGGCATGTTCATAGGTTGAACTGAAACGAATTCTTTAGCAACGATAGTTCCGAATACTTTACGAACTAAAGGCAAAGCAATACCAGCCCAGTTTTCACCTTGACCACCTGATGTGAAATAAGAGTTAGAAGCGATTTGGTTAGATTCAGTTACCAATTGCTTGGCCTGGTTTTCTAACAAGATTGACATATTATTTTTGTCAACTTCTACTAATCCTTCCAACAATCCAGTTTTTGACCATTTGCCGGCCAATTTAGCAGCGTCACTTTGGAAATTCTTCCAAGAACCAGCTGCGCTTTCGAGTAATTGTTGTACGTTTGACATTTTTTTAAATTGTTTTTTTTTTTGTTTTTTGTTTTGTTTTTTACTTAATACCTGCTAATTTTTGCCAGCGGGTAAATTGATCATTTACTTCCATGATTGGTTTCTTTTCAACAACACCAGTTACTTTAGAAGCAGATCCTCTTAACATTGATTCGTTAACAGAAGATTTCTTTTCTTTAAATCCTTCAGATAAGGTTTCAAATACTAATTTAGCTTCATTTACACTAGCAGCTTTGTCAAAAGCAGCCAATACTTTTACTTTTTGACTTTCAGTCAAGTTTTTAGCTTTGAAGATTTTATTGGTGTAAAGTAATTTAGCGTTGAACAAGTTAACTTCTTGAAGCTCAGTTTTAATGGTTTTGATAGTGCTATAAGCTTCTTCAAGTTCACCTTTCATTTCTTCCATTTCAGATTCAGCAAAAGCAGATCCAGCATTGCCAGCAGCTTTAGTGCCAGTACCATATGCTTTACTACCTTTTTCCTTAACGGAAGCAATAGCCATTGTAGCAGCATCCTCAGCAGTTTTTCCAGTTTTAACTAATCTTTCAGCTTCAGCTTCAATGTCTTTCTTTTCATCAGAAGATGCTTTAACAAGTCCCATAGAAAAAACAGCGGCAATAATACCACTAGTTATAGCCATAGCAGAAACCATATCAACTTCATTTATTGGTTTTTTTTCCATTTTGTAGTTTTCTTCCATTTTCTTGTAGTCTTCAACTTCTTCTTCATCTTCTTCACCTTCTTCTTCATCGCCTTCTTCACCGTCAATTTCACCTTCTAGTTCCCCAGCGGCTACCATATCAGCGATTACACTTTCAATGAATTTTTTAAGGTCATCCTCACTCATGTTTTCAAGGTCGATTTCTTCTTCTTCCTCTTCAAGGAAACCTAAAGGTTCACCTTCAGGAACTTGGGCACCAATGTTACCATGGGGCTCTGAAGTTTCTTCTGTGATTGATTCTTCCATTTCTAATTCATCTAATTCACGAAGGAGTTCTTCAAGATCTACTTCATCACTTTTTTCAGCTTCTTCCATGTTGTCCATGTCCATAGCTTCTTCAGTAGTGTCGTACATTTCTTCAAGACCTTCTTCCATTTTTTCTTCGGCTTCTTCTAAATCTTCTTCTTTGTCCATTTCTGAAATTCTGCGTGATAACAGGTCTTTCATACGGGAGTCAAAAGCTTCTTCAAGAGCAGCCTTTGCATTGGCGATGGCAGTTTCCTTAACTGCTTTAGCATCGGCAATGGCTTCTTTTAATAAGTCTCTGTTTGCCATTTGTTTTTTGTCCTCAAATAATTTTTTTTTGTTGGAAATACGCTTATTGTTGATTGCTCGAAGCGTAATAGATATTAAAAATCTAGATGCTATATAGAAATAGCATATTTGTCGGGTATACGTATATCAAAATATTTTAAAATGTAAAAAGAAACCCTCCTTTTTTAAGGGAGGGTCAATCAAGGGATACTATCCCAAGAGGGGTTAAAATATAGGGCAAGATCCGTTAGCGCATAGTATTTCTGTTAATAAAGAATTCACTTTACCATATGAATATGTTTTATGTTCTTTACCTTCTTTTACTAACTGCATATATGATCCTGGATTTGAAGGTGTTGATACAAAGTCCCAACATAGTAATTCAAAATCATCTTGAACTTCTAATGTACCTTCATTAATTTCTTTTAATGATCCCATTCCACGAGATGATACACCTACCATAACATTATTTTCAATAAGTGCTTTTAGGATGTTACCAGACACTGTGGGTAGGATTTCTATTTTTCCTATTACTTTATCTCCTTCCCAGTAAGTTTCTCTAATAATATGGGATACATTTTTTAATGATATGATTGAAGAATCAGGGTGATCTAACTCACCTGTGGCTCTATTTTCTCTAATCATTTCATTGTACTTATCAATTTCACGTTCCCACAATTCTTTAGGATAATATCTACCATTACCATTTTTTACTTCAGCAGTTGCTAAAATACCAACAACCATAGGATTACCAGAAGGTGCTTTTAAACCTTCAGTAAGTTGTATAGGGGCAACTTTAAATGGTATAGTTTCAATTAATACCTGTTTCATTATTTTTTCTTAGGTAAATCTCCGTATCCGCTAGCTTTCCATTTGCCTTTAGGCGCTACTGGTTCACCACCGCCGATTACGTCAGTCTTATAACCAATACCTTTAACACCAAATGAAGCTTCTTTATGATAGTAACTGATGTCTTTAGCCATGTTTTTAGCAACAATAGCTTTTAACTCATCAACTGTTTTATCTTTATTTTTAGGATCTTTCATTTCCGTGTAGTAACCCATTAAGAATGACTGACCGTAAAGGTTATCAATGTTTTTAGGATCTTTATTATCAAATTGGTTGTCTAAATCTTTTTGAACATCAGTATCAATTTTTTCAAATTCATTTTGATCACCATATTCTTTTTTATCTTTAACACCTACTGCCTCAGCAATATTATCATTAAAGATTTTAAACCAATCTTGTTGAAAAGGTTTTAATGTAACTACACCACCGACTGCTTCAGATAAAATACTTTTACCTTTTAAGATATTAACAGCGGTTTTATAATCAGTTAAAGGGGCAATAAACTCAGGAAATACACGACGAGCACTTTTTAAAAAGTCGTCTTTACTTCCTTTACCTTCTTTAATAAGGTTGTATTGTTGTTGTAAGGTCTTTTCCATTTGTTATAAATATTATGGGTAAAGTAATATTGCTCCTGATGATAAAGAAGCGCTTGTTACATAGATAGGAATAGTAAATCCAGCTGGGATAATCCAGTCTGTTGTAGTTAATTCAGATCCATTAGCGTCTTTTAAACCGGTGATAGTAGCTGAACCAGATACTACGGTAAATCCGGCAAAACTTCCTGTTGCTGTTGTTGTGGTTACTATTCCGGTGGGGTTTACTGGTATTGTTGCCATGTTTTAGTTTTTAAATAGTTCTATTATATCGTTTAAGTAATCTTGGGCTAAATCAGTACCATACAATACACTATATGAATCTGGTTTGCTTCTATAATAATCAATTGTTTTACTTTTAGCTTGTTGCAATAAAGGAACTAATTGATTTAATTGGTCTTCTATACTATCAAAAGCCCTTAATCGACTTCCAATAAATTCTCTTCTAGATGGATCATTAATTTGCATATCATCTAAAAAAGTATCAACATCTTCAGCTTCTTTGATTGGTGTTTTTACTAATTTGTATTTAAACTTAGTAACATACATATTATCCTTAACACCAGTTGGACCTGCCTTAGGACCAGGTCCTAAAGTAGCTCCAGGACCTTCATTCACTTTTTTAAATCCTGCTTGTGTATAGGCACCGTAAGTAGACTTACGAGGTGAAGGACCAGTATGGTTTTCACCCTCGCCGAATGAAGTGAAACCTGAATCAGAGGCTATTGTTGAATCTTCTTTTATTTTGTATTTAAAGTTAGCCATTAGCAGTTACAAGTTCATCTAAAAGTTCATAGTATTGTAATAAATTAACTAAGTCATCATTACCCACACCAGCATTTTTACTTAGTGGAGACAACATATTAGTTACTTCATTTAATTTAATTTGAATTGCTTTATCTGTAACTTTTTTAGAAACACTCTTTAATTCTTCTTTAATTTCTCCAACTTTAGTGTTGTAAAATTCTTTTAATTTTGGAGCTGAATCAACTGAATTAATGAATTCTTTTAATACTGTTTTTTGGTTATCATTTAAATTAGCATACTTGCCATTAAATTTTTCTAACATTACTCGGTAAGTTAAAATACGTAAGTCTTTATCATACGATTTAAATTCCTCAAGTAAATTATCTTCTACTTTCTGTTTAGTAACAGATGATGAAGATAAATGTTCTAATAATGTTAATTTATTTGAAATGATTTGGTCAGGGTTAGACAAATTCTCGCTATTATATATCTCTATTAACGTATATAATGATGCGAATGCTTTATAATTAGGCAATTTAGTTTTAAAAAATTCCTCTAAGTTATAATGCTTTTGAACTTCATTAATTAGATTATATTTTTGTCTTTTTAACGCTCCTCTGTTTAAATCTTTAGATGATTCAATTAAAGTATTAACAATAGTTTCAGCTTTAGCTTCAGTTGTACTTTTGTATTTTGAAAGAGTTTCATACAATTTGTATTCTCTACCCAATTCAGTCTTTACAAAATATTTATTAAGTATACCTATAGCTTTAGAGTTTTTTCCAGATAAGGTATCCGCCGTTATTTGTCTAACTAAAAGTTCAAACAAAAGGCCCGTATTCTTATACTTAGAATGTTTAATGTTCATTCTTGAGATTTTGTTATAAATATATAAGGATTTTTATTTCTTTAATTTAGATTCATCAAGTAGTGATTCTTCAACAACAGATTTATTTTTAAATAAATTCTCAATTAAAGATTTGTTTTTTAAATATACTTGTTTAGCTTCTAAAGCTAAAGGTGAACCACCTTTATAATTAGCTCTAATACCTCCAGATTCATTTTCATTGTCTGGATCCTTCATACCAGCAGCACCTAATCTGTCTTTACCAAAAGGACTGTCTTGTGTGTTTCTGTTTGTTGGATTTTCTTCAGGACGACCTAATTTAACATCATCACCATATCCTACAGGTACATTTTCAGGATTAGAATACATTCTTCCTTTACCATATAATGAAGCTAAGTCATGTGGTGTACCATATGATTTGCCTGATACTTTAGGATCATTTCCTTCTTCTGAGATTTGTTTTTGTCTGAATGAACGTTTTTGGTCTTCAACAATCAAATCTCTATACTCATCATATTGGTCTTCGCTAAAGTGGAAAATGTTATCATAGATCCAATCAGAAGGTAATATTTTAAGATCCATAATCTTTTGAGCTAAGTCTACCTTTTGAGTTAACAAGGCAATCTTTTCTTGATCATAGATAATAGAAGGTGTAGTTAAATCTAACTCAAAGTTAGTTAATTGTTCACCTGTATAACCTTGAGAATATAAGTGTACTAAAGCAATCTTATATAATTCAGATAATGCAATACGTTGAATACGATTAATAGTACGAGCGAAACGAATATCTTCTGCTGCTAATGTTGCTTTACCTGTTAAATCTTTTTCATAACCCATAAATGCTTTAGGCACTTTAAGGGCAGCAAACAATTTATCTCTTAAGTAAGTAACATCTTGAATACCATCATATTGTAAACCAGGTGTAGTTTCAATCTTAGTTGTTGTATCATTTCCACGAATTGGAATATAAAAATCTTCCAATAAGTTTTGCTGGTTGTATTTTAAGTTATATTCACCTGTTTGATTATCCATTAATGGAGTACGCTTCATAGTAGAAATAGTTTTCTGCATAAAGTTTTCTACTTCATTTGGAGGAATAGAACCAACATTAATATAAAATATACGACGATCTGGACTACGTGAGATTCTATGAATCAACATAGCATCTTCCATCAACACATATTGTTTAAAAATACGACGAGCTGGTTCCAAATATGAACGACCATAAGGCAAATAGTTAACGTCTGTTAACAACCTAAAGTGAGCCATTTCATAATTATCAAAATGGATACCTGGTTGGTTATCAAACGTTCCTAGATTGGGTGTACCGTAATAACCAGAACCACCAGCGAAAATACCTTCAGGTGAGTATTTAAATCTTACAGCATTTGGGTGATCTTTGTCATAATTTTCTTGACGTTCAATATGGTAAGCAGTATAAGGAATAACATTATACACACCATATTTTTCAGCAATTTCTAACTTTAAGAAAAAGTCACCATACTTACACATTTGACGAATCCAACTCCATAAGTTAAATTCAATATTCAATACATCATAAAACAAGTTATAAAGAATTTGCTGAATATCATCATCACTTGATTTAATATGAAGCACTTCTCCCATATCATTTTTTAAAGTACTTTCATCTGAAATAATATCTAAGGCAGAAGCAACAATGGCATCATAATCCATATTATCATAGTCAGAGTAGACCATGGTTCTAAGGTATTGCCAGTTAATATTAATCTGTGATCCTAAAAGTGATGTTGATGATGGAGAGTATAAACGATTATATCTATCTATTAATGAATTAGTAGCTATATCTCCGGATTGTTGAATGGAATCAACATCCATTACTTTTAATGTGTTGCCACCCGTATTTCTTATAATAACATCTGTTGAAAACAGTCGTTGGAGTCGGGTGAATAAACTTTTATCTGCCATTTTTATATTTTATTATATCTTATAAATATTACAATAACCATTTAATGTCCTCTTGTCCGTGATCTGTTTGAATAGAATATGGATTTTGGACTTGATTACTATTATATCCACCAATATAATTAGTCTTACTCATACTGCCAAGTGTAGCACGAGTCATGTCATGAGACATTTGTTGAAATTTTAAAGAAGTATCTCTTAAAAACATAGCTATACCAAAAGCCATCACCAAATCATCATTATAACCTGATTGTGCTTCTGGTCTACCGTTTTTCCATACAAATACTTTCATTTCCTCTAATAATCGTTTTGAACGAATATTAACAGAACGATCACCAACATACTCTCTAAATTTATTTACAACTAAAGGTCTAGTTCTTAATGACATGGTAAATCCAGGTGTCATATCTGAGCTGCCTTCAAATACTCGTAAGTATGAATCAGCGGTTAATTGGTCTGATTTGGGAGAATGATAAAGATTACGATAACCTCTTTCAATGATAGCGTCTAATGTTGCCCAACCAATTGAGGCATTTTCTACTACTAACATCGCATTATTATATTCAGAAGCTAAACCAACTAAAAAATAACCATATTCTTTAGGTGGAAGCTGTCCTCGATACTCAGCAACTTGTGTATTAGTTGCAATATCAATTACATGACAAGCGGAAGAGTCTTTACCATCACCTCTAGCTACGTCTGCTACTACTATATACTCACGTGTATAGTCTGCAGGTTCCCATATCCATAAATTTTGGTCAGCACCTCTTCGCTCTACAGGGTCTTTAACTGTTGTTTCTTTTAAAAATTCTACCCATTCAGGATAAAATACCACATCACCTGATGTACTAAAATCACAGTCACATTCTTGGGCGGCTAATCTAGGATCACCTAGTAATTCATCTTGTCTTTTTCTCCAATCCTCATTTCGTTCTGGGTGGACATACCAAGGTAATTTAATTGGCAAGAAGTCATTTTCAGCATTTTCAGCTGATACCCATGTTTTATGAAACCAGTTTCCAGTACCATAAGGAGTAGACAACACAATAGCACCACCACCAGTTGCTAACGTTTGTTGAGCAGAAGCCCAAATCTCACCGATTTGTTCAATAAACGCTGCCTCATCGACAATTAGCAAAGATACTGCTTCTGATCGACCAGCATCACTACTTGCTGAAGTGGCTTTAATTTGAGATCCATTACTTAATCGTAATGTTAGTTTGTTATTTTCTTCAGCTTCAATTTTTAACCATGAAGGTAAGTTATCAAACATAAACTTAACCTTGGTTACCATGTTTTTAGCTGTTTCTTGCTTAGTTGCAATACACAACACGTTTTTATCTTTATGGAATAACATTAACCATAAAGAATAACCAGCAGCTAAAGTTGATATACCTAACTGACGAGACTTAAGTACAATTGAATATGGATTATCTCTCCATAAGTGTAATACCTTATCTTGGAAAGGATACAAATTGAATATCACTCGACCTCTTTGTGGGTGCTGGATATTACAATATTTTTTCATAAAGTGGGCTGGATCTTGGGCACACTTTAAGTATTCTTCTCTGATTATTTGTCTTAAATCCTGACTCATAAAAGAGCTACTAGAAAACCAATTGTTGTTATAAAGAAAGCACCTACAATACCTCTAAATTTAGATTCAAGGTCAGTTATCTTTTTATTTCTTTCTTCAATCTGTCCGTCTTTAGCTTTAATAATGCCCTTTTGATCTTCTATTTTACCTTCTAAAACTATTCTTGTAGTATCACAAATAAATAAGGCACTATCTTGTCTAAGGATAATTGTACTCATAGTAGAGATAGAGTCACGAGAAATTACTAATTCTTTTTTAAGATTATCTCTATCAGCTTTAACTAATAAAGCATTTTTTAAGGATTTAATGGGAACTATTACCGTTGAATCACTTAAACGCTGTTGTGAACTGGCTGATGATATCATCATCAGACATACTATTAAGGCGATCGCGTTCTTTTTCATATTGGTCTTTGTATTGTTGAGCTTTTTTAGCAATACCAGCTAATTTAGCTTTGTCTATTTCAATTAATGAGTCTAAAATTTTCCTAGTAGAATCTAAAGATGAAATAATTGTGTCTTTTTTACTAATTTCAAGCGCTAAAGAATCTATAGTTTTTTGGTATTGTTTGTCTTTGTCTGAGGAATAACCTTGTTTATAAGTAAATAACCCATAGATTATTACACCTAATAAACAAACTAAAACCAATTGTAAAACAAATTTTTTCATATTAATCTTCTTCAGAAGAAGGAAGAATAATTTTTTCTAATGCTTTTTTATCAGCAGTTAATTTTTTTAATTCATCCTTAATTTTTTCTTTTTTATCACCTTTAGCTTCAGTGTATTCTTTAGCTAATTCTTTCATTTTAGTTACAAGTTTTTGTAATTTATTTGAAGCAGTAGTGATTGAATCTTTTTTTTCTAATTCTGCTTTTGATGGTTCTTGGTCTTCATCATCTGATTCAAATACAGGAAAACCAAATAAAACAGCAGCTATTGTTTGCTCATCTGTTCCTAATTTTTTAGCTACATCATTAAAGGTAGTAGATGGATTTTTACCAAACATTTCATTATATGTTTTTTTAATTACATCAGATGTTGGTTTAGTATCTTCAGATAAAAGTTCGTATATGTTATCTTTAATTTGCTTCTTTAATTCAGACAATTTCATGATAATAAATATCAACCAAAGATTGTTTCTTTAATTTTTGCAATACGTTCTTCAGTAGTACCTGAAAGTTCAACTAGTTTTTTAATTTTATGACTACTTCTATATAAAATCAAATGAATAATACTGTCAATAGTTTCTCTATATTTCAAATCAGTAGTTCTAACTCCATTATCTTCCATTTCAACACCAACAGGAGATACATAAAAAATATAATCATATTCTTCAACTAATTTATAAGCAGCATCACAAAACGCTTCAGCCTCATAATAATCAATTGATTTAGCTGCTTTAGTAAACGCCATAACATCAATTACAGTACGATCTGTAATAATATTTTCATACATTAACTCAGCACAACGTTCAGCTAAAAATATAAATTGACCTTTTAATGTTGAATCAGTATTCAATGGAATACCTAAATCACGCAAGTACTTAGAACGTTCAGTAGCAAAATTATAATCTGCAAATTCAGGTAATTCTTTCAAAGCATTTACCAATGTAGTTTTACCTACACTCATTGTTCCACACAATCCTATCTTCATATTAGTTTCTATTTTGACCTGCCTGACCCATTGCTGTTTTGTACCAAGGTAAACCTTCACGATTGCGTCTTCTTTCTTTCCAATCATCATGACTATATTGAATACCATGAATATGATATTCTTTTTTACCATTTGGATGGATTAAAGCTGCTTCTTCCATATTGTGCAATTTCCCTTCCCAAACCCAAGCAATAGTACCATCAGCTTTTACTAATTTTTTACTTGGTTGAAATTTATTTTTATCACTCATAATATTAATATAACATATTTTTTACAAAAAGCCAAACATTATTTCCAGCTAATAATATCACCATGCAAATTATCCCACTCGCATCCTTTATTAATTAATTTAGATACAGCTAAAATACCTTGAGCACCTGATACTGTAATACCACGAGCTGATAAAGCATCTCCTACAAAGTGAACATTCTGGTATTCAACTAAAGCTAAATCACTATGATAAACAAGTGGTTCAGGTGAAAGATATTTTACTTCAGGAACATAAACACCCCAATCATCTTGTAATGTTGGAAATACTTTTTTCATATCTTCAATAAAGTCTTCAATATAATCCCAATACTCACCCATTCCCTGTCTTACAATACTTAAATTATCAATTTGAACAGAACTAACTCTTTCACCTTCTGATGTTGTTGATGGTTTACGAGATGGACTATAATATAAACCTGTTCCAGCAAACTGTAATTCATTTACTACTTTACGAGACCAAGCAAATGGATCTTCAATGTTATTAATTTCCATAATAATACCAAAGTTAGTCATGTTGTTTCTATAACGTTCATCTTTTTTAGCATGACCATTATATGAATGATTACCGTAAGTGTCTTCTACAGCAACATAAGCGGCATTATTATTAGTACAAAACGAACGTAATGAAACACCTTTATCTTCAAACTTACGATACAATTTAAAATCATAACTAATGTCAATTAGTTTCTGAAAGTGTTTTTGTGGTGCTTCAAATCGAACTCCAATTTGTACTGATTTAGGTTCAGTTTCTAGTTGATATTCGTCTTGAATACTTTGAGCAAAGTCAATACCTGATTTACCTACTCCAAAAATCAATTCATTATATTCAATAGCATATTGTCCTTCTTTGCCTTTAACAGTTACATAAACTAAATTAGATTCAAAGTCAACTTTAAACACACGTTCATTCCAAACAAACTTAACACCTTTAGACACTAAATAATCATACCAATTCTTACCAATTTCATGAAGATAATCTGTACCAACATGCCATACAGGAAATAAACGAAGACCAAAATATGGTTTAATAAAGTCTGGTTCTTCTACTGGATTTGAACATTGTACTTCTTCAGGTTTAGGGTGAAATCGTTTAAAGTTATTAATAACTTCATCCATTAATTCCATTGCTTTCTTTTCACCAACATACTTTGAAAGTTGACCTCCAATTGCTGTATGGTAAGTCAATTTACCATCAGACCAACCTCCAGCACCTAGAAAACCTGTCATTACTTCTTCTGGTTTTCGGTTGTAAGGATCATTACCCATGTCAATGATAGTAATGTTTTTGCCTGGATAACCATTGTCAACTAATTTAGTAGCGGCATTAACACCTGCTACACCTGCTCCTACAATTACAATTTTCTTATTCATGTTCATTTGTTAATATATCATACTTTACACTAAAAGCCAAATTAAAGATGGCACCTTTTTAGGGGCGCCACAGCTGCCATATATTAGACTCTTGCGAGCGACTGGCTATGAATCAGTCTTTATTTATTTTAATTACAAGTTTTCCTTCGCCTTTTATAACTCGGTGCCACTCATGTCTTAATATACATATCAAAAGGTTAGGTTCCAAATTCCAAGGTAATTCATTTTCAAACTGGAATTTCCATCCTTTACCTGGTTCAATAATTTCAATTGTTCTATCTTCATCATCACGATGCCACATTAGCTCTATAGGGTCAATGTTTTCATCAAATTCCCTAATAATGTATTTGTCTGTAACCTCTAAATCTTTATACGGCTTTGTCATTTGTGATAGGACCACCTACAACCCAAGCATCACAAGTTCGAGCCGCAGCACATTTAAATTTTAAAAACCTGCAGTATCCTAATTGGCCTGCTTCAATAACATCAAATGGATCTTCAGTACCTTCATCATCACCAATCCCTTTAGCTATACAATCTAATGTTTTAGTTGTAACATCAAAAGCAGCGCAATTACCACAACGAGATGTTTTAGCTTCTTTTACAGAATCAAGCTTCCACATATCTGCTTTAGCCTGCCAGAATTTATTATTTGGTTGATTAGGATTTAAGGGACCATATCCATACTCATTAATTGCCTTCTGTCTATTCTGGAGATTAAGTTCAATATTTTGAGTTGGTGCAGGGCATTTTGCTACCTCTGCCTCACTTAGTATATCTAATAAATTGATCATTTTTTATTTCTAATTAAAAGTTCACCTAAAACCTCTAAACGACCAACTTCTCTTTGAAAATCTACAGGAGACATATTAAGAGATATTTTTCCTAAGGTTTGATTAAATTCTTGTTTAGCCTTTTTTTCATCAAATTTACCTTTTGATGCTTTATCATAGTAAGGAGCTTTAACTTTAAAATGATTATAAGTTAACATAGCTAAACCACCTTTTGATTGAGCTGTATCTGCTATTTTAGATGCACCTTCACCTCTAGTTTTAGCAAACTCTTCAAAAGTTTCTTTAACTTTTTTTGCTTCGTTTAATATATCTTGAAATTTAATCATTTGGCTTATTGTGCTTTTTTAGTATTTTTCACAAATTGTTTTCCTTTTTTACCCCCAGCTATCTTTTTAGCAACTGTTGATCTTCTTTCAGATTGGGATAAAGATTGAGCTTTTGCTTGGGGTAAACAACGAGTTGTAGCTTTACCTTTTTTCATAGTACCACAATCACCAGTTATATTACCTTGTGTATCTATACGAACCCATTTTTCCTTAAACCAATCACGAAGACTTTCTTGAATTATTTTTTTTAATTGTTCTTCATCAATTTGTCCCTTACATACTTTAGCGGCTCTACCTGAAAGATAAGCTGAATGTTTTTCACCTCCGCCTCCTTTAGATTTAGGTTTCATTCTTCTTTGACGATATGCTTCGCCTTTTTTACAAAGTTTTTTTTCAGTAATTATTTCTTTAATAAGTTTTTTTAATTTATCTTCCATTACCAAAATCCTGAAAAGTTTGACTTTAATCCTAATAATTTAGCGTAGCGAGGTAAACGACAAGACCAATAAGATGCTTTAGTTCTATCTTTTTTGTTAGGACAATCATGTCTTTTAGAAAAAGCAGCTCTTGCTTTTGAATTATTTATTTTAGCTGATAAGCCTGAAGTATCACCAAAGGATACTTTTTTAATTTTACCTTTATCTTTTACATAAACATAAAACTTTTTAGCTCCACCACGTTTTGGTTTACCAATTGGTGGGTCTTTTTTTTCTTCTTCTAGTTCCATATCTTCCATTATGAAATCTAATGGAACTTTTTTATCTTCATAAATACCAAATTCACCTAAATGTGTTTCGGTTAATATAGCTAAATCATCACCTGAAAAATCTAAAATACCACGAGTGTATAATGTTCTCGCTTCAGCCCATAAATTAAAATAATTTGATGAACCAGCGCGGTATACATGCTCAGTAAGCGGTTTTTTATTGTCTATATGGTACTTTAATCCCTCAGACAATATCTCTCGCGGAGCAACACTTTCGTTTAATATAGGCGCTTTAGTTGGCTTTGTCGCTGTACAACAATCCTTATTTTCTAAAGTTTCCCTAATTAACTGTTTTAAATTCATAGTTATAAATATTACTTAAATAATTTAGGAAAATTCATTCCTAACTCTGATGAAGAAACATAAACACCATTTAATATTCTTTCATCATCTATAGCATCCACTATAGCATCATTTATAGTATAAAATTTACCTTGTCCTGTTTCACTTACGTTTAATATAAATCCTATTTCTTTACCCATTCTTGGTTTTTTAAGAAGTTTAGTTTTTAGTATTCTTTTTAAAAGTTTAGCAGCACCTTCTTCAGCAGTAGCATCAGATGATAAACCTAATTTAGCATATAATGAATCAATACGAGAATATAAAGGTTTAAACATTTCTACATCTCTTAATGCTTTATTTTTTTCAAGACTAGCCATAATAGAAAAAGCAGGAACAATATCTCTAGCTTTAAAGTTACCTGGATTGATTGTGATTTGTTTTGTTTCATCAAACTCACTAAATAATGTTAAAATACCAAATACTTTATTTAGTAAAGCTACATTTTCTTTATCATTAGCAAATTTACCTAAAGTAATATTTGATGTATCATATGATTTAATTTCACATCCATACCCATCAATAGTTAAATCCGGGTCTTCACCTTTTCTTGAGTCAGTTACAGTGTGTGGTTTAGCATTATATTCAAAAGCCCAATAAGTAGCTATTTCTCCTTTACCAGCTCCCGCTGTTGGAACATCACTGTCTTTTTTTAATGGTAAAATAGGATATAATTTAGACCAAATACCTTCATCTTCACCTTCTAAATTAAAATCAGTACCTAAAGTTAAAGAAGTTTTACAAGTTGGAATTGATTCATTTTCTTGTAAACCTAAAGCTTTACGTATCCTTTGATCATAATCAGATTGAGCTTCATTAATATTTTTATCACCAGTAATATTTCCTATTAATTCAAACAATAATCTTTTGTCCTTAGGATTACTGATATCAGGATATCCCTTATCAAATTTGTAACTGTATTTTTTAAAAAACAGATCTAGGGCATCCATTTTATTTGAATTTTGTTTTAAGTTTATTTAAAAGTGGAGTTAATTTAGAACTAGATTTTAAAGTAGTATTCATACCATCAAAAATCATGTTTAAAACAGATTCTAATTCATTGATATCATTTATACTACTTAAAGCAGTTTTACCAGCTGTGGCTAAATATTTACTTAAAGTAACTACTTCAGGTTTCCCAGTTTCTAACTCGTTTAATATTTGTTCTTTAATTAATTTTTTTAAGTCTGATTTTTTCATTTTGTTTTCTTTTATTAATTTTGTTGCTAATTTCCCTCCAGATTTAAGAGCGACAGCAAATGCTTCTATTAATGGTTTTAAAAAATTAAATATAATTTCAACTCCTTTTACAATAGGTTGTAAAAATCCTAAATACGATTGAAAATCTGTTAATTTCCCTAAAACGTCTGTTACGAATGTAGGTGAAAAGTATTTTGTTAAAAAATCTTTAACAGCATCAGGAGCTAAAGATTTTAATTTTTCTATAATAAAAGTTATTATACTTCCTGCTGTAACTAAGGCCATAAATTTTTTCCAACCTTGTAAGGATTTAATTTTATCTATAAATTGTTTAATTTTTTCAATAAAAGAATCTAATTTAATTTTTTTAAGAAAATCTGTAAGTGGTTGAATTAATTTTTCTACTCTTCTTTCTAATGGTTTTAAAAAATCATTTAGTAAATCTCCATTAGACAATACCTTACCCATAACAACAGCTGCGTCTTTCCAATCTTTAATAGTTGTTATTACTTGATTAAATTTTTCTTTAGCAAAGGTTTTAATTGAATCTAAAAATGATTCATATATTAATTGTTCGTGAATAATACGTAATCTTAAAGATTCATTTACATTAACTGATTCATTAAGAGGAATAGGAATACCTAAAGTAAAAGCAATATGTTCTCTAGATATATTCATAATTAAGCTTCAGCTGTTGTATCTTCTTCTGCTGCTGGTTCTTCGGTAGGTGTTTCTGCTGTTTCACCTTCAGCTCCTGGTTCTGTTTTTTCTTCAGTCATACCATAAGCTAAAACACGAGCAATAGCTTCTGTAGCTGATTCTTCTTCACTTAAATTTAATAAGTAATATTTTTTACCTTCAATTTGTGCTACCCAACTTCTTGGAGAATAAGTTAACATAAAAGGTTCTCCATTTCCAAGTATAATTCTAAAAGTTGTTGGTTTAGGAGCGACCCACTGAATATCTGTTACAAAAATCTCATATTGGTCTGTTAATAAATTAACAATAATATCTTTAAGTTCAGGGAATTTTTGTAATACAGGAAACTTAGGAGCGTCTAAAGAGATTGTGTCCTGAGCCTTTAATGTTTTAGGCTTATATACTTGTTGTACAAATACTTTGATCTTCTCTTTTAGTTCGTCTTTAGTCATTTTTTATTTATTAGCATGATAAGCTTGTAAAGCATCTTCAGCGTCTTTTTTAGAATTATAAGTTTGAGGCCACATTTTACCTGTTTTACCAGATAAAACTCTCCATTTACCTTTACTATCCTTTCTAATATTAGAGCCAGGCACTACATCCTCATCAATATAAGGTTTAGCTATTTTTTCAGCAGTTTCAATTTTATCATCATTCATAGCTTTTCTAGCTTGTTTGATATTATTTTGATCCTCAGCTGATTTGTTTTTTGGGTCTTTTAAAGCTTTAGCAATTTTAGCTGCTAATTTATCTACTTTAGTTACTTCACCTTCCATCATTGGAGCTTCATTGTCTATCATATCTTCAGCACTAGCCACACCTACCATAGCATCAATAGCTGGTTCTTTTAATTCAAAGTCTAAGTAATGTTTAGCTGATACCATCATTTCTTGGGCTTTAGTAATTTTTGACTGCCACCAAGCAGGAAAATCAACCTCACCTTTACCTTCAAATCCATCCACCATTTGGTATAATTCCATAGCGTATTTTCCAATACGATATAATTCAGCTTTAATCATATGTGGTTCGTCATCTTCATGACCTAAGTCAAGATCTTCTTTAAGTATGTCTAAATTTGTAAGTGTTTCTCTAAAATCAGGAACGCTTTCAATCCAACTTATTAAAGCTTCTTCACCTCCAGGATTATTTTCAAAAAAATCTTCAAATGAATCATATCCAATAGCCTCAATATATGATTCTACATTAGTAGTACCATAATATCCTTCTTTAACACCTTTTGCTTTTTTAATAGCTTTATCTTTAACACCTTTATATTCTTCTTCAGATGATTCTATTTCACCATCTCCATCATAATCTTTTGTAGCTTTTTTAGGATTTTTACCTTCACCCATCTCAGATCTATAATCTTCATAAGTTTCAAGTAAACCTTTTATAGCATCTCTAAGACTTATATAATTTTTTGAAGGAGAAATATATGATTGAATATCTTCAACTGTGAATTGAGGAGTTTCAAAATATTTAATTAAATTATAATCATAATTTTTTCGCTCTTCAAGACTAAATCCTTCTGAAAAAATTAAATCATATAATAATAATTTTTTATTTATATTTTCTAAAGTTTTTTTCGTCTTAAACTGGTGCATTAAGTCATTACTATCAATGATACCTTTCTTTTTTAATTCTTCTTTTCTTTTAGTAAAAAGATTATCAAAAAGTCCAGTTTCATCCATTGTAATAGGTTTAGAATTAGATTCCTGTTGTAAGGTTTTTCTAACGAGTTCTTTTAGTTTTTGTTGGTTCATTGATTCGGCTTGTTTTTTAGCTATGTTAATAGCTCTTCCATACATAACTGCTTCAGCGTCCTTACCATAACGTTTAACTAAAGAACGTTTTTCTTTTTTAAGATTTTTAAGAATTTTTGGAATTTTCTCTAGTTCGGTTTTGGTAAGGTGACGCTCGTTAAGCATAATTATTATTTTTTATCTTCGTCGATAGAAGCTTTACGGTACTCAGTAACCAATTTCTTGATTTCACCTAATGCCTTACGGGCACGACCATGAGCTGCTTTAGTAGTTTTAGCATGTTCTGCCTTAAACTCTTCAAATAATAACTCGATTTTTTCTGCTAATTCTTGTGTGTTCATATACTTTTATTTTATTTTATCTTTAATATAATCTATTACTTCTGATGAAGCACTGTCATAATCTTTGTTTGGGAATAAATCAATAAGTTCATCAATTAATTCATTTTCAAACCAATCGGCTTTTTTTAATTCTTCAAATTCTCCATCTTTTTTAGAATCAGCTATAGCTTTATTAATAAAAGATTTTACTTTTGAAGTTAAAGGCACTTCATCTTCATCCTCTGAAATTTCATTTAATTTTTGTTTATATTGAGTTTCTGTAATAATACCAGCTCGTTTTTGAAGTAATAAAATTTCTTTTATATTCTCAGCTACAGTAGTGTCTTTAACAACATGCTGCTTATTAAAGAAAGTAATTGTGTTACCAACTTGAGTAGCTAATTTTTCGTCACCTAAAGCTCTAGCGGCTTCTAAAGCTGCTTCTAAATTGTCTTGAACGTCTTTTTTAGTACCTGTTAAATCTGCGTTTGCGTTTTGAGTGACATCAATTTTACCTGGACCTTGAGGTTCTTCCATAGAAAAATCATCAGTTACGTCTACTGTTTCTTCACCATCTGTTACATCGTCTGTAACTTCTTCAGTATTTGTTTCTTTGTCTTTTTTAGCTTCACTTACATTTTTAAATTTTTTGCTTACTTGTCTGAAGATATTATCTAAATCATCATCCATAGAACCTTCCCAGTCTCTATCATAAGCATAATAATCATAAACATCATCAGGAGTGTTAAGTTTTTTAATATCATCTAAAAATTGTTGTGCTTCATCTTCACCACTTATATCTTTTTCATAGTTGTAAACGTATTTTTGAAGAGGAGTTAAACCATTTTCATCATCTTTAACTTCTTTTAAAGTAGTGCCTTCTTTAGCCCTTTTAGCTTTATTTAAGTCATTTTCATCTTTAATTTTTTTATCTCTCCAAGCATTAAACTCTTCCTGAGTATTAAATGTTTTAATTATATCTAAAGATTTTCTAGCTTCATCATTTCCAAATCTTTCTTTTGTATAGCTGTATCTTGCTCTTTGAAAAGGAGTTAAATCATCTGTTGTAATTAAATTTTTAAATTTTGTTTTTACTTGTTTGAATATATTATCTAGATCAGAACCTTCCCAACCTCTATCATAAGCATAATAATCATAAACATCTTGTGGTGTTTTTAATTGTTTAATAGCATCTAAAAACTCTTGTTCTTCTTCTTCATCTCTTTCATCACTTACCTTAGATTCAAAATCATAAACATATTGTTGAAGATCAGTTAAACCATTTTTATCATCTAACATGCCTTCTAATTCGGCTAAGAAATCTGTTTCTGGAGTTGGAGCGTAAGTATCTTCGTTCATATCCTCTTTAGATGAAGACATTTTAGTGCCATTAGGTATGCTTGTAGGATTATCTTTAAAGCCCATCTTTTGACCAGCTTCATTGCTTTTAAATCCAACTCCATATTGGTGAGTACCAACTACAGTTTTTCCATCCATAGTAGTCACCATATTAATAGGAGCATTTGCTTCTGCTAAAACCATTTCTCTAATTTTAGCTGTTAATTCTGATTTTTTCATTTTTGTATTTGTAGTTTTTACTTCATTTAAATTTAACATATCTTTAATATCTGAAATGTAGTCTTCAACTTCTTTAGCAGTAGTAAATTCAGTAAATCTGTCATAAGAATTTTCATCCATTTCCTCAATTTCAGCTGTTATTTTATCAGCCATTTCCTTACCATATTTTTGTTCTAGATACTCAGGAGCATAAAATTGACCCATATATCCTTCTTCTAATTCTTCTTCATCATCATCATATCCATATACCTCTTCATCATTTTGATCAATAAAATCTTCATCTTCTTCAGCAGCATACCAAGATTGATTAGGATCGTGTTTTGCTTCTTGAGTAAAATCATGAGTTGTGTAATCAAACTCACTAGGTCTAGTAATTAAAGCAGGGAATAATATAGGTGTTGAGGTTTCTTCTTTATTAAAAGCTAAATCAATACCTCTACTTCTATCACCTGAACCGCCATTCATTTGGTCTAGTAATTCATAGTAATCCATACCACCAAATACACCATATCCATCATAATTTGGTTCATAATAGTACTTGCCTTTATCATCAAACATGTAGACAGGAATCATGTTTTCTTCTTCAGATCCAATTTGTTGTCCTGTATCTTGAGTCATCCAAGAGAATTGACCCTCAGTTAATGAGCCAAAGAATGTAGCTTTATTTTTAGCTATATGTTCTTTTAAATTAAATTTAGTCATAATATATATGTGATAAATATGTTATTTTTTTAACTTAGCGAGAATAGTCTCAGCTAATTCTTTTTCCCTACGTTTCATATAATCCGTTTTACCTGAAGGATTTGGGTTTGATGATTTTTTAGGTTTGTCTTTTTTATTAACAGCGTAATCATCTTGGGCTTGTCTACGTTTCATGTAGTCTGTAGCTTCAGTTACTTTATTATATAAATCTTCATCCGCATTCCATTTCCAATCACTCGCTTTAAAAGATTTTAATTTTTTAGCTATTTGATATTCCGCAGAAGATAGTTTTGACTGATTTTGTAAACCTCTTCTTTTATCTCCTCTTCCATAAAATCCTTCTTCAATTTCTTCAGTAGCACCTACAATAGTATCATAATCTTCCATAGATAAAATACCTTTTTCTTTATTTAAAGAAATTGCTTTTTCTGTGATATCATGTAAATCCATATCTTCAGCAGCATCTTCTCTTGAATATTCTAACATACGAATAAACAAAGGAACATCCATTGTAATAGTATCTACTTTATCTTCTTCTTCTGCTTCATTAACTGGGCTTTCAAATGAAGCATTATTAAAGAAATCAAAAATCCATTCAGCCATTTCTATTGTAAATCTAGATTCACCAATCATATCAATTAATTGATTCACTTTAGCTATAGCTTTAGGATAATTTCTTAATTTAGCGTTAATAAAATCTTTACCTGATAGTAAACCAGACATGAATTTAGCTTCTTCCATTGTTGTTTTTTTAATAGCAGTAATACCACCACCAAAATTGGGTTTAGCATCCCAACCTTCTGCTTCAAACCTTCTAATCATTCTTTCTCTAGTGG
>Ga0208362_1000030_pt1 | contig 44087 bp, 63 predicted proteins | sample LakMenEpi13Oct10_FD_150693 | JGI IMG/M metagenome (GOLD analysis project Ga0208362, IMG submission 150693) | Freshwater microbial communities from Lake Mendota, WI - 13OCT2010 deep hole epilimnion (SPAdes) | ecosystem: Environmental > Aquatic > Freshwater > Lake > Epilimnion/Euphotic zone ... | reverse complement strand
AATTCATATTATAAATTTATTTTGATTTGAGCCTATTATAGATAAATTATGATAAGGTATTTTTATATTTTAATATTTTTAAATCGTTATTAATCATAATTTTAACTAAATCTTCAAAAGTGGTTTTTGGATACCAATCTAATTGTTTATGTGCTTTACTATAATCACCTCTTAAAATATCAACTTCAGCTGGTCTAAAAAATTTAGGATCAACTTTAATATATGGTTCCCAATTTTCAATCCCAACATACTTAAAAGCAATATCTAAAAATTCTCTAATAGATTTTGTCTCACCAGTGGCTATAACATAATCATCAGGATTATCTTGCTGTAATATCAACCACATGGCTTCAACATAATCAGGAGCGTATCCCCAGTCTCTTTTTGCATCTAAATTTCCAAGACTAATACAGTCTGATAATCCTAAAGCTATTTTAGCTACACCATTAGATATTTTTCTAGTTACAAATTCAATACCTCTTCTTTCAGATTCATGATTAAATAATATACCACTACAAGCAAACATATTATAAGACTCCCTATAATTTTTAGTTATCCAATGTCCATATAGTTTAGACACTCCATATGGAGAACGAGGATAAAATGGTGTATTTTCATTAGCTGGGTTTTCAATCATACGACCAAACATTTCTGAACTAGATGCTTGATAAAATTTTATTTTAGGATTAAATTCTCTAATAGCCTCTAATATTCTTAAAACACCTAATCCAGTTACTTCTGAGGTGTACTCAGGTGTGTTCCAACTTTCTCCAACAAACGATTGAGCGGCTAAATTATATACTTCATCTGGGTTACTTTCTTTTAAACAACGAAACAAAGAATTTTGATCAGTTAAATCTCCTTGTAAAAAAGTAATTTTATCTTCTAAATGTTTAGTATTTATTCTGTTTCTAGAAGAACTTCTTCTTTCAACTCCATATATTTTATATCCTTTTTTTAAAAGGAAATCAGCTAAATGACTTCCATCCATCCCACTTATACCTGTTATTAATGCTGTTTTCATTTTTATTTATTTATAATTTTTATAAAATCATTATGGTTATAAAATCTATTAGATGACTCATTTACTAATATTTCAATATTTTTATCTGATAGATTTTTAAATTTTTCAAAAATATCAATTTTATTAGTACCTATTGAATAAGGATTGTTTTCATCTAAAACATATAATCGTTTTTTAGGATGTCTTCGAGCGTGGACTTTTAATAAGTTTTTACAAATAAACTGAATGTAATTTTCTTTACAAAGTTTTTGAGCCATAATACTAACACCATGGTCATCATTATATATTAAACATGATGGAACATTTACTCCAAATTTAATTAAATCTGATGTGAGAACCAAACAAGAACCATCTAACTTTGGATAGTTAATATAATTAAATTCAAACTGATCAATTTCAGAATTTATTTTATTCATTTCTTCAATTGTCATTCTTGATTTAGCTTGGTTAGGATTTAAATGACTATCAGGTCCGTCCTCAAAAATATGATTTATATATCTTGGATGTACAGTTGGATCCCAACTCTTATCCCACATTTTTCTATCAGCAAAGCAAACTATATATCTATATAAATTTTGTGATTGAGTATACTCAGATAATACTTCCAAAGCATGAAGTGCTTCTTTTGGGAAAAAACTATCTGTCTCTCCATGCATCACATAATCAACTTTTTTACAATAATTATAATTCAAATCTCTTCTATAATCAGCATGGAAATAAAAATCATCTTCAGGTGTGATAATTTTAGTAATAATATTAGGAATATTTATTTGTCTTAAGCGATCAACACCATCATTAAATTGTTTAAGTAATTCTTCTTTAGATATTTTAGAAGTATCAATTTTCTCTATTTTTTCTGATATATTAAAACATAAATCGATATAAACATTTTCTTTGTTAGAAATAGATTTTAACATGTTTATTAATCCGCTTATATATTCTTTATATATTTCTATTTCATAGAACATAACATGACATCCTATCACATATTTTTTAGTAAGTTGCATAAGTAAAATATATTTAAATGTTTTTATAAATTTGTTTTCCATAACTTAAAATAATACCTTCTGGTCCTATTAATTCAAAACTATGAGTATCACTAGTTTTAAATGTATGTCCTTTAGGTTGTCCAATATAACATTCTACTTTTAGACCACTTTGAATTGACTCATCAATAGCTGCTCTTACGCCATTAAATTCTGGATGTGAGTAATCATCAAATATTAAATAAATTCCTTTATCAGGATTAAAAAAGGATAATGCTCGGTTTATATCTTTAATTACACTATCATAATCATGTAAACAATCTATAACTACTACATCAAAATATTTAGGGCAAGAAATATAAGTTAAATCAGAGTAAGCATTTCCATTGATAAATTCTATATTATTTCTTTCACTACAATGTTTTTTAGCCTCAACAACATTATGTTCCATTAATTCAACAGTATAAACTTTATTTGAAACATAAGATAATATTAATGAAGTTAAACCTTGATTTGTACCTATTTCTAAAGATTGATCAATTTGTTTATCAACTAAAAAATCATATAAGTTTTTCTTAAATATTCTGCTAGTAGTACTTTTCCATCTTAATTCTTTATCAGGAAGAGTATTTAATAATTGGTCTATGTTCATAATAAATTAATTATAAAGTTTGTTATAGGTACGTTCCATCCAATAATAATCATCTCTAGGATTTTGAGGTATAGCATTAAAATGATATATCCATCCTGCTTCTAAATAAATTAATTCATCTGGCCACCAAGCATGACCTGGGAGATGAAGCATGTGTTTATCAAACATTGATTGAAGATTATAACAATCTGGAAGATATTTAACTTGGACATTATATTTTTGTAAAAGATAATTTATTATAGTTTGATCAGTACCTGCTTTAATTTTAGCAGCTAATGTATTAATGTCATTTAAATTATCTAAATAAAATTTTTGAATGGTTTTTAATAATTCTTCATGTTGTTTATTTACAATTATGAATCCACCGTTTATATATTTCCATGGTTTAACTTTTTTATCATTAGGAAATAAAGCATCACCCCATTCTCTAATACTTCTTATAACCCACTCATAACATCCACTATTTAAGACACCACAAAATTTATTATCTGTTTCTTCAAAAAAATTAGGGCAATCAGGATGAATTATAGTATCAGCATCTACTAATAACACTTGATCAAACTCAATATTGTTATGTTCTAATATGTCAAACACCCAGTAACGTTGTAATGTTACTTTCATAATATTAGGATCCATAATTGGATCAGTCCACTCAACAACTCTCACATTGTCAAATTTTTCAGCCCATTTTTTCCAACTGTTAATTGAAAAATGATATGGCCTGTTCCTATTATTTTTAGCATCAATATTTGGTATAAAAACTATATTCATAACTCATTTATATCATTTAGTCGTTTAAACCTGGAATCAGCAGCGTTTATTTTAGATAATATATTTAATTCAATATTATTTTTTAAACACCATTCATATAAAGATAATGTTCCTTTTATACTATCCAAAGTTTTTTCTTCTTCTCCTGACATAACATTAAAATTTGTCTTATTATGATCATATGAATGTTTACCAGTTGTTAAATCCCAACCTATAGTTATAATTTTTTTACACCCAATTAATAAAGCCATCGGTATAGCTTGTTCAAATAAAATTGAAGTACCCCACCATGATTGAGGTTCATTTTGTAACATAAACATCTTATCCCAATCTCCAGATTTATGCATACATTGGTTATAAGTTATATAGGGTGGATTAACAATTGGTACCCATATATCACATGGGTGAGGTTTAATCATTAATTTTTCAATTTGATCATTAACATATGATTTTGCCAAACCATAGAATATAATTAAATCTAAATTAACATAATCATATCCTTTATATTTATCAAAGTTATAAGTATTAACAATATGAAAATCAGATGTCTCCTTACAAACATCATAAGCTTGTTTTATAGGAATGATAACTAAATCTTCTCTAGTTTTAAATATTTCTCTTAATTTAACATGATCATGATTATTTAATGTAGGACCAGGAGCTACAATGATAGCAGTTTTGTTCTGGTATTTGTTTTTTAAATAGTCTAATCGTTCTTCTATTGATTCAAAACGTAATAAGTCTTGTTTTATATTTTTAGTTTCTAAAACCATTATATAATATTTGAGCTGTTTGAAATTGCCATTCGTAATCTATATCAAATGCCTCTAATTCATTCATAGGAAATAAAACAGGATCATTTTTTATTTTCCAACTACCAACCCATTTACCTTTACCTATACTATCTATTCTAGAAGCATATAAACAATGAGCTGCCTCATATGTTGTATCTACTGCTTTTGTATTTAATAAGTCTTGTCCTTCAGGCCATTTATTAAGTAACTCACCTTCATTATTCCAAAAATAATTTTTTTTCTCTATAACAGCGAATAATCCTTCTTCATCCTGGTTTAAGTAAGTGTTAATAAAATTATCTATAGTACTTGTTTTTAATAATGGATTACATCCACTCACTAAAATAACATACTTGTAAGGTAATTTATTATACCATTCAAATAAAACATCAATACCATTATCAACATTGGCTGATTCATAAGATCGTTTATAAATGTTAATAGGGTATTTATTACCTATACTAATTAGTTCATCTTCAAAAACAGATAAATAAATCTGATTGTTAGGTATATTTTCACAATCTAATAATTTTTGTATAATAACATCAGTTAGAGTAGTATTACAAAATGGTTTAACCATTTTATTAGGCACTCTTTGAGAGTTTAAACGAGCCTGAACTATAAAACAAATATCATTTACTGATTTCATTGTATTTGATCTAAATTGAGGATTGTATTTTCATCAATAAAAGTCTTAGCTACTTTATTTATAAATTTATCTCTATCACTCCATTTAAATCCATCTCCAGGGCTAATCATATGAATTTTATCTTCAGTTATAATTTCTCCTGGTTGTATAAATATATTAGTTGCTAACGAACGTTCTAATTTCTTTGAGGCTAATTCAATAGAATCATCTTTAAATAAAGCCATTTGGCCTAATCCTAATTCAAATGTTCTAATATCATGTAGTAACTGTTTTACCTCATGAGACTCAGATGAACCAGCTTGATCAGTACCTTTCATATTCTTATCTAATGTGACATGTTTCTCTATAATTTCAGCTCCCATAGCGACAGCAGCTAGAGAAATATGAATACCTAATGAATGATCTGAGTAACCTATTTTATTATTAGGATATTTTTGTTTTAAATATTTTATAGTGTTTAAATTCAATCTACTAAACTCAGCTGGGTATTGAGATAAACAATGTAGTATTGAAATATCATAACTACTATTTTTATCAAATATTTCTAATGCTGTTTCTAATTCAGCTTCACCAGCCATACCTGTAGATAGAATAACTGGTATTCTAGTTTTAGCTATAGCTTCAATTAAAGGTATATTAGTTAAATCTCTAGATGCTACTTTTATTTTATCAACAGGAGCTATATCTAGTAATTTTAAAGTCTTAAGTGAGCATAATGTTTCAATAAAATCAAAACCTAAACTTTTAATATACTTGCCTAACTCAGCATGTTGTTCATAACTTAATTCTAAATATGCTCTATGTTCACCATATGTTTTACCAAATGAATGTTTACCAGTATATGGGGCTAACATTCCGTTTTTAGATAATTCTTCATCTAAATCTCTCTTAGTTAATTTAATAGCGTTAACTTTATTTAATCTGTCTCCACTTATTTCATCATATGGATACTGATTAAGTTGGTCAATTAATTTTTTAGCTATATCAATATCACCATTATGATTTTGCCCTACTTCAGCTATAAAGTATACTTCATTATTACTTTTTACAAACATATTATATTTCTTCTATTCGTTTTGTTTTATCACATATTAATAGATCATAAGGAGGTTTAACACCAACACTTAATTCATGATATTTACATCCCCATTCATCTAATTGTTGTTTAGTAATATTATAATAATCAATTTTAGTGACACTACCTCTAGCTGTCCAATAAGTTATATGATGTCCTTCATCATATAGTTTATTTATTTTATTGATATTTTCTGAGTTTGGTTTAGCTAAAGAATATTCTCTTTCTTTATCATAAAAACAAATTGTCTCATCTATATCAACATAGATAATCATTATATTATTTTTGATGTGGTGTTGGAGTTGGAGTAATTGCTCTACCAACCAATTGCTTCCAGTCTTGTTCTGGTCTAACTTCTAAATTAGTTTTCCAAGCTGCCTCAAGTGTATTCATATCAACACCTAATTCTTTACCCATTGTAATTAACGCATTAATATCTTTAGGAAAACATGTTCCTCCAAATCCTAATTTACCATCATGACCAGGAACATTAGTATGTGAATTACCAATACGAGGATCAGATACAAATCCTTCTAAAGCATCACTCCAATTTACCCCTAATACTTTAGACATTCTATAGAACTCATTTACAACAGATACTTTAACAGCTAAAAATGTATTAGCCATATATTTAATAAATTCTGCTGTTGTAGTATCAGTTAGTATATAATGTTTCTGTCCAAAACGAGCTTTAAATAACTCTAATACTTTTTCAGTATGTTGTTTATCACCTCCAATTACTACTCTAGATTGAGTCAACATATCTAGTTTAGCTGTTTTCTCAGTTAAAAACTCAGGACAAAACACTATATTAAAATTATATTTTTCATTTAGTAATTTTGTTGTACCTGGTAATACAGTTGATTTTAAAATAAAAATAGCGTTTGTATTATATAGACCAATGTTACTAAAGAAATTTTCAATATATGAATTATCTTGTTCACCATTTTCTTTCATTGGTGTTGGTAACGCTACAAATATAAAATCTTGAGATAATACTTCAAGTAATGTATGAGTTGCTTTAACAGGATTAATATCAAATATTTTAACATCAGCTACAGGTGAAAAAGCATATGCTTGAGATTCACCTACAAAACCATTTCCTATAATACCTACTTTAAATTGTTTCATAAAATTTATTCTGTTTTTCTTGTCTTTCAATTGTTTTAGGATGTACTAATTCGTATCCTTCAGGTAAATTGGCTATTGTTTTCCAACCCATAAGACGTTCATGTACTTTATTTTTCCATTGAATATCTTTTTTATTAGCACAAATACGTGTTTGATAATCTGGATAGTTAATCCAACCATTATCATCTACAAACCAGCGCCATTTATCAATATGGCTGCGAGTTAATCCTTCAACAGTGTTGATTCTAGGTACGGCGATTAAATCTACTAGACCTTTATTCATATCCAATATGTTATGAATATTTTCAGCTAAACCCTTACTTAGGTACTCATCAGCATCAATAAAAAATACCCAATCACGTGTACAGTGATTTTTAACATTATTCTTAAATGTTGCGAAGTCACCATTTAGTGAGGAAAGTATTCTATGATATTCAAATTTTTGACCAACATTGTATTTAGTAGCTACTTTCTTTACTTCATCTGTAGCTGTATTGTCTAACTGAACCATTATTTCATCTTCTGGTTTAACAATGGTTACTAATTGGTCTAATAGACGTTCTAATTCAATATGTTCATTCCAAGCGGTGATAGCAAAACTAATAGTAGTCATAATTTAATTTTAAATTAATCCAATATAATGACATGCTTCATCAAACTGTTCCTTACTAAACATCATTAATGTTTTAGGATCTGATTTGTGAGTAGCGCCTTTAAGTTTTTGTTTTTCTTCTTCTGTTGTTTCAATTGATTTAATACCTGCCCATCCCCAATTATCTTTACTAGTACCATTTGCAAACACAGTACCTTTATCAGATATATTGATAACTGTTGGATACCAAACTCGTTTTTGATCATCTATAAATTTAATATCTTTATATAGTTCAGGCATTACTTCTTCTGTTTCAGTCATTAATTGACTACCTTCAATCATTAATTCATTAGTCATGAATCCACAGCTCATACAACTCCAAACAGATATACCTTGTGGTTTATATTCATAACATGCATCTGAATTACAATGAGAACAAATTACTAATTTATCTTCCATAATTAAAATATTTTACTTTCTTTTGGTGGTGGGGTTTGAATACAAGTAGGGGTTATTTTTATTTGAGGTGTATCTTCAACTTCATCTAATTTATCTTTTATTTCATCCCATTGTTTAGGAGTAATGTTATAAGAATTAGCCGCTGTAGCAAAACCTTTTAACCAAATAACAAAATCTCTACTTGTCATTAATCTAATTTTTTAAGTTTAGGTAAACTAATTTTAGGTGCTTCAGTAACTGAACCTAATTTTTTTAACGCTGGTAATTTAAGTTCAACTTGTTTAGGTACTCTAGTTTCAAAGATATTATTTAATATCTCAGCCATTTTATCAAATGAGTAATTTGTTTTAGCAAAATGAGCTTGACGTTTAGCTTTTTCTAAATACTTATCATAATCATTATAAACTGATTTATAAGCATCAGCAACTTCACCATCGTTAGGAGTAAACCAACTTGATTCAGCTAATATCATATTTTTAGCTTGAGCTGACTTATGAACTGGATTTAAAGTACCATTCACTAAAACATTATATTCTGGATGTAAGAAATCAATATGTCCACTCCAATTACTAGCAATAATAGGTTTTTTAGATAAACTAAATTCAAGTAATGGTCTTCCAAATCCTTCACCTTTAGTTAATGACACCATTGCTTTTATTTTATCATGGTTATATAAGTCATTTATATCCTTATCATCTAAATCACCATGTAACAAATAAATGTTTGGTAAATCACCTTTAACAGTACTTTTAATAGCATCAATCTTTTTAAGTACTTCATCTCTATCCATTATAGAGTTAGTTACTTGGGCTGTTTTTAAAATTAAAGCTGGTTTGATTCCTTTTTTATTCTTAAATGTTTCTAAGAATGATTTAATCATGTAACCAACATTTTTTCTATCTTCACCTATATCACCTTGTAACCAGTGGCCTACAAATAAGAAACAAAAACTTTCTTTAATTTCATCTAAAGCTAAAACTAAATCTGTTTCTTCTAACTCATCATTATTAATAGCGAAATATTTATTTAAATCAGCTCCCTCAAATAATACATCAACTGGTTTTTCTAATTTAATAACACCTACTAATTGTTGACTATTTTTATCTTTCTTTTCAAAAACAGATTGTTCAAATACTTGTTTAGCATGATTTGATGACACTAAAGTCAAATCCATTCTATTAATACCTTCAATCCATGTTGGATCACATACTGTTGTTTCAATACCTGCTGTGATACCAATATTACATTTACCAATTGGTTGAAACTCATTTGGTACTGTAATTTGAATCCAAACATCAGGTTGTTTAGGTAATTGAGGTTGGCGCCAAATTAAATCTAATAACTGTTTATCTTCAGTTTTATTAGGATCTAAAGCATTCCAAGCTGTGTTACCCCAACGTTGAGAAATAACTTTAACATCATATTTGTCATATTTCAAAAGTGCTTTAACTATGTCTCTAGATCTAGCACCATACCCTGACATTGTTTCAAGAGGGCAACTTATAACTACTAATGGTTTCATAACTTATCAATAAACTAATTTGTGACGAATATGTTTTCTTTTAAGTGGTTCAGTTTTAATTAACTCAAATTTATGTCTTGGTTTCCAGTTAGCCAAAACTTCATTGATATGCTTTATAACATTTCTACTCATGTTTTCAGCTGACATCATTGATTCATCTGATGTTACCCACTCACGAGCTAATTTTCCTCTATATTTACGTTCTTCATCTCCCATTTCATACATCTTCATAATAGCATCAGCTGCATCTCTAAAGTCAGCTCTATCATCATAGATATAAGGTGTTGGAACAGAACCTTGAATACTTATATTACTTGGAAATACTGGTATAGTCCATTCACCACATTGTTTATATTTACCAAAATGATTAGAACAAAAATCAGCGTCAAAATCAATCCATTTGCCATTTTCATCTACAAAACGCATTTGGTCTTGCATCCCACCTGTTACATTACCAATAATTGGTTTACCACACATCATTGCTTCAGTAAGTGATAATCCCCATCCTTCATTTGATGTTAATAAAATACAAGCATCAGAAATATTATAAACTAAATTAAGATCTGAAGTTGGTATTCTTGAATCAGAAAAATAAATTTGACTACATTGTTCATCAGTGAATAACATATCACGCACCGCATATAAGTCAGTACCATGTTCATCAACAGGTTGAGTATGTAATACTAAAGCGCATTTATTAGCTTTTTCTTTAGGTAATTTATCTAAAAATACCTTAAATGCAGCCATAGTATCTGGTATTTGTTTACGTCTAATATTTCTAGAGTTAAACATTAAAACAAAATCATATTGTTTATCACCGAATAATTTTTTCTTAACTTCATCTAGTTTAGAGGTATCTTCAATTGGGAAAAAATGTTTTTCATTAATACCATGTGGTACATAACTTAACACTTTATTTTTAGCTTTATCACCTAATACTATTTTATTTATATTAAGTGTTTGTTTTGATATAGCCATCAATCCATCACATGACTCATAATAAGGTTCATTATACAATGGAGCTGGATAATCATCCCAAATGTTAAGGTAAATAATAGGTATCCTTCTTCTAATTTCATTTTCAATTTGAAATAACCAAATCCAATATCTTGGATCTGTAAACATCATTAATGCATCTGGCTTTTCAAAATCTAACATCTGTCTGATATACTGAGCATCTCCATATCCACTTATTGGGTATAGAATAATATTAGCATCATCAATACCAGCATGTTTATTAGTATCAGCATTTAAATCAAAACGCTTACCCTGGTCTGGATGGTTAATAGCACCTCCAATGTTAACCCAATTGTAATGATGCGCTGTACCTAGTACAATTTCTCTAGCCATTGTTGATATACCAGATGTCATTCTGATATCATCACATAACAATAAGATTTTTTTCCTTTGCGATTGTGGAACGTAACTTTCTTTCATAACGTGATTAAATAATTTTTTAAGATTTACTACCTGTTAATGATAAGTTTGTATGGTTATGAAGTTGTTTTCTATAGTCTTCATCAGTTATGTATGAGTGAATACTTCTATCAACTAATTTTTGTAGTGAGAACTTAGTTCTAACACATAACACTTTAAACTCTTCAAATAATTCTTCATTAACCTTAACACTAGTTAATTTACTTTTGTCCGCCATATATTATATTTTATATATATAAATATACGTATAGATTATAAAGCGACATTTTTATCGCAAAGTGTTTTATCATTATTAAATGGACAGTAAGTGCAAGAATCTTTACTTACTATTTTAGAATATTCTTTAATTACATGTTTACCATCATTATCAAAACATTCATTTAAAAACATACTAAATTTCTCAGCTGCTTGTTTACGCTTAATTTTACCACTAGCTGGTTTAAATTCAGTTATATAAGGAATAGCAAAAGCATCATTGTCCCATATCTTTCTCTTTAATATAAAGAACTCAACCTCAATTTTATCAACATCAATATTATATTGTTTAGCAAAATATTCTTTATAAAGCAATATTTGAGCTAACTTAATATCATCTTTTTTATCTTTATCTCTCCATCCTGATCTAGATGTTTTAATATCATAGATATAAACTTTATCTAAATCCTTATCATATAAAACAAAGTCAATATAACCTTTTAGAAATACATTTTTAGATAAACCAACCATTAGAGGCATCTCAATACCTAATAATACTGTATTACGAGTAGTAAAAAATTGGCCACGATGTTTTTTAAACCACTCAAGTATATTAACTCCATCCTCATAAAACTCTCTCATTTCATCTGGATTAGAGAAATGTTGTTTAGATGCTTCAAATTGTTCTTTATAAACTGCTCTAAAACGTTCATTAAACATTCCTACTATATCTTCTCTATCAGCTGCTGCTCCACTTTGCTCATACATTACTTTAAGATAATGTTGCATTGTTTCATGAATGGCAGTTCCAAATATAGTATGAATTGAGGCTGAATATGGAGCTAAATTCTTAACATAGGCTAAATACCATTGATGGGGACATTTACGCCACATTGAGTATTGAGAGTATGATACTGTTGATTGGTATCTATAATCAACTTCTTTAAGTTGATGAGTCTTTATTTTAAGTTCAATCTCTGTTAATTTACTTTTTGCCATATATCTCTCTTATCTTACTCCCCAGTTCCATATTATTAGGATATTGTTCAATTAAATTTTGTATATCAGGAATAATTGATTGTTCTTTTTTAATATATTGAGCTGCATCTAATAATTCTTCATATAGATGATTCATGTAGTTGTCCTTATTGTTTTCACCTAATGTTGTATTATATTTTTTATAACCACGTTCAGCTCTAGATTTTAAATCTTCAATCACTTGATTAGTGATATTGTCTTTAGTGTGTTTCATACGACTTTGTTCCATTAATGTTTCTCGTTCGCGTTCCATCATCATCATGTATTCGCGATATGATTTTGAATCTGATATATAACTCATAATATTAAATTTAAATAACCTAATTGGGACAGCCAAGTTAGATTAAATTAATTAATTATTATAACTGATTGTATTACTATTTTTATCTATTTTTGAAACATAGTTACGTTCAATTGAATTAGACAATTTATCGAATCGTGAATCAGTGTAACTATAATTCTCATCAATTCTACGATTAACAATATCAATTGCCTCATCTAATTTACGTTCAATTGAGTTATATCGTTCTTCAATTTCTCTCCATTGAACTTGGTTTTCATTCTCTAATGACTTGACCCTACGTAATGCCCAAATGACATTACCTACGAGCCAACCCAGTACCGCTGTCGCTATAGCAACTACAGCACCTAAAATAAATGTAATCATTTTTTGTTTCTCCTTTTTTTATTTGTACCTGGCTGTCCCAGATTAAGTTCCTTTTTAATGTTATCTGCTTCTATTATATTAGAATAATCTTTAGCCTCACGAGTACTACATTGATAATACTCAGCTATTGCTTTGATTGTTTCCAGATCATTCTTAGCACTTGCTTTAATATATCTAAAGAATGCTTTTTGTTTAGGTAATAACTCACAATATAGTTGATATACCTTTCTTTTAGGGCAATCTGGATAGCGTTGAATTAAATTAACAATATCAATATAATTTGAGTTCATACTAATAAATCTATTAATCATGTAAGTATTAAACTCAGCCTTATCTTCATCCGTGAATGTAGTCCACGGATGTTTATGATATGTTATTTCATTTAACCAATCAAATAGATTCATTATCTTTATTCTTAAGTGGCTCAGGTAAAAACTCTTCATTAACATGTCCACATGCAGCACAACTAAATACAGGCAATGGAATTAAAGCGTCTTGTGTAGTACCAGTTAAGAATTTAGATGCTTTTCTAAGCATTAATCCTTCTTGAAATACTTTACCACCACACTTGTCACAAACAATCTCAGCTGTTTTAGTTAAATCAATGTTTAACCTTGGTTGTTCTTGATTCATATTATAAATTTAAAAGTTTAGCTATACATCCCATAAAACATATTTCCTTATCTGCTATGGTTGTATTATGAAATAAATATTCTTCTATAATTATTGTTGACTCTGGAGATGAATAATGATTATGTAATGATTTATATAGTCCTGTAAAGTCATTAATATTGTTATCTGCTATAATTTGTCTAATATTATTAAATGCTGTTTTCTTTTTAGATTTAACTTCATCAATAATTTGTTCAATATAATTACTATCTATTACTTCAGTAAGTGTTAATTTGCCTTTAACTGAATTACTTTGTAATATATTAATTGCTCGTCTTAAATCAGGATATGTTTTTTTAACAATGTTAACTATATCTTTTTTATCATACTCTATACCCTCAGTATCAAGTATTTTAACTAAGTGTTTAGCTACTTCTTTAATATCAGCAGATGCTAAATGAAAACATGTTAATCGTGACTGTAAGGCGTCAATAATACGCTCAACATAGTTACAAGTAAAAATAAACCTAGTAGTTAAACTAAATGACTCAATAATATTTCTAAGTGCTGCTTGAGCATTTATAGTTAAAAAATCAGCTTCATCTAATATAACCACTTTAAGTGGTTTAAATGTAGCGCCTGAAGCAAATTGTTTTACTTTATCTCTAATTACATCAATACCATTTTCATCACTACAGTTCAAGTATAGAAAATCACAATTGATATTTTTAACTACTAACTTAGCAGCTGTAGTTTTACCTGTACCTGGAGAACCAAATAATAATAGATTAGGGAAATTATTTTTATCAATCCATTCCTTTAATCCATCAATGAATGCTTCATTGCCTAAATAGCCTTCAATATTATCGGGTCTATATTTTTCAACCCATAATGTATGTTTACTCATATATAATCCATTATTAATTCTTCACCATAACACATTCTCTGTAAGGTATGAAATTTTAGCTCATCATCCAAAGGTTTTGCTTCTTTGAAGTCATTACACCATACCAATTGTCCACCATACATCAGTCCACTGAAGTATTCTAGTTTTGAATTCATAACTATAAAATACTTGCGTTTTGGTTCTTTTTTACCTGTCATAATTATCTAGTTGTTCCTTTAGTTATAAATCCATCTTCAATAATCATATACTCACCACTAGTTCCTAAACAATCAATTAAATAATATCTACCACCAGCTGCTTTTTCAGCACCTATTAAATCAAGTTTTTTAACTTGAGTATGACCTACTACTTGAATGTATTTTTTCTTTAATCCTTTATCATGTTTTTTATTTACAGCCATTAATGATTTAGGTCTAATCCAAATTGGTGTTTGATAAGTATTATCACCATAAGGATCAGTACCATTAAAATCAAATGATTTAGGTTTATATTTAAATAGATCATTTAATAATTCTACTACATTATCTTCAACCCATCCTTCCTCCCCAAATTCACCATCCATAAATGTTGGACTAACCCCAGCGTGACTAAATAAAAATTCATCCATTTGATAAACCATTTGTAAATGCTCTCTATTAGCATCAATAGTAGGTTCAATTTGATGTTTAAATATTGATTGGTAACCTGATGTACCTGTATTTCCTACTTCTGGAAAGTAATGAAAGTCATGATTACCAATTAACATAATAACTTCCTTACCGCTTGATTTTTTATATTCAATTATATCAAGAAAATTATTTAATTGTTCTTCTCCTTTAATATCAAATGAATCAAAGTAGTCACCTATAAAGACAACCATATCTGGATTTTCTATATTAACAATCAATTTCCAAATTGAACGTCCATGAACATCTCCTATAACTACTGTTTTCATTTTTTAGCAAATTGTACGAAATATACTTTAACAGCAAACTGTTTTTGCTCTTTTATCGATTTAAATGTATTATCTCCTCTTAGGTCATATAATTCTTTTCTTATTTTGTTAACAATTGCCTCATCAATGTATCTCATCTCGCTATGACCATCTATTGTTTCAATTCCATCCATTTCAAAATCATATTTGATTCTAGGATATCTTTGTAGAAATTCATTTTCAATTTCGTTAGCTTCATCTTTAGGAAACCATCCACTGAATATGACTTGTAAATTATATTTTTCTAATAATGGATGATCTTTAAATCTATCCTCAACATTAAATTCAGTTGTGATACCAAATTTACTTATTACAGGTGGATTTTTTATTTTCATAGATTAAATGCTTCAATTGTTTCTTTAAATGGATTACCTTCAATCTGTTTAACTAGGTCTAACATGTCTTGAGCTAATTGTCTTACTTCTACTTGAGCATGTTCACTATTTCTTAGTTGTTGAAAATGATAGAATGAGCGCCAGTTAAACATTACATCCATTGTAATTTGTGAGTTGAATGTTTTAAAGAAGCGAGCTGATTCTTTAGCTCGTTTACGACCTAGAATTGGTGTTAGGTCTTCTAAACATTTGTGATATAGTTGATTACCATACCTTGTATATTCATCTAATATATCAGCCCAATTTTTTCTTTGTAGATGTTCCATACTACAAGGAATATCAGGCCAATCATTTGGAATATAGTACTTATCTTCCTTCAACTCCTTATATCTAGCACTCTCACCATTAACTGAAACACCAATGCGATGTTTAATTAAATGGATATGAGTTGCTTGATCTACTGTTACTAAGAAATGTAATGATGATTTTTCAAATGGTGTATGATGTCCTTCACTTGCTAGCATTTTAAGTAGTTTACCCACCCTAGCTTTCTTCTCATCAGTTATATCTCTAGATGTTGATGTCCAAGCCGATTGAGCGTGAATTAGATCTGAACCATAATAACCTAACAATTCTACTTTATTCATAGTGTTATTTTACTTACTGTTTTAATGTCATTATTTTTATTAGCCTTAACAGCCCATTGTTCTTGTTCTTGTTCTATTATAAAAGTAAATGGATCAATTGTTTCTTTAAATACTTTATCCATAAATGAATCAGCGTATTCTTCTCTTCTATCAATTAATGCTCTAAGTCTAATCAATTTTTCTTTATTATCTTCTATATTAGTATTATGTTCATGAACACGAGATATCATTTTGTATATAGCCCTAATCATGTTATAGTATGATTTAGCATTTTTCATTCTATCCATCATTTGTTCCCAATATTTAAATGTTTTAGAGGTTCTAACATCTAAAGCATATCTCATTCTATAACTGTATGTTATACTTGGATGAATTAATCTAACTGGAAAATCACCTAAATATACTTCAATGATATCTTTTTTTCTAAGCATTTCATCATTGAATATATCCATTTTAAAGTCTATAGTTCTCATTAATTCATCATCAACTGGTTCACTCCATTGTTTATAAAACTGCCACATATGAGCATTTGGATCAAATTTAGGTGCTTGTGTTGGATCAGTATTATACATCTCTGATTGAGTGGATTGTAGTCCAAAGAAATTTTTAAGTGTGGTCCATTCCTCTTCTGTAAATGGAGATAATAATCCAATATCAATATCACCTACTCTATCAATTGGTTCAAAACCTAATAATTTAAGGGATAAACTACCTGTTAGAACAAATTTATCATTCATTGCTAACATAGGTAAAACATACTTATCAAAAATGAGTTTAGTGTCATCTTTAAAATTATTAATAACACTATCTTTAAACTTCAGCCTCATTAGTCCTGTTTCAGGAACTAAGTCATATACAATATTCATAACCTAATTTTATTTAAATATACTAAAGTCTCCCAGCACCCTTATAATTTCTATTATAAGGATAACTACTTAGATTACTTATAATCACTCCTTCTCTTCTATTTGAAGCATGTACAAATTTATTATTACCAATAAAAATACCACAATGCCATCCTGATGGTGATACACTACTATTAAAAAATACTATATCACCTATTTCTAAACTGGATTTAGATATTCGTTTTGTTTGGCTCCATTGTCTCCAAGCTACATTTTCTAATCGTTCATTATATACTTCTTTATATAAACGTTTAGTAAATTGAGAACAATCAATTCCTGTTTTAGAACTACCTCCTAAGCGATAAGGAGTACCTAACCACTCTCTAACAAATGAATCAAGTGTTTTAGTTTGTCCATAACTAAATACAGATAAACTTAAAAATAATATTAATAATATCTTTTTCATTGGTTTGCTACTAAAGTTTTATAAATATCTACTATTAAGTAGAATAACATGGCTAATAATAGTAAGCCACTAATAAATATTAATAATTTACTCAGTCTCACTAGAAATAATTTCAGCGAACTGTTCCGCTGCTTTTGAATTACGCTCAGAGAATATTTGAAAAGCTACTTCATATCTGCCTTTTTCAATTTGGCATGGAAAATTTTCATCATATAAAGAATCTTTTTCATGTTGTAGAGTATTAATAACATTAACTAAACTATCTGTATTAGATTGTTTAACTTGAGTTCTTAGTTTAGATAATTCACGTTGCTGAAAATAACAAACTGTTAATACTGATATAGCACCTACAATTGTAAATGCTTGTTTGTACTTGTTAATTAGTTTTATCATAATTAAAAAATTTACTTATTACTTGTTGTTCACCTTTTGTTCTTGGTTTTGCTGGTGGTCTTTCTTTTACTTTGGCTTTTCTACCTCTTGGTTTACCTTGATATTCATTTTCATCTATAGTTTCCCAATTCCAATTAGCTATTTTCTTACGAAACGCTTCTCGCGCTCGTTCTATACTACCATTGTCTTTAGGATATACTGGTTCCATATATTAAATATGGTAAATTAATTTAGGTCAAAAGTCTCCTTCTGTATGACTTTTATCATCATCCCAATTTAGAAAATCTTCCCCTTTATAATCAGGATAATTTTTTTTCATGTTATCTATTCCCCTTACCCAGAAAATAGATACAATAAATCCTACAGCAAATGAAATAATTAGTCCCACCATCTTTCAATATTTTGTTCAAGTATGTTAAATAATAGTTTACGTGCTTTAGCTTGCTTATTGAAGGCAGCATCTAACTTTTCTTTAGTTAAATTATCATCATTGATAAGTTCCATCAGGTAATCTTCATTCTGTACTTTCTCAATTAGTCTAACACATAGCATTATTCTATCAGCATCATAATCAGAATTAGTATGATAACCATACTTACGAGTGTGTTCAGCTGTGAATAATAATTTGTATTTTAATATCTCAAAGATATGATAATAATCCCACTGTTCGTCCTTCCATATGATTGGTAACCAACGAAATAGATTAATGAGTCGTCTTTTAAATTGTCTTAGTCTCCACATAACATTAATTTAAGTAAAAATTCTTGGGTTACCTAATTTGAGGAATGAGATAAGTTAACATCTCCTAATATACAGTATTTAATGTTTTGAGTTACATCACTTGTAGCTACATTAATAGTAAAGAATGTGACTGGATTGATTGTAGAGAAATTAGTTCTAGTTATGTTATCATAATTAGTTGAGGTGAACCATAATACTTTATTTATCAATCTATAACCTGAATTGTGAGCTGCTATTAAATAAGTGTCACCTAAATCAAGTATACCATTTTCATTAACATCAGCTGCCTTCCATTGTTTAGTACCTGTCATTACTAAGCCTTGAGCTGTTACAGGTGGTGTACTTTCATTTTGTAATTCATTCCATATAGGAGTAAAATCAGCTGATGTTACACCTTGCATTGTTAATGATGGAACTAACTTATATGTTGAGTTTTGGTTTGGTAATGTAAAAGTATAAGTACCGTTTGTAGCTACTGTTTTATAGTCTACAAGTTGATCAACACCATTTACTACTCTATAGAGTGTAAGTAATGGCCTTGATGATAATCCAGCTGGTATGGTAACTGTACCTGATAATAAATTAGTTATAGCAACTACATTAGTAGTATTAGCAGTATAAAATCCAGTAAATGTAGCATCAGCTGGGTTAGTCCAAGTACCAAATTCAATTACATAGGCGCAACTAAAACTATTAGGTAAGTCATTCCAACAACCTCCTCCACCCCATTTAGTTACAGCATAGTGTTCTCCCCCAGCATTATTAGGTTCACCAGCGCACCAGTTGTTATATTGACCTGATATATTACCTGTTAATTGTCCATTAGCTGTTTTAATTAAAGTACCATTTTCAGGACCAGCATCTACTCTCCAATATCCTTCTTGAGCAACATCTGATAATGCAAACCATATATTACTTTGAGGTACATTAGCTATAATAAAATCTTGTTCTGATTGTGAAGTAATTGTTACAAGATAACCTGTCTGCCCCTTAAATGTTTGTTGAGCAGACATTGATTTAGCTGTTGTATATATTTGAGTTGTAGCTACAGGTAAATAAAAGTGACCATTAATAGCATTATAATAATACCCTGTTGGGTTTACTGTTGTTGATATTGATATTTGAACATTACCTAAAGTAGCACCTGTATTTACTTTTAATGATGCTAAAGCATTATTAACATTAGCCATTGTACCTGTAAAACTTAAACGTGTTTGGTTTGTCCAAGAGTTATACCCAGTAGCAAATGATAAACCTGTAGTTGTAGTTATACTAAATGTTGTACCTGCTGGTGGGTTTATAAATCCAATTGATGTTAATAGTGTTTGTGAGCCAAATCCACTAATAACAAATCCGCTTGCATCTTGACCAGCTAAGTTAACTTGATAAGTCCTACCTGGTGGAGCAGTAATTGACTGCCCAAATAACATAAATGGAAATAATAATATGACCAGTAATAACCTCATAAGTTAATCTTACTTCCTATTAGGAAAAACGACAATATAGGAAAATCAGGGTTGGTAGACAAATTTGCTTTATAATTAACATTGAATTTAAATCGCCTTGTTAACTGATAGTCAAATCCACTACCTATAAACGCACTAAATGTTCTATCTGTTGTTGTCACTTTATCTACAGTAGAATATATTAATGGTGTTGATATAATATACAACTCAGGAGATATAGTTAAACGTTTATTTGCTTTAAATGGTTTAGTATAGAATGCTGTTATTGATGGTGATATAAATGTGTTTTTCTGTTCACCAGTTATTAATGTCATAGCAGCACTAGTATTAAATCCAGTTACACCCCATTTACCAGCATTTAGTATTCCACTATAACCAACAAATCCAATTACATTACCATATGAATAAACACCAGTTAAATTAATGTTATGTACCCATTTTAACTTACCATTTTTACTAAAGTTAATTTTAGTGTATTTACCTGATAAGGCAAATTGTTTAAAATTAAACCATATCATTGATGTTAATCCCCAACTTGACATTCCTGTCATTGAGGATTGATTCATACTTAAATTAAGTATAGGTGTGAATGTCTTATCTAGATTTTGAGCTGTTGTAAAGTCAGATGATACTATTAGGGGATTAGTTGTTCCACTTTTACCTCCATTTTTTCCACCTTTACCTCCTCCCCCACCTCCGCTACTGCTATTATCGTCTTTAGAGCTATTTTGGTTTTGTTGATCTACATTCATTGTTGTAGTACCAGCTACTTCTTCTCCTTTTTGTTCAGTCCTAGTAGTAGTTTTAGCATCTCCTTCATTACCGCCACTATTATTGCCCCCGCTAGTACCGCCATTACCCCCGCCATTTTGATTGTTTCCTCCACTGTTTGAAGAACTAGTTGAACCTTGGTTATTATTGTTGTTTTCATTATTTTTAGTTTTATTATCCCCATCTTTATTGTTTTTAGAAGCAGCATCACTTGACCCAGCTGATGAAGCATTAGCAGTTGATGCTGATGTAGCAACACCAGTGATAGTACTTGAGGCTGCAGATTGAGCTTGACTCATAATACTACCAACTACACTTTGTACAGTGTTGCCTATAATTTGAGATGTGATTTGATTTTGTGTTACTTGTCCTTGCTGCTGTCCACAAGGAGATACTTTACGGTAATCAGCATAAACTTGATTAACCCAAGAGGCAAATACTCCACTTTGAACATCAGCTGATGTAAATTGTCTTGATTGGCCTAAAAAGAAAATAACAGTACCTGTAGCAGGAACTGAAAAATAAGTTACTTGACCAGTGCAAGGATCTGTAAATTGATGGGTAAGAGTTTGCCCATTAATGTTTTCTGTCGCTAAAAAGAGCAACAGCAAGGTGAAGTATATTCTTAATTTTCTCAATCATCAAATTTTAGTTTAATGACTTCAAAACAATATTATTTGCTTTAATACGTGCTGTTGTTTTACGGCCAGCTTTAATACTACGTTGATTATAATGTTTTTTCTTAGAGCGTGCCATGTTATTGCATTTTAAATATACCTTTCTTATGCATGCGGAGTAATATTTTACCCGCTGCTATTTCAAGTGCTTTTTTAGTTGAGGTACCTATTGTTGATTGATTAAATTTAACCTCACTAAAGTTATCATCATTCATTAATGTTAATTCTCTAACTGTTTTAGCATCACCTAAACCTGAACCAGTGAAATATTCTCCAGTTTCAGCATTAACAAATTTAACTTGTAAACCTAAACGAGTTACAACTGTGTTTTTAACTCCGTCTTTCATATTCACTGTCTCATCTTCTGAAACTGAGAAATCATAGCATTCAATATAGACAAAGTAGTGAGCTAATCTAATTTTACCTCTACCATCTAATTTATCTTGAGTAATTCCAGCTTGTGATGCTTGGAATTGCTTAACCATTCTATTTTTAATTTCAGTTTTGTCTTCAGTAAAGGTAAAGTGGTTAGTTTCCTCTAAGAATTCAACTACAATATTAGTTACACCTAAACCTACTCTTTTATCCTTCAATTCAGGATACATAGCATAGACATCTTCACTGATGCCTAAGCTAAGTATCTGAATTGGGATTTTAGGGCCATCATAATCTAATAGACTATCAATATTTGATTTTTTTTCAAATGATGCTTTATAATCTTCAGTTACAGTTTTACCTACAACTTGAGCAGTACACTTATTAGCTAGTGTAAACATTAGTATAAAGTATGCTATTATACCAATAATTGCTTTAATCATATTAGATTTTTTTTCCATTTTACTCTTCGGTTGGAGTTTCTTCTGATTTATTACCTTTTTTAGCATTGATAAACTTGTCAATAGATCCAATACCAAATGAACCTAAAACAATAACCATAAAGCCATCAAAGATAAACTCATTAATAACAAATTCTTCACCAGCAAATCCTGTAAAGATGTCAACGCCTAAAGCGATTACCATCATAAAGAAAGCGATAAATCCTACAACTGATTTTTCATTGATTGTGTTGTTGTCATCAAACAACTCTTTAATCCATTTCATATTTCTAGATTTTAAGGGTTATTACCATTTTGGTTCTTCTGAAAATTCTTTTTTCTTCGGAGCAGGAGCTGGAGCAGCTGGCTTTTCAACTATTTTTTCTTTAATTATAGTTGTATTACCACCTGCAGCTTGTTGTTGCTGTTGAGTGTTGTTAATAACAATAGTTGGTTGAGCTGGAGCAGCTTGTTCTGTTTTAGCTTCTTCTTTGTCCTCACTATGGCCACCAAAAAATGTAGTGGTAACCCAAGTACCAGCGCCTAATACAGCTGTGCTAAGTGTTCCAATAATTGTTTTCTTAAGACCTGACCATGTTCCGTCATTATGGTCTTGTACATTTGTTTCTTCTGACATGTTATTTAATTTTAAATTTTAACAAATTGTTTTGCTAAACGTTTTTGATTTTCATTGTCTAATACTAATAAGTAACGTCCGTTAGCAGCTGATGTTAAATCAACTTGCTTAATAACAGTTGTTACATAATCATCACTCCATATTCTACCAATGTCTTTAATTTTACGACCTTGAATATCATATACTGTAGCTAATGATGTCATATTTGATTTAGGAAATACTACTACTAATTCAAAGAATCCACTTGTTGGGTTTGGTCTAATTGTAGCTGTAATTTCACCATCTGGAGTTGGTATTAATGATTGTCTTGTAGCTAATACTACATAATCAGATAATAAATTAATATTGAAATGATCTCCATTTCTATCAGCGGCATCCATTAAGCTTCTAACATATACGTTAGTCATAATGTCGTTAGTACCAATTGGAGAGAATTTTAATTTAAATGGAGTAGCATTACCAGTTAATGATCCTAATATTTGGTTATTCATTCCTCCAAAGCGAATAATACCATTAGCATCATCGTGAGTCATATATTGTAACCAAGGTCCTTGAATGTTTGATATGATTTCCTCAAATTTAACTTTAGTTGGATCATATCTCATTTCAAATTGTAAGCCATCATTTTTAATACCATTTGTGTTGATATTAAAATTAGCATACATTGCTTGACCAGTTGGAGCAGTTACATTTGGAATATTAACATCAAGTGTTCCAATATATCTAGCAGCTGCTACTAAATCACCATTTGCGTTATATACTGGAGATGAATGTGTTCTGTCAGCATCACCTAAAATGAAGTATTTAATATCCACACCTGTTAAGTTAACTAATCCAACACTATCATAAATGTAAGTTACACCGTTAATATGAGATGACCAGTCATTCCATTGGTTTACACCTAATGCTAATGAATCATAAGTATTTTTAGCAAACGCATTTATTAATTTAGTTGTATCAATTGGTTTTAATCCTGATACTGAGGCATAGATTGAATAAGCATCACCACCATCTAAAGTACCTGTTTTATTAACATCAGCAATCAAGTATGCTAATCCATTTCTTAAATATGTTCTTGGAAATGTCTGGTTAACATCTGTATTAGTATATTCATCATATGTCTTAACAGCATCAGCTATTGTCACAGCATTGTCTCTAATAGTAGCAAGTGGAGATGGAAACTTAACATCTAGTTTATACCTTGTATTTTCATCAATATTATCTAAAGTATAAGTACCATCAGCATTTACTGTTACTGAATCGATAAATGCGTTATTGTTTGCTTGATAACACCAAATAACAGGCTTTAATGTCATTTGAGGACCTAACCATACTTTACCTGATAATGTTAAATTACCTAATAATTTAATAGCTAATCTTTGGTTTGTAAGTTGAGCTACATTATCACCAATTGTAGCACCATTAACATCAAACATACGAGCCCAGTTCACAGTAATTGTATCTGATACGTAGTTTGGAGCTACAGCGTTAATCTTATACTTGTTATGGATAATATAACCATTAGATCCAATAGTAGATCCACTTGACAATACTAAATAGTTACGTCCTACAGTCCAATCTGTATTTGAAGTGTAAGTATAAGTACCATTTGAGTAGGTATTATACTTGTAGTTATCCCAAGTTTTATAACTTACTGATGGAGTCATTCCATTAACAGCAGCGTCAACTGTAGTTGAGATATAAGTTAATAATGTTTTCTTGTACTGCCAGTCAACCTGGAATGTACGAATATCAGGTGAACCTGGTCTGTAGTACCAAGCTACATCTAATGTATCTCCCCTTCTTACAGTAGCAAGAGTCTGGAAGTGACCAATTTGAGGGGTTTGGGCGAATGTAGTTACATAACTAATTAAAAGCGAAAGGGCTAATAATAGTTTTTTCATAGTAGTTTATCGATTAGGTTAATAATGGTTTTTTTAAGTGCAGAACGAGCTGACGCTTGATTAAAACCACCACCTTCATCAATTATCATAGTTGAGGTAGATATTTCAGAACTCTTACCTGTTGCAATGTATTCTTTAGGCTTTTTATCATTTGTATAAAGAATACCTTTTATTCTAATTATTGTTTCATTTTCTGTTTTATGAAATACACTTACACCTGTAGCTGTTTGTTGAATGTCAAAATATATAATCTCAAGATCTAATCTAAATGCTGTACTGTCATTAGTTAAATCATGTCCTTTATCTAATATAACTTCTTCAGCTACATTTTTAACACCAAATGCTAAATTTTTATTACCTGTTAAAGGACCCATTTTAACTTTATTAGTCACACTACCAACATATACTGTAGTTGGTTGCGCAGCTAGTACTGTATATAATGATATCAATATAATAGTTAAAAACAGTCTCATACTTTTAATTAGTCAGGTATAAATATAAAAAAAAGACGGTTCATTATTGAACCGTCCTTTACTTTTTTAATTTAATTTATTAAGGACATATTATACAACCACCAGAAGTTATAGCTGATCCAGTTGAGTAAACATATGTACCAGATGATAATGTGAAATAAGATGGAGGATTTATAGATCCAGAGTGAGTGAATGAAACAACTGTTTGACCTGGAGTTATTCCATTAAATGATCCACTACCACAACTTGATCCACTATTTATATAAATTGATCCTGATAATAATTCATTGCCACTTCCGCTCCAATAGAAGCTAGCTGTTACTCCTGTATTAGTATAAAATGCTTGACTACTTGAAACATAAGCGTAAACAACCATACCACTATAAGATGATGATGGAGCACATAAATTAATAGCTATACTTGATGTACCAGGTAATGGAGTTGGGGTTGGAGTTGGAGTAGCTGTTGGAGTTGGAGTTGGAGTAGAGGTTGGTGCCGGAGTAGTAACAGCTGGTGTTCCAAGTCCAGCACCAGCAGCAGCTACTGCACTTTGCATACTTTGCTGTTGTTGTAAAGCCTCAAATAATTGAGTGGCATATAGATTAGATTCCATCATATATTTTTTACTCACTTCATTAAGTGGTAAATTAACATTATCAGCTCTTTTTACATATTGAGCCCAAGGCCCTGGATCAAGTTGAATACGATACATTATTTTATTTTTTAATTATGTCGGATATAAATATAGAAAAAAAGCAACTAATGATAGTTGCCTTTTAAAAAATTGTGGAGGAGACCGGAATCGAACCGGTGTATCCGTAAGGAACAATAACACCAGCGTATCACATGCTTATCAAGATTTTTCACACCGCTCTTGCTGACGGTGGTAATGGTTCGACTTGGCCAATACGCCATACTTGGGGCCGTTAGTTTTGGTTAACGTGCCATCCACCACCTAATTTTATGAAACTAGGAAAACTAAAGTGCTGTTCTGTTGCAAGGCTATCAGCTGCCCCTTGCGGATTAGGCTGCAAGAGCGTAATCGGCGCCTACGAATGACATTAAGTCATCGAAGGTCATAGTTGACAATTCGTTGTCATTTATTTGTTGAAAGTTTGTTTAAAGGCGACACATCCAACCGCCTGCATGTAGTGGTATCTTCACATTACGGAGCAATACCTGGCTCCCCCATAAATTAAAGAACTAAAAAAGTTCATCCATTGGTCGCTTGGCGTCCGCTGGATGAACTTGTTAGCTTAAGCTAATTACTTAACTTCAACAGCAGGTGTAGAAGCGGTAGTGTCAACAGCTACGGCTGTAGTATCTACGGCTACAGTAGAATCAACACTAGTTGAATCAACAGTTGTAGCGGCTCCTTCACTTGAGTTGTTACAAGCAGCGAACATAATTACAGCTGCGATTGCGAACATTACTTTTTTCATTTTCCTGTTTTTTAATTAATAATAAATATATCGTACCTGAGGCCGGAGTCGAACCGGCACGGGCGTTTCGGCCCAAAAGATTTTAAGTCTTTCTTGTCTACCTATTTCAACACTCAGGTGTTTAATTTTTTAATATAATTAAATATACTATTCTTTTTTTGGGTCAGAAATATTTTTTGTAGTCCCGACAAGAATCGAACTTGTATCCACTGCTTAGAAGGCAGTTGTTCTATCCGTTGAACTACAGGACCTAAAGTCAGTTGACCCTCCCGGGTTCGAACCGGGGACCTAATGATTATGAGTCATTTGCTACTAACCAACTGAGCTAAGGGTCAATAAGCGGAGACTCAGGGATTCGAACCCCAGATACGTTTTCACGTATGACGGTTTTCAAGACCGTTGCATTCAACCGCTCTGCCAAGTCTCCATGTCCCTCAGGGATTCGAACCCCAACTAAATGGACCAAAACCATTTGTGCTACCGTTACACCAAAGGACAATTTACAGAGCCAGAGACAGGAATCGAACCTGCGACCTATTGATTACAAATCAATTGCTCTACCTGCTGAGCTACTCGGGCATATTTGCTGACCCTGCTGGAATCGAACCAGCGGCACGGCTTTGTTCCCGGCGTTTTGGTATTCGCTAGTACTGAAGCTTGCTCTAACCTACTGAGCTAAGGGTCAGACGTGGCGTCAATGCTTATCGCACCGTCTTCAGGTACTCGGTACGGGAGTCGAACCCGTATTTCATCCGTGAAAGGGACGCGTCCTAACCATTAGACGAACTGAGCGTGTCGGGATGGCTGGATTCGAACCAACGACCTCTTGGTCCCAAACCAAGCATACTACCGGACTGTACTACATCCCGATTAATTTATATTTTAAATTAAAATCTTAATTCAGGTCCAAAAATATCTTTTAAATGTTTACAAAAATAATCTTTACATATTTTAGGTCTAATATCATAAACACTACATGATTTATTTTCTTGATCATAAAACATACAGAATTTTCTTTCACTATTCATATCTACTCTTAAAGTTGGATAAACAGCTGGATTTTGAAAATGTTTTTTATCAGGGAATAATTTACTACCTTCTTCATAATCTATAAAAACATCTTCATATTTCAATCCATTTCCAAGTCTTTCTAAAAATTCTGAAGTGTCATAAATTGGGCCTAAAACAAAATTACTATCTGTGACATTACAACAACCACCATGGTGATTTTGTTTACCAAGGCAACTATTGCTGCATATGTCACTACAATTAATCAAAATTAATAACCTAATTCAGAACTAAAATTATCTTCTTTTTTCTTCTCAGTTGGTTCTTCATGAATAACAGACTCAGTTGTTAATATAGTGCCAGCTACAGCAGCAGCATTTTCAACTGCTAAACGAGTTACTTTAGTTGGATCTAAAATACCTTCATCCTCCATATTAACAAATGTCTCTGATTTTAAATCATATCCAAACCAAGTACCATCTAATTTACCTAATTCATATAAATAATAAGTTGGGTTAGATAAACCAGCGTTTTCTAATATTTGAATAAACGGTGATGATAATGCTGAATAAACAATTTTCTTACCTGTATTAAAATCATCACTATCTTCTTTAGATGTAGTAATAGCTTCTCTAGCATATAATAACGCTGCGCCTCCACCTGGTAATACTCCTTCTTCAACAGCGGCGCGAGTGGCAAATAAAGCGTCTTCAACTCTATCTTTATACTCTTTTAACTCAATTTCATTATTACCACCTACATTAATAATAGCTACACCACCAATTAACTTACCTAAACGTTCTTGAAGTTTTTCTTTCTCAAACATTGATTGAGCTTTATCAATTTGTTGTTTAATTTCTTCAGCACGAGCAGTAATTGCTTCTTCACTACCTTTACCATCAACAACAGTTGTTTTCTCTTTTTCAACTGTCACTGTTCTAGCTTTACCTAAGTAAGCTGATAATTGAGCTACATTAAGTTTATCAAGTTTTAATCCTTTTTCTTTACTAATAACTTGACCACCAGTTACAATAGCTAAATCTTCTAATAATAATGTTCTACGTTCACCAAAATCAGGTGCTTTAACAGCTACTACTTTAACAATACCTCTCATCTTATTTACAATAAGAGTTGCTAATGCTTCACCATCAATATCTTCAGCTACAATCAATAATGATTTATTTTCACTATTTACTTTTTGTAATACATTTAATAATTCAGCAGCTGCTATAATTCTACCATCATAAATTAAAACATAAGGGTCTTCTAATACTGCCTGCATTGTACTATTATTAGTTACAAAGTAAGGTGATTTAAAACCTCTATCAAACTGAATGCCTTCAACTACTTCAAGTGTTGTTTCACCTGTTTTACTTTCTTCAATAGCAACTACTCCATCACGACCTACTTTTTCAAGAGCTGTAGCTACTAAATTACCTGTAAATTCATCATTATTAGATGAAATAGTAGCTACTTGTTTTAATTGTTCTTCTGATGAAATGTCTCTACTGTTTTTCTTTAAGGCGCTAACTACTTGTTTAACAGCGGCATCAATACCTTTTTTAATTTCAACAGCATTGGCTCCAGCTCTAACTTTGCTCAAACCTTCTTTAACCATAGTGTTAGCCAAAAGAGTAGTAGTGGTAGTACCATCTCCAGCTGTGTTGGCTGAACGTATTGCAGCTTGTTTAACAATTTCAGCCCCAATATTTTCAATTGGATCTTTAAGTTTGATTGATTTTGCGACTGTGACTCCATCTTTAGTTGATTGAGGTAATTCATTTTCTTTTTCAATAATAACATTACGACCAAATGGACCTAATGTTGTGACAACAGCTTTAGATAACTTATCTACGCCGTCAGCTAGTTTTTGTCTAGCGTCTGTGTTATAAACTATAATTTTACTCATAAATTGATAGAATTTCTGTTTCTTTAGTTACAATATAATCTTCTCCATCTACAGTGATTTTGACTGATCCCATTTTAGGAATAAGTACTTTTTGGCCAGGTATTAATTTAGACTTAACATAATCTCCTGTATGCCAATTGTAAGTGTCACTCACTGATATTACTTCTCCAATTTCAGGTTTTTCTTTACCTAAATCAGGAATAACAATATTACCGTAGGTTTGTTCTTCAAACTCAATAGGTTTAATAATAACATGACCATTAACTGGTGTTAATTTATTCATAATACTTTATTTTATTAAATATACTAATTTTTTTCTTCGTCTCCAAGTATTTCAATTTCTTCTATTTCATCTAGAAAGTACAAATAACCTTCCTTTCTTAATACTTTATCAGCACCACACCATTCCATCACTAAATCAAGATTATTACCTGTGTATTTAGGATCGTCAAGTATACGTCTAATTAGTAAATAAGCCTTGTCTTGAAAATAAATTACTTGTCTTGAAATCATAACTGAGATTAAGGTAGGTCTCGTTTTAAATTATCCTTTAAGGATTTGTTTTTTATTTACTTTGATTTCAATTTTCCTAGGTGCTTGTTCATCAGCATAAGGAATATTAAGTACAAGTAAACCTCTATCTAATGATGCTTCTAATTTAGTTAAATCAAATTTAGATGCTACTTTCCAAGCTAAATCAAATGAGCGACGAGCAATACCTCTTTGGAGATATTTAATTTGATAATGTTCTGTTTCTGGTTTTTCGTGTTTAACACGTAATGTGTCGCCTTCTACTTGAATGTCTAAATCTAATTCTGTGAGACCTACTACTGCGAGTTCAAATCGTAACCCTGTTTCTGTTTCGTAAATATCAACTGGGTAGTTGATTTTGTTTTCAATTGTGTTGAAATTTGAATTTACATCGAAGAAATTTTTCCAAACGATGTCAAATGGGTCAATACCCCAATGTGCAATTTTTGTCATTTTGTTTTGTTTTGTGCCCCCTAAGGTGGCGGTTAATTAATAGTCATAACTTCGAGACCTACCTGTATCTCGTTTTATATAAATATATCATTGATTAGAAAGACGAACTAAATAATAAGTAGATTCTATAGAATCTTCTTTAAATGATATTTTCATTAGTCCTTCACTACTAATATTAATTGTACCATATACTGCTTCTTCATTTGCTTTTAATACTTCCATCATTATATCAGCTGGGAATGGAATTTCATCTAATCCAAACATTGATTCACAGATAGTTTTAAATTTGATTTTATTTGCATATCCATTTCCATCACCAATTACAATTAATAATTCAATAATATCATCTTTAGTTTCTGTCTTAACAGTAAATTGTTTAACGTCACCTAATGCTTTTTTAGCATTAGCAAACTTATTAATAAACTCAGAGTCAATATGAACATCAGCATCATAACTAGCTGGTTCATTAATTGTAGGTACTGTTTCAATCAACATTAAGTCTGATAAGTAATAATTCAAATCATATTGATTATCTTGTAATGTTAATTCAAGTGGTGTACCATATGGGCTTTTAGTTAAACCTAAAACAATAGTACTATCCATTATTTTAACTAACTTATAAAATTGACTAGTATTATATATACCAACTTGAGTATCATCTAAATCAAAATTAGGACTAGTTACTTTACCAACTAAATTTTTCATTGGTGTGATAAAGTCAACTGTTATGTTTTTATTCTTAATATCCCATTTAACTGACTCAACAGTACCATTAAGATGATACTTGTCAATAATTGATGTTAATGTTTGTTTATTCATATTATTTCCAAAATATTTGTAGTACGATAATAGTAAATGCTAATCCCAAACATGTTAATGTTTTAGGTGTTGGATGTTCTCTAAACACTAACCAACTCATAATTGTAAAAATAATAACACCAACTCCAAATCCAATTAATCGACCTGGCCAATTTGCATCATATACTTCATTAAACATTTTAGTTGTTTTAATGAATATAAATGAAATAGGTAATCCTAATAACATCATAACTAAAGGATTTTCTCTTGGAAACTTCCAAGCTATTTGTCCCTGTAATTGAATAAATGATATTACTTGAGCAACAGCGGCTAACAATAATGCGTAAAATATTTTCATATATTAAATATAATATCTTTTTTAGAATGAAAAAAACTTATTAGCATATTGATTTAAAGTTGGAAATGACCATTTCAAATCACTGTATATACCTTGTAATTTATTTAATAGTACTGAATTGAATCCTTCTTCTCTATCAACAAATTTCTCTATAAACTCATTTATAAATTCTGGATCGTTTCCTGTAAATCCTAACACTTCAATTTTATATGGATTATCCTTTAATTGAACATAATACATCTTATCGCCCTCAACAAAACATGGATATTTTTTATCTAATTTTTTAAAACGCAACAAGTCATTATACCAAATAGCTGCTTTAGTATTAATAGGACATTTTAATTCTAATTTAGAAAATATTTGTCCTGATGCTGGTTTTGAAGCGATATACTTATTAATATTCCTAACTCCAGTAGGTTTAGCAATACTCTTATAAGGTAAAGCGGCTAGTGTATCTTTAAAGTCAATAATTTTTTTATCAATATCTCTCTTGGTTTTACCATACATGATATCAAGTAATATTTGTTCTCCAAATTTACGATACAATGGAGTCATATTTGACTTCATCACATCCATACCTTTAATATCTAATTCTTCAGTTGGTACACCTTCTTTATTAACAATAAATTGAGCGTATCTTCTTTTACCAGCAAAATATCCTCGTTCTAGTACAACCTCTTGTTTTAACTCAAAGTATTCATTATCAACATTAAATAGTGATTTACATAGATTTTGTAGGAACGGTTGTGTTTTATCTTGATACTCTTTAGTTATTTCAAGTGCTACAGGTACTACATCCTCTCTATTATTAATGTCAACATCTGGTTTACGTTTCTTAATTAAGTCTTTTAATTCAAAAAATAAACTATCAGTGTCAGCTGTAATAACATAATCACGTTCAACACCTAATTCTTTAGTAACTTCTTTATTTACAAAGTTAATACTTTCTTGGTCTAAGCGTTGGCCAGTGAGTGTAATGGCTTTACTAATAAACAAATTACCATCAGAGTAACGCCACCCGTTTTGTGCAAATACACCATAAACGTCGTTTAATTTAATTTTAAATGTATGTTGTAGCCTATTATAATGTTCACCCATTGATTTATCACCTGACTTAAATGCTTTTTTCATCAAGTCTTTATATTGTTTTCTTTTATTAAACCAGTCATTTAATATTTCCACTACAATACTTGATTTATCTCGTCTAAACAATGTTCCGTTAGCGGATATAATCAATTTATTTTTTTCAATTAGTTCAATTAAGTCTTTAGCTTTAATACTACTTACCTTCACTTTTCTATCAGGTGTTACTTTTTCAATAGTAATATCAGTATCTGGTTCTAAGTCCTTTAAATCGCCTAATCCCCATTGATTATCGTATTTATCTCTATTTTGTATCCTACCAACTAATGTTTCTATACCCATATTTAAATTACGAATAATAGATGGATATAGTGAAGTAAAGTCTAAGTCAGATACCCATTCATATAATCCTGGTACTGGATCTTTAAGATAACCACCAGCGTATTCTTCATTAGCTTCTTTTAATGCTGAATTGTAAGTAGTTGGTTTATTAGGTGAAACTATGTCTTTTCGTTTCAGATAAGTTAAAATAGCACCTTCATTTAAAGCAGTTGAGTAATATATGTTTTCATATGGTGTATGACATAAATGGCATATATTAACTGTTAAATCTATAAACTGTAATTTTTTATCTAATTCAATTAGAATTTCAACGTCACGTAAGTTATACTCTATAAACTTATTAACATCTTCTCTAAATAATTTATCAAGTGATCCTTCATAATCAACCTTACCTAACTTAACATATTTCTCTCCTATGTCACCTAGTTTATAAGATGACTCTTGTTTCATAATAAATTTCTTATGAAGCAACATATAGTCAAGATGGTTAACACCTGCTATATTAATTGTAGATTCAGTTGTTTGTTCTCGTTTATTAAAGAAATCTTTAACAGTAACAATACCTAACGGAGATAATGTTTTAGCTTTTTCTTCACCCAATACCTTACATATCCTATGATATAAATAAGGTATGTCAAAAAACTCACTATTCCAACCACTAATAATAGTGGGATCACTAACCAACCAAGTATCAATAAATTTTGATAATAAACTCGCCTCGTCATCACAAGGGATGATTTCTTTGTTTTCTTCCTCAACATGCTTCAATTGTTTCTTTTCGTCTAAAATTAGACAGTAGAATTTTTTTAAATTAACATCATAAAGAGATACTGATGTTATTTTCATTGGAGCTGATTTGATATAATCAGTAGTTAATGCACCTCCAATTTCACACTCAATATCTAAAAATACTGTATTGTGGTATTTAGGAGCATCATCTAAATCTTTATAAGCATCCACTAACACCCTAGTTTCCATAGGAATGTCTATTTCATAGTATGTTAATGGATCATTTTTATCACAAGTATAAGTTTTAGATACTTGTTTACCATCTAGTGTTTCATATTGACCTTTAGGATCTAACTTATAATAAGTAGGAGTGTACTCAAATGATAACCAACCTTGTTGGTCATCTCTTAAGTGACATGTTTTACTTCTAAAATCGTAATGAATGGATTGATACATGCGTTAAATATAACAAGTTATTTTAGCGCAGGCAAACTCTTTACTTTATTAAGAGCACTGGCTATAACTTGATGCATGTCATAGTATTTATATTCAGCTAATCTTCCGCCAAATATGATATTTTCTTCTTTATCAGCTAATGTTTTGTATTGAAAATATTTAGTATTGTTTTCATCATCATTAACTGGATACATTGGTTCTGTTTTGTTAGCTTTATATTCAGTTGGGTATTCATTAGTGATCCAAGTGATTGAAGATTCAGTTCCTTCAAAATGTTTATGTTCAATTATTCTAGTGTGAGGAACATTATCATCAGTATAATTCATAACAGCTATACCTTGCCAATTATCAGTTTTTTTCTTCTGATGTTTAAATTCTGTTGTTTTATATTCTAACTCTCCAAACTGATAGTTATAGAATTTATCTATTGGTCCTGTATAAATTAGTTTTTTATATTCTGGAATGTATTTTTTATCTGTAAAATAATCTACTTTTAATCTAACATCTATTCCTTTTAATAATTTTTCAAATATCTGAGTGTATCCACCAATTGGAATACCTTGATATTTGTCATTAAAGTAGTTATTGTCATAAGTAAATCTAACTGGTAGACGTTTAATAATACTAGATGGAAGTAATTTTGGATCTTTTTTCCATTGTTTAGCTGTATAGCCTTTAATTAATTTCTCATATACATCTGTACCTACCAATTTAATAGCTTGTTCTTCTAAATTTTTAGGTTCACCTATATGTTTACTTTGTTGATCAATTATAAGTTTGGCTTGATGTGGGTGAGTTACTCCCCATAATTTATTAAATGTCCACATGCTGAAAGGTAAAGAATAAGATTCACCTTTATAAACAGCTAGTGGAGAATATCTAAAGTTATTAAATGAAACAAATTGATTTATCCACTGCCATACTTCTTCATTTGATGTATGGAATATATGAGGACCATAGATATGAATATTAATATCATCTTTTTTTTCAGTATAACAATTTCCACCAATATGCTCTCTAGAATCAATAACACAAACTTTATAACCTTGTTTATTTAACTCATATGCACAAATTGAACCATAAAAACCAGCTCCAACTATTAAATAATCAACCATATTATTTTTTTATAAAATGAAAATCAGCATCAGCTCCATTGTTATAGAAAAATTTATCTTTAGTTCCTGTACATACTAACTCAAAACCTAATGACTCAATAAACGGTATAGACTTATTTGTTTGTTTAGCTCCTATATTATATTCAACATGTTGCAACTCCACTATAAGATGTTTTACTGTTTTTAAAGTGTTAGTCATTCCTTGTAGAATATCTAACTCAGCTCCTTGAACATCTATTTTTACAAAGTCTGGAGGTGGGAATCCAGATAATGAAACTATTGAATCTATAGTTATTGTATGTCTTAATTCTTCAAATTCTTTAGTGTATATATCTTTAGCTGCTGGGGAGTATTTTTCATTTTCTTTATAATATGAATTACCACCAATATGAATTGGATGACAATGATATGTTACTTCTTTATTATTTTCATCACTAAATACTCCTAGTGAGTACTCAACACCATATTCATTATACCATTCTTCAACATATGTCATAGCTTCAAAAGCAATATATCTAGCATTAGGCCAAATTTGTTTAGCCTCTTTAGTCCAATGTAAAACAGCTGCTCCAATATCATAAACAACAGAAGGAGTATATTGAATAGTTTTTAAATAATCAACATGTCCTTGTGGTATACTAATCTCATTATGTAAACGTTTATAATAATCTGTATAATTATCCATTCAATAATTGATTTATAAAGTTAATCCACATAGAACCAACTTTGTTAGAGTTAAATTTATCTAAAATATATTGTTTACCTTTTGATCTTAATTCTTCTTTTAATTGAGGATTGTCTTCTAAATATTTTATTTTTTCAATTATTTTTGGAATATTATCTTTAAAAATACCTTCTTCGTCTTTTGATAAAGGTTCACTTTGCATTTTAGTTGGATCGGCTTTATCTGGAAAATCAATCCATATACAATGTCCTTCAAAATTCTCAGGTAATGCTCCTAATGGATAAGTCACTGGTATAGCTCCTAAAGCAATAGCTTCAGCCACAACACATGAGAAAGTATCTTTATGAACATCTTTATATGGTGTGTATAAAGGATAAATAAAATAATCACTTTCAGCTAAATGAGTAAATAATGTTTTTTTATCTACTCCGTTATGCATTTTAAAAAATGAATCTTCATGAGCGTGTGTAGCCATCAAATAATCAAAAGCATGAAATTCAGAATCTGGGTAATTTAATTGTTTAACAGTTTCTATAGCTATATTTCCTCCTCTAGCCCAAGCAGCGTGAAAAATAAATTTATGAGTTTTTTTAGTTGGATTAGTCTCTAATACTTCATTAATTATATCATCCATCACTGGATTAGGTATTAATATTTGTTTAGTATGGGGTATATGACTTTTAATAGAATCAATTACTCCTTGAGTCATACTTTTTTCCCACTCCGATATATTAACAAAACCTAATTTTAAATTATTTTCTTTAGTATATTCTATAATTTCATGTAAACCATATATCCACTGCATATGGTTCCAATATATAAGAGCTTTAGTCACTTTAATAGGTAATTCTTTATATTTAAAAAACCATAAACTGTTAATTAAAATATCAAATTCTTTATTTTCAACGCCATCAAAATTCAAATTAGTATAAATAACACCTCTTATTTTTTCTCCTGGTGTGTAAATTCTACCTAATGATTTATAAATTTCTTCTAGTTTGGGTTCAAGTGCTTCAGTAACAAATACTACTTCATGTCCTTGAGAAGCTAAATATTCAGCTACTACTATAGAACTAGTGTCAGTACCACTTCCTCCTCCACCTTGATATCTTAAAGTGTCACCATTTAAATAGTTACTTCTTCTACTATTACCTATAACTGTGAAAACTATTCTCATAAATCTTTTTCGTAACGATCACTCCATTGTTTTTCTTCATCAAATAAAAACATAACTATTTTACTTGGTTTATCAAAAGAATTAATAGTAAGTGAATATTGATTATTTTCTAAATTAACATACTGTGGATCACTTTCAATAAGAAAATCTTTTCTAGCTAATTCTAAACCAGATTTTGTTTGAATACCTAAAGTTAAAAATTTAGGTTTTTTAAATTCATATTTTTTAAAGAAATCAAGATCCCAAGCGCATGTAATTTTGAATTGACTACTTATAAATTGTTCTTCCCATGGTGTTGGATTAGGTGGTTCTTTTACTTTTAAAGTATAATCTTGTATTCTACATTTTTTAAAATCAAACCCACCATACACTTCATAGTCATGTAAACTCCTAACATCACCTAAATCATATTCACCTAAATCAATTCCATGCTCTTCAGTACCAAATAATTGACGTGTTTTATTTCTAGCGAATATATCTCTTTCACCACTTGTTTTTTTAGTTTGGCTTTCTTTACCATGGTCATCCCAATGTTTAGGTCTATAATTTCTTGTATATTCATGCCACATTACCATTCTATATGGACTAAAAAAATCATATCCATTAGTAAATGCTCTAACACTTAAAGTAGTTTCTTCAGTATAACCACCAAAATAGATATCTGGATCATAAGGTACTTCTTTAATAAATTTACCTGATGTGAAATAGAAGTGGCCACTTATTGTTCTAGCTTTAATAACATGATTTCTTTCTTTATAATCTTGAATATACCAAGGCATACTCATCAATAGCTTATCACTACTAAATTCATATTGTGACATTAAGCATGGAACTGGATTCCAAGTTGATTCATCTTTAGTTGGATCAAATGGAGTACAATAAGTAGTGATAACTGGTTTTTTAGATAGTTTTTTAGCTTGTTTATAATCTTCTAAACAAATATCATCCCATCCTTGAACAAAACGATGATGAGAATCGATTTGTAAAGTATATTTCTCACCCTTATATAATGTGTTTGTGATATGTCTAGCCCAACCTAAACCTTGACTTTCTGAATAATGATGTTTACTAATTCTAAAACGAGAATCATTATCATACTTAGTAATATCTTCTGTTTCATCATGTTGCCAACAAATACCAAATACTAAATTTTCTGGATGTGATGCTTTTGAAAGCATATCTTCGATAGTAGGAATCAACTGTGGATCCCTATAACTAGCGATCTGTACAAAAATTTTATTATTCATAACTTAAATATAACTTAAAGTTCTTGGTTTTCCAATAATCCTTTAGCTTTTTCATAACTCATATTATAAACTTTTTTTCTTCTATTACCAGAAGTAATTTCAAGTTCAGAACATAAAGCTATAAAATTATTAATATCTGTTTGATTACAATTTAACTTTTGAGATGAGGCTAAAGCTATAAGTTTAGTTTTAGCTAATACTGGATCTTGTTCTTTTTTTCTTCCGTTTTGATAATATAGTTTTAACAAACGTAAATTTAACTCTAGTTGTTTAAATTTAGGTGTTGTTAATAAGTTCTTCATTTCATCATATGAAGTCCAAATATAGTAAGCGTTAAAAGCAACACCTATTAAAATAATTAATTCTAAGAAGAATACCATCACAGCAAAAGCGAAATCATTTTGTTTTAATTCCTCTATTTTAGCTGCTGATTTACCTTCAGTTTTAGATTCAATTTCTTTTATTTTAGTGTCTTTAGTTGTTTGTAAAACAGCTACAATTGAATCTCTATATTTTCTATCTGCTCTAGTTGATGCTCTTTGATTACGATAAAAGTCTATTTCTTTATCATAATATTTAGCTACTGAATCTACTTTAGTTGATAATACTTGATCAGTTGTTATTTCAATAGTGTCTGAAGTATCAATTAATCTATGAGCTCCATTTAGTCCTAAATAAAATGATCCTACTACTAATGATAAAGTTACTAAAGTACCTAATATAATATTAAGTGTAACTTTTCTAACTCTTAAAATAGTAGATGTTAATTGTTCAAAAGCAAATCTCTTAAATAATTCATACCCTGTCATAAACAGAATAATGAATATAGAAAAGAATACACCTTGTCCTGTAAATAAAACAGGAATACTATTAGTTACATCTTTAATAAAAAAATAACTGAATAGAATTAAAAATATATTACCTAAAAATGAGAAATAATAGAGTGTCTTACTTAAAGAATTAAAGTTATTCTCAAAGTTAAACGTTTCTAATTCATTTTTAAGTTTAAAAAATTTATCTAATTTCATATAATTTCTTCTAAGACTCCATCCTTAACAAAACCTATAATATTATTATGTAGAGTATCTTTTTTACTTACTTCTATAATAACATCAGCTGTATAAAATTCATTATTCCAATTAAAGTTTTTTAATACTTTAAATTTACGAACTGTTGTTTCATAAGGAAACAATTCATTTAACATTTGTCTACGTTCATTACATCCACATCCTGGTGCTCCAGCTAATTTAGCTACAGCGTCAGCTACTTTATCAATACCAAAAAAATTAGTGATTTTAGCTATTGTGTCACCAACACCTTGTGATTGTTGTTTTGGATCAAATCCTTCCATAATATAACATTTTACATTATATAAATATATACAAAATTAGAAAAAATGCCCCTCATTTGAGGAGCACTTTTTGAGGCATTAATCGGCTACCTGCGGATTATAATGAATTTCGTTGTTTATCATTTTGCCATTGTCCTGAATACATTTCAGCTGATTCACATTCATGAAAATATATTTGGGCTACTCTAGCGTCTTTTTCAATGAATATTGTTTCATGAACATATAGTAATGTACCCATATTGTCTGTTTTAAAACCTGGATCAAATACAGGTGAGTTAATAATAGCTCCATTACGATATAATGATGAGCGTTGTTTAATAAATGCTACTCTGTTATCAGGAATATTACATCCTTCCCAAAATGTAATATCATATACTCCTTCATATAATAGCCATCCCTCATTTCCATCTAATTGAATAGTATCAAGCGGAATGTAAGTAGTTAATTCAGTCTTATCTTTTAATACTTTACCTATTTTAGCATCTTTATTAAAAGTTCCTCCTACGACTCTACTAGAACCTACTTTATTCACTGATTTTAAACTAAGATCATACCCAACTTGTGCTGGTTTGCCTTTAGTTTCATCTAATTTAAGTAATTCTTCTTCTAAAATTTGTTTTACGTTTAACATAATTTATAGTCTTGTATTGTTTTTGAGTCTTTATTTTCCCATGGATAAACTATCCATTCATTTTCATAAGCTATTTCCCAAAAGTAATGAGGTTGATATTCAGATGATTGTTTCCAATGTAGAGCAGCAGTATAAATATTATTTTCAAATTTAAATCGCTTTAATGTTTTACCTGTATCACAAATATCATCTACAACTAGAATATCACCTGCTACTGATGCTATATTAGCTTGAGCTACAAATGGAATACTTAATCTATGAGATAGCATTACAGCAGCAATTAATCCTCCACGAGGTAGTCCTCCAACAGCTTCAAATTTAATTCCACTAGTATGAATACTAGCTACTAGTCTATTAATTGCTCTATCAACATCATTCCAATTTAAATATCGCTTATCCATTATTTATATCCTTCCATATTTAGTTTTAACATTTCAATTACCTCCATCTTAGCTGTTCTACTATGATCAGCAAATACACCTGATACTTCACTTGTAACCATACTAGCACCAAAATGTTTTACTCCACGGCAGCTAACACAGTTATGATATGAATGTACTACTACCATTACATTTTCAGTTTCAGCTACTGCTTGAATAGCATTATGAATAGCAACTGTAAGTTGTTCTTGAATAGCGCCTCTACGAGCAAAATGTTCTACAATACGATTCAACTTACTTAAACCTACTACTTTACCATCTTCACCTGGTATATAAGCAATATGTGCTTTACCTAAAATAGCTTGATGGTGATGAGAACACATACTTACAATTGGAATATCTCTTTCTAATACAATACCAGCGTAACCATCACTTGGAAATGCTGTAATGTCAGTTGGTAACTCATATCTACCTCTCCATAAATCAAACACATATGCTTTAGCTACACGACGAGGTGTTTCCATACTATTTGGATCGTTTTCCCAATCAACACCAAGTGCTGTTAAAAACTGTCCATATGCTTTTTCAGCGTTAGCTACTATACCCCATTTTTCATCATCATTTAAAGAACGATGATATCCATCTTCAAGTAATGACTTTAAATGAGTTGAAATACCGTTAGCAAAACCGGCTTGTGCTGTTTCTAATGTCTCTGCATTAGCAATTTTCCTGCGTTTGTTCTCCATTATTATTTTCTTTATTATTTAATATATCAATACTTTTTTGAGTATCCAAAAGTTTCATTGCAACCATAGTATTCCAAACTGAAATTTGATTCCATAATTTTTGGACTTCACTTTTAAGAGTAAAAATTTGTTTCCACTGAAACATTTGTATTACCATTAATAAAAGAATTATTCCTAAATAAAAGTGTTCTTGAGTTAATGTAAATGTCATATTTGTATTTTAATCTATTACAATTATTTCTCCATGATTATGAGCAGGAATATAATGTTGTAATTTATGTTTATTAAGCATGTTTTGTGTTAGATTTCTCATTCTTTCAGAATATCCTGTTATTATTCTGAATGGAGGATTATTCATTAAGATGAAGTTTTCAACTACATCTCTTACATCATAATGAGATACACCATGAAGATCTAGTTCTTTCACTTTATTTTATTTACTTATTGTTTTTAGGTATTACCGCCCAAGCTATGAAGTAAAACATAATAACAGGTACAGGAGCAAATATTAAGGCTAAAAATATTAATCTCCAAAGTGTAGAATCTGTATTGGTATACTCACCGAGTCCACCACAAATTCCTGCTATTTTTTTGTCTAACTGGCTTCTAAATAGTTTTTTCATATTATACATTTAATGTTTTATTCCAAGCTGAAATGTGTAGACGAGTAAGTCCTCTGAACTTGTAGATCTTGGCCATTTCAAGAACGAAATTAGTACGCTCGTGGAAATCATCTTGATCATCTAAACCAGGCATACACACTACATTTTTAAGTGGAATATTAAATGGTTCTACAAAGTCGCGGAATAATTCCTTAACATCATCTTCTGTGCTGATAACGAATTTAAATTGATAATTACTATGTTCCATTATACGTTTAATAGCAGCAGGTACAATACGTTGTTTTTCGGTCATACCTGAGTTTGCTAGTTTAGGGGAGCAATTGATTTGGTTAATCCAGCTGAATAAATTAGTTCCAATTTCAACAGTACCATTTGTTTCTATTTCATTATATACATTAGATAAGTCTTTATCTTGACTTAACCAATATGTAAAGAAATTACAAATAGCATCCTGATGGCCTTTAATTGTAGGTTCACCACCTGTCCAAATGATATGAATGTTACCATTTTTAATATCATCATAGATACCTTGTTCTTTCCAACGATCAATTAGATATTGGAACTCTTTATCTTCACCTCTCCATAACCACTGAGATGTAGAATCACAAGTCCAAGTTGCTTTACCTTCAGCATGTAAATCACCTACGAATATTTCTCCGTCTTCTAGTGATTGTTCTTTAGCTAATTTATTAGCGAATGCTCTGCTCATACCGCAAGTTAGGTTACAGATACCTAATCTTACAAAGTAAGAGGGCACTCCAGAGGAGATACCCTCACCTTGGACAGAGTAGAAGTCACTAGAAATTAATAGTTTGTTTGGATCAATTTTACTCATAATATTATTCCTTTTACGATTTTATATTTTGATTTATCAGGTACATAGTAGGCATTATTAACATCTTCATGCTTACCGTAATACCATTCTTCATGTACGTTTAAAGCAATTTTCATTACCTCTTTACCTACATAAACATCCTCATATCCGCCTTCATATCCTTGAGTGAATACATGTAAGTCAGGATCTAATTGCTGTAGTTGCTCTATTAACTCTTTAACTGTCATTTAAATAATGTTTTTATATAATTAAATATAGGACTTATATTTTGCCAATCTGCAAGTACACTTAATATACTGAAGTGTTTTTCACCACATAATCCTAATGCATGTTCTATAACATGAATCATATATTAGTTTTTTTATGTTCTAATAATACTTGTTCTACATGTGCTTTTACTTCATCCCACTGTATTATTCTAACTCCATCCTCAATCTTTTCACCATATATTACAGGATCAGGACGACCTAATTTAATAAATGCTTCTACACGCTCTACTGATGCAGCTGATTTAAAATCAGATACCCAATATCC
>Ga0208362_1000028_pt1 | contig 45634 bp, 43 predicted proteins | sample LakMenEpi13Oct10_FD_150693 | JGI IMG/M metagenome (GOLD analysis project Ga0208362, IMG submission 150693) | Freshwater microbial communities from Lake Mendota, WI - 13OCT2010 deep hole epilimnion (SPAdes) | ecosystem: Environmental > Aquatic > Freshwater > Lake > Epilimnion/Euphotic zone ... | reverse complement strand
CATCACCATCCTCATGCCAACGTCGGTCAGTATCGAGCGACGCCAAATGCTTGAAGTATTTGGTGCCGACATTATTTTGACTCCTGGCGAAGAAGGCTCAAACGGAGCAGTCAGTCGCGCGCAAGAAATGGCTGCGCAACATCCTGAATGGTGTTTCTTGTATCAATACGCAAACGATGCGAACCCACGTGCACATTTCGAAACAACTGGTCCAGAGATTTGGCGCGATTGCCCAGAAATCACGCACTTTGTTGCTGGGCTTGGAACAAGCGGAACACTCATGGGTGTTGGTACGTATCTCAAGCAACAGAATGCTGACATCAAAATCATTGCGATTGAACCACCACTTGGTGAACGTGTTGAAGGATTGCGCAACTTAGACGACGGATACATTCCGCCAGTGTTTGAAAACTGGCACGGTCGCGACGTTCTTGATCGTAAGCGTGTTGTGCGTCCGCGTGAATCCATTGAATGGACGCGTCGTTTGGTTCAAGAGTGTGGAATCTTTGCCGGATTGTCTTCTGGTGCTTCACTTGCAGGTGCTGTGAAAGTTGCCAGTGAAATTCAAGAAGGAACCATTGTGTTCATCGTGTGTGATGGTGGCTGGAAGTATCTCTCAACAGGTGCGTATACAGCCGACCTTGATGAAGCTGAAGCAAACGCCGAAAAGATCATCTACTTCTAGTTATCGGCCAGCGATGAGCACGCCGAGGCCTGCCATCACGATGCATGCAGCAAATACACGCCGCTTCATGTCTTTTTCGCCGAGATAACGCGTACCCACTAGGGCCACAATAACGACACTTGATTCACGCAAAGCCGTTACGTATCCAACTGGCGCACGCCGTACTGCAATCATGACCATCCAGTAGGTGAGCGCACTGGCAGCGCCGGCAAAGGAGAAGTGCAGCCAAGAAGTTTTCATCGCCGCAATCATTTGTTGCTTCTTACCTGCCATCAATCCATGGAGTGTTGTGAAAAAACCAGTGGTTATGAAAATGGTCAGCGCATAAGCACTTCCACTGTTGCCGCGTGCACCATGGCTGTCCACAAGTGAATAGCAAGCAATAAATATGCCCACAATGATCGCCGCACGCACATGTGCATTGTCGGCATGACCTGCGAGCAGCATTATCCCTGCAATTGCGATGATGATTCCGAGAATCATTAAAGGTGAGAGATGATCGCTAAGGAATAAAACGCCGCCAAGTGCTGCAAGCAAAGCACCAGAGCCTCGCGCAATCGGGTATGTGACCGAGAAATCAGCGAGGTCGTATGAACGTGCCAGGGCAACGATGTAATACAAATGGATTAACCCACTTGCCACGGCGGGCCACCACACGAAGTTTGGTGGGAGTCCAACGAAGACGGTGATGATGATGCCGCCGATGCCGGCCATGGTCATTTGTCCCCAGAGGGCGATCCATCGGTCGCCACTCTGCTTGACCCAGAGGTTCCATGCAGCGTGAAGTACTGCTGCTGCAAGGGCGAGAAGTGTGGCAGTCAGCATTGATACCGAGGATACGCCTAGCCTAAAGAAATGACCGGGACCAACAACCGACCCATTGGGATGTTTGATTCCGGATTTGGTGGACTCACTGTGGCTCGAGCCGTCATCGACGTTTTGCCTAAAGAGAGTCTTGTATACATCGGCGATACCGGCAGATACCCCTACGGGCCGCGTCCTGCGAGTGAAGTGCGTGAGTTTGCCCTTGAGATCGCATGGAGTTTGGTGAACGACCACAATGCCAAGGCCATCGTTGTGGCATGCAATACAGCGTCGGCTGCCGCATTCAACGAGTTAGCAGAGGTGTTGCCCGTACCAGTTGTCAGTGTGGTTGAACCAGGTGCGCGTGCACTTGCTGTTGCAACCACTGTGAGGCGGGTTGGTGTCATCGGAACTGTTGGCACCATTTCTTCTGGTGCGTATCAGCGCGCGCTTGCCGATGTTGATGCGTCGCTAGATCTCACAGCTACTGCATGTCCTGGGTTTGTTGAGTTTGTCGAACGTGGCCAAACACATGGTGACGAAGTGGTGCTGCTCGCCGAAAGACTCTTGGCACCAGTCATTAATGCAGGGATAGATGCGCTGCTCTTGGGGTGCACGCATTATCCCTATTTGTCGCGAGTGATCAGTGAAGTGATGGGCGCCGGCGTCACATTGGTGTCAAGCGCAGACGAAACAGCATTCGCCTTGGCTGAGATGCTGAAGCACGAGAGTTTGTTGTCTGAATCTGAACAAGAAGGTTCACGCACATTCTTGTCATCTGGTGATGTGGAATGGTTTGCAGATTTTGGGCGACGACTTCTTGGCCCTGAACTCTCAAGTGCCAGTCAATGGCAACGTTCGAGTGGCAAACAGGCGTAACCTGCTCGTTGCTTACATTTCATGGAGGAACACATGACACGTCCAGACGGAAGAACACCAGACCAATTGCGTCCTATGTCTTTTCAACGAGATTTCACAGAGATGTCTGCCGGCTCCGTGCTTGTCACTGTTGGCCGCACCCGAGTCTTGTGTACTGCTTCTATTGATGAAGATGTGCCGCGCTGGATGAAGGGCTCTGGTAAAGGGTGGGTGACTGCTGAATACTCCATGCTTCCTGGTTCGTCACCTGAGCGAGTAGACCGTGAAGCTGCAAAAGGTAAACAAAGTGGCCGCACAGTTGAAATTCAACGCCTCATCGGTCGCTCATTGCGTGTTGCGTGCGACATGCGTGCACTGGGAGAGCGTCAAGTAGTTGTTGACTGTGATGTATTGCAAGCAGATGGCGGCACACGCACTGCAAGTATCTGCGGCGGTTTTTTGGCACTGCACGATGCACTCACACGGTTAGTGCAAAGTGGTGCAATCAAAGAAAACCCTCTTCACTCGTATGTTGCTGCTATCTCAGTTGGTGTTTGTAACGGAGTTCCTGTTCTCGACCTTCCATATGTTGAGGATTCAACAGCAGAAGTAGACATGAACGTTGTGATGCTGCGACCAGTAGGTGGAGGAGAATCACGTTTCGTAGAAGTACAAGGAACTGCAGAAGGCGTAGCGTTCTCGCGTAACGAACTTGATCAATTGCTTCAATTGGCGGACTCTGGCCTTCATCGAATTTTTGATCTTCAGTCCGGGCTGTTGTCTGAAGCGCCGCCTGCGCGTCCGATGAATCGGTAAATCATGTTGCGCATTGTGTGTGCGAGTGCCAATGCACACAAAGTTGCGGAAATGAAACGGATGATGCCCAATGGGGTGGAGTTGTTGCCGCGGCCTCTGGACTTAAGTGAGATTGACGAAACAGCACCCACCCTCGAGGGGAACGCAATCATTAAGGCTGTCGAAGTAGCTAACTTCTGTTCCCAATGGGCGCTGGCTGATGACACAGGGCTAGAAGTTGATGCGTTACATGGAGCACCTGGCGTACATAGTGCTCGATTCGCTTCAGACAACGCGACTGATTCTGAAAACCGTCAATTGTTGTTGTCGAAAATGGCACACGAAGAACTACGTTCCGCACGATTTAGAACCGTGGTCGCACTTGTGTCTTCCAATGGCGAAATGCACTTTGTTTCGGGGGTCTGCGAGGGCACGATTGCAAGTACAGAGTCAGGCGTCAACGGATTCGGATATGACTCAGTTTTTATTCCCTCTGCAGGCGATGGACGCACGTTCGCAGAAATGTCAGACTTTGAGAAAGATGTGTTGTCGCACCGTGGAAAAGCGTTTGCTCAATTGCCCGAGTTGCTTGCACGAGTTTTTGGCTTACCAACCCCGTAAGTCAATTGGCCACACAGCAATGATCTCGCCAAATGAGTTGGCAACGTAGGCCTCTTCGTGCAGTGCCATGGTGGGGTCAATGTGTGATGGCGCCACGAATGCTTTATCTCCGACTTGCGGGCGGGGAGTGCCTTCGTTTGCGCTAAACGTGATGTGTTCGTCTGAGCAGAACCACACGGAATGTTGATCAATGCTCGGATTACCATGATCCATTCCCAGCGATTTCAAACCGACATCGATGACTGACCACTTGTTATTGCTCGAGATAACAGTTCCGACTACCCACATCGCTTGCACAAATGGAATTCCAAGTTGTGCATATTGGGTGTCCATCAATGTGTAACTGCCAGCTTGCACTTCGTTCACTGTCGTGCCCACAAACATGTCGTAAGTTCCAGTGCCGCCGGCAGAAACTATGTCTCCGCCGACGTCTTCGTGTGCGAGCGCAAGAATAGACATGGCATCGCGAACGTTCTTCTTTTTTTCTTCGCGATCATTCACCATCATGAGATGGCCTTCATAGCCCATGACACCGCGAACAGTCATGCCACGCACGCGCGCGGAGTCGGCAAGGCGACCTGCAATGCTCGGGTCACATCCGCATCGGGGAAGTCCGACGTTTACATCGATCATGATGTTTTGTATTCCGGCGCGTTCTGCTGCATCGAGAGTTTCCTCGGAATCAATTGCGAGCGTGATGAGTGCTTGGTCTTGTGCGCTTGCCAGTGCTTCGAGGCGGCGAGGGTCGAGCACTTCGTTAGCGAGAAGAAAATCGTTGCCAACGCCGGCATGAATCATGCCGAGCACCTCGCGTGGTGTAGCACAGGTAAAAGAACTATGACCAGCACCTTCCTGTTCGGCGGCGAGGCCAGAACACTTATGGGCTTTGACGTGGGGCCGTAGTCGTTTTCCTGGATGAACCTCGGCCATGGTGGCGATGTTTTTGCGCAAGGCGGCAATATCAATGACAACTGCAGGGGTGGGAAGGTCGTTTATGTGCATTGTGCCGGTGGAGGGACTCGAACCCCCAACACGCAGTACCTAAAACTGCTGCCTCTGCCAATTGGGCTACACCGGCGTCCACAGAAGGGTACAGCCAGGAGGTAGAGGACAGGGGGGTCAGAGGTGGCAAACTTGACCCGTGACAATTACTGACGCATCTACCCTCAACCTCGCTCTCGACGCCACCGCATTGCAAGAGCAACTTGGTCTGGCCAACACCGTGGTGGACTCCGACTCTCTTGAGAGCAGTGTGAAGCGTTTCGCGGCACAAAAGATTGTTCTCCCTACTTTTGGTGAGTTGGCAGAACCGCGACTGATCTCACAAGACGTCACAAAGGGTGTTGATAAAGACGCCGCCGACCCGCGCAACCTGTTTCGTGTGCACTGGTATAACGATCTCGACGGCAACCGTGTTGACGTGCCAAACCATGTTGTGCTGCCATCTTCTCTGACGGGAATTGATTCTCCAATCATCGTTGTCTTCGGCGATCGTTTCCCCATGATCACTGCGCACAAGGTGCTTGCGGCGTATTCCTGTTTCGTTCCACGAGTTATAACCGGCCAATTCGACCCTGCACGACATCGCGCCGTATGGCCATCTACTGGCAACTATGCACGTGGCGGAATTGCAATCAGTCGACTCATGGGGTCTCGTGGAGTTGCAGTGCTTCCTGCGGGAATGTCCCAAGAGCGATTCGATTGGCTGGACAAGTGGGTTGCTGATCCATCCGACATTGTGCGTACTCCAGGTACCGAGAGCAATGTGAAGGAGATCTACGACGCATGTAACGAAATGGCAAAAGATCCAGGCAACTTCATCTTGAATCAATTCTGCGAATTTGGAAACCATGTTGGTCACTACGAAGTCACGGGGCGCGCGTTGGCGCACGCATTTGAGCATGTAAAGGCAAACGGTCATTCAGACATTCGTCTGGCCGCGTTTACTTCGGCAACAGGTTCCGCTGGCACCATTGCTGCTGGCGACAGATTGAAAGATATCTACGGCACAAAAATTGTTGCTGTTGAAGCTCTTGAATGCCCAACGATGTTGGAAAACGGTTTCGGTGAACACAACATTCAGGGAATCGGCGACAAACATATTCCTCTGATTCACAACGTCATGAATACAGATGTGGTCGTTGGCGTCTCCGATCGTGCAACCGATGAACTTGACGTTCTATTCAACGCCCCTGCAGGTCAGCAGTATCTTGCATCTCGTCATGGTTTCAGTGCAGAACTGATTGATGCGTTAACGCATTTTGGATTCTCGGCAATCTGCAATGTTCTAGCTGCAATCAAGACAGCAAAGTTGATGGGATACGGCGCAAATGATGCAATCGTTACCATCGCAACAGACGGTGGTGCCTTGTACCCAAGTGAGCGTGTCAAGACAATTGCTGGTCGTTTCAAGGGTGAGTTCACTGCAGTTGATGCAGCAGAAATATTCAGTGAGCATCTTGGTTCAGTGAGCACAGACAACATGATTGACTGCACCGAGCGTGACCGCAATCGTATTTTCAACCTTGGGTATTACACATGGGTCGAACAGCAAGGAACTCCACTAGATGTCTTTGAAGCTCGTCGTTCGCAGTCTTTCTGGCGCTCGGTACGTAGCTATGCCCCAGTGTGGGACAACTTGATTACTGAGTTCAATGCTCGTGTTGCCAAGGCTTCATAGAAGTGTGATGTGCCAGGCGTGGTAACTGGCCTCGTCTGTGCTGTCTGTGCCACGACAGTACCCATCTCTCAAGCGTTGTCGTGGAAATGTCCGCGAGCAACAGAAACCGATACGCATCATGTTCTGCATTTTGAGAACACAGTTGAGCCGTTTCGTCCCACTGACGATGAGAATCCTTATCTAGCATTTCGGAAGTATTTGGCTGTTGATTCTTTCGGTGCAGCGATTGGTCTTTCTGAAGACGAGCGAATTCGCATTATTACTGAGGCAAATGCTGCTGTTGCCGCGGTCGCGGGTACAGGCTTTCTTCGCACGCCTCTGTATCGCAGTGTTGAATTGTCTGACGCTCTTGGCTTTACTGCCAAAGGTGGTGTGTGGATCAAAGATGAAACTCACAACGTTGCTGGTTCGCACAAGGCTCGTCATTTGTTTACTGAACTTCTGCATCTGTTGTTTGCAGAGGCTGCTGGTGTGGCGCCGTGGACATCAAGCACTCGGCCACCGCTAGCGATTGCTTCATGCGGGAATGCCGCCATTGCCGCTTCCACGCTTGCGGCAGCAGTGCAGTGGCCCATTTATGTACATGTGCCTCCCGCGGCGACAAGTGAAGTTCTTGTGGCGCTTGCGTCGCTTGATGCAGATGTGCGGGTATGCCCACGATTGCCTGACGATGCGGCTGGGGACCCTTGTGTTTTACGTTTTCGCGAGGCAGTAGCAAATGGTGCGATTGCATTCGGTGTGCAAGGCACTGAAAATGCGTGGTGTCTTGATGGCGGACGAACAATTGGTTGGGAGATGACCGAAGATTTGGGTCATCTGATGGATCGCATTTTTATTCAGGTTGGCGGCGGAGCATTTGCGGCATGTGTCGGAGCATCATTGCGATCTGCTGGCGTGCATCCCAAATTGCATGCAGTACAAACCGAAGGATGTGCACCGCTTGCTCGTGCATGGGAGAAAGCCCTCGCAACTGGGGGAGCGCGCAATGCTGGCCCGCGTTGGAATGAATGCATGTGGCCATGGGAGACGACTCCCGTGTCGATTGCCGACGGAATTCTTGACGACGAAACCTACGACTGGATTGGTGTGTTGGATGCCATGGCTGATACTGGTGGTGCACCAGTAGTGGTGTCAGAACAACACGTACAGCAGGCATACGACTGGGTGCATTCACTCACGTCGGTCAATGTAAGTGCAACAGGTGTAGCCGGCTTGGCGGGGCTTATGGCAATGCGAAGCGACATTGCGAACGACGAGCGTGTCGTCGTAGTGATGAGTGGCGTAGAGCGCGTAGAAGTTAGTTAGCGTGACGCGGGTCGGGGTCGACTTCGTTGAGTTTGCCCGTTTCTACGTCGTAGACGAATCCGCGAATGTGATCTTTGAATACAACAAACGGACTGTGATGCAGTCGATTCATTGATTGACGCACTGCATCAAAAGGGTCTGAAAATGCTTCGATGGCCCAACCTGGCTTGATTCCGCATTCGTCTTCAATCTGTTTTTTGAAGCCATCTTCAGAAATTGTCTGTAGTCCACAGTTTGTGTGATGAATCAGAATGATTTCTTGTGTATTCAAGAGGCGTTGCGACACAACAAGTGAACGGATCACATCGTCGGTGACGACACCGCCAGCATTACGAATGATGTGCGCGTCACCATGGGCAAGGCCAAGCATCTGGAAGATATCCATGCGGCTGTCCATGCACGCAACGATGGCGAGGTGGCGTTTCGGGGCAAGTGCAAGGCCGGCATCGGCAAATTGGCTGACGAATTGTGCATTTTTATCGACAAGTTCGTCAGTGTTTGGAGAAAAGTCAGGGGAGTTAGGCACGGCTCTATTCTGCCCGAGCAGGTAACCTTTCACCAATATGAGTACCTCTGGACTTCCTGTCAGCCCCGTTGCCCTTGATGGTGGCGGAGACCCACGTTCCGACATTTTCACTCGGTTGCTAAAGAACCGCGTCATCATGTTGGGCACCGACGTGAACGATGACATTGCAAACCAGATTTGTGCTCAGTTGTTGTATCTCGAGGGCGAAGATCCCAATGCAGACATCTGGCTGTACATCAACAGCCCGGGTGGATCCGTAACTGCAGGTATGGCTATTTACGACACAATGCAGTTCGTCAGCTGTGATGTTGCAACCGTATGCATGGGTCTTGCTGCTTCTATGGGTCAGTTTTTGCTCACTGCTGGTGCTGCGGGCAAGCGCTACACCTTGCCAAACTCTCGCATCATGATGCACCAACCGCTTGCTGGTTTGCGTGGTCAGGCATCAGACATTGCAATCCAGGTAGAGCAATCTCGCTTCATTAAGTTGCGCATGGCAGAACTCATTGCCCATCACTCTGGACGCACCATTGAAGACGTGCAAAAAGACAGTGAACGAGACCATTGGTTCAGCGCTGCAGAGGCCAAGGATTACGGCCTAGTCGACAAAGTCATTGTGAAGCGCGGAGAGATTCGCTAGTTACTCGCTCTGCCTCTTAGGGGGCAACAGTTGAAGTGGCTACTGCGACAGTGGTGGTAGGCGCAACTCGAGGCGGCTCAATGTTGAGGCCCGTTGAGATGTCAACAGCACATGTGCTCTTTACCCAATCGCGAACACTGATAGCTGATTGTTGCGCTGCATACGACGCATCAGCGAGTTCTTGAACTGCTTCTGAATCGCGGGCGTCAAGACGAGATGCTTGCTCGAGAAGTTCTGTCACGATGGCGAGGTCTCCCTCGATAGCAAGTGGTGCTCGGTCGAGAAGTCGTTGGTATCGCTTGACCATCGCTGAAGCTTCAGGGGCAGTGCTAATTCGTTGACCGATGTACGGCAGTTCGTTTCCTAACTGTTTGCAAAAACTGGTGCCTGTGCGTTCTGGGCCAGAGCATGCCGAAAAAGTAATCGTGCAAGCGATGGCAACTGCCACAACACACCTCATACGCGTACACATCTCTGTAATTCTTTCAGACTTGTGACCTAAGGGGACTGCACATGTATGCCGCTATTCGATCTGCCACTTTGCTAGGAACGCGTGGAGCACCCATTGTGGTGGAATCACATGTGGGAGTCGGCATCCCGGCATTCACCGTTGTGGGCCTTCCCGACGAAGGGTGTCGTGAATCTAGAGACCGCGTGCGAGCAGCGTTGTTGTCGAGTGGTCTCGAATGGCCCAATCGTCGTATCACCATCAATCTTGCAGGTACAGCAGAACGCAAAGGCGGTGCCGGCATGGATCTTGCAATTGCGATTGGTCTCCTTGTCGCGCAAGAGGTCATCCATCCTTCAGCAATTGAAAGGATGGCCTTTATCGCTGAGTTGGGTCTCGACGGTTCCTTGCGACCAACGGCTGGTATGGCTCCACTGGTCGATGCTGTCTCTGATTGTGAAGTCGTGGTTGCAGGTAGCGCTGTTGCTGAATCGATGTTGGCGCGGCCTCCGCGCCTGCACGGAGTTGGAACGTTGCGTGAACTTGTGGAGGTACTCATGAACAATCAGCCATGGCCAGAGATAGATCAGATTCCAGTACATGTTGTGGAAGACCCAGTTGCCGATCTTGCCGATGTACGCGGACAACATTCGGCACGTCTTGCTTTGGAAGTAGCTGCATCTGGTTTTCATCACATGTTGATGGTTGGTCCACCAGGTGCTGGTAAGTCAATGTTGGCTCGTCGTTTGCCTGGTCTATTGCCACGGCTGACAGACGATGAAGCATTCACGTGCGCAATGGTGCGCAGTGCGGCGGGAATTGGCAGTGGTGTAACAGTTGCGACGGCGCCACCGTTTCGGTCACCGCATCACAGTGTGTCAATGGCTGCAATGGTGGGCGGTGGGTCGTCGTACATCCGGCCTGGCGAATTGAGTTTGGCATCGCACGGCGTGCTGTTTTTGGATGAGATGGGAGAGTTTGCTCCTACGGTGCTCGATGCATTACGACAACCGTTAGAAGAAGGTGTCGTTTCTATCGCGCGTGCTCATTCGTCCGTCACAATGCCTGCCAAATGTTTATTAATTGCTGCGACGAATCCGTGCCCGTGCGGTGCAGGCACGCCAACACGGTGTCATTGCACTCCTCATGCCAAACAGAGGTACTTACGAAGATTTAGTGGGCCATTACTTGACAGGTTCGACGTGCGCATTCATCTTGTTAAACCATCAACAGTTGATCTCACCAGTGACTCACCAGGAGAAAGTAGTGCTGTGGTGGCACAAAGAGTCGCACATGTGCATCGGGTATCACTCGAACGCCAAGGCTGTCTGAATTCGGCAATCAGTGCCGAGCATCTAGACGAAGTCGCACCACTGTCACGCGATGCAATGGTCTGGTTGCGACGAAAACTCGATGATGGTCATTTATCTGGTCGCGGGTATCACCGCATTCGAAGAGTTGCTCGCACATTGGCCGACATGCACGGTGAACATGAAGTTATAAAGAGCGATTGGGTAGAGACAGCAGTTTCAATGCGAGTCTCCGTAGTGACGCAGACTGAGTTTCACTGAGATGGAGCAGTTGCCACAGTGGGCATATAACGCTGCGCTTGCGTCTTTGCCATTACAAACACCACTTCGGCTCAGGAGACTTGTCGGCCTTGGAGATGCAGGACACGTATGGGAGATGCTCTCTAACAATGAGCGACCTCTTGATGGAATTCCCGACGATGTGTGGCGTGCATGGCATTCGTGTGGTGAGGCTCATGTACAAGCAGTTACAGAGCAGTGCATTACTGCTGGCGTGTCAGTGGTGTCTGTGCATGATCAGGGGTATCCCGATGTGCTGCTGTCCGATCCTGAAGCGCCGGCTGTGTTGTTTTTCAGAGGCAGCTCGGCGGTTCTTGGCAGTCGACGTGTCGGCATTGTTGGAACCAGAAATGCAACACAGCGTGGAAAGTATTTCGCACGCGAGTTAGGTGCAGCATTGGCGGCTGAAGGAGTGTGCGTTATTTCGGGGCTCGCCCGTGGAATCGATGTTGAGTCACATGTTGGTGCATTGTCACAACAGAATGGATGTGGCCCTGTTGCAGTGGTGGCGTCTGGACCAGATGTTGTGTATCCACGCGAGCATCATCGAGTTTGGGCTCAGATTGCTCGTAACGGTTGCTTGCTCTCTGAAGCACCACCAGGAACTGTGCCAGAGCCTTTTCGTTTTCCGATGCGTAATCGAATCATTGCTGGTCTTAGCGAAGTACTGGTAGTCGTTGAATCACAATCAAAAGGTGGGTCAATGATTACGGTGCGCGAAGCGATGAAACGAGATGTGATGGTGATGGCCGTTCCCGGTTCTCCAGGTGTTCCTGCTTCCGAGGGAACAAATGATTTGTTGCGTGATGGCTGTGCGCCAGTCACGGAGGTTGTGGATGTTTTGTTGGCGCTCGGATTGCATCATCGCCATGGGTCTGTCGTATCGCTTGAACGTGACGCTGCAGTTGACGACGAGCGTGAGGTTCTGCGAGCGATGGGTCGTGATAGTTGCAGTGTTGATGAAGTGGCTCTTCGCGCCAGTCTTCCTGTGGTGCACGCCGCCGTGTTGCTAGGTCGCCTCGAAGCAAAGGGTTGGGTGGCCAACTCGGGTGGCTGGTGGGAGACACTTATCGTCTGACACGGCTAGTACCTTGGAGATATGAGCGGTGGAGCCACACAACGGAAGGCAACGCCCATACTCGACCCGTTCGACATCTCTCGGTATGTCAAAACTTTGCGCGTAGCGGATGCCTCGAGAGCTTCTCGCCAAGTGGATGTGACGCACGGGGCAACTTTTCTAGTTGCGATGGGCGTGCTCTCGCCAGCGTTGGTCATGCAAGAACACATTGAGTCTTATGTGCAGTCATTAGAGAAGAGTGGCTACACAGTGGAAACTGTGGAGCAACGAGTGTCATCACTGTCTAGCTATTTCACCTGGTTCATCCGTACTCACAAACCAGCAAAAGGACAGGACGCTCTGTTGCATCCGGTCCGTCGGGTACGCGTATCGCATGTGTCGTCGTGTGAACACTGCATCGCTGACGACGGGGCGCAGTCCGGGCACAATCTGAAAGGTGCGTGCACTGCTCGAGACGCACGCATGCCACTGTGGAGTGTTGCTGCATTCGAGGGCTCACTTACTGCGTCAGCTGCCAATACTCGTTCTGCGTATCGCCGTGATGTTGAACTGTTTGCCGAATGGTTGCTTGATTCTGTGCCAACCGTTACTCCGCAGACAGTTGAAAAACAGCATGTTCGTGATTATTTGTCTGTAATGCACGAACGCGGTGCCACCTCGCGCACTCTTGCACGGCGCATTGCGGCATTGCGTAGATATTTTGCGTGGGCCATGCGAACAAAAATGGCGGTGAATGATCCCACCGATGGTGTGCATACTCCCAAAGTGAATGGGAAACTGCCACGACCCCTCGATGAAGAGACAGTTGCTCGTCTGGTATCGACAGAAGATGAAGCAGCACCCGAATGGCGACGTGCGCGTGACCGTGTGGTGCTCGAGATTCTGTACGGCAGTGGATTGCGTGTCTCTGAAGTGTGTTCACTCACGGTGCAAAGCGTCTCGTCCGATCAAACAACAATGCGCGTCATGGGTAAGGGTTCAAAAGAACGAGTGGTGCCGCTGAGCGAACCAGCAACAATTGCCCTTCGCCGTTGGGCACAAGTACGTCACGAAGTGATGGGTGAAACGCCTGAAGTTGCCTTGTTGCTGACTGGTCGTGGCCACCCTGTCAGTCGTCGCGACATTACGAGATTGCTTGATGAGGCATGCCAGCGCGCAGGTATTGCAGGCGGCACTCATCCACACGCACTGCGACATTCCTTTGCAACGCACCTGATGGATAACGGTGCAGATACACGTTCCATTCAAGAACTTCTTGGTCATAGCGATGCCTCCACCACGCAGCGTTATACACATGTCAGTAAAGAGCGGTTGCGTCTCGTCTATTCAGAATCGCATCCACGCGCATGAACGCACGTCCACTTCGATACACCATCGACACTGCGTGGGATGCTTGGCACGAATCGCAAGAGGCGACGGCCAGGGATTGGCTTGTCGTGCACTATGCCTCGTTGGTGAAGTTCGTTGCTGGCCGTCTTGCTGCAGGTTTGCCTCGCACGGTAGACACAGGCGATTTAGTGAGTGCCGGAGTATTCGGACTCATGAATGCAATTGACAAGTTCGACCCTGCGAATGGTGCAAAGTTTGAAACGTATGCCATTCCGCGCATTCGAGGCGCAATTCTCGACGGCCTTCGTGCCTTGGATTGGGTACCACGTTCAGTGCGTTCACATTCGCGTTCTGTGCAAGATGCAATTGCGCGACTAGAGCATCAATTGGGTCGAACCCCTACCGATGAAGAGATCGCAGAAGAGTTGCAGATCACAACAGAAGAATTAGAAAAGTGGCTAGCCGATATTGCTGCTGGCTCAGTTGGTCCGCTTGACCATGTGGCAATGGACAACACGTCGCACGAAAAAGATGCTCACCTTCAGCCTGGACGTGCGATGGAAGAAGGCGAGTTGCGTGGGGCAATGCGTGAAGAGATTGCCAAACTTCCAGAACGTGAACAAGCAATTCTCATCTTGTATTACGACGATGGTCTAACACTTGCTGAAATTGGTGATGCACTAGGCGTGACGGAAAGTCGTGTGTCTCAAATTCACACCAAAGCAGTTCTGCAGTTGCGTTCGCGATTAGCAGCCGCTGGCATGGGCTGACCTTTCAATTATTTGCGTGCACACATGTTGTGCATGTTTGCTGTCTTGTTGCTGTCGGTCTTTAGTGTTGTGGCCCCAGTTCATGGACCCGTGGTGGAACAGTTTCGGGCGCCGGCATGCGAGAGATGTGCGGGTCACAGGGGAGTCACTATTGCAACTAGTCCCGACGATGTGGTGCGTGCGGCGGTGGCGGGCGAGATTGTCTTTGTGGGCCAGGTGGCAGGGGTGACTTATGTGGTGGAGCGCATCTCTACAGATGTGCGCATCACATATGGGCAGATTCAGCCCTTGTCCAGCCTCACAGTGGGCCAACAGGTTGATGAAGGCCAACCCTTGGGACTGGCGGAATCCCGGGTGTACATCGGGGTGCGAGTGGGGACACGGCCCGTTCACCCTTTGCGCTACTTGGGTCTGGCCGGGGCTCGGTTGGTCTCTTCCAGCCAACTCCTTGGGGTGACGAGGACCCGTTCCCGATAGGCTTTCTACGGCTAACAAAGGCTTTACAGCCTGAGTTAGACATCAAAATTCATGCACACTGACCACCTGCGGTCGCTTCGGCGTCGGATCGGTGTGTGAACAACCGCAGAAGGAGAAAATTATGGCTGTCGTATCAATGCGGCAAATGCTCGAAGCTGGCGTTCACTTTGGACACCAGACCCGTCGTTGGAATCCAAAGATGAAGCAATTCATTTTCGGAGAGCGCAACGGAATCCACATCATCAACCTCGACCAAACTCTCGAGCGTATTGAAACTGCTTACGAATTCGTTCGTGACCTTGTTGCCAACGGCGGAACAATCCTCTTCGTTGGGACAAAGAAGCAAGCACAAGATCCAATCCGTAGCTACGCCGAAAAGTGCGGCATGTACTACGTGAACGAGCGTTGGTTGGGCGGCATGCTCACCAACTTCGAAACCATCTCAAAGCGCGTCGGCAAGATGCAGGAATACGAGCGCATGAAGGTGTCTGGCGAATTTGAAGCCATGCCGAAGAAAGAAGCTCTTCTTCTCACTCGTGAACTCGACAAACTGCAAAAGAACCTTTCTGGTATCTCGAACCTTGCGCGTCGTCCCGACGCAATCTTCGTTCTTGACACAATGAAGGAGCACATCGCTGTTACCGAAGCAAACAAGTTGAAGATTCCTGTAATTGCAGTAGTTGACTCAAACGTTGACCCAGATGTCATTCAGTTCCCAATTCCTGGTAACGACGATGCAATCCGCGCAAACGACTTGCTGACTCGTGTGATTGCTGAAGCAGTCATCGAAGGCCGTTTCATTGCACAGAAGCGCAATCCTGCTGCTGCAGCAGCGGCTGCACCTGCAGAGCGCACGCCTGAAGAAACAGCAGTGTTTGAAGAACAACAAGCCGAGGCTCGCCGTCAGGCTGCTGAAGCACAGGCATCACGCGAAGCACGCCTTGCCGCGAAGAAGACAACCGACGAACCAGCAGCGGAGTAATTCAGATGTCGTACACAGCAAAAGACGTACAGAGTCTGCGCCAGTCAACTGGTGCGGGAATGATGGATTGCAAGAAAGCGCTTGAAGAAAACGGTGGCGACCTTGAAGAAGCAAAGCAGTGGCTGCGCGAAAAAGGTCTAGCCGCAAGTGCAAAGCGTGATGATCGTGATAACGCCCAAGGTGTTGTCACTCTCATTGTCGAGCCAACTCGCGCTTCCATCATCAAACTGAAGTGTGAGACAGACTTCGTTGCATCGAGCGATGGTTTCAAGGCCGAAGCCGATGCGCTTGCTAAGGCAATCCTTGAAAAAGGTGAAGCCGGTGTTGGCGATCGCGCTACTCAAATCGATGACCTCAAGATCACTTTGAAGGAAAAAATTGAAGTGGGCGAGACGATTCGTTTTGAAGCAGCCGCAGGAAACATCCTCGACTCCTACACACACGTCCAGGGTGGCCGTGGCGTCAATGGCGTCATTGTGGAGATGTCTGGTGCATCTGTAGAACTTGCGCACGACATTGCCGTGCACATTGCGTTTGCACGCCCTCGCTTTCTGCAACGCGAAGATATTCCTGCAGATGTCCTTGAAAAAGAACGTGAAACTCTCGAAGCGATTACTCGCAACGAAGGTAAGCCAGAACAAGCGATAGCGAAAATTGTTGAGGGTCGTATTGCGGGCTTCTTCAAAGACGTTTGTCTTCTTGAGCAGCCATATGCCAAGGACGACAAAGTCAGTATTTCGCAACTCATTGGTGCAGCAAAGATTGTTCGATTCGCACAGGTGGAAATCGGCTAATGACTTCTCGGCCCACTTGGTCTCGTGTTGTGCTCAAACTTTCGGGTGAAGCACTTGCAGAGCCAACGGGTTTTGGTCTCGACAACAATGTGTTAACGCAAGTCGCCACAGAAGTGCGTGAGGCTCGCGAAGAACTTGGAACAGACATTGCCATCGTTGTTGGCGGTGGAAACTTTTGGCGAGGCATTAAAGGTGCTGGTCAAGGTATGGACCAAGCACAAGCTGACTACATGGGAATGTTGGCAACGGTTATGAACGGTCTTGCATTGCAAGACGCACTCGAGCGTGTTGGGCAACAGTCGAGAGTTATGTCTGCAATCGAGATGCCAAAGATCGCAGAGCCGTACATTCGTCGCCGAGCACAGCGTCACCTTGAAAAGGGCAGAGTTGTTATCTTGGCCGGCGGAACTGGAAACCCTTTCTTCACTACAGACACTGCCGCCGCACTGCGTGCTGCCGAGATCGATGCGCAAGCCATCTTGAAGGGCACCCACTCAGGCGTCGACGGCGTTTACACGGCAGACCCCAAACTGGATTCTGCAGCTACTCGGTATGAGCGCATTAGCCACATGGATGTCATCACCAAAGGTCTGAAAGTGATGGATGCCACGGCAATCACCTTCTGTATGGATAAAAACCTTCCGATTGTGGTGTTTGACCTCCTGGCTAAGGGAAACGTGAAGTCCATTCTCAGGGGTGACCCAGTAGGTACGCTGGTTGGGTGATTGAAGACGTCCTGCTCGAAGCCATCGACAAGATGGAAAGAGCCGTGGAACATGTCCAATCTCAGTTCTCAACCGTGCGCACAGGCCGTGCAAACGCCGCGCTTGTCGATCGCATCGTGGTCGAGTACTACGGCTCGCCCGTTCCGTTGCAACAATTAGCAGCCTTTCAAGTTCCTGAAGCTCGTACTTTGGTCGTGAAGCCACACGACAAGGGCGCAATCGCTGCCATTGAAAAGGCCATTCGTGAAAGCGACCTCGGACTGCAGCCGTCGAATGATGGATCTATTATTCGTCTCACAATCCCAGTGCTCACAGAAGAGCGTCGTAAGGAATATGTGAAAGTCGTGAAGAATATGACCGAGGATGGTCGAATTGCAGTACGCAACATACGTCGTGATGCGCGTAAGCAATTAGAGACATCGGAGAAAAACTCCGAGATGTCCAAAGATGAACTTGAGCGTGCCGAGAAAGATCTCGATAAGCACACACAGGATCATGTAGATCTCATCGAAAAAGCTCTTGCCCGCAAGGAACAAGAACTGCTCGAGGTATAAGAATGCACACAATGCTTATTGTTTGTATACAACCCGAAAGGGGAGAAAAATGAGTGACGATATTTGGCGCCGTAAAGATGACACCGGGGGCGACGACTCCTCGGGTTATGGCACAGACTTTGGTTCCGACTTCGGGACCGTGCAGTTTGCCGATGATCCAACATCTGAACCTGCTCTCAGTTTTGGAGACAGTGACACAGGCAAGATGCCGCATTGGACTGAGCCAGCCACTGGCGAAATTCCTGTAGTGGACGATGATGACGACACAGATGTGTGGGGCACATTCCAAGAACCCAGTCAGCCAGCGCGCCGGCCAGACCACATCTCGATTGGTACCGACCCCACAGATGAGAGGCGTCGCCCTCGCGATATCACTGGAGACTTAGGTCGCGATCCATCACGTGACATCACTGGTGGTGTGCCACGCGGCGGACGCGGACAACCTGTTCGTCGTTCTGGACCACGTGGACCAAAGAAGGGGATTAGTCGTGACATGCCAACTGCAATCACGACCGGATTAATCCTTCTTGCAGTTTTCCTTGGAGCCATCATGTGGCGTCCTGCTGCGGTCATGCTGATCGTTCTCGCTGTTGTTGGTTTTGCTGCGGTTGAATTCTTCAGCAAAGTCACCGAAAAGGGTTACCGACCTGCAACGTTTGCTGGGCTGCTCACATGCATTGCTGCGCCACTTGCTGCCTACTGGGTCGGAGACGAAGCACTTCCGCTCGTCCTTGCGTTTGGTTTCCTTGCAACGTCTATTGGTTTCCTTGGGGCATCTAGTGTCCAAAGTGGACCAATGCCAAACGTTGCGATTTCAACTATGGCCATGACATGGATTGGTCTCATGGGATCTTTCGCAGCACTGATTCTTCGCTACTCAGTCAATGGTGGACTTGCTCACGTAGGTACAGACACATTGTTCATGGTCGTGATTGGTGTCATTGCTAATGACATCGGTGGTTTGTTCGTTGGTGCATCAGTTGGAAAAACTCCATTGCGTGAGTGGGTGAGCCCAAACAAAACTATTGAAGGTGCAATTGGTGGAGCCATAGCAACTCTTGTTGCTCTTGTTGTCGTCGGTTCACAAAACGGAACATGGAACAGCATGGGTGAATGGATTGCTCTCGCGATAGTTATTTCAGTCATGGCTCCAATCGGAGACCTTGTCGAGTCCATGTTCAAGCGCAACCTCGATGTCAAAGACTTCGGAAGTCTCATTGCTGGACACGGCGGAGTGCTTGATCGTTTCGACGGATTCTTGTTTGTTCTTCCCGCTGCCTACTACCTCATGTTGGTATTGCAGCCCTGGGCGTGACCAACAACTGGTGTGCTGCCGTCATACTGACGCGTCCCACTGACAGAATGAATCCGTGACACAAAAGCGAGTTGCTATTGCTGGGTCCTCGGGCTCTATCGGAACTCAAACTATTGAGGTTGTTCTTGCCGAGCCTCATAACTATCGGGTCACAGCACTTGCAGTTGGGTCTTCAGCCGATGTTGTTATCGCACAAGCAAAGCAACTGCAACCAGAATTAGTTGTTGTCACTGATGAAGCAGAATTACACCGTGTTGCCGCCGCATTGCCTGGAGTTGAAGTAACCCATCAGTTATCTGACATTGTCGATGTCGCAGATGTGGTGATTAACGGTGTGGTGGGGTTTGCCGGCCTCTCGGTCACGCTTGAAACGTTGCGTCAAGGTCGCACGCTCGGACTTGCCAATAAGGAGAGCCTGATTGCGGCTGGTCCCATTGTTCAACCATTGCGCAGTGTGCCTGGTGCGCAGTTAGTGCCTGTCGATAGTGAGCACTGTGCGATTCATCAATGTCTGCGTTCGTCTGGACGACCAGAATCGGAAGTTTCTCGCCTTGTGCTCACCGCAAGTGGAGGTCCGTTTCGTGGTCGTTCACGTGAATCCTTAGCATCTGTCACCGTTGAAGAAGCCTTGCAACACCCCACATGGAAGATGGGTCCAAAGGTCACCATCGATTCATCCACGCTGATGAACAAGGGCCTAGAAGTAATCGAAGCACATGAGTTGTTCAATGTGTCGTTCGATCAGATCGATGTCGTAGTGCATCCACAATCAGTCGTTCACTCAATGGTCGAATTTACAGATGGATCCACAATCGCGCAGATGTCGTTACCCGACATGAGACTGCCTATTGGTTATGCATTGGGTTACCCACATCGCATCAACACTGCATATGGCCGCATCGACTGGTCAACATTGACGCATCTAGATTTTGAAGCACCAGATCGCAACACGTTTCAGTGTCTCGACCTTGCGTACGCAGCGGGCCGAGCAGGTGGCACCGCGCCGGCAGCGTTGTCGGCAGCCAATGAAGTAATCGTCGAGGCCTTTCTTGCGGGGCGTTTGGTGTGGACAGATATCGCCGTGTATTTGAGCAGTGTTATGGCGAGATTCAACGTGACACAACCTCACACCGTGGAAGATGTTTTAGAAGCTGACGCAATTGGTCGTCGTCTTGCAACCGAGGAGTTAAGTAAGTGAGCAACTTTTATCAGCGTTTCCGCGAAGAGATGGCTGCTGGGGGTTCTGTTGAAGAGATAGAGAATCCAGAAGTCACGAGAAGTGGAAAAATCACAGGCGTCGTCATTACAGCATTGTTGTTATATCTTGCGGTAAAAAACCCGTGGACCTTCGTGTTTGTCGTGGGCTTACTCATCTCTGTGTTTCTTCACGAAGTCGGGCACTTCTCTACAGCGCGACTTACGGGAATGAAAGTTACTCAGTTCTTCATGGGTTTTGGGCCACGAGTGTGGTCTATGCGGCGAGGCGAAGTTGAATACGGTGTTCGCGCACTGCCACTCGGTGCGTTTGTTCGCATCATCGGCATGAACAACATCGACGAAGTTGAAGAAGCAGACGAATCGCGTGCGTATCGCTCCAAGTCGTATCCCCGTCGATTGCTTGTTATTACTGCCGGTTCGTTAATGCATATGTTGATTGCCTTCTCACTCTTTTTTGGTGTGTATGCGATCAGTGGGCGTGAACAACCAACTGGTGTATCCATAGTGCGCCATGTTGATGATCAGAACAGTCCCGCTTATGTCGCAGGCGTGCGCGTGGGCGACACGCTTCTGCGAATAGGCAATACGGCCATTACTGATTACGACTCGGTAGCCGCCACCATCGGCACCTATCGACCAGGTGATTCTGTCGACGTTGTTATCAAACAAAATGGCGTTGAGAAAAGTTTGGCAATTGTTTTAGCGGCTCATCCGCAGGTAAAAGATCGGGGCTACTTCGGAGTTGCTGCTGATGACTGGGGTTGGGAGCGTCTGAATCCCGTCGTTGCTGCGGGTCAAAGCGCATCCGATATCGGTACCACAGTGTGGGCGTCTGTAACTGGCGTTGTGTCGGCACTCAATCCCATCAACTCTGTTCGTCATCTCACCGATTCGGCTGAAGCAGACCCTGCCACTCGGCCGAGCACCGTGGTGGGTGTCAGTCAATATGGCGGCACCGTTGGTCGCTCTGAAGGTCTGAAAGGGGTGCTTATTCTGTTGGCGAGCGTGAACGTGTTTATCGGAATCTTCAATATGTTGCCCCTGTTGCCTTTCGATGGTGGGCATGCGGCAATTGCCACCTACGAGCGAATTCGGTCACGGCGAGGTAAGCGATACCAGGCTGACATCAACAAGATGGTGCCCGTAGCAACTGTTGTGGTGGGGCTATTGGCGTTCTTGTTGCTGACCGGTTTGTATCTCGATGTGACGCAACCACTCGGGTAATCGGCTCTGAAGATGGCACACTAGTAACTGATGTTTGAACGTCGATCTACTTCGCAAATCATGGTGGGCAAGGTGCCTGTCGGTGGTGGTGCACCCATCTCCGTGCAGTCAATGACCACCACGAAGACTGCTGATGTTGAAGGTACGTTGCAACAGATTTATGCACTTGCCGCGGCGGGTTGCGACATCGTGCGATGCACATGTAACGAGATAGAAGCCGCTGAAGGTCTTGCCCAAATAGTTCCGCGTTCCCCAATTCCCATCATCGCCGACATTCATCATCAGTACAAGATGGCTCTTGCAGCAATGGAAGCAGGCGTGCACGGTTTACGTCTTAATCCCGGCAACATTCGTAAACCAGAGCACATTAAAGCTGTTGCATCTGAAGCGCGTGATCGCAATATTCCTATTCGTATTGGTGTGAATGGCGGCTCACTTGATCCATCTCTATATGAGAAATATGGTGGGCTCACTGCTGCAGCAATGGTGGAGAGTGCGCTTCAGGAGATTGCATATTTCCAAGAGGTTGATTTCAATCTCATCAAGATCTCAGTCAAAGCAAGCAATGTTCCACTCATGGTGGAGGCGTATCGCATGCTTGCCGACGCAACAGACATTCCGTTACATCTTGGAGTCACTGAAGCAGGCCCACCGCCAGCAGGTTTGGTAAAAGCCACTGCCGGAATCTCTACGTTGTTGCTTGAAGGAATTGGTGACACCATCCGCTACAGCCTCACTGCCGACCCAGTAGAAGAAGCGCGCGCAGGACGTCAATTACTAGAAGCACTTGGTCTGCGTGAGCGAAAGAATGTCGATCTCATTGCGTGCCCTAGTTGTGGTCGCGCCGAGATTGACGTTATTGATGTTGCCAACAGAGCAATGAAAGCATTTGAAGACAAGAAGTTGCCATTGCAAATTGCCGTCATGGGTTGCGTCGTTAATGGTCCTGGCGAAGCACGTGAAGCAGACCTAGGTATCGCAGCAGGCAATAAGCGCGGTCATCTCTTTGTGAAGGGTCGCAATGTTGCAGTTATTCCAGAAAATGAGATGGTGGAAGCTTTAGTGGAGTGGGCTGAATTCATTAATGAGCACGGAACAGATGCCGCTATTGAGCGCGCTGATACCAAACTTGCCGAGCGTGAGGCTGCTCGAGATCGTGCACAGCTCATGGATGAAAAAGGCGACGACGCCAATCATTCAGCGGAAAAAATCGTTGAGATTAGAAAAACTGCTGGCAATTAGTTCTGGGTGAATACCCAAAGAACTCCACCCGAACCATCTGGATCACCGAGTTCTAATTCTTCGTTCGCGGGTAAAAGAACCATTTCAGGAGTTCCATTCATCAGTTCATTTGCAACTGGGCCGAACAGGATTCTGTTAACAGGCACAGAAGGCAAGTTAGTGCCGTGTTTCCACGGCAATTGCTGGACATCAAATGCAGAGGTAGGAGATGCGTAGTGCCCGTTCAGGTCGGGACGTATTACGGGAATGTCTATTGAAGAGAAATCGACAATGGAAAGCAGTTCTTTCACATTGACGAATTTTGATGTGAAGCCGGCTCGAATCACATTGTCTGACGACTTCATGACTTCAAGACCAAAGCCACGAATGTAGGCATGCAGGTTTCCGGCAGGGAGCGAGATTGCTTCTCCGGGTTGAAGGGTGACGTGATGAAGAAGGGGAGCCACGCGCAACGCGGGATCGTGTGGATGTAGCGATGCGATGGTGGAAAGCCACTCAGGAAGTGCACTGGTGGTAAGCGGAGTTGATTGCTGCATGGCCCAGGTGACGTAGTGCGCAATGTCGTTTGCTTCAAGAACATCGGCTTCGTTATGCCAGTTCATGGTGCGAAGTAACGCAACTGATTGTTGTATTGGTTGAAAACCACACAGTGCTTCGAAAGGCGTGAGAGCAATCAGCATCTCTGGTTTGTCGGAGGGGTCGCGGTACATGCGATGCGGAGAGTCAAGAGCGACGGAAGCCGAATTCTCTTGTGCAAACCCATCAATAGCTTGTTGCGTTGTTGGATGTGTCTGTAACGACAATGGCTTCGCGCACGCCAAGAGCTTCACCAGCATTGTCATCTCACCAACTTCTGAAGAGAGCAATGGTCCATGTGGTGTGTCGAGATGCGAAGGCGCAACATGATGAGTCCCAAACCACATCTCTGCCCACGTGTTTCCATCGAGTGGCATTCCTAATAGGAGAGGGATGGAGACAGAGTCGCCCCAGTCGTAGTGCTGAGCAGCACCAATGATGCGCCGCAACATGGTTCTATTGACCGCTTCGGGCGAGTGCGACCACTCGGGTAACAGCATCTGCAACAGGAATTGCTTCATTAGTTCCCGCATGGCGGTCTCGCAATTCAACGTTTCCTTCGGCGAGGGATTTACCCACGACCAAGATGGTGGGAATACCAATGAGTTCTGCATCTTTGAACTTCACGCCAGGCGAAACTCCGTTGCGGTCGTCAATCAGTACTTCAAGACCTTGTGCTTCAAGTTCGGCCGCAATCTTTTCTCCGGCAATGGTGATGTCGTCACCATTCTTGCCCGTGACCACTACATGCACATCGGCAGGCGCAATGGCTCGTGGCCATTTCAATCCGATGTCGTCGTGGAATACTTCGGCAATTGAAGCAACGGCGCGAGAGACGCCAATGCCGTAGGAGCCCATAGTGACCACCACTTGCTTGCCGTTGTGATCGAGAACTGTCAGCCCAAGTTTGTCTGCGTATTTACGACCCAATTGGAAAACATGACCTATCTCAATACCGCGTGCAATTTCAAGTGGTGCTGAGCAATTAGGGCAAGGGTCTCCAGCTGCCACTTCAACAGCTTCAATTGTTCCGTCTGCAGTGAAATCACGACCGTGTACTAAATGAATGACGTGAGTGTCCTTGGTGTTTGCGCCAGTCACCCAAGCACTGCCGTGAACCACTGAAGGGTCAACGAGATAGCGAATGCCAGAGTCGGATGTTTTTCCAAGAATTTGTGGTCCGATGTAACCGCGAATAAGTGTGCGATGTTGAGCAAACCCGGCATCGTCGAGTGGCTCTACTTCTGCAGGAGAAAGTTGCGCCTCAATGCGCTTCATGTCGACTTCACGGTCGCCAGGTACGCCAATGACGAGTGTTTCTGTAGAACCATCTGGCTGGCGTAGTCGTAGCACAACGTTTTTGAGAGTGTCACTTGCTTGCCAAGGACGATCTGTACGCGGGTGATTTGCATTTAAGAAATCAACAAGCGTTGCAATGGTGGGGCAGTTAGGGGTTGCAATGGTGGACGACGCATCGTATGTGTTGCTATCAGCAGTAGGAACTGAAGTAGTTACAGCTTCTGTGTTTGCTGAATAATCGCATGCCGAGCAACGAACGAATGTGTCTTCGCCAACTTCGATAGGCGCAAGGAATTCTTCGCTCATGGAACCACCCATTGCGCCGCTCATTGCTTTCACAATTACGTACGGCAATTGCAGGCGCGCAAAGATGCGTTCGTATGCATCGCGATGTTGCGCGTAGCTAACGGCAAGCGCGTCATCATCAATGTCGAATGAGTAACTGTCCTTCATGAGGAATTCACGGCCGCGCAACAGACCGGCACGAGGACGTGCTTCGTCGCGATACTTCGTTTGAATCTGATACAGAGAAACAGGAAGATCTTTGTAGCTCGAGTACATATCTTTCACGAGCAGTGTGAACATCTCTTCGTGTGTTGGTCCAAGCAGGAAGTCGGCGCCTTTGCGATCCTTCAACCGAAAAAGGTTGTCGCCATATTCGGTCCAACGTCCGGTGGCTTCGTACACGTCGCGAGGAAGGAGGGCAGGGAAGTGAACCTCTTGTGCTCCCATGGCGTCCATCTCCTGACGAACGATGTCCTCGACTTTGCGAAGCACCCTCCAACCAAGGGGCAACCAGGTGTACCCACCTGGGGCGGCCCGACGGATATAACCCGCCCGTACCAAGAGGCGATGGCTGGGGACTTCAGCATCGGAAGGGTCATCACGCAAGGTGCGAACGAAGAGTTGTGAGAGACGAAGCATCGGAGCAAAACCTTACTTTGAATGGCTATGCTTGAAGCCGTCCTTTGAAGTTCGGTGAACCTGAGGCACGGGTACCCCCCGTGCCTTTTGTTTTGTTAGTGCCATGTTTGGCGGGAGGTAGTCATATGTCTGTCAATGTAGTTACGTCAGTGACCGCCATGGTTTCCCCCATTTTGGACGACTTAGGCCTTGAACTGTACGACATGGAGTTCTCAGGCGGCGTTTTGAAGGTCACCATCGACACTCCTGCCGGCCAAGAAGCAGGGGTCGACATCGACCAAATCTCTCGCGTCAACCGTTTGCTCGGTCGCGAACTCGACCACAATGACGTCGTTCCTGGTCGTTACACCCTCGAAGTGTCAAGCCCAGGTCTCGAGCGCAATCTTCGCACCCCTCATCATTTCCAGCGCGAAGTAGGTAAAGACGTTTCAATTCGTCTCGTTGCCGAGCATGAAGGTCAACGCCGTTTCGCTGGCGCACTCGTTGCAGCCACCGACGCAACTGCCACAGTGCGGGTCACCGACACTGCTCAGTCTGTTGAGATCCCTTTGGCACTCATTGAAAAGGCAAAGACAGTCTTTGTGTGGGAATCACAGCCAAAGCCAAACTCGAAAGAGGCGCGCGCCGCAAAGCGCAGCACTTCTCAAAAATCTGTTCCATCCGATCAGCAAACATCCGATCATCAAGAGGTAAGTGCGCAATGAGCAACTTAGATATGTCCGAAGCAGTACGCATGCTCGCAGAGCACCATGGCATCAGTGTCGATTCGCTGTTGCAAGTGCTCGTAGAAGCATTGGCAACCGCATATAAGAAGCGTCCAAACGCTGCAGACGAAGTCATCGTCGAGGTAAACCCAGAGAACCTCGACATGACTTTCACGGCTTACGACGTTGACGACGACGGCAACTGGATCAACGAGCGCGACGATACGCCGAACAAGCATGAGCTTGGTCGAATCGCAGCAGCAACGTTTAAGCAGGTCATGAGCCAGCGCATCCGTGAAGTTGAACGCGATCGCAAGTTTGAGGAATATGCAAACCGCGAAGGCGATCTTGTTACTGGAATCATGCAGCAGTCAGAGGGACGCTATGCATTGCTCGATCTGGGCAAGGTAGAGGCATTGCTTCCTCAAGCGGAGCAAGTTCCGTACGAACGACCAGAGCCAAATGCGCGCGTGAAGGCGTACATCGTTGAAGTGCGTAAAACCGCAAAAGGCCCACAGATTGTGGTCAGCCGTACCCACCCAGGCCTCATCAAGCGTTTGTTTGAATTAGAAGTACCTGAAATTGCTGACGGCGTTGTAGAAATCAAGTCATGTGCCCGTGAACCGGGCCACCGCACAAAGATTGCAGTGTTCTCGAACGACGCAAACGTTGACCCAGTGGGTGCATGCGTTGGTGCTCGTGGTGGTCGTGTACGTATGGTCGTCAACGAACTTCGTGGTGAAAAAATCGACATTGTTTCCTATTCGGAAGACCTTGTTGATTTCGTATCAAAGGCATTGTCCCCTGCAAAAGTCACTGAAGTGCGCTTGAGCGAAGACAACACGCAAGCTGATGTCATCGTTCCTGACTTCCAGTTGTCTTTGGCAATCGGCAAAGAAGGTCAGAACGCGCGACTCGCAGCACGTCTCACTGGTGTGCGCATCGACATCAAGTCGGAAACGCAAGCTGCCAACGAAGCCAACGGAATTTTCGAACCACGTCAATCACCTCGCAACACTGAGTATGCAGAGGGCGAATGGCGCAAGAACGACGAAACTGGTGAGCTGCAGTTCCACAACACCGATGGGTCTGTGGTCAGCGAACAAGAGTGGGCCGGCGGCTCATCGAGTGACAGCGAAAGCACGGAGGCCTAACCCTTGGCAATCAAGAAGATCCGAATTGCGGAGCTTGCAAAAGAGCTCGGCTGGACGAACAAAGAAACACTCGATCGCTCCAAAGAAATGGGCATCGACGTCAAGAATGTGTCTTCTTCCATGGAAGAAGCACAGGCTGACCGTGTTCGTCGTAAAGCCGTCAAAGAGGGATTAGTACGAGATGTACAACCCGCTGAGGAGAAGCCAGCAAAGAAAGCTCCCGCCAAAAAAGCCGCTGCTAAAAAAGCAGACGGTGAATCTGGCGACGGTGATGCACCGGCAAAGAAGACTGCTGTCAAGAAGGCTGCCGCAAAGAAAGCTCCTGCGAAAAAAGCAGCTGCTGCAAAAGTTGATGCAGATCCAGTTGAAGAAACGCCAGAAGTTATTGCACCCCCACCAGTTACGCCTGTTGTTGAAGTACCCGTAGCAACAACTCCTGTTATTGAAACTCCTGCGCCAGTGGTGGAAACCCCGGCACCTGCGGCGCCTGCCGCCCCAAGCGGTGAGTCTCGCGTTATCTCTAGTGGTCGACCAACAGGGGCGATTCCTCGCCCTCCAGTCGTTCCACAACCTCCTTCTCGACCATCGACTCCTGCAGGTCGTCCTCCAGCGGGAATGCCTCCAACCGGCATGCCACCGCGTGGCCCAAGTGCAGGTCCTCGTCCGATTCCACCACCACCCGGACCAATGTCTGCCTCTGGTCGACCAATACCTCCGCCTCCTGGTGGTCGTGTTGCACCTGGTGGTCCGCGTCCTGGTGGCCCAAGCGGTTTCCGTCCTGGTCCTGGATCGCGTCCTGGCCCTGGTTCACGTCCTGGTCCTGGTGGCCCACGCACTGGTGGTCCTGGTGGGCCACGTACCGGTCCTGGTGGTCCTCGTACTGGTGGCCCCGGTGGCCCTGGTTCACGTCCTGGTTTTGCCCCTCGTCCTGGTGGCCCTGGTGGCGCTCGACCTGGTGGTCCTGGTGCAGGTGGCCCTGGTGGCGGTCCTGGCGCAGGCGGCCCTGGTGGCGGTCCTCGTCCTGGTGGCGGTCCCGGCGGCCCACGTAATGGTCAGCGTCGCGCACCTCGTAAGAAGTCACGTGCACGTCGTCGGCGCGAGTTCGATGAATTGCAGCCGCAGTTCACGAACTACTCCAACAGCAATGCTCCAGTTCCAGAAGGCACCATCGTTATTGAACGTGGCGTGTCTGCACAAGAGTTTGCTCCAAAGTTAAATCGCACAGCAGCAGACGTTGTTCGTTACTTGCTCGAGCACGGTGAAATGGTGACAGCCACCATGACACTCAGCGACGATCAGATGGAATTGTTTGCGCTTGAAGTTGGTGCTGAAGTTCTTCTTGTCGATCCAGGTCAGCAGCAAGAAACTGAATTGCAAGCATTGTTCGATGACTCTGATGATGACGATGAGACATTGCAGCAGACTCGTCCACCTGTGATCACAGTGATGGGTCACGTTGACCACGGTAAAACTACGTTGCTCGACAGAATTCGTTCTGCAAATGTTGTCGCTGGTGAAGCCGGCGGAATCACGCAACACATCGGTGCATACCAAGTAGAAAAAGACGGCAAGAAAGTCACTTTCATCGACACACCTGGTCACGCGGCGTTCTCAAAGATGCGTATGCGTGGTGCACAGGTCACTGACATTGTTGTATTGGTTGTTGCAGCAGACGACGGAGTCATGCCACAAACAATTGAGGCCATTAATCATGCAAAGTCTGCTGAAGTGCCCATTGTTGTTGCAGTGAACAAGATTGATAAAGAGAACGCTGATCCACAGCGAGTTCTCACTCAATTGGCAGAGTACGAATTGGTTCCCGAGGCATGGGGTGGAGACACCATCGTTGTCGAGATGTCGGCACAACAAAACTTGGGTATCGACGACTTGTTGGAACAGCTCACTGTTGTTGCTGAACTAGAAGAACTCACTGCAAATCCAACAGGACGCGCAAAAGGAATTGTTCTCGAAGCAAACCTCGACATTGGTCGCGGACCTGTCGCCACCGTCTTGGTGGACAAGGGAACCTTGAAAGTGGGCGACCCAATCGTTGCTGGTGCAGCATGGGGCAAAGTACGCGCACTCATCAACGAGCGTGGCGAACAAGTAAAAGAAGCTGGCCCATCTACACCTGTACAGGTGCTCGGATTGTCATCTGTGCCTCAAGCAGGCGATGAGTTCCGTGCAGCACCAGACGAAAAGACTGCTCGCGTTGTAGGTGACTCACGTGGTCACACGCGTCGCACCTTGAACCAGCGTGGAGATTCACGTGTACAAGGTGGCGTAAAGCTTGAAGACATCTTTAGTCAGATTCAGGCTGGAGAAGTGGCAACACTGAACCTTGTTATCAAGGCCGACGTACAGGGCTCTCTCGAAGCAGTGACGGAAAGCCTTCGCAAATTGGAACGCGAAGAAGTCAAGGTGGCATTTGTCCATCGTGGTGTTGGCGGTATCACCGAGAACGACATCACACTGGCAGCTACAACTAATGCAACGCTCATTGGTTTCAACGTTCGTCCCGACCGCAAGTCGCGTGAATTAGCTGAAATCGAAAAGGTTGAAATTCGTACATACGAAATCATCTACAAACTGTTGGAAGACATGGAACGAGCAATGCTCGGTCTGTTGGCTCCTGAGTTCGAAGAAGTGGTTACGGGCGAAGCAGAGGTGCGCGAAATCTTCCGTGTTCCAAAACTCGGAGCAATCGCCGGATGTGTTGTGCGTACGGGCGTTATCACTCGTGGCACGAAGGTTCGTTTCCTTCGCGAAGGAACCATCATTTGGAAGGGCTCCATTCAGTCATTGCGCCGCTTCAAGGACGATGTACGTGAAGTGCGTGAAGGTTTCGAGTGCGGTATCGGCTTGTCCGACTTCCAAGACCTCAAGCCAGGCGACATTATTGAAACGTTCGAAGAACGAGAAATCGCTAGGGTCTAGCCATGGCTGACCTTGATTTTTTCTTCGACCCTGTATGTCCTTGGGCATGGATCACATCTCGTTGGGTGACTGAAGTACAACAGTTACGCAATTATGACGTTTCGTGGAAGTTCATTTCGTTGAAGTTGATCAACCAGGAGTCAATGGATTATTCCAAGATGCCTGCTGGCTACAAGGAAGTTCACGCAGCTGGCACATATGGTTTGCGCGTGGCCGCCAAAGCGCGTTCTGTCGCCGGAAACGAAGCAGTAGCCAAGGTGTACACCGCACTGGGTACAAGTTTGCACAACAAACAAGAGCGTGAACTGTTTGTTGCCGACATCGAAGGCCACATCGCAAAACTTCTGGGTGAAGCAGGGTTGCCTGTGGAATGGGCCGACGCAGTCAACGATGAAACCTTTGACCGACTGATTTCTGACGAAACACAGATCGCTCTTGAGCGCACAGGTAAAGATGTTGGTACGCCCATCATTACTTTTAACCCTGGTGGAGTGCGCGAAGGATCCTTCTTTGGTCCCGTGATTTCCACTATTCCACGTGGCGACGAAGCAGTGCGTTTGTGGGATGCCATTGAAGTGATTGCCACGGCGAGCGGAATGGCTGAATTGAAGCGCTCATTGCGTGCTCGTCCAAGCTTCGACTAATCATCTTCTAGTCTTAGCGCCATGAAAGTTGTCTATACGCCAGCGCATCTATTGCATGATCCTCACTCAGAAATTGAGAAGGGAACTGTGCATTCTCCGTTTGAGCACATTGGTCGGGGAGAAGTGATTCGAGAAGTGCTCTCTGCCGATTCTCGTTTTGAAATGTTGTCGCCATCAGAGTGGGGTATTGATGTCATCAACGCCGTACACAACCCTGGGTTGCATCGCTTCTTCACTACTGCTTGGCAGGAGTATCAAGACATCATCGGGCCAACCCGAGAAGTAACGCCAGAAGTCTTCTATCGTCCTTCGCTTCGCCACAAGATGGCTGATGGTGTTGAACCAGTTTCCATCACGGGTCGCCTGGGTTGGTGGTGTTTTGAAACCACAACACCTCTTACTGAGGGCACATATGCCGCAGCGCGTGGCGCAGTAGATACTGCAATGACTGCCATGCAATTAGTGCTTGATGGCGAACGTGCTGCATATGGTTTGTGCCGCCCACCAGGTCACCATGCAACAACAGATTTGTATGGCGGTTACTGCTTCTTCAATAATGCGGCAATCGTGGCGCATCATGTTGCGAGTACTACCGGTGTGAAAGTTGCTGTGTTAGACGTTGACTACCACCACGGCAACGGCACACAAGAGATTTTCTATGATCGTGACGACGTGATGTATGTATCGCTGCATGGAGATCCGTCTCGTGCGTATCCGTACACCATTGGTTATGCGGACGAAACGGGAACTGGTCGTGGTCTTGGCAGCACTGTAAATGTGCCACTCGCTGCGCGCACTGACGATGATAAGTATGTTGATGCACTAACTGACGCAGTCGCAAAGATTCAAGCATTCGGCGCTCAGATGGTTGTGGTCTCGCTTGGGCTAGACACATTCATTACAGATCCCATCTGTGACTTGTCAGTAACTACCGATGGTTTCCGTCGCAGTGGCGAAGTAGTGGCGGCGCTCGGGCTGCCAACAGTGGTGTTGCAAGAGGGTGGCTATGACGTCGACAAACTCGGTATCAACGTGCAGAGTTGGTTAGTGGGACTGGGCGTCTAGCCCTACCGCTTACCCTTTCTTCAACGCATCGATCACTGGCAACCAGCGATCTGGGTTTGCCTTGTACGGCGCATAGAAGCTCAGGCGATCAATCACGTCGCCGTAACGAGTAATCAATTCAGGTGCAACTCGCTCAGGCTCGCCAACAACTGCAAAGGTATTCAAGATTTCATCTGTAATGAGATTTCCCATCTCTACCCAGTTGCCCTGTTTCGACAATCCGTTCAGTTCTTCTTGAAGGCCGCCCCATCCGTGAATGTCGAGAACACCTTTGTATGCAGGTGTTGAGCCGTAGAACGCAATCTGCTGGCGTGTACCAGCGGCTGCCGCTGCCATCTCTTCTTCGGTGGTTCCGGTTACAACAAAACTTGGCCCGACTAATTCAAAACCTTCCATGGTCTTGCCGGCCTTTGCACGACCACGCGCAAGTGCAGGAATTGTGACTTCGCGAAGATACTTCTCGGTGGTAAATCCGTGACATAGGAATCCGTCGCACACTTCACCAGCAACTTCTGTCATCAATTCGCCTACGCCAGCAAGAAAGATTTTCGGTGTTCCAAATGGACTGAGCTCTTTTGCATCTGGTGTGAAGAACGGAGTCATCAATGTATGTGTATAGAAATCGCCGCGGAAATCTAACTTTGTACCGTTCTCCCATGTATCCCAGATTGCGCGAATGGCAAGAATCATCTCGCGCATACGGGCTGCTGGGTGGCTCCACTCCATTGAGAATCGCTTGGTGATGTGAGGTTTGATCTGGCTACCCAAACCAAGCATGAAGCGACCCTTTGAATATGCCTGAAGGTCCCAACCAATGTTGGCCAAGTTCATCGGGTTACGCGCGAAGGCAACGGCAATCGAAGTTCCGAGTTCCAAGGTGCTTGTGTGTTCTGCGCCAAGCAAGAGGGGAAAGAACGGATCGTGCGAGGTCTCGGCGGTCCATGCGCCAGAGTACCCAGCTGCTTCTAATTCTTTTGCTGCGTTTGGAACCTTCGTGAGATCCGTACCAAGTCCGCCATCTACCTTCATGATTGTCCTCCAGGTTGCTGGTCTCGCAAGAACTGCTCAACCTCTGCTGCTAATTCGTCCACACTAGGGATAACTGCATCGTCATTGGTAGTTGAACTCCGAATGCCATGTATTTCGTCGTACGCAGTCTCTAGTTTTCCCAACATTTCAGCGTGTTCAGGATTACTGGACACCAGTTGGTCAAGACGCTCACGTTGCACTCCAGCCTCTCGTCTGAGAGCAGAAGTGTCGAGCGTGAGTCCTGCTTCAAGACAGATCGCTTCGACGAGTGCAGCGCTTGCTGCCGGATAAGCCATGGACGCCACATAATGCGGAATTTGTGCCCACATTCCCATTGCAGGAATACCAATGTCGTGCAATGCATGTTCCAAAATTGCTTCAACTCCGGCTGGAACATCTACAGAGTTTTTTGTAAATGACAATCGCGCAGCAATGTCAGCGTCGGGGGACGTAGTGGAAAGGCCAACGGCGCGTGTATGTGGTGCGCCGTATGGATAGGCACCCATGCCAATCATCTTTTCAACACCAAGTTGTTGGGCAAGCCCTGCGACAGTGCGTGCAAAATGTTGCCATGCCGTATCGGGTTCAGGGCCGGTCAATAACAAAACGTCGTTGCCATCTTCGTCATTGCCAACGCGCATCTCGGGACACGACCAAACGATCCGAGTGTTAACTCCTTCGCGCAACTCCATCATTGGTCGGCGTGCGCGGTAATCAATGAACGCGTCACCATCGAACGTAATGAGGTCACGTGAGACGATGGCATTCTTCAAATGTTCCATTGCTGCATTGGCTGCACCACTTGCATCAATCCAACCGTTGAGCATCACAATCAGAACAGGCGAATCAAGCGTTGGTAATTGGCCTTTGACGGTAAAGGGCAACGGTGTAGAGGTCATCGCAGTTTCTCAAGCATGCTTGCTGCCTTTTGGGCCGCACCATCTACTTGAAGCTTGAATGGCTCCAGTTCGGCAGGGTCTCGGTCTCCAAGAGCGCCACCGAGGTATCGGGCATAGACGCCTTCAATAATGCACGCAAGTTTCCAATAAGCAAATGCAACGTAGTAATCAAGTTGTGAAATGTCACGGCCAGATACTTCGCCATAACGTTGTGCAAGATCGGCGCGATTAAGAAATCCTTCGGCGGTACACACTGCATTTGACCAGGCGCTTGCTTCGTCATCTGGTCCGGTCCAATACACCATGAGTAATCCAAGGTCTGCCATGGGGTCTCCAAGTGTGCAGATTTCCCAGTCGAGAACTGCAATCACATTGCCTTGCGTGTCGACCATGCAGTTATCGAGTCGGTAATCGCCGTGCACAATCGTGGCTGTACTTTGCACTGGTATGCGGGTCATCAGCTCTTCGTACACGCTGTCTACGAGTGGAAGCTCACGCGTGCGCTGTTCAACAATGTTGCCGTGCCAACGCTTTAGTTGACGTGCAATGTATCCATCGTGTCGGCCGAGATCTTGAAGACCAACAGATGTGATGTCCACAGCGTGAATGGCCGCCATGGTGTCCACGATTGATTCACTTGCTCTGCGGCAGCCTTGTGGTTGAAGGATGGAACTAGCAGTGGCTTTGTCGCGGATGACATGACCGTCAACAAATGCCATGACATAAAACGGCAGGTCGTTAACTGCTTCGTCGGTGCATAGGCCAAGCGCAGGCGCAACAGGAACGTTGCTCTTTGCTAGTCCCGCAATGATTCGATGCTCACGGCTCATGTCGTGGGCGCTGGCGAGACGATGACCAAGTGGTGGACGACGCAGCACATATGAATGACCTGCAGCGTCGTCGACCTTGAACGTGAGGTTCGAGTGGCCACCAGCGATCTGGGTGTATGAGAACGGAGCTGTTGCGCCAGGAATGTTGGCGACAAGCCAAGTCTCAACATTGGGACTGATGCCATGGGGAAGACTCACACCTCAAAAACTACTTGTGTTGGCCCTTTGAGGCCTAAGCGACAGTATTGGAGGCGGTTCGGTGGTGCCGTTCGCCATGGCAGAAATCCACATTTCACGCGTGGATGGACCGAATTGGAAACACGTTGAAAAGATCCTTCGTCACTGGTTGGCGTACATCGGCCTCCGGCGCCTAGTTGCGATGGCCGTGTCGGTGGTTTCGGCTGGTGTGGTTGTTTGGCTACTCATTCGCCCCTCAGCGCCATTGGTAGAGGCAGTGGTGCCTCAGGTGGGAGCTACACCCGTTGTCACAGCAAGCACGGTTGAACGAAGTGGTGAACTGATTGTGCATGTCACTGGTGCAGTGCAAAAACCAGGTGTGTACCGCTTGCAAACTTCTGCGCGCGTTATCGACGCGGTCACTGCTGCAGGTGGAGCAACAAAAACTGCAGACCTCGAACGAATCAACTTGGCACAAACTCTGATTGATACGGAACAGATATTTGTACCGAGTCGCTCGTCATCGCGGCCACGCACCACGGTCGCACCACGATTGCGTCCGTCGCGCACCACGGTTCCACTCAACATCCCGGGCGTCGCTGCACCAAATGTTGCACCATCAGTTCCAAATAACGATGGACGCATCAACATCAACTCAGCAACTGCGCAACAGTTAGATACGTTGCCCGGGGTCGGGCCTATGACAGCCAAAGCGATTGTGTCGTACCGCTCACAGAAAGGTCCATTTTCGAGTGTGGATGATCTGCTGAATGTTCCAGGAATCGGGCCAGCCAAATTGGCGGCAATGAAATCAAAAATACGAGTGAGTTAAAAGGCGCCGAGCAGTAACGCGCCGAGCAACAACCCACCTGCAGCACCTACCCAAAGACCACTACCCATAACTACAAACTCGCGCGTCCATTCGCGCCAGCCGACTATGGGGCGTTGTGTCACGCGAGCGGCAACAACTTGTCCGAGTAGCCACCACATCGCACCACTCAGGGCAATTGCGACGAGGAGTCGACTGCCGCCACCAGTTGCCGGCATTCCTAAGAGAGGCATGACAGGTAAAGCCATCACCATGCAGATAAATGAGACGCCACCGCCGATGGAACCAGAAAAGACAAACTTCACGACGACTCCGAGTAACCACAGCGAAATAGCTATGGCAATCGCGATGAGGCCGCCGCGTCGCCGGATTGCGCGCCGCGTCGCAAATAATCCACCAGGCATTACTGGCCACGAACGTCGTGGAGAGGGCACAGATGCAGGCATGGGTCAATCGTATGACCCCAGCACTCGTGCAACGGGGCATCTCTCTGGTCCGTCGCTCATGATCACATTGGCTGCTGCAGTGATGTGGTTGATGACGATTCTGGGTGAGCATGTCAGTGAGGTTGCGCATCTGCGGCCGTTGGCATTGATTGTTGGGCTCGTCACGGTCGCCGTTGTCTTTTATGGCCGGCAAGCACGAGTCAGTATTGGGTCTTTTATTATCTGCGGGATTGTGGGTCTAGTGGGAGGTTCATCTGCGTGGAACGGTGTAGATGAGTTGGCAAGCGTTCCCTGTTCTGGTGATGCGATTGTTCGCACAGACCCCACGCAGATAGGCAATGCAGTGATCAGTGTTCTTGAAATTGAGAATATTCGATATCGCGCCATTACTCATGGGCGTCTTGCGTGGCGACTGAAAGAACGCATGGCCGGCGAACATGTTTTTGTTGTCGGCGATTGTGGTCCATCGGCAGGGAGATACCAACGGTTTGATCATGTCAATCACATCAGAGGTCGGATCGTTCTGTCCGAAGTGTCAGAAAAGTTCTCTGATGGTTCCTTGTATATGCGGGCGGCAAATAGAACACGCAAAACAATGATTCGCGGTGTGCGTCATATGCCGGATCAATTGCGAGCACTCTTCACGGGGTTAGTGATTGGAGATGATCGCGAACAATCACGCGAAATGGTGAACGAATTTCGCGCGAGTGGGCTGTCTCATCTATGCGCTGTATCAGGTCAAAACGTGGCGTATCTGTTAGCCGTGATGTCTCCGTTGTTGGGTCGTCTTCGCCGAGTCCCTCGATGGTGTGTCACGCAGTTTCTACTTCTATGGTTCGTTGCGCTCGCACGAGGAGAACCTTCAGTCTTGCGCGCTGCATTCATGGCTGGTGTTGTGGCAACTAACTCATTGCGTGGCAAACCGATGAACGCGCGGTCGGTCATTGCGCTCACGGCAATGATGCTTTTGGTTGTTGATCCACTACTTGCGTGGAGTATCGGATTCGCGTTATCTGTTGGTGCCACATTGGGATTGGCATGGTTGTCTCATCCGTTGCAGAAGATTGTGGGTTCGCGTGGCGGTATGGCGTCCACAATTGCAGCGTTGGTAGGCACCATGCCTGTGTCGTTCGCCGTCTTTGGGCACGTGCCGGTGGTGTCGTTAATTGCTAATCCAATGTCACTTGCAGTTGCGGGAGCGGTGATGATGATTGGGCTTCCACTGGCAATTCTCGGCGGAATCTGGGCACCATTTGCTCTAGTCGTTTCATGGCTCATGGTGCCTCCCGTTACTTGGGTGGCTGGGGTTGCTGCGGTTTGTTCGCAGATCTCACCCACGGGGTGGTGGAACCTTTGTGGGTGGCTTGTTGTCGTAGGGGTCATCGCGGTGCGCATGCGTAATTCGGCCAATCGACCCACCTCTGTGGCAGGGTAGAGGCATGGCGGCGTATCTCATTTCAGGTGATGAAGCTCTCATCAGTCTTGAACTCACGTCACTCGTCGATCGATTGGTGGGCGACAACGACAGGTCCATGATGGTCGACGATTTCGATTGCGCCGAGTCGTCTGTCTCGCTTGCGTCCATTGCAGACGCCATCACCACTATGTCGCTGTTTATCGAGCGCAAAGTTGTAGTCATTCGCCATATTCACAGTCTCGATTCCGCGCAAAGCGATTTGCTTGCCACTGCAATCGACGCATGTATTGAAGAAACAGATCTTGTGATGACAATTACTGGGCGAGTTCCCAAGGTAATTGCCGATGCGTGCAAACGAGCAAAGACCGAAACCATCGGTGCTGCAGTTGTTAACAATCACAAAGAACGAATGGAGTGGGTCGAGGCACGTCTCATCGAAGCTGGTTTCACATATTCAGCCGACGCCACACGACTCATCACAAATTGGTTTGGTGGTGACCACGCCAGAGTTGCTGGTCTAATAGCCACACTTACTTCTGCATATGGCGAAGGCGCCAAACTCTCCCGTTCAGATATTGAAGTCTTTCTCGGTGAAGCCGGAAGCGTGGCCCCATGGGATCTCACTGATGCAATCGACAAAGGAGATGCCAATACGGCCCTTGTTATGTTGCATCGCATGATGAAGGCAGGCGGTTCTCACCCCATGCAGATTCTCGCTCTACTTGCTAATCGATATGCACAGATGATGAAGATCGATGGACGGGGAGTGCGCTCGGGAGCAGATGCTGCAGCCATCTTGGGCGGCAAAGAGTTCACGGCACGAAAAGTTCTCGAGCAGTATCAACGGCTCGGCAGTGCCGGTGTGGCACGGGCTAATTCACTCATTGCAAGTGCAGACCTTGACTTGCGCGGTGCTACAGACTGGGAACCAGAACTTGTGATGGAAGTGCTCATTGCGCGACTTTCCCGTTTGGCTGGCACGCAACCAACTGGTTCACGTACGCGCGCGTACAGCAGATAGTGATTCTTAGAAATCTGGTGCCCTAAGCACCAAGTGCGCTACTTAGGCGGACTTGAGTTGACGCATCAAGCGGCTCTTACGACGAGCAGCTGAGTTGGGATGAATGATTCCCTTGGCAGCAGCCATGTCGATGCGCTTGATGGCAAGGCGAAGGTTGTCTTCACCTTCTGGGGTGCCGACAGTCGTCTGTGCGTTACGCACGCGAGTGCGGAGTTCGCTCTTGACAGCCTTATTGCGATCGGCTGCTTTTGCGTTGGTAAGAATGCGCTTCTTTTGGCTCTTGATGTTTGCCACGGTGGACAAGGCTATCGCCGTACACCCCCGACCCCAACTGCCCACAGGTAGGCTTCCTATTGCCCATGGACCTCTCTAAAATCCGCAATTTTTCGATCATTGCCCATATTGACCATGGCAAGTCGACCCTCTCTGACCGCATCCTCGAATTAACAGGTGCGGTCCAGGCGCGTGACATGAGAGCCCAGTATCTGGATTCCATGGACCTTGAACGTGAACGTGGCATCACCATCAAGGCCCAAAATGTGCGAGTCCCGTGGAAGGGGCACACGTATCACCTCATCGACACCCCAGGTCACGTGGACTTCGGGTATGAAGTCAGCCGGTCTCTTGCCGCATGCGAAGGCGTGGTGTTGGTCGTAGATGCTGCGCAAGGCATCGAGGCACAAACTCTTGCTAACTGTTACTTGGCCTTAGAGCACAACTTGGAAATTGTTGCCGCTCTCAACAAGATCGACCTCCCCGCTGCCGACCCCGATAGGTACGCACAAGAAATTGAAAACATTCTTGGCATACCAGCGAATGAGATTCTTCGTATCTCTGCAAAGACAGGCGAAGGGGTGCCTGAATTACTCGATGCAATTGCCGAACGCATTCCTGCACCTGTTGGCGACATTGATGCGCCTTTACAGGCACTGATTTTCGACTCGCAGTTCGATCAATATCGCGGTGTGGTGTCGAGTGTTCGCGTGATGAACGGTCGACTCACGACTGGGAGCCGCTTGCTGTTCATGCAAGCCCGTGCAACGCACGATGCCATTGAAATTGGAGCTCGCGCACCCGTGCCAACACCAGTTGCTGAACTAGGGCCTGGTGAAGTGGGTTACCTCATTGCTGGTATCAAAGACGTTGCAGAAGCACGTAGTGGTGAAACGGTGACTGTGTTGGCAGCGCCGGCATCAGAGCCGCTAGATGGGTACAGAGACCCAAAGGCCATGGTGTTTTGTGGTTTGTATCCAATTGACGGTGATGATTTTGAAACGCTTCGAGAGAGCATTGAAAAACTAAAACTCAACGATGCTTCAATCACTTATGAACCTGAATCCTCTGGGGCACTTGGGTTTGGATTCCGTTGTGGTTTCCTCGGGCTTTTGCATATGGAAATTGTGAAGGAGCGTCTTGAGCGTGAATTCAACTTGGCACTGATTGCAACGGCCCCATCAGTGGCCTATCGCGTAACCCGTACCGATGGAATAGTTGTGGACGTTGCTAACCCAGCAGATCTTCCGCCCATGCAGAACATCAGCTTTATTGAAGAACCATTCTTTAAGGTTTCCATCATCACTCCGAAGGAATACACAGGAACTCTCATGGAGTTGTGCCAATCGCGTCGTGGCGACATGGTGAAACTCGAGTATCTCTCGCCAGAACGCGTCGAGCTCCACTATCTCATTCCGTTAGCCGAGGTTGTTGTTGACTTCTTCGACCAAATGAAAAGCCGCACGCAGGGTTACGCAAGCCTTGACTATGAACTAGATAACTATCGCCAGAGCGACCTTGTATTGGTCGATCTGCTTTTGAACAGCATTCCAGCAGATGCTTTCAGCACAATTGTTCATCGAGACAAAGCCTTCGATTACGGACGCAGAATGTGCGCAAAGTTGCGCGAGTTGATTCCTCGTCAGATGTTCGACGTGCCCATTCAGGCCGCTATTGGCGGAAAAGTGATTGCTCGCGAAACGGTGAAAGCAAAGCGCAAAGACGTACTTGCAAAGTGTTACGGCGGCGACATTACTCGTAAGCGCAAACTGCTGGAAAAGCAAAAAGAGGGCAAGAAGAAAATGAAAGCTATCGGCCGGGTAGAAGTGCCTGGTGATGTTTTCATTTCTGCTTTGAAACTGGACGACTGATGTCTGAATCGATTTCGGAGAAGGCCAGTCCGTTTCGTTCCCTTCACCAACGCAATGTGCGCGTGTATTTCGTCGGGCTCCTGTTATCCAATGTTGGAACGTGGCTGCAATTCACAGCAACTTCGTTGCTCATCTATCGCATCAACAATCGCGCAACTGACGCGGGTTGGAACACGATGTTTCAGTTTTTGCCCATGTTGCTCTTGGGTGCTTGGGCCGGAGGCTTTGCAGACCGTCACGATCGTCGCACCATCACCATGTGGACGCAGTTTGCTCTACTGATTCAAGCAGCGCTATTGGCAGCAGCAGATTTTGGTGGTTTTGCCACTCTGCCGATGATTTACACATTGTCGCTCATACTTGGAGTTGCAAACGCTATCGATAATCCATCTCGCCGTGGTTTAGTGACTGAACTCGTAGAACCCGCCGAGATTTCAAATGCAATGTCATTGAACACAACAGTGATGACAGGTTCACGTGTATTTGGTCCAGCGTTAGCCGCACTACTAATAGGTCCACTCGGAACTGCGTGGCTGTTCGCGATGAATGCTGTTTCGTATGTGGCAGTCATTGCATCAATCTTTATGCTGCGTCGTTCCGAAATGATTCCGGTAACGCCAGCGCCTCGTACTGGTAAACCGGTTCGTGAAGCAATGAAATTTGTTTGGAACGATGTTTCCCTGCGTTATTCATTCATCGTGTTCATTGTTGTCAGCACGTTTGCTTTCAATTACAGCGTGGTGCTTCCCAAATTGAGTGACCGAGTGTGGAATGAACCAAATGGATACGCGATCCTTTTGTCAATGACCAGCCTTGGCAGCATTGTTGGTGCACTCGCTACTGCTCGATTCCGGAGCATCACGATTAAGTGGTATGCGTCCATGCTTACTATTTGTGCGATTTCTTGTATCGCAATGGGGTTTGCTCCCAATTTTTATGTTGCATGTGCAGTAGCGATTCCGTTGGGTCTTGGTGGCACGGGTCTCGTTGCCGCCATGACAGGCATTACACAACAGAAGGTGTCATCTGAAATGCGCGGCCGAATGATGGCCTTGCAGTCTGTTGCGTTTCTTGGTTCCACTCCAATTGGCGGACCAATCACTGGCTGGATTGGTGACCACATCAGTATTCGTTGGTCTATTGCGTATGGTGGCGTTCTGGCACTGATGTCGTTGCCGTTGTTAAGGAAAGCACAATGACCACATCTATTTGGTGGATTCGCCGTGATATGCGATTAGAAGATAACCGAGCGCTTCAGTCGGCTGCCGCGACGGGGTCGGTCATTCCGCTCTTTGTAGTAGATCCCACATTTGCCTCGGCTAGTGAAGCACGCCGTGCCTACATGTTCGCCACATTGCACTCGCTTAATGAAGCAACCGGTGGCGTTCTAGTTATCCGTAATGGAAAACCAGATGAGGTATTGCCAGCGTTTGCCACTTTGGTGGGCGCTCGCAGCGTTCATATGGCTGCTGATTTTTCTCCTTATGGCCGTAAGCGTGACGAAAAAGTTCGTGTCGCACTTGAACAGAGCCAAATTGAACTTGTATCCGCAGATACTCCGTATGCGGTACGTCCTGGAACGGTAGTGAAAGACGATGGAACGCCACTGAAAGTGTTCACGCCGTTCTACAAACGGTGGTTGGGGTTTCTGCCTGAACAAAGTGTCGATGCAAAGGTGCGCTTTGAAGATAGACGCGAATTATCCGAGGGATTCCCGGCTATTGATTCTGATGCACACACACGATGGCCAATTGGCGAAGATGCGGTGTGGGCGCGGTGGACGCAGTGGTCGTCATCGCAGCTGCAGGGGTACAACGACAATCGAAACATTCCATCCATCGATGGAACGTCGCAGTTGTCTGCACCACTTCGATTCGGTGTTCTTCATCCACGTCAGTTACTCCAGCACTTAGGTTCATCCGAGGGAGAAGACCATTTCCGTCGAGAATTGGCTTGGCGTGAGTTTTACGCAGATGTTTTGTTTCATCAGCCAGAAACAACATGGGTGAACCTGCAAACAAAAATGAATGTGTTGCCGGTTGACACTGATGCCGCAGCAAAGGCGCGTTTTGCACAGTTTTGTGAAGGTAACACGGGGTATCCGATCGTGGATGCGGGTATTCGTCAGATGTTGCAGACAGGGTGGATGCACAATCGTGTGCGCATGATCGTGGCCAGTTTTTTGGTGAAAGACCTGCATGTGCCATGGCAATGGGGCGCAAAGTTCTTTATGGATCACCTCATCGATGGAGATATCGCCTCCAACAATCACGGTTGGCAATGGACTGCCGGCACTGGAACAGACGCGGCTCCATTCTTTCGAGTGTTTAACCCCACATCGCAAAGCGAAAAGTTTGACCCAACGGGTGAGTATCTACGCCAGTGGATACCCGAGATTGCTGAACTAGACAACAGTGCAATCCATGCTCCGTGGGAACTTGGGCTTTTGGCGCCACCGGCGTACCCCGCGCCCATGGTCGACCACGCGAATGAGCGTTTAGAGGCATTGTCGCGTTATAAATCGGTAAGCGGAAAGTAAAATTGCTGAATCATGTTGGATGAGCGAAAGACCGCAATTCTCAAGGCAGTTGTCCAGGAGTATGTAGCTACAGGTTTACCTGTGGGGTCAACGCATATCGCCACACTTCCTTCAGTAAAGGTTTCGTCTGCCACAGTTCGCAACGAAATGGCAGTACTCGAGCAAGAGGGTTATCTCGCTCAGCCGCATACATCTGCCGGACGCATCCCTACCGATAAGGGGTATCGACACTTTGTCGACTCCATCACGCCACAAGGTGTTTTGGCTGCTGAAGAAGCATCACAAGTTGGTGACTTTTTCAAAGGAACACATGGTCGACTCGAGGATCTACTGCGTCATACCACCACGCTTCTTGCGAATATCACGCACCATACGGCTGTTGTTGTGGGCCCAGAAGCCGAGAAGACAACAGTATTGGCGGTGCACATCAGCCGAGTGACGCCACGTTCTGCAACAGTTGTTGTGGTTCTTTCCAATCACAATGTGGAAAACGAAACCATTCAAATGTCGGAAGACATCTCCGATAATCACATTGCATCTGCAGTGCAACACGTTTCTCGTCATCTTGTTGCGAAATCCCTCGGCGACATCGGATCGGTTCCGTCCACGAACGATGCTCACATCGACGCTGTGTGTTTTGCGACCATCAACGCCCTGTCGCGTCATCGCAATGATCAACCAGTTTTTGTTGGTGGTGCTTCGTCTTTGGCAAATGCATTCGACGCTGTTGATGTTGTACGCGATGTGCTTTCTACTATTGAGCAACAATTTGTTGTGGTCACATTGCTGCAAGACCTCCTTGATCGCGGGCTCTCAGTAGCTATTGGTGCAGAGCATGGAGTAGAGCCGTTGTCGGCCTGTTCCGTCGTTGTTTCGCCTGTCATGGCCGATGGTGAAATTGTTGGTTCTGTTGGCGTCCTTGGCCCCACACGCATGAATTACCCACAGGCGCTCACCACAGTTGAAGTAGTCAGTGAACAACTCGGCAGACACATTGCAGAGGGCGTGTCATGAGCTCCGATTTCTACGCATTGCTCGGCGTTAGTTCAAACGCGTCCGCAGACGACATCAAGAAGGCGTACCGCAAGAAGGCACGTGAGTTGCATCCCGACGCCAACCCAGATGACCCTGAAGCAGAAAATCAATTCAAAGAAGTCAGTCGCGCATATGAAGTGTTGTCAGACCCGGACACTCGTGCCCGTTATGACAGATTCGGTGAACAAGGTCTTGGCGGCGCAGGTGGCGGTGGTGACCCATTTGGCGGTGGCGGTCTCGGTGACATTTTTGAAGCATTCTTCGGCGGTGGTTCAGGTGGATTTGGTTCCCGTCAACAAACAGGGCCACCTCGTGGTCAAGATCTAGAAGTCACCGCACGTATTGATCTTTCTGGAGTCATGTTCGGCACTCAAGCCACAGTCGATGTCAACACAGCTATCGCATGCAGTGATTGCGAGGGCAGTGGCGCAGGCGGTGGCACTAAGCCCGTTACTTGTTCCGATTGCAGCGGTTCAGGTCAAGTTCGTCGCGTTCGTCAAAGCATGCTCGGTCAGATGGTCACGTCAGGCCCGTGCGGTCGTTGCGGTGGCATGGGCCAAGTTGTCATGACTCCTTGTTCTTCGTGTTCTGGTGAAGGTCGTCGCGCGTCGAAAGAGTCGTACACCGTCGATGTTCCTGCAGGCATTAGGTCTGGCCAAACTTTGCGCCTCACTGGTCGCGGAGCCGTTGGCGCGCGAGGCGGTGGCGCGGGGGATCTTTATGTTCACGTCGCAGTTGCACAGCATGAGAAATTCATACGAGATGAAGACGATCTCATTTGGGTACTGCCCCTGACTATTTCGCAAGCTGCCTTGGGAGTTCATCAAGTTCTCGACGCATTGGATGGCGAGTTAGATCTTGTAGTTCCTGCAGGCACACAACATGGTCATGAATTTGTTGCCCGTGGTCGTGGAGTCCCGCATCTCAACGGCCGCGGTCGTGGCCACCTCCGTGTGCGCGTTGCAGTAACTGTTCCGAAAAACCTGTCTGAAGAACAAGAAGCTCTTTTGCGTCAACTTGCGCAGATATCGGGCGAAGAAGTTGCCAATGCAGATAAGGGAATTTTCTCGCGTATTAAATCGGCATTTTCATGATGGATGAATTGCGCCGTTCGTCAGCGCATGTATTCGTCGAGGATATTTCTCACCCGGTTCTCACAGACGGTGATGTACATCATCTTTCACGAGTGTTGCGCCTGAAGAACGGTGAAATCGTGTCGTGTACAGATGGTCATGGCGCGTGGAGAGTGACGCATTGGAAAGATGGCGCAGTTGAATCTGTGTCTGAGGTAGTCACGGAACCAGAA